>JAAIGF010109368.1_pt1 | contig 24518 bp, 25 predicted proteins | sample 6487441 | NCBI WGS metagenome assembly JAAIGF01 (sample SAMN13974129, study PRJNA590717) | phyllosphere metagenome | biome: pepper field; feature: multiple bacterial spot infested pepper fields; material: pepper leaves; isolation source: leaves from pepper fields | host: Capsicum annuum ... | reverse complement strand
GCCTCGTTATCATCCAAATAGGCAATGAGCAAAAAGGTTGCTCTTGGTTGTAATCCTTCGCCGGGTCTGAACGCTCGCTTATGACTCTACCGAAAAAACGGAGGTTATTGAGCACCCTGGCGAGCTAAAGTCTACAACGAGATTGAAAACTTACAAGTATGATGTGAGGTGAGCAGGTAAAAAAACAGGTGTAAATACACACATTTTAACAATTGACGGGGCAAAATTTTCGGTCTGTAAATAGAGAATTGCAGCTAAGCCCTTGTCCTGACTGGCGGGAACATTATCAGTAGCTTAGCGGCAACAGGCCGGAAAAAAAAGCTGAGATAAATCTCACTTTTTACTTAATGAAACAAATCCGAGGGAATTTTTGTGCTTCCGGGTTGTCTGGCAGAAATGATATCAGCTTCTTCCGGGCGCATGATCAGACCCAAAGCTTCGCCTTCTTCTGCTGCCTGCTGCAGCATCTGACGCTCATTCTCTTGCAGTTCACAGGGTATCCAGGCCAGCACTACGCTGTAATTTCCGGTACGCAGCGCTTTCACCATATTCTCAACCGTACTGAGCCGATCTGATTCAGTAATATGCATACTCTTCTCAAGCGGCAGACCAGACTGCTGGATCCAGCGGCGGCTGACTTTATGCGCTGGCGTCAGCCAGAGCTGCCAGCGTGACTGTTCGCTCAGCTGTTTGAGCACCGGAAGCAGAAGCAATTGCATCATGCCAGGATGCTCACTGTAGCGTAATTCCGTTATACCGCCCATTGACGGCTGAACTGCAGTGGAAGGCGCTAACCAGGAGGAACGATCAACAGGGCCAGAGAAATGCGTGCGCATAATATACTCGCTCAGTAGTGAACTGGATGAATGTACAGTACTGTTTAAATTAACAGAGATCAACTTCATTTTCTGAAAATGTCTCTCAAAACTGGCAGAAGATGGCATTAAAAGCGTTTTATTCATTGAATCAGTAAATCGTTTTTTTATCTTCTAACTAAATGAATAGTCGATGTTTTATAGGAAATACCCTGCACAAGGAATGAGGAAAAGGGACATGATGAAGCGAAAAAATGAGGTAGTAGAGCAATCGATCGACGCCCTATCGGTTCTGGGAGATATAGAGTCGCGTACGCAGTTTGGCGGCTACGCACTGGCTATTGAGCGCGTGGTGTTCGCCTATATTGATAATGACACGCTCTACCTGCGCGCCAGTGAGGCGCTGCGGCTTTATGCCGTTCAGCGGCCGCTGGAGCCGCTGGTTTATCGCAAGCGCGGCATCCCTGTCACCCTGAGCTACTTCAAAGTTGATCAGCAGCTATGGCAGGACAGGAGGCAGCTGATCCGTTTGTCAGCCAGCTCCCTGCAGGCGGCACAGGCTGATGCCGCAGTAAAAAATATTTCGCTGCGGCTCAAGGATCTTCCTAATCTCAGTTTGCGTATGGAGCTGATGCTGCATAAAGCGGGGATCAGCTCGGTGGAATCGCTGCAGGAGATGGGGTCACGACAGAGCTGGCTTAAGCTGCGCAGCGTCAACAAGCATGTCGGGTTGAAAACGCTGCTGGCACTTGAAGGGGCGATCTCTGGCCATCATCAGGCGGCGCTTCCGGCTGACGTAAAAGAGGCGCTGAGCAGCTGGTACCAGGAGCGGCTACGCCGGTAAACCCGGGAGCCGCTGTTACTGTTTCAGGCCTGCGCCAGGGCGCGGCGCAGGCGGGCGATCTCAGGCAGCAGTGTGATTAGTAAATCGAGCTGCTGCAAAATCAAAGGTGCCTGGGCTTCAGTACTGGTTTTCAATTCGCCAATGCGCTGCTGAAGCGTATGTTGCATCGCGGCTACCCGATCGTTCGTCACGCACTCAATCTGTAAAACATCCTCAACAAAACAGACGGCGTCATCAAGCAGCGTGAGCAGTTTCCCCGGTGTTAAGCGGGTGCGATGTGCGCCCAGCGCTGAGATATAGCTCAGAAACGAGTGATTAAGGCAGAGCAGTCTGAAGGCGTGCTCCCGCAGCGTCTGCTCTGCCCGGCGTTCACTGTTTATATTCGATACCACAGAGGCGAGTTCGGCGTCAGCGTTGTGCGCATCCCGGCGTACGACCCGGTAAGCCAGCCGGTTATCTTTGCCCTGATGATACTGTTCCATGATGGCATCCAGATAGCGGCAGTTAGCATTCAGCGCGCGATCGGCTATTGTGGTGAGTTTGCGAAAACGCCAGTCAGGCCAGACAAACGCCACCGCCAGCCAGGCGAGTCCGCATCCCAGAAGCGTATCAACAATACGCGGCAGGGCCACGTCAAAGCCTTCACCCAGTAAATTGAAGCAGAGCAGTACCAGCAGGGTAATAAACAGCGTGGCCTGCGCATACTGAATCTGACGGAAAGCAAAAAACAGCACGCCGCTGAGGACGATCAGCAGCAGCTGCCCCTCCACCGAGGGCACCAGCCACAGCACCGGCAGCCCGATTGCCACACCTGCCAGCGTCCCTCCGATACGCAGCGCCAGCCGGCGACGCGTGGCGTTATAGTTGGGCTGACAGACAAACAGGCTGGTAAGCAGTATCCAGTAACCGCGCTGCAGCCCGGTAATCTGAATAAAGGCATAACCTATACAGAGCACCAGCGACATTCGGATGGCGTGGCGAAACAGCGGAGAGGCGGGCGTAAGGTGACGGCTCAGACGCAGACGTATATCGGACCAGCCACGCAGCGTGTCACGCGAAAGATGGTGCTCACTCTGCAGCGGCGTCTCAAACAGCTGCTGTTCTGAAGCAAGTGAAGCAAGTTGCGCATCAATGGCACGCAAATTACGCAGTAACCAGGAGAGCGGGGCGGCATGTCCGGCATCCGGGTCGCTTTGCTGCAGGCGCTCAAGGGCCGTCTCAAGGCGCGCAAAAGCACGCTCGAAATGGCTGCTGTGATGCCAGCGCTGGCGCAGTACGATCGTTTCAGCCAGCTGGCGACACGCCTGCGCCTGCATATTCAGCAGACGCTGAAAACGGAACAGGATTTCGTTGTAACGCCAGTTATTTCGCAGCTGATGATACTGTATGTGCGAAGAGCTGGCGCGCTCATGAATATCCTGCGCCACAAAATAGTAATGCAGGCTGCGGCGGGTACTGCGTGAACCCCGATCGCCGCGCAGCCGGCTCTGAATGGTATTTTTAGTCTGATTCAGCTGCGCGACTAACTGGCTGTTAGCCATTGCGGTGGCAATCAGAGCGGCATCATCCTGCTCACCGCCGTCCGGATCAAACAGGTTTGCTTTCGCCTCAAGATAACGCGCCAGCTGGGAAAAGCTGGCCGCCAGCTGCTCCTGAACGGGTCGCACCGGAAACATCAGGTGGCCAATAAAGGTCAGCAGGTTGTACCAGAGTGCTCCCGTCAGCAGCAGCGCGGGCTGCATCCACCACTGTGGAAAGAGCCCGATACCCAGCATGGTATATACCGCAATCAGCAGGGCACCAAACGCGATGGTCGCGTAACGCTGGCCAAGCGCGCCCAGCAGGATAAATCCCCAGCTTGAGAGCGCCAGGCCGGCAGTGAACGCCCAGGGTCTGGGGAAAAGCAGCTCAACGGAGACCGACGCGATACAGAAGCAGCACAGGGTGATGATCAGATTGCGCAGACGGCCTGTCCAGCGGTCGTCAAGATCGGCCAGCGCGGCAGCGACCACCCCCAGCGTAAGCGGAATGGTCCACTCTACCTGCTGCAGCCACCAGGGAAACGCAGCGCAGCCCGACAGCGCCAGAAAAATACGCAGCAGATAGCGCAGGCTGCTGTTAAACAGATAGCGGCGCCAGGCGGGCATAGCGTCGGACATAAACCGGATCCTCAGTAGCGGCGGCGCGCGTTAGCTTCACGCGCTGCCTGAGCCTCTTCCACGCTGACCACCCGGCGGCCAACCGGCCAGAGTGAAATCGCAGCCAGCTTAAAGTGCGCCAGTCCGGTGGGAATACCGATAATGCTCAGGCACTGCACAATTCCGGTTGAGATATGCATTACGCAGAGCCACCAGCCAAAGAAAATAAGCCAGAAGATGTTCAGAAATGTACCGCCAGCGTTAAGAAACGCACTTTTGCTGTCAGGACGCAGTACATCAACGTGAACCGCTTCATTGCCGAACGGGACCAGCGAAAGTTTTGTGATTTCCCAGCAGGAGCGCGTCAGCGGCAGCGTAAAAATCAGCACAATGCTGACCAGCGTGGCAAAGAGCCAGCCAAACGTAGTGAGAAAGCCGCCAAGGATAAAATTCAGAATATTAAGAACGGTGCGCATAACGCGTTTTTCCTTTTGCAATCCGCAATATGTGCCGCCAAGTTTAGCCTGTTTTAAGGCTGGAGCGCCAAGTGTCTGACAGGTAAACTGCGCAATAACTGAATTTCACCTGATGATGCGGACATGGAACTGAAAGCAACAGCAATGGGTAAACGTCTGGCGCAGCATCCTTACAACCGGGTGCGTTTGCTGACCGCCGGTGTTGAAGTCAGCGGCGATCGTCATGAATACCTTATTCCGTTTAATCAGCTGCTGGATATCAGCTGCAAACGCGGTCTGGTATGGGGCGAGCTGGAGTTTTTGCTGGCGGAGAATCAGGTGGTGCGGCTGCATGGTACCGAGTGGCAGGAGACGCAGCGTTTTTATCACTATCTGCAGCACGCCTGGCAGCAGTGGAGCGCTGAAATGAGCCATATCAGTACGGGCGTGCTGGATGAGCTGCTGCAGCATATTTCGCAACTGACCGCAGAGGATCGCTGGCTGAAGCGAAGTGAGCTGGCTGCTATCCTGGCCCGGGTTAACGAGACGATTGCGGCACTGCCGCTGCCGCTGGCGCGCCTGGAGGCGCTGGATAACTGTCGTGAACGCTGGCATCGCTGCCGGCAGTGGCTGGAGCAGGGCGAAGCCACAATTCGCCAGCGTAACCGTCGCTGGAGTGAGCAGGTGATTCAGGCAAATCCGGATTTTTTCGCCACGGTTGAGCGCTCACCGCTTAATCGTGCGCAGGCAGAAGCGGTGGTTAATGGTGAAGAGACGTTGCTGGTCCTGGCGGGTGCAGGCAGCGGTAAAACCGCCGTGCTGGTGGCACGTGCTGGCTGGCTGCTGCAGCGGCGACTGGCTCATCCTGACCAGATACTGCTGCTGGCATTTGGCCGGGAGGCTGCAGAAGAGATAAATCAACGCCTGGACACGCAACTTAACGTAAAGGCGTTGCAGGCGCGTACCTTTCATGCACTGGCGCTGCATATTATTCGCGAGAGTGGCCGCAAGCCGCCGGTTATCAGCCAGCTGGAGAGTGACAGCGCTGCCCGTCGCCAGCTGCTGCTGGAGAGCTGGCGCGAGCAGTGCGCGGCTAAAAAGGCGCAGGCCAGCGGCTGGCGTCAGTGGCTGGAGGAGGATCTGGCGTGGACGTTGCCGGACGGCGCATTCTGGCAGGATAGCGCTATCGCGCAGCGGCTGGCGCCGCGTCTTGAGCAGTGGCTGGGCCTGCTGCGGATGCAGAGCGGTAATCAGGCGGAAACAATCGCGGCCGTTCCGGAAGCGTGGCGCGATAGCTTCAGTAAGCGGATAAAACTGATGGCTCCGCTGCTGAAAGCCTGGAAAAGTGCGCTTAAAGCGGAGGGCGCCGTTGATTTTGCCGGCCTGATCCAGCAGGCGACAGAGGTGCTGGAAAAAAGACGTTTTATCAGCCCCTGGAAGCATATTCTGGTCGATGAGTTTCAGGATATCTCGCCGCAGCGTGCCGCACTTTTAAAGGCGTTGCGCGCGCAGAATGCTCATACCAGCCTGTTTGCTGCAGGCGATGACTGGCAGGCAATCTACCGTTTTAGCGGCGCTAAGCTCAATCTGACCACCGCTTTTCACCACTATTTTGGCGACGGCGACAGCTGCGTGCTGGATACCACCTATCGCTTCAATAGCCGCATTGCTGACATTGCCAATGGTTTTATCCAGCAAAATCCGCACCAGCTGAAAAAAATGCTCACCAGTCTGAGCAAAGGAAGTAAAAAGGCGGTAACGCTGCTGCCGGACGATCAGCTGGAGGGGCTGCTGGACAAACTCAGCGGATTTGCGAAACCGGAAGAGAGGATTTTGCTGCTGGCGCGCTACCATCATCTGCGTCCGGCGCTGCTGGACCGGGCAAAAACGCGCTGGCCCGGATTACAGCTGGAGTTTATGACAATCCATGCCAGTAAAGGTCAGCAGGCGGAGTACGTCATCCTGACCGGCCTCCATCAGGGAGCCGATGGCTTTCCGGCTCCGGCGCGTGAGTCGGTGCTGGAGGAGGGGCTGCTGCCACCCGTGGAAGATTTTCCCGATGCGGAAGAGCGGCGCCTCGCTTATGTGGCTATGACGCGGGCACGTGAACAGGTGTGGCTGCTGTTTAATAAAGCCTGTCCGTCGCGCTTTGTTGAACAGCTGCGTGAGCTGGGTGTACCGGTAGCGCGTAAAGCCTGAGCCAGGCAGCACCAGGAAAAGTGAGGCGCTAGCTGGTGCGTAACGTTTTCATCCAGCTAAGTAACTTTTGCCGGGTTGCTGCATCAAAGCGTTTAAACCAGCGCTGTATTGAGGGCAAATCGCTGGCATCCTGCCAGGCAAAATCGGGGTTTTCGCTTACTGCTGTCGCCGAAGGAGCAGCAAAGCGCAGTACGGATGCCGTCTGTGCTGCGCGGTTATAAGCCATCATCGCCTGCATCATGTCACCGCTGCTGCTCTGCGGCAGACGATCGCGCAGGCTGGCAATTTCTGTGCCCCGCTCATCAATCAGCCTGAAGTTCAGGAGCTTATTAAACGTGCTGCGTTCACGCCGGCTGTTCAGCGAGGGCAGGTGGATCGCCACAGAGTGTGCTTCCGCGGTAAATGTGACAATCATCGGCACTGACTGGAAATGGGTTGCGTCGGGACAGGGTTTCTCAACGCGAAACAGAAACTGATGCTGCCCCTGTTCCAGCTCAAGGCTGTCTGCGCCTTTTAATAGTGAGCCGGCAATTTTCCGCCCGTCCAGCACCAGCAAATCAATCTGCGGATCGAGTTTAAGCGTAATGGCGGGGCAGGATGCTGTGACAAGCAGCGCAATAATGCCTGTGACAGCCGGTGACAGCTTCATTTCTACTCCCGAAATATGGCGGGTAATCAGTGATGTGTAGCAAAGTATTTCATTATGGCACTAAATTTACATTTAAACATATTTATTCGTGCCCTGGCGCAAACATTTCATCTTTGCGGCTTGCGCCGCGAGCGGAAAGGGCAGCTACACTCTGGCAATAAAGAGAAGGGGAAATGAATGAACGATCAAACAATTCGTGATGTGCTGATGAATACCCGTCGTATCGCACTGGTGGGGGCCAGCGACAAACCGGCTCGTCCCAGCTATGGCGTGATGCGTTACTTACTGGATCAGGGATATGAGGTGATTCCGGTGAGCCCTAAACTGGCCGGGCAGCAGCTGATGGGGCAGACCGCCTACGCTTCACTGGCAGAAATCCCCGGTAAAGTCGATATGGTAGATGTATTCCGTAATGCTGAGGCGGCATGGGAGGTGGCACAGGACGCTATTGCGATTGGCGCGAAAACGCTGTGGCTGCAGCTCGGCGTTATCAATGAGCAGGCGGCCGTGCTGGCAAGTGATGCTGGCCTGACGGTGATTATGGACCGCTGTCCGAAGATTGAAATCCCGCGTCTGAATATTACGCCAGCCTGAATCAGACAATAAAACGGCGACCTGCGTCGCCGATATAATTAATGTCGCAGGCTGGGTGCCTGCAGCTGCTGCCGGATAGAGGCGGCCAGCTCATCCATAGAGGGCTGCTCTGGGTGCTCGAACAGCGTTTCACCCGCCAGCTGCACTTCTGCAACGTAGGTGTGCACCTGTTCACCCTCTTCATCTTCCATCACCACATGATACCAGGGGGCGGCACGCAGTGTTTCCGTTGCACCAACTTCATCCAGTTCCGGCTCATCCAGCGAATACTCAGGGTCAACATCGACGATGACACCCAGCACGCCAGAAAGACGATGCCGGACCTGCTGTCCAATTCCAAATTTACTGGCAATCATTGCGACCTCCCAAAACTTTACCTGCCACTAAATATGGGGGCAGGGATCAGGTTTTCAAGTCACAGTACGCGGCAGGCAAAACCTTTCAGATAGAGACCTTCCGGATAGCTGGCTATTACCGGGTGATCGGCCGCCTGACGGAACTGCTCTATAAATTGTACATCACGTCCGGCATCCAGCGCCGCATCGGCCACAATCTTCTGAAATAAATCCGTAGCCATCAGGCCAGAGCAGGAGAACGTCAGCAGAATACCGCCTGGGTTAAGCAGCTGCATCGCCAGCATATTGATATCTTTATAGCCACGGCAGGCGCCCATCAGCTGGTTTTTGTTCTCAACGAATTTAGGCGGATCCATAATAATCAGATCAAACTTTTCGCCTGCATCACGATAGCGGCGCAGCAGTTTAAAAACGTCATCCCGCAGGAACTGTGCCCGCGACACGTCGAGCCCGTTCAGCTCAACGTTCTGTTTTGCTACGTCCAGCGCATCCTGTGAGGTATCCACGCTCAGCACTTCGCGACAGCCACCGAGCAGCGCCGAAATGGCAAATCCGCCGGTATAAGAGAAGCAGTTAAGCACGCGCGCGTCCTGCGCATAGCGACGGGTGGCATAACGGCTGTCGCGCTGATCAAGATAGTAGCCGGTCTTGTGGCCGCCCTGAATATCGACCAGCAGTTTCATACCGTGCTCGGTAATAGGCAGCAGGGCAGGCGGCAGTTCGCCGCTCACCGGGCCCTGTGCCAGCGGCAGCCCCTCTTTCTTACGCACGGCGACGTCGGAACGATCGTAGATAGCGCACTCCGGATAGCACTGCTGCAGCGCAGAGACAATGGCAGGCCGCTGATACTCTGCCCCTGCGGACAGAAGCTGCAATACCAGAAAATGACCAAAGCGATCGATGGTTACGCCGGGCATACCATCTGATTCGCCGGCGATCAGGCGATAGCTGTCGAGTCCGTCGCGGGTCGCCAGCCAGTCACGCCACTGTTGCGCCTGCTCTAAACGGCGAACAAAGAAGGCGATATCGATTGATTCATCCTGTTGCCAGCTCCAGACGCGTGCGCGAATTTGCGACTCTGGTGAATAAGCGGCACGTGCCAGCCATTTGCCAGAGCTGTCGCAGATATCAATAGTTTCGCCAGACTGCGCTTTTCCTTCCATGCGCGCAACGGCGCCGGAAAAGACCCAGGGATGACGGCGGAGCAGGGATTTTTCACGTCCCTTGGTGAGAATCAATCGAACGGTCATAGTTTGCTATGCTTACCTGAAAAAATGAGGCGCTATTTTCCGGCGGATGGCGCCAAATTGCAACGCGGAATAGGGGAAAGGCACTATGGCTGAACGCAGCTGCACAATCCGGGTATATGGCATGGTACAGGGCGTGGGCTTTCGTTATCACACCCAGCAACAGGCGAAAGCGCTGGGCCTGACCGGTTACGCCCGTAATCAGTCCGATGGCAGCGTCGAAGTGCTGGCCTGCGGTCCGGAACAGCAGGTCGAAACGCTAATCAGCTGGCTTCAGGCAGGAGGGCCGCGCAGTGCGCGGGTGGACAACCTCGTGACTGAGCCCTGTGAGCCGACAGAACGTCCGGCCAGCTTTACCACTGGCTGATCAGAGACACTTCGCGGGTTTAGGCAGGCCGGCGATTTTTGTCGCCTGCTTTGCCGGGCCGTCCGGAAAGAGGCGAAACAGATAGCGGCTGTTGCCTTTTTCCTCGCCATACTTTTTCGCCATCGCCTTTACCAGCATGCGCACTGCCGGCGAGGTGTTAAATTCCCGGTAGAAGTCGCGTACAAAGTGGACGACCTCCCAGTGAGCCTCGCTCATCTCAATGTTTTCCTGCCGGGCGATCGCCAGCGCTACCTCTTCACACCAGTCTGCGTGGTTAGTCAGATAGCCTTCTGCATCCGTTACAATCTCACTGCCGTTAACAATCACGCGTTTTCCTCATCTGTAATCTGCGCTTATTGTAAATTCCCGCCGCCTGAAAAAGCAAAAACCCCGCCAGAGCGGGGTTTGCTTTTTGTGCGCTGCAGCGTTAGTCGCGGTTAGCGAAACCCAGCAGGCTCAGCAGGCTGACAAAGATGTTATAGAGAGAGACATAGAGTCCAACGGTCGCACGGATATAGTTGGTCTCGCCACCATGAATAATGTTACTGGTCTCCCACAGAATGGCCCCTGCAGAGAAGAGAATGAAAAGCGCACTGATAGCCAGATGCAGGGCCGGCAGCTGCAGGAACAGGTTTGCTACGACCGCAACCAGCAGAACAACAAAGCCTGCCATCATCATACCGCCCAGGAATGACATGTCGCGCCGGGTAGTCAGTACATAGGCTGAACAGCAGAAGAAGACCAGTGCCGTGCCGCCCAGTGCCATGGCGATAACATCGCCCATGCCTGCACTCAGAAACGAACTGAGGATAGGCCCCAGGCAGTAGCCGAGGAAGCCGGTGAAGGCGAACGCTGCTGCTATTCCGGCCGGACTATTTGCCAGACGGTAAGTCAGAAACATCAAACCATAAAAACCTACCAGCATCAGGATCAGGCCGGGTGAGGGGAGTGCATAGACCGTGCTCAGCGTGGCGGTCACTGCAGAAAACGCCAGTGTCAGGCCGAGCAGAAAATAGGTATTACGCAGGACTTTATGAGTGCCGATCAGAGATTGTTGCTGTGATGAGCTGATAATTTTGTCCATCATTTACTCCTTAAAGAGAGAGGACACCTTACATGCGCTGAGAATACGCAGCGGGGTCAGAACAGCAAAGGCGTTTTACCCATCTTTACGCGATAAATTGCTGTTTCAGTAAGCAGAATGCTGTTTTTGACGGCGAAAAAAACAAATTTGGCTGTTTTTCAGGCGAACGATTCATTCATCGCTTTACATCATCCTGGGGGATGTTTATAGTGCGCCTCATTGCGGAGGGGTGGCCGAGTGGCTTAAGGCAGCGGTCTTGAAAACCGCCGATGGGAAACCATCCGAGAGTTCGAATCTCTCTTCCTCCGCCAAATTTAAAGAAGCCCGCAGCGATGCGGGCTTTTTGCTTTTCCCGCCCCGACCCTTCCTGCTGCTCTAACCCTGACGTTTGCTGCTATAGTCCATTCACAGTTTTTATAAACAGCGGGCGATTTTCGTCAGCAAGCTGAGTTACACTGTGCGGTAATTCGCTCTTTGGCGGGCTAATCGTTTGAATGCCAGAGTGTTTCACTGATGAATTATGGAATGGGCACAATGATCAAAAAACTGAGTCTTTGCGCGTTGTCAGTTGTTGCGGCGCTTCCGGTAAGCCTGTCAGCGACCGCAGCAGAAGGGGATATGCAGCTGCAGCAGGTGCTGATGCTGAGCCGTCACAATCTGCGTGCGCCGCTGGCGACAAACGGCAGCGCACTGGAGCAATCCACTAAAAAGAGCTGGCCGCAATGGGATGTGCCGGGCGGTGAACTCACCACCAAAGGTGGCGTGCTGGAAGTCTATATGGGTAAATATACCCGTCAGTGGCTGACGCAGCAGGGGCTGCTGGCTGGCGGCAATTGCCCGGATACCAGCGATGTTTTCATTTATGCAAATAGCCTTCAGCGCACCGTTGCGACCGCACAGTTTTTTGCTGCGGGTGCCTTTCCTGGCTGTGACGTTGCGGTAACGCATCAGGATGCCATGGGAACGATGGATCCCATCTTTAATCCGGTGATTACCGATGACAGCGAAGCGTTTAACAAAAAAGCGCTGGCGGCGATGACGGCAGAGAATGAGAAGCTGGCACTGAAGCCTGCGCTGCAGCGTCTGGAAAAGATTGTTGATTATAAATCGTCGCCTGCCTGCAATGGTAAAAAGCAGTGCACGCTGGACAGCGGTGATAACACTTTCAGCGCAGATAATGGCAAAGAGCCAGGCGTCAGCGGTCCGCTGAAAATCGGTAATTCCCTTGTTGATGCGTTCACGCTGCAATATTACGAAGGTTTCCCGGCAGAGCAGGTTGCCTGGGGGCAGATTAAAACGCCTGAGCAGTGGAAAGAGCTGGCGTCAGTCAAAAACGGTTATCAGGATGCGCTCTTCAGCTCGCCAGAGGTTGCGCGTGAAGTTGCTGCACCGCTGGTGGATTACATCCGCAGCCAGCTGGTTGATGAAGATAAGGCCAGCGCACCTAAAGTAACGCTGATGGTAGGGCATGATTCAAATATCGCCTCGCTGCTCAGCGCGCTGCAGGTGAAGCCTTACACTCTGCCGGGCAACGATGAGAAAACCCCTATCGACGGACAGGTTGTATTTGAACGCTGGCACGATGGCAAAAATAACAAAGATCTGCTGAAAATAGAGTATGTCTATCAGACCGCCGATCAGCTGCGTAACGCAGATGTGCTGAGCCTCAAAAATCCGCCAAAACGTGTCACGCTGCAGCTTGCCGGCTGTGATACTGATGCCAATGGCTATTGCAGCTGGGAGCAGTTCTCTGCGGCACTGAACAGCGCACTGCAGGGGACGCCTATGCAGCCTGCGGCCGTGCAGGAAGCGAAGCCGCAGCAGGCTGCAGACAGTGCGCCGGACGCGAAAGCTGCCGCAGAGAAACCGGCTGACGATAACGCTAAAGCTAAAGCTGAACAGGCGGCTGCTGATAAAGCGAAAGCAGACGCCGCCGCAGATAAGGCGAAAGCAGACGCTGCCGCAGAGAAAACCGCTGCTGATAAGGCGAAAGCGGACAAAGCAGCCGCTGATAAAGCGGCTGCTGATAAAGCGAAAGCGGACAAAGCAGCAGAAGATAAAGCGAAAGCTGATGCTGCTGCAGCGCAAAACGCGCAGCCGGAGGCGGCATCCGGTAAACCCGCCGCTGAGGCAAAGCCAGCTCAGCAACCTGCTACCGCAGGTTAACCGGCAGCAGGCTATAAAAAACCCCGCTCTGGCGGGGTTTTTTTTGGTCGTCAGCCGGCAATAACCACCAGCTTCTGATTGGCAAACTCTTTCAGACCGAGATCGGAAAGTTCACGCCCGTAACCGGAGCGTTTTATCCCGCCAAAGGGGAGCTCAGCTGCGGTGTCACTCTGTGAATTGATAAACACCATGCCGGTTTCAATCTGTGACGCCAGCCGGCGCGCGCGCGCCATATCCCGCGTCCAGATAGATCCGCCAAGGCCATAGTGTGAATCGTTCGCCAGCGCCACGGCAGCCTCATCACTCTCTGCAATATAGAGCTGCGCAACCGGGCCAAAAAACTCCTGATAATAAGCGGGATTATCGGGCGTCAGCCCGGTCAGCAGAGTGGGCTGATAGTAGCATCCGACGCCTTCAATAATGCGCCCGCCAAAGCGCAGCTCTGCGCCATGCTCTACCGCCTCTTCAACCTGTCGCGCCAGCCGGTCGCGCGCATCAAGGGAAGAGAGCGGTCCGAGCGTGGTTTTTTCATCCAGCGGATCGCCCGGCACAGCGGACTGCAGCGCGGCGCTGAATTTGCTCATGAACGCCTCGGCGATCTGCGCGTGCACAATAAACCGTTTAGCAGCGGTGCAGACCTGTCCGCAGTTGCTCAGACGTGCCTGCACGCCCTGGCGTACCGCTTCATCCAGGTCAGCATCGTCCAGAACAATAAAGACGTCATTGCCACCCAGTTCAAGGGTGGATTTTTTCAGGTGTTTGCCCGCCTGCTGTGCAACCGCACTGCCGGCGCGTTCGGAGCCGGTCAGCGCTACGCCCTGAACGCGATCGTCAGCGATAAGATCCGCCACCTGCTCATTGGAGATAAACAAATTACTCCAGGCACCTTCTGGTGCACCCGCTTCACGTACCAGTTGCTCAAAGATATCCGCGCAGTGCGGCACAATATTGGCATGTTTTGCCAGCACCGGATTACCCAGCGCCAGATTAGGTGCCAGAACACGCATCAGCTGATAATAAGGGAAGTTCCATGGTTCAACCGCAACGATAACGCCAATCGGATGATATTCCACCCAGGCTTCCCCGATTTCGCTGGCGTAGGGCTGAGGCTGCAGAAAAGCAGCGGCATGCTCAGCGTAATATCGCGCAATGCTGATGCAGATGCTGACTTCACCACGGCTCTGACCAATCAGCTTGCCCATTTCGCGACTCGCTATGGTGGCCAGCTCCTCTTTGCGCTGCTCCATCAGATCGGCCAGGCGGCTCAGCACCTGGAGGCGTGGCTGGATATCACCTTTGCTCCAGGCTGAGTGGTAGAGCGCATCTGCGGTTTCGAGCGCCTGGTACACGCGGGCGTCATCATGTGTCTCCCAGTTTTTCAGCAGCTGATTATTTGCCGGATTGATGCTCTGGTAAGCCGTCATCGCGTCCCCCTGTTGGTGTTGCCATAAAAAAGGCGGGCCATGCCCGCCGGTTCTCACACGTTTTTGCGCTCGACAGGGACGTTGTCCCATGTCAGAACATCCTGATCGGTTTTATCAAACGCGCGCATCAGCACATCATCATTGCCCTGCTGCTCCCAGATCTGCTCTGCCAGTTTTTCATCGTAATTGGCAACTTCAAAGATCGCTTCTGCAATTTCCGGGGACGTCTGACGAATTTTCGCCCATTCGCCGACGCGATGTGCTCTGGACTGGTCTGTAGACATAATGATCTCCTGTTGAGTTTATCCTTTGAGTTTTACCGCCAGAGTGGCGACATGTTCACCCTGATAGCGGGCAATTTGCAGCTCTTCAGGCGTAGGCTGGCGTGAACCATCGCCGCCTGCCAGCGTCGACGCACCATAAGGCGTTCCGCCGCGCACCTGTGAGATATCAAACATCTCTTTAGTGCCGTAGCCGATTGGAATAATGACCATGCCGTGATGGGCAAGCGTAGTCCATACTGACGTTATCGTCAGTTCCTGGCCTCCGCCGGTACCGGTAGAAGTAAACACGCTGGCCAGTTTTCCGTGCAGTGCGCCCGAGGCCCACAGCCCGCCGGTACGGTCCCAGAAGTTGCGCATCTGGCCTGACATGTTGCCAAAGCGGGTCGGCGTGCCGACGATAATGGCATCATACTGCGTCAGATCGTCCGGCGTTGCCTCAGCTGCCTGCTGATCGACCTTGCCACCAACCTCAGCAAAACGCGCCGCATCCATACTCTCCGGCACGCGCAAAATAGTCACTTCGGCTCCGCTGACGCGCTGCACGCCTTCTGCAACCGCCTGCGCCATGGTTTCCACATGTCCATACATTGAGTAATAGAGCACCAGAACTTTTGCCATTGTGGTTCTAACCTCCCGGTAAGATAAGTAAAAAGAGTATAGAAGAGCATGCGCGGGCTGCCGGGAAATGGCGCTGCTGCCCGCTGAGATTTAGCACGCTTAAAAATTTAACGTTATGATTTTTAGTATTAAAATGGCATTTTTTCAGATGAGTCGTAATTCTGAACGCGAATCACATTGCTGCACGCTGAGCAGATAACCCCGGCCGGCTGTTGCGCCTGCGGGCCGGGTTACGCCAGAATGACGCCTGGCTACTTATCAGGTGTTCTATGTCTGCGTTACCTGCACGTCTTTATCTGCGCATTACCCGTCAGGAACTGGTGCTGATTTTCATCACCATGGTCTGGGGCGGCACGTTTCTGGTGGTGCACCGCGCCATGGCATACTCCGGTCCGTTTTTTTTTGTCGGACTGCGATTTGCCACGGCGTCACTGCTGCTGGCCTGTTTTTTCTGGCGCTATCTGCGCGCGCTGACCTGGCTTGAAATCAGAGCGGGCACAATGATTGGCCTGGCTATTGCGGGCGGTTATGGCCTGCAAACCTGGGGGATGCAGACTATCTCCAGCAGCCAGTCTGCCTTTCTGACGGCGCTCTATGTTCCGGTGGTGCCGCTGCTGCAGTGGCTGGTGCTGCGCCGGCCGCCTGGCATTATGGCATGGCTGGGCATTGCGCTGGCGTTCAGCGGCCTGGTGCTGGTGGCGGGGCCGCAGCAGAGCGGCATCGCCCTCAGCGCCGGGGAGAGCGCGACCCTGCTGAGCACGCTGGCGATTGCTGCCGAGATCATTCTGATTAGCCGCTATGCCGGACAGGTGGATGTGCGGCGGGTAACGCTGGTGCAGCTGCTGGTCGCCTCCGCTTGCGCCTTTCTGTTTATGATCCCGAATGGTGAAGCGCTGCCGTCGTTTTCTCTGCCGCTGGTGCTGAGCGCTGCAGGCCTGGGCGCCGCCAGCGCCCTGATTCAGGTGACGATGAACTGGGCCCAGCGCAGTGTGTCACCGGTACGCGCTACGGTAATTTATGCCGGAGAGCCGGTCTGGGCGGGAATTGTCGGGCGTCTCGCGGGGGAGCGACTGCCTGCGGCCGCGCTGCTGGGCGGTGCGCTGATTGTCTGTGGCGTGATTGTCAGTGAGCTGCGGCTGCGGCGTAAGAAAGCGGTGCCCGATGAGGCACCGCAGAAGCCTTAACCGTGTGGCTGTGCAGCTGAACCGGCCGGCGCGCGGCTACGGTGCTGCAGAATTGCGTTCAGGATAATGGCGCCAAAGGTCGCGGTGCCGATACCGCCGAGCGTGAAGCTGCCGATCTTAAGCGCAAAATCGCCGGCGCCCAGAACCAGCGTGGTAGCGACCATGATCAGATTACCGTTCTGCCCGAGATCGACCTGATTCTGCAGCCAGATACGGGCACCGGCCACCGCAATCAGGCCAAATACCACGATAGACGCGCCGCCTATGACCGGTGCTGGCACGGTATGGATGAGTGCGCCAAATTTCGGTGAAAAACCCAGCAGTATTGCGATCAGGGCCGCGGCGACGAACGCCAGCGTAGAGTAGACGCGCGTAACCGCCATGACGCCTATGTTTTCGGCATAGGTTGTCACGCCGCTGCCGCCGGCAGAGCCAGAGAGCATAGTGGCCAGACCGTCGCCAACAAACGCCCGGCCCATCCACGCATCGAGATTGCGTCCGGTCATAGCTGCTACCGCTTTAATATGCCCCAGATTTTCAGCGACCAGAATAATGGCGACCGGCGCAATCATCACTATCGCCTGCAGGTCGAACACAGGGGCGGTCGTATGCGGCACGCCAAACCAGGCGGCGTGCGCCACGCCGCTGAAATCCACCGGTTTACCGAGGCCGAAGCCATTGGTCAGCAGCGCATAGAACGCCCAGGCCACGATCAGCCCTACCAGGATCAACAGGCGCTGTACCAGCCCGCGCGTCATGACCGCCACCAGTCCGATACAGAGCACCGTCAGCACCGCCATCCAGCTGTCGAACAGGGTGGCAGAAACACTGTGCACCGCAATCGGCGCCAGGTTCAGGCCAATCGCCATAACGACGGCGCCGGTGACGACCGGCGGCATCAGGCGCTCAATCCAGCCGGTACCCACTTTCATCACAATCAGACCAATCAGGGTATAGAGCGCGCCGCAGGCGATAATGCCGCCCAGCGCCACGGAGAGGTGAGTGTTAAGGCCCTGGCCGGTGAAACCGGTGACCGCAATCACTACGCCCACAAAAGCGGCGCTGGAACCGAGATAGCTCGGTACGCGCCCGCCGGTAATAAAAAAGAACAGCAGCGTACCGATCCCGGAGAGTAACACAGCGAGATTGGCATCCAGCCCCATCAGCAGCGGCATCAGTACCGTTGCGCCAAACATTGCGACCGCATGCTGCAGCCCAAGCACCAGCGTCTGCCCGAGCGGCAGCGTCTCGTCCGGGGCAATCAAGCCGTCGTCGGTCATTGCTGACTTAACGCGCCAGCGTGGAAACCAGGTACTCGCCATAGATCATCTCCTGAGAGTGAGTAGAACAGGCCGCGTTATGCGGTATCAGCGGGCATCCTGCCGGGAGAAGGTGTGATAACCGCGATCGAACCAGGCGAGCCCCTGGCGCGCCTCGCCCTGGGCCACGGCCAGCACCGTACAGAACAGAATATCGTGTGTGCCAACGCTGACCCGCTGTGTTATCTCGCAGTCAAAGGAGATCAGCGCGGCCTCCAGCAGCGGAGCACCGCTGGCAAGCGTCTGCCACTGCGCGGCGGCAAAGCGATCCGCCATCGCGGTTTTGCCCCCGAACAGCGTGGAGAGGGCGTGCTGGTCTGCCGAGAGGGTATTGACGCAGAGTGCACGGTTATCGCGAAACGCCGGCCAGGCTGAGGCGGAGCGGTTCAGGCAGACCAGCAGCGTCGGCGGGGAGTCGGTCACGCTGCAGACGGCGGAGGCGGTAAAGCCAGCCACGCCTGCCGGGCCATCGGTGGTGATAACATTAACGGCTGCACCCAGCTGCGCCATAGCGTTGCGAAAGGTGTCGCGATCGACTGCGGGTAAATCCGGAAGGGCATGTAGGCTCATGTTCAGACTCCTGATCTCAGCCCGCTGCCAGACAGGCGGGCTGAGCGGTCTCAGCCAGCCAGCGCAGCAGCAGCGTGTTAAAATTATCGCTATCGGTCACGCTCATGGCGTGGCCGCCCCACGGCATGGTCAGCAGCTGGCCCTGCGGCAGCGCTGCCGCCAGCTGTGCTGAACAGCTCCACGGCACCAGCAGATCGTCCTGGCTGCAGATCGCCAGCACCGGCTGGGTGATGCGCGCGGCGCAGGCACGAAAATCTGCCGTTTTCAGCGCGTGCAGACGACGCAACAGATTCTCTGCGCCCTGAAAGTGCTGCTGGTGATGCCTCTCTTCTGCCTCAGCGCGCGCCTGATGCTGCGCCAGCCATTCGGCAGGATAGAGAAACAGCGGCTGAGCGCGTACAAAGGCTTCAGTGCCCGCCTGCAGCAGCAGATCCTCTCTGACCTTAAAACAGCGCGCGGTATGGGGGCTGAGCGTCAGCCAGCCGTTAATGACCGCCACGCGCTCAACCCGATCGGGGTGATCCAGCGCCATTTGCAAACCAATCAGCCCCCCAAGCGCATGGCCAGCCACGCTGTAGCGCGCGATCTGATGCTGTTCCAGCGCCTCCGCCAGCTCGGCTGCCATCATCGCCAGGCTGTAACCCTCAGGCAGCGGCGCTGCACTGCGCCCGGTGCCGCGCTGATCGTATGTGACAACGCGGTAGCGGGTGCTGAGCGCCGCCAGCTGTGGCTGCCAGAATCCGGCAACGCCACCAAGGCCTGATGCGAGGACCAGCGTGGGCGCATCGGCAGTGGTCAACCCGTGGATATCCAGCTTCATTACGCCTCCGCCTGTCCGATGTGCGCCACAGACGCAATCTCAACCAGCGCGTCAGGTTTTACCAGACCGCACTGAATACAGAAGCGCGCGGGCTTATCGCCGGGAAAATAGTCGGCATAGACCTGATTCACGGCAGCGTAGTGCTGCCAGTCAGTAATGAAAATAGAGTTGAACGTGACATCTGCCATGCAGCCGCCGGCGGTTTCAATGACGTTTTTGATGGTCTCCAGCACGTGGCGGGTTTGCGCGGCCGCATCGCCGACGTGAACCACGTTATTGTCCGCATCGAACGGCAGGGTGCCGGAAACGTACACCACGCCGTCAGCCAGCGTTCCGGGTACGAACGGGGCGATCGGCGTACTGCTGCCAGCCGGGATAATGACGCGTTTGGGCATAGTCTGATCTCCTGATAGCGAAAAGTTACTGACCCTGCAGGGCTTCGCAGAACGTTTGTGTATCGCTGACCCAGCCGAAAAACGTTTCGATATTGAACAGCGCGGCCTGCTGCGCAAAATCAGGTCCGGCCTGATGCGTGGCGTCAGCCAGTACCACACCGAAATATTCCAGAAAGAAGCCGTCACGCAGCGTGGACTCGACGCAGACGTTGGTGGCGATGCCGGTAAAAATCAGATGACGGATCCCGCGGCTGCGCAGCATGCTGTCGAGCGGCGTATTGAAAAAGCCGCTGTAGCGCGGTTTTGGCAGCACGATATCGCCCGGTTCGGGCGTCAGCGCATCCACCAGCGCATAATCCCAGGTGCCTTTCGCCAGCAGGGTGCCCTGCAGCTCAGGCTGGCGGCGCATGGTTTTCAGCGCATTAGATTTGTGAAAATTGGGGGAGCCCGCATCGCCCGCCTCGGTGTAATCGCTGTCCCAGCCATTCTGGAACCAGATAATCTGTACGCCGGCAGCGCGTGCCGCGGTGACCGCCTGATGAATTCTGGCGATAACCGGCTCGGTGGCAGAGACATCAAATCCCGCCAGGTCGAGATAGCCGCCTTTAGTGGCGTAGGCATTCTGCATGTCGACGACAATCAGCGCGCTCTGAGCCGGAGGCAGGGCGATCGCCTCCGGACGGGCGGGCAGAGTGATATGCGGTGTGGTGCCGGTGTGTGCGCAGGTGACGGTTTTCATTATGCTACCTCCTGCGCCGCAGCGATCACGTTGCGACGGCACTGCATCAGCGGCTGTATGCGCTGGCCGAACGCTTCAATACCCTCCAGGAAATCATCAAAGGTCAGCAGCACGCCGTGCGTACCATCAACCTGAGCCACTTCATCCAGCATGCGTGCCACGCTGGCAAAGGAGCCAACTAACGTGCCCATATTGATGTTAACGGCGGAGGTCGGGTCAGCCATCTGACGCACGTTAGTATCGCTGCCTGAACGGGTATCCTGCTGGCTCTGAGTCGTGAGCCACGCGAGTGCCTCTTCGTCGGCGCCAGCTTTGTAGTGCTCCCATTTTGCGCGGGCCGCTTCGTCGCTCTCGGCGGCGATGATCATAAACAGAACGTAGGAGCCGACGTCGCGGCCCGCCTGCTCAGCAGCAAGCTTCATGCGGGCTGCGGTCGGTGCAAAGGCGGCTGGCGTATTAACGCCCTTACCAAAGCAAAAGTTATAGTCGGCATGCTGAGCTGAAAATGCTATGCCCGCATCACTCTGTCCGGCGCATATCACCTTCATCGGCTTCTGCGGCCGTGGACTGACGCGACAGTCGTTCATCGTGAAAAAATCACCTTTGAAGTCGCTCTGGCCGGTTCCCCATAAATCGCGCAGCACCGTGACATACTCAGTCAGGTATTGATAACGGCTGGCAAAATAGTCATCGCCCGGCCAGATCCCCATCTGCTCATACTCTGGTTTCTGCCAGCCGGTGACGAGGTTTACGCCAAAGCGTCCGCCAGAAATTGAGTCGATGGTCGCAGCCATACGCGCCACGATGGCGGGTGGCAGCGTCAGCGTGGCAGCCGTGGCGTAGATCTCAATCCGCGAGGTGACCGCCGCCAGGCCGGCCATCAGCGTAAAGGACTCCATATTGTGATCCCAGAACTCCGTTTTGCCGCCGAAGCCGCGCAGCTTGATCATTGAGAGTGCAAAATCGAAGTGATAGTGCTCAGCGCGCTGCACAATCGCTTTATTGAGTTCAAAAGTAGGCATGTACTGCGGCGCATGCGTAGAGATCAGCCAGCCGTTATTGCCAATCGGAACAAAGACACCAATTTTCATATGTCACCTCTTTGCATTGATAGGACGGTTTCACGCGCTGCGCTGCTTCCTGCACGCATCCTGCGGGCGGCGCTCTCTCTTGATTGCAAGTCGCGTGCCACATAAATAATTTTTATATTTATCATCAGGATATGAACCGCCGATCGGCCAGCCGGGACGGCACCGCGATTTTCAGACCATTTGGTCAAAACAAATGCACAGCAATCAGGCAGCCGTCGGGCAAAAAAGGTGCAGCCCGCCATATCTGCCAGCTGTGTTATGATGTGAATTCACGACAGGGAGAGGTAACAGCATGAAAAATGATGAGAAAAAACCGCGCCGTCGTTCGCAGGCGGCGACCGCAAAACGCGCCGCTATCCTGCAGGCGGCGCTGGCGCTGTTTTCCCAGTTCGGTATTCATGGCACCAGCCTTGACCGGGTGGCTGAGGGAGCAGAGGTGTCAAAAACGAATCTGCTCTACTATTACCCTTCAAAGGAAGTGTTGTATGTCGCCGTGCTGAAAGAGATTCTGGATGTCTGGCTGGCACCGCTGCGCGCGCTGCGCGCCGACCAGGATCCCCTGACGGCCATTCGCCACTATATTCGCCTGAAGCTTGAGGTCTCCCGCGATCATCCTCAGGCATCGCGGCTGTTCTGTCTGGAGATGCTGCAGGGCGCACCACTGCTGCGTGGTGAACTGGCGGGCGACCTGAAAGCGCTGGTAGAGAGTAAGGCGGCAATAGTCGAGCAGTGGATCAGCGCCGGACAGCTGGCTGCCGTTCAGCCGCAGCATCTCTTTTTTATGCTCTGGGCCACCACGCAGCACTATGCTGACTTTGCCTCGCAGGTTGAGGCGGTCACCGGGCAGACGCTGCAGGATCCCGACTTTTTTGCACAGACGTTGCAGAACGTAGAGCGGATGATTATCGAAGGCATTCGCGTGCGCTAACGATTGAGGGAGGAGAAGCATGGATTCGCTGTCGCAACTGGCGCTGGGCGCTGCAGTTACCGTTGCCGTCATGAACCGCCGGGTACCGGTATGGCAGGCGGCCCTGGCGGGGGCAGTCGCCGGCACGCTGCCGGATCTGGATGTGTTCGTCGATCACGGCGACGCAATACGCAATATGACGCTGCATCGCACCGAGAGCCATGCGCTGCTGATCCTGACGCTGCTGGCGCCGCTGGCCGGCTGGCTGGCCGCCGGGATCACCCGCAGCAAAGCGCACTGGCGCAGCTGGTGCCTGGCCCTCTGGCTGGCGCTGATCACCCATCCGCTGCTCGATCTCACTACCGTGTATGGTACGCAGCTTGGGCTGCCGCTCACTGACTATCCGTTTGCCATCGGCAGTATGTTTATTGTCGATCCGCTCTATACGCTGCCGCTGCTTATCGCACTGGGCGTAGCGCTATGGCGGCGTGATGCCACCGGCGTGCGCTGGACCCGCCTGGGCCTGTTAATCAGCACGCTTTATCTGGGCTGGAGCATGGTGATACAGGGTGTTGCCACGCGGCAGATTGAACAGCAGCTGGCGCAGCAACACGTTGTATCGCAGCGGCTGCTGGTCACGCCGACGGCGTTCAACACGCTGGTCTGGCGTACGGTCATTATTACGCCGGATCGCTATGGCGAAGCGTACTGGTCGCTGTTTTCACCCCGGCGGCCGTTACAGATTGCGTGGCACGATCGTCAGATGGCGCTGCTGACCCCTTTTAAAGGGCAGTGGCATGCGGAGCGCGTTGTCTGGTTCAGTCACGGTTTTTACGCGCTGCGTCAGCAGGCAGGCAATACGCTGATTAGCGATTTGCGTATGGGTGAGGCGCCCGATTACACCTTTACTTTTAATCTTGGCAGGCCGGAAGCGCCTGCAGCGGCGCCGCAGCGTGAGACGGCCGCACGCCCGTCACTCCAGCGTGCCTGGCATCAGTTCCGGCAGCGGTTATAAATGAAAAAGGCCCGCTGATGCGGGCCTTAAACAGAACGGGATCAGGCTTTACGGCGTCGCAGCAGCCAGCCCATAGTGAGCAGCATAAACCACAGCGGCGTAACCATCAGCGCCTGACGGGTATCCTCCTGCAGCGTCAGCAGCACCAGCACGAAAGCAAAAAATGCCATGCAGACCCAGCACATAATTTTGCCCAGCGGCATCTTAAACGTTGACGACGCGTGACGCTGCGGATGCTGTTTACGGTAGGCCAGGTAGCTGCAGAGAATGATGGTCCAGACAAACATAAACAGAATGGCGGATACCGTGGTCACCATGGTAAACACCGTCATCACGTCCGGGATCAGGTAGATCAGCGCGACGCCGCCCAGCAGACAGAGACAGGAGAAGAACAGGCCGGTGGTGGGCACGGCGCGCGCGGAGAGACGACCAAACGCCTTATGCGCTACCCCCTGTTCTGCCAGGCCATACAGCATGCGGCTGGTAGAGAAGATGCCGCTGTTGGCTGACGAGGCCGCTGAGGTCAGTACCACAAAGTTAACGATGCTCGCAGCAGCGGGCAGGCCAATCAGCACAAACATCTCTACAAACGGGCTGCGATCCGGCATCACCTGATTCCATGGCGTAACGGCCATAATCACCAGCAGCGCCAGAACGTAAAACATAATAATGCGCAGCGGTATGGCATTGATGGCGCGGGGCAGGACCTTGTGCGGATCTTTGGTCTCTGCCGCGGCGGTGCCTACCAGCTCAATACCGACAAAAGCGAACACGGCAATCTGGAAGCCGGCGAAAAAGCCGCTCAGCCCTTTCGGGAACATCCCGCCATGCTGCCAGATATTGCTGAGCGATGCCGTGCTGCCGCCGGGTGAAGGGTAGTGCGTACTGACCAGCACAATACCGGTAATAATCAGGGCAACAATGGCGACAATTTTGATAATTGCGAACCAGAACTCCATTTCCCCGAAGAGTTTGACCGTGGCAATATTCAGCGCCAGAAAGACAAAGACGCACAGCAGCGCGCTCATCCAGATAGAGAATCCGGGGAACCAGAGCTGAAAATAGGCGCTGATGGCGACCACGTCAGCGATGCCGGTAACGACCCAGCAGAACCAGTAGGTCCAGCCGGTAAAATAGCCCGCCCACGGGCCGAGCAGATCGGCCGCGAAATCGCTGAACGATTTATATTCCAGATTAGAGAGCAGCAGCTCTCCCATTGCGCGCATAACAAAAAACAG
>JAAIGF010227575.1_pt1 | contig 24583 bp, 12 predicted proteins | sample 6487441 | NCBI WGS metagenome assembly JAAIGF01 (sample SAMN13974129, study PRJNA590717) | phyllosphere metagenome | biome: pepper field; feature: multiple bacterial spot infested pepper fields; material: pepper leaves; isolation source: leaves from pepper fields | host: Capsicum annuum ... | reverse complement strand
GGCCTGCCGGATGGTCAGGTCGTTGCCCGCGGTGAGTTGCAGGCTGTCGCCGGTGCTGATGTTGGTGCGGGTGGCGACCTTGCCGTCCAGACCGGTGGTCGGCGTCAGCGACAGGTTGTTGCCTGCCTGCAGCGCTGCGCTGCCGCCGGCTGCAATGGTCACGCCGTGCAGTTGCAGGTCCTTGCCTGCGGAGACGATCAGGTCCTTGCCCGTGGTCACCGACACGGCGTCACCACCACGCAGCAGGCCGTTGTCGTCGCGCAAGGCGCTGGGTGTGAGGCTGAGGTTGTTGCCCGCGATCAAGGCCGCGCTGCCGCCTGCCTGCACGCGGGTGCCGGTCAGCGTCATGTCATTGCCAGCCATCATTTGCAAGGCGTTGCTGGCACTGATGCCCGACAGGATGCCGGCGCCGTTGATGGCCCTGGGCGCTTCACTGACCAGGTTGTTGCCAGCGGCCAGCGCGACGTCGCGGCCCTGGATCTGGCCCTGGTTGAGCAGGTCGTTACGGGCTTCCAGCGCTACCGTGCCAGTGCCGCTGATGCGGCCCTGGTTGAGCAGATTGCCGGCGGTGACGCTGACATCGGCACCAGCGATGACGCCCTGGTTGCTCAGGGTGTTGGTGGCGTTGAGTTCGACGTTGCGCAGCCATTGACATCGCTCGTGCCCGGTAGCAATCTCTTGCTCCAAGGAGCGTAGAAACTCCTCACGTAGCGGTACCCACCTCCGTCAAACCGGTGGGTTTTTTGTGCCTGCACTTCGCAGGTGCAGCCGACGCAATGCCTGCGTCGGGAGGGCGGCTAATACAACACCCTTCGGGGAAATACGCCCGCCGGCTACGTGCGGTTTCTAACCTCCCGACATCCCGTCGCTGATCGGCGACGGCGCCTGTTCGCAACGGAGGGCTTTGCCATGCATCAATCGCCATCCCCCACACGCAAGCGCGTAAAGCGTCAACCACCCCGCGACGCGGTCTGGCACATCAAAGAGTCGCCGCGTACCCCGCTGCTCACGCCCGAAGAGGTTCAAGCCGCCAACGCCGCCGACCTTGCCAAACAACAGCGCGCAAAGCGTCGCCCGCGCCCGCCGCAGCAGCTGACCGTCGGTTATGGCTACTACCCCGCCAGCGATCAACGCGTTCCTACGCTACGCCTGCGCGGTCGCTGGCTGGAACAACTGGGGTTTACCATTGGCCGCAAACTACAAGTCCGTCTGCGAGAAGGCGAATTGATCGTAAGCGTGACTGAAGAGCATTGAAGTCCGTTAAACCGAACTACCTCTCAAATTCCGACGACAGCCCATGCTGTCATTCATAATTAAAATTAACCTTTACTTGCTCTCCTTTTTTGAATGAAATTACGAAAGACGTCCAATCCTCCCCACGTCCAACAGCCATTTCCTTCAAAGACCTTGCAGCCTTATATATCAACGAGTCATTTATCGAAAAATTGCACTGATCGACATCAACGCCATTCAATTTAACAACCAGAGCAGTATCAATGTATCCGCACCCAACTACAACCTCATACTCTAAGAAGTCATATTCAACACCCACCCCAACTTCAATAGCATTCAATATCTCACTCAGCAACTCTACATCTTTAGTAATCATCTTCACTTATCCACTGGAAATTTTTTTGACTCATTTTCGAACACTCTCGTTCTAACTTTACCATCAATCGTGTAAGTCACACTCAAGGTATCAGGGCGCGGAGAATCAGGCCTAGCTCTTCCATACTTTATAGTGGTTTGGCCAACCACTCTCCCCGGATCGTTAAGCGCTCTTTTTATTTCGTTTTCATAGAACACTTTGTAGGCCGAATTGTTAAAGTTAGAATCCTGAGGAAAAAGATTATATCCGTCACACGACCCTCCTTGGCTGCAGGCCTGGGCATGCCCACCTACGTCAGTATCGCGTCCCTCTTTTCCTGCTGCCGTCTGTCTTGAATCACGCGGCACCTTCACATTTGAAGGAGTGAAACTCAATTCTTCCACCTGACCCGCAGAATTCGTCTTAAATGAATTACCATTATCGAGCTCGTAACGAGTGTTTGGGCTCCTGGCTGCAGGGCTATTGAGAATATCATACTCAGCCGTACCTTTAGCAGCCTTACTCGAATCTATTTTGACAGTCAACTTATTATCGGAAATCTCATGCAGCTCAACCTTTATATCTTTGGCTGCATCTATCTTACCTCCAATACCTTGAGCACTTTCTACGACGCTCTTTGCACCAGCGCCAGCTGTCGTGGCACCAATTGCGGACATCGCCGAGTTGACACCCATCTCAGCCATCACGCTGCTGGCGGGCTTAACCGAATCAAGCTGCTGCTCGTTTTGAGCCCCTAGGCCGTAGGTACCAATAACTTTACCAAATGGGTCGATCAAGTACTTCTGCTTAGCACTTTGAAGGAACTCTCCTGGCGCGGAGTTTTCAAACAGCGTACTCGCAACGGTCTTGACCGGGCCGCCAGCAGCCGCCATCGCGACGTAAGCGAGCGCCAATGCTGTGTCTTGGCCCAGCCAGTTGCTTGCCCTCTCAACGCCGCGACCACCACTCTCGATGACCCCGCTGACAAGCTGACCGGCGTGCAGTAGCACCCCGGACGATTTACCAACCACCTCTACTGCTGGAAGCTTCTCGACACTTCCAATAGCAGCAAGAGGCTCGCCATCAGGGCCAATGCTCTGTACACCTTCAACATAGACCTTGCCCACCATGCCAAGAAGAATCTTCTGATCCTCCACGCCGAGCGCACCAAAACTCTTGCCGTATTCCTTCTGTGCCGATGCTTCAACCAGCGCCATGCCCGCCATGTTGTTGGCGACGCCAGGCGTCGTAAGCGCGGCCGCAAGGCTGGCCGGATCTGCACCATTCTTGATTGCCTCGTTGATCAGCGTACGCATGCCTTGCAGTAAAGCCTCATCACCGCCCGCCATCTCACGCAGAGCATCGGAGGCTAGCAGCTGTCGCTTACCGTCACGGTAGTCGTAATAACCATATTGCTGGGACGTGTTGGCAGCGATGGCGCCCGACGTGGCATCCCCCATCAGACCGCCAGCGATCAGACCCAGGCCAATGCTGGCCAGGTTCATCGCCCCTTCGTGGGCGATACCATCCCCATCCATACCCTTGTTGATAACTCCTGATAGCTTGGTCAGGAATCCTTCGTTGGCAGCCACACCAGCAGCAGCCCCTAGAGCGCTGCCCCCGCCCAGGCTCGCCTGGAATACGCCTGCCAGCACCTGCGTCGCCATCTTGGCGTTGCCGCCATCGGACCATTGCTTCAGGCTGGATTGAGCCGCGTCACGCCGCACCACTGCTGCCGCACGCTCTTCATCGGTTGTGGCTGCCTGATAGTCCGCGGCGGCAGCCTTCAGTTCTTCTGTTGCCGCGTCACGCCGTGCAGCAATTACTTCCCTGGCAGTACGGAATCCGACTTCGCCTGCAACCTGGCTCAGCTCGACCTGTTCCTGCAACTTGTTTGTGTCAATCGCCTTGACGCTATTGCCATCAAGTACTGAGGCGCTGCGCTTCAGACCGTCCAGGGCGCTGAGATCCTTGTTACGTATTTCAATAGCACCCGCAGCAATGTCACTGCGAGTCGTACTCGTTGCATTGCTATTGGCGCTTCCCAGAGCACTCAGCCCTGCACTTGCAGCCGATTGCACCAACCCGGCACCACTGGTTCCCGCACCCACGCCGATATTCGATGCCTTTGCCTTGGCTTCGTTCTGAAGAACGTCTACCGTCAGGCTTTCCGTGGACAGGCGATTGAGCGCCGCATCCGCCGTGCTTGCAATTGCACCGCCAATGAGGTGCGTATTGCCGCCCACCGTGATGTCGAAGCCGCCATTGCCAGCCTGGATGCCGCTTTGTTCGGTCACGCTGGTGTAGCTGCTGTTGACCTTCTGCTGGCTGTAGCTCGCGCTGCTTCCGCTAAAGCCCCACACCAACGTCATGCCCGCCTGTTGCTGCTTGCTCTTGTAGTCGCTGGTGTCTTGCTCACTTTGGATCAGCAGGTCACCGCCAACATCGGCCAGCACTCTGTCGCCGACTGCTTGTGCCCCCTTGATCGTAGTGTCGTTACCACTGACCAAAGTCAACCTGTCGTTGGCGGTCACCACGCTCTCAGCGTGTACGTCACTATTGCCCTTGGCACTGCCTTTACCCGCATAGGCAGTGAGATACACACCTGTCGTGGTCCCGACGCTGACACCAATCTCGCCACCGGCGTTCTTGTTCTCCGACTTGTTGGTGTTGGTCTCCAGGTTGCTCAGCAAGTTCAGATCGTTCGCCGCAGACAGCGCGACATTTTCACCGTTGATCTTGCTACCAATGACATTCAGGTCGCCGCTGGTCGCCGCGATGGTGACGTTGCCGTCGCTTAGGATTCGGCTACCGCCAGTGGTTTCCTCGTGCGTGGTCGTCTTGCTCGACGCACTGCTGGCACCGATCCCGATGCGTAGACTCACACCGCCCATACTGCTGCCAGCGGCCGCAGCTGCCTGATATTCGGCAACGCCATCGCTGACGGCGTAACCCGCCTTCGCGGCATAGAGTGCTTTTAGGCGGTCATCCTCTACCTCTGAACCACGTTTGGTCGCGCTGTAGGCCGCTTCCGCCGCTGCAACTACGCCCCCGGTGAGCCCCAAGGTAATACCTGCACTCTGCTGCTTGGAGGTCTGCACCGTGTCCACGGTGTTTTCTGCCGCCGCAATCGTGACCTCCTTGCCCACAATGGTGGTGCTGGTGGCGCTCAGCACATCGCTGCCGGTGATGGCGACCTTGTTGCCAGCGGTCATCTTCACCGAGCCGTCCGTGCTGCCGACCAGGCTGCCGGTATTGGTGACCTCGGTAACGTCCAGGCCGTCGGTCTTCTTGGTCACGCCCAAGGCGACACTGAATCCACCACCGCCATACAGGCCGGACTTCTTGACGGTCTTTTCGTGTTCCTCGCTGTGCGTGTTCTGCACCGTGTCCAGCGTGAGGATGTTGCCGACGGCCAGCACCACATCGCCCGTACTGGCCACCTGCGCACCTTGCGACAGCAGGTCGTTGCCTGCCGCGATCTGCACCGTGTCGCCGCTGAGCGTGGTGGTGACCGCCACGGTGTCCTGCCACGCATCATGGGTGGTGGTGGTCTTGCTGCTGAACGTGCCCTTCTTCTTTTTGGTCATGTCCTGCACGGCATCGTGCTGCTCGCTGGCGGCGAGCAGATTGACGTCGTTGCCGGCGGCCAGGGTGATGCCGCCTTCCTTGGTGGCGGCCGATGCGGCGGTCAGGGTGATGTCGTTGCCCGCCTGCATGGCGAGGTTGCCGCCGGCGGTGAACTCGGTGCCGTGGACGGTTTCGTCGCGGGTGCTGGTGGTCTGCCTGAAACGCTTGCGCGTCTCCAGGACATCGCTGGTGTCCACCGTGGTCAGGGTGCTGGCGTTGATGTCGTTGCCGGCGCTGACGCCCAGCCCCTTGCCTGCATCGAGTTTTGCAGCGACCAGGTTGACGTCGTTGCCGGCGCTGAGGATCAGGTTGCCGCCGGCGGTGAGTTCCTGCTGGTCGATGGTTTGGGTGGTCGTGGTGGTGCTGACGCGGGTCTTGCCGTTGCGGCTCTTGTAGCTGTCGGTCTGGCTGTCGTTGAGGACGGATTCGACGTTGAGGTTGTTCCCCGCGGCAGCGATCAGGTCGCCGCCGGCTTTGACCTCGGCCTGGCGGATGGTCACGTCGTTGCCGGCGGCCAATTGCAGGCTGTCGCCGGTGCTGATGCTGGTGCGCGTGCCGGCCATGCCATCCAGGCCGACGACCGGGGCCAGCGAGAGGTTGTTACCTGCCTGCAGTGCTGCGCTGCCGCCGGCCTTGATGGTCACGCCATGCAGTTGCAGGTCGTTGCCGGCCGAGACGATCAGGTCCTTGCCCGCAGTCACCGACACGGCGTCACCGCCACGCAGCAGGCCATTGTCGTCGCGCAAAGCGCTGGGCGTGAGGCTGAGGTTGTTGCCCGCGATCAGCGCCGCGCTGCCGCCCGCCTGCACGCGGGTGCCGGTCAGCGTCATGTCGTTGCCGGCGAACAGCTGCAGGGCGTTGCCCGCACTGATGCCCGACAGGATGCCGGCGCCATTGATGGCCCTGGACGCTTCGCTGACCAGGTTGTTGCCAGCGGCCAGCGCGACATCGCGGCCCTGGATCTGGCCCTGGTTGAGCAGGTCGTTGCGCGCTTGCAGCGACACCGTGCCGGTGCCGCTGATGCGGCCCTGGTTGAGCAGGTTGCCGGCGGTGACGCTGACGTCGGCGCCGGCGATCACGCCCTGGTTGCTCAGGGTGTTGGTGGCGTTGAGTTCGACGTTGCCGCCAGCGATCAGCGCGCCGTTGCCACGCAGCTGCAGCGAGTTGGACGCCAGGTAGACCACCGGCACCAGCACGGTCTGGCCCTGGTACTCCTGCTCCACCATCCACACGATGTCCTGCGTCAGTGCAGCGGCCTGGGCGGCAGTCAGGCCCACGCCCATGCTCAGCTGCAGCTGGCCTGCAGCGGCCACGCCGGCCTCCAGCAAGGCGCGGTATTGCGCCACGCCATCGGCGTAATTGCCCAGATAGCGACGACCGGTGAGCTGGGTGATCTGGTCCAGCACCAGCCGCTGCTCATAGAAGCCGTCGCCCAGGCGGGTCTGGGTCCACTCCGGGTCCACGCCCAGCTTGTCCAGCAGGAAATCGCTGCTGATGAAGTTGTCGTAGTTGACGAAGCGCGGATCGGTCTCGATCAGGTAGCGACGGCCCGGGCCGTTGCTGCGCCACGCGTTGATGCCACCCAGGCCGATTGCTGCGCGGCCCATCGCCGTGCGGTCGGTGACCGTGCCACTGGACAGGCGATACAAGCCGCCGATAGGAAGATCGATCTGCGTCAGCGAGGTCTGACCGCCGCCGACGATATTGGTGACGGGGATGCTGGCCTGGTCGACGCGCGTACGGGTTGCGTTCGCGCCCGTCGTGACACCGGTACCGGCGGCGGTGGTCTGCACAGTCGCCTGATCGACGCTGCTGCGCACCAGGCCGCGGTCGTTGGACATGACCGGTGCGACCGACATCTTGACGATGCCGCCCGATGTGGCCAGCGTGGCGTCCTGCGTGTTGGCGCCGACGTGCGTGCCTGCGCTGCCGCTGGTGCCAGTGGCAACTTGGATACTGCTCGCGCCGCCGTTGGCACGGCCGCCCACTGCCTGGCCGCCCACTCCACCGGCGCTTTGCGCGGTGCGACCATTCAAGCCACCTTGTGCGCCTACACCACGCAGTGCAGCGCCACTGATAACGCGACCATCGCTTCCGACAGCGCCGTTGCTGATATTGGCGCCATTGATGCTGACGCCTTGGTTGCCGGTCATGCTGGCGCCTAGGGCGATATAGCTGCTATTGGTCGTTGAGGAGCTCAGCCTCTGGTCTTCTTCTTCGTAATAACAAACGACCTTCTGCCCAACAGGCTGCATACAGTCATTGGTGATCGCGGTGACGATATGTTCCACATCGCTTTGTCGAACCGTTTGATTCAAGGCCAGCGCTTGGTTGAGCAGCTGCTCGCTTCCCAAGATCATCCCATCCGAGAGTCCGCCAAGACCTCGCTGATTGGCAGCGAACAGGCCTGCTGCAGCGATTGTCGAGGCATTATTCGTGACGCTTCCCGACAACAGGATGTTCCCGCCCGCCGCGATGCGTCCCTCAGCGCTTGCCGAAGACAATTGCTCCTGTTGAATGACCTGATAGTTGCGATAAATTCCCGGCGCAAGCCCCTTGTAAGGATAAGGTGCCCGGGCTCCCTGGAGGTTCCTAATCGCTTTGCCTTGGATGAGTTCACCACCCGAATACACGCCGTCGTTGCCGGGATCGGTAGAGACGCTGGTGGTGTTAATCACGCGACGCCGATTATTGAGCTGCTGGGCCGCAATCAAAATACTGCCATCAGCCTCAATACTACCCGAGAGGTTATTCACCACTCCGGTCCGCGCTACCAATGTGCCACCACCATCCTGCGCACCACCGATGGCGATATTGCCCAAGCTGAAGATGCGCGCATCGCGATTGAGCAACTGATCGCGCACGATCAGGTTCATATTGCCGGTGGAGCCGAGCAATGCCGAACCGTAGGCAGCGTTGCCCGTCGCACCGCCAAAATCTGCGCCATTGACCAGCGTGCCGGTATTCACCGAGACATTGCCGCCGACGATGCTGCCGGTGTTGTAAACGCTGTTGGCAACGAGCGACAACGCCCCGTTGCCGGAAATGCTGCCGGCGTTGTCGATGACGTTGCCGCCGTTGAGGCGGGTATCGTTGGAGACGATGTTGGCGCCGCCGCGGTTGGTGATGCTGCTGGCGATGATATCGAGTGTGCGCGCCGCCTTGAGCGTGGACTCGTTGACCAGGTTGCCACCCACACGCAGGTTGAAATTGCCGTTGCTGACCAGGTCGGCGCCGGCGCGGTGCGTGTAATCGCTGCGCAGGGTCAGATCCAGTAGGTTTTGCGCGAGAATACTGCCGCCACCGTCGAAACCGACCGTGTCGATGACCACATCGCCGGCACCGCCGGTGACGCTGCCTGCGCCAATCTGGCCACCGGCATTGCTCAGGTTTTGCAGATTCAGGCGAACCGATTGCTCGGCCTTGATCTTGCCGTTCTGGTTATCGAGCGTGGCACCTGCGCGCTGCAACAGGAAGTTGGCGCCGGCATAAACGCTGCCGCCCTGGTTGTTCAAGGCATTGGTATTGGCGATCAGGTCGCCGCCTGCCACCAACTGGCCGCTCGTGTTGGCGATGCTGGCCGCATCGATCACCACACTGCCGCGCCCACCCAGATTGCCGTTGGTGTTGGTTAATGCGCCGCCGGTGGTGATGCGGGTCAGGCCACCGCCATTGTTGACGATGCTGCCTTGGGTGTTGTCGATCCGTCCAGCGGATGCAGTCAAGGTGTTGCCCGCATCGAGCTGGCCACCGCTGTTGAGCAAGGCACCGGTGACCGCCACATTCAGATCACGGCCGGCGCTGAGCTTGCCGGCTTGATGATTGTCCAACTGGCCCCGTGCAGTGATGCCGAGGTCGCGGCCGGCCTGCAGATTGCCGCCGGCACTACTGATGTTTTCTGCAGTGATCACGGCATCGGTACTGGCACCGATCGTGCCATTGCCATTGTCCAGACCGCGGTTCAATTCAACGCGTAGCCCCCCGCCCACGCCCGCATTGGCAATCGCCTGCACGGTACCGCCAGCATTGCTGAGGCTGTCGGCACGCAAGGTCAATGCACCGCCGCTGGCCTGAAGCAGACCGTTACGGTTATCGACCGTGCCGCTGGTTTGCACGTTCAATGCCCGGGCCGACACCGAGCCGGCCAGATTATTGAGACTGGCTGCGCTCACGCCTGCGTCGCCTGCCGCAGCGATGGCGCCATTCTGGTTGTTCAGGGCGCCGCTGGCGCCGAGTGTCAACTGGCCCTGCGTCAGGATGCGTCCGCCGCCGTTGCCGAGTGCACCGCGGCTGGTCACCGACAGCGTGCCTGCGCCGGCATGCTCGATACGGCCCTGCGCATTTTCAATGCTGGCAGCGGCGATGGTCAGATCCTGATCGTTGCTGGCCAGCGTGCCGGTGGTGTTGTCGATGGCACCCCCAATCACCACGCGCGTCGCACCCGCGCCGCTCTGCACCAGACCACCGCCGACATTGCTGAGGCTGCCGCCGTCGATACTCAGCTGGTTAGCCTGAAGTTGCCCGCCGACAGTGTTGAGGCGGCCATTGTCGATAGCGCCGGCGGCCTGCACGGTGAGCGTTCCGCCCGCGAGCAGATTGCCGCCACGATGATCGAGGCTACCGCCAGTAGAGAGTGCGACATTGCCGGTGGCACGCGTGGTGGTGCCAGCCAACTGCAGCTGACTGCCCTGCGCGGTGAGATTACCGCCTGCCAGCAGTGTGCCGGAGGCAGTGAGCTGACGATCGGCAACCATGCTGAGCGTGCTTCCGCTACCCAGGCTGCCGTCTGCGTTAATGCCGGCGCCCACCGTACCGGTGATACCGATCTGGCCTGCGCGAAGGCTTAGATTGCCCGCTGCGGTGATTTGACCGGCGTTGTCGATGCGCGCACCTTGCACAGCGACGGTCGTCCCGCTGACAGTGCCCTGCTGGCGTACGAGCGCATCACTGACCAGCGTGAGTTGTTGACCCGCGACCTGCCCGGCAACCGTCAGGTCGCCTTTGGAGCGCAGGTCGAGTGTGCTGGCCGCGCTCAGATTGCCGCTTTGCATCAGCGCACCATCGGCCTGTGCCGTGAGCGCCCCTGCTGAGGCCAAGCGGCCATCGAGCTGCAGGTTGCCACGACTGATCAATGCCACATCGCCACGCTCGCTGCCTAACTGGCCACTACTGCTCAACTGCCCTGCTTCCACACGCAAACCATCGCCGCCGATCAGATCGCCGCGGTTATCCACTGCACCGTTGGCGGTAACGCCAAGCCGCTGCAGGCCATAGGCCTGACCGGTCTGGCGTAGCGATCCGACACCAAGCGAAAGTTGGTTGCCGGCGCGCACGGCACCGGCGTTGTCGAGCAGGCCAGCAATGGACAGCGTGGCATCGCCTTGCGCAAGCAGCACGCCCGTCGCGGTGTTACTCGCACTGGCAGCAGTCGCAGTCAGACTGCCACCGGCCGCGACCTGCGCGGCGTTGGTCAACGCACCGGTTGCGCTCAGCACCACGTTGCGGTCTGCCTGCACCACGCCGGCAACCGCCAACTCGCCGGTGCTGCGCAGATTGATGTCGGTGACGGCATCGAGTGCACCACGGCTGTCGATCGCTGCGCCGTCCAGGCTGATTCCGGCGCCGCTTTGCAGCACTGCCGCTTGCCCGGTCGCGATCTGCGCGCCACGCAGGGTTGCGTTCGCTGCGGACACCGCCTGGCCGTTCAACGTGAGTCCGCGTTGTGCCTGCAGATCCAGCTGCGATGCCGATTGCAGCGTGCCTTCAGCAGCGAGATCGCGCCCGGCCTGCAGCGCGATGGACTGCGCCTTGAGCGAACCGGCCTGTTGCAGATCACCGCCAGCGGTGGCTCGCAGCGTGCTGGCTGCAGCGACCACGCCCTGCAAGGTCATATCGCCCTGGCTGGTCAACGTCACGTCCGCCGCTTCACTGCCGAGCTGGCCGCTGCTACGCAACGTGTCCGCTTCCACCAGCACTGCATCCTTGGCGATGAGACTGCCGCGGTTATCCAATGTGCCGGTGACCGTGGCGGTCAAGGCCTTGCCGGCGACGGCAGTGCCGCTCTGGTCCATGCTGGCTGCGGTGATACGCAAATCGTCGCCGCTCTGCAGGCTGCCTGCATTCTGCAGTGCACCTGTCGCCAGCGTGATGGCCCCCGCTGCGGCAAGTGCACCAGCTGCTGCATTGTTGATCGAACCTGCCTGTAGCGAGAGGTCGCGGCCCGCGAAGACATGGCTGGCGTTGCCGAAGGCACCGCTGGCGCTTAGCACGACATCGCGATTGGCTTGCGCAACACCCGCCAGGGAAAGATCACCGGTGCTGCGTACCGCAAGGTCAGTGCCAGCATCCAGCGTGCCGCGGCTATCGATTGCCGCACCGTCCAGGGTGATGGCGCCAGCACTTTTCAGCACCGCATCGCGAGCGGTCGCGATGCTGTTGCCACGCAAGCTGGCGTCGGCGCCAGCCTGCGCCTGGCCGCTCAAGCTCAGCGTGCGCTGTGCCTGCAAGGCCAGCGTGGAAGCCGATTGCAGGGTGCCGCCGGCAACGAGATCACGGCCGGCCTGCAGCGCGACGGTCTGTGCGCTGAGCGTCCCCGCCTGTGAAAGGTCGCCCACTGCAGCGGCTTGCAGCGTGGTCGCGGCAGATACCACGCCCTGCAACGCGATGTCGTTCTGGCTGGCCAGTGTCAGCGCGCCGGTCACCGAGCCCAGCTGGCCATTACTGACAATGCTGCCCGCGGTGATGCTCAGATCCTTGCCGGAGACCAACTGGCCTGCATTCTCGAATGCGCCGGTAGTGGCGATCGACAGCGCGTCGCCGCTATAGACACGACCGCGCTGCAGCAGCGACCCGCTATTGAGCGAAAGGCCTTGCTCTCCATGCAGGCTGCCATGATTATCCAATACCCCGGCAACATCGACACGAAGATCGCGCTTGGCGCCCAGGGTTGCGTCTGACGCATTCATGGCACTGGTAGCCTGCACGCTCAGATCGCGCGCGGCGATCACTTGGGCACCGTTGTTCAAGTTACCTGCTGCGGTCAGCGCAATGTCGCGGCCGGCCTGCGCTACGCCGCCCAGCATCAAGTCGCCGCCACTGCGTAGAGTCAGATCATTCGCTGCATCGAGCGCGCCACGGCTCTCGATGCTGTCGCCTGCCAAGCTGATCGACGCACCGCCCTGCAGCACCGCCGCAGCGCTGGTCGTGATGCTTGCACCATTGAGCGTGGCATTGGCAGCACTGGATGCCTGGCCGTTCAATGCAAGCGTGCGTCGTGCTTGCAGATCCAGCGTGGATGCAGACTGCAGGCTGCCATTGGCAGTGAGGTCTTGCCCGGCCTGCAAGGCAATCGACTGCGCCTTGAGCGAACCAGCTTGCTGCAGGTCGCCGCCAGCCGATGCCTGCAAGGCAGTCGCGGCGGCGACCACACCGTCCAGCTGCATCGCGCCCCGGCTGCTTAATGCAACACTGGCCAGCTCGCTGCCCAATTGGCCGCTGCTGCGCAACGTGCCTGCATCGATCTGCAGCGCGTCCCTGGCGATCAGGTTGCCGCGGTTGTCCAGCGTGCCGGCGACTGTGCCGTGCAAGATCCTGCCGGCAGATGCACTGCCACTTTGATCGAGACTTGCCGCCGTCATCTGCAGGTCGCCGGCTGCCTGCACGCGGCCGGCGTTCTTCAACTGTGCTGCCGCGGTGAGTGCCACATCCCCATCGCCCGCCAATACGCCAGCAGCGGTGTTCTCCAGGCTTCGTGCCTGCGCGGTCAAGGTGCGCCCGGCGAAGACCTGCGCTGCATTGGTCAGCGCCCCAGTAGCCGTCAGCTCAACATCGCCGCTGCCCTGCGCAACGCCCGCCAGCGTCAGGTCGCCCAGGCTACGTACACTTAGATCGCTGTCTGCATCGAGCTTGCCGCGGCTATAAATCGTGCCGCTATCCAATGCAATCGCACCGGCGCCCTGCAACACCGCATCCTGGCTTGTCGTCAGCGTGGCAGCGCGCATGCCGATGTCGCCACCAGCCTGGCCTTGCGCAGCGAAGGTCAATGCTCGTTGCGCCTGTAGGTCAAAAGTCGAGGCAGATTGCAGCGTGCCGCTCGCGGTGAGGTCGCGACCAGCACGCAACGCCAGCGATTGCGCCTTCAGCGAGCCGGCTTGCTGAAGATCGCCCGCGGCGGTGGCCTGCAAGTTGGTTGCGGCAGCCAACACACCTTGCAATGCGATATCGCCCTGGCTGCCCAATACGACGCCTGCAGCTTCGCTGCCCAGCTGGCCACTGCTGCGCAAGTGGCCAGCATCGATCTGCAGCCCATTGCGTGCCACCACATTGCCGGTATTGTCGAACGTGCCGACAACCGTTGCGGAAAGCGTGTTGCCGGAGCTGACGCTTCCACCCTGGGTGAAGGAATCGGCACTGATCTGCAATGCGTTGGCAGCGTACAGGCTGCCGGCATTCTCAAGCACGCCGCCAGTACGCAGCTGCGCATCGGCGCCAGACGAGAATGCCGCGCCTTGCGCGTTGCGCAGGCTGGCCGCATCCACCTCCAGTGGACCAGCAGCGATCACCTTTGCGCTGTTATCCAGCGCGCCGACCGCTTGCAAGGTAGTACTGCCTGCGCTCTGCACGGTGCCGTCCAATGCCAACGCCCCAGCGCTGGCGATGCGCAGGTCGCCGCCAGCATCGATGACGCCGTCGTGGGCGACACTGCCGCCACGCAGTTGCAACGCGCCATCGCTGTGCAGTTGGCCGCGCTGATGCAGCGCGCCATCGGCCTGCAGATCGAGCGCGCCTGCCGAACGTACGACGGCATCGTTTGCAAGCTCACCTGCCACGACAACCGTCAGCGCGCCACGCGTGCTCTGCAGCGTGCCGGAGAAGCTGGCATCACCGCCGCTACGTAAGTCGACGCTGGCCGCGTTCACGGTACCAGACACCTGGGCGCCGCTTGCGGCATCCATTGCTAATGCGCCGCCTGCGACGGTATTGCCGCTCAGGCGCAGATTGCCGCGACTGCGCAGCGTGGCATCGCCACGCTGGCTGCCGATATCGCCGCTGCTTGCCAGTTGCGCAGCGTCCACAGTCAATGCGTCGCCTGCGACAACGGTGCCGCTGTTGAGCAGCTGGCCGGTAGCCACCACTTGCGTATCGCGTGTCGCAGACAGGCTACCCGCAGTGGTGAGGTTGGCAGCCTATAGCCGCAGATCGCGGCCGGCATACGCACTGCCTGCGTTGTTGACTGCACCGGCGCTACGCAGGTCCAGATCGTTGCCTGCAGACACCGCAGCGCGCTGTGCGATGTCGATCGACGCTGCGTTCAATGCAAGCGCATCGGCTGCGATCAGCTTTCCCTGCAGTTCCAGGCGCCCACCCGCGCGCACATCAGCCCCCTGCCCGGCTTGCGCCAATCCAGCCACACGCACGTTGCCATTGCCGTTGATCTGCAGCGCAGTTGCCGCATCCAGCGTGCCCAGTGCGTCGACGGTATTGGCGTTCAGTGCAATCGTCGCGCCGCTCTGCAAGGTACCGGACAACGCAATCTGCGCTGCGCGCAGATTCGCGCTCGCGCCGCCATAGGCCACGCCACCACTGCGCAAGAGCCCATCGGCGCCTAGATCCAGGGCGCCGGCGGCGTGCAGGCTGCCATCGGCATTCAATTCCGAGCCGAACAGACGGATCGACCCCGCGCTACTGCGGCCAACATGGGTCACCCCACCACCGGCTTGCGCATCCAGTGCACCGGCGGCCACCAGGTCGCCTGCAAGCGTCATGCTTGCAGCACGCAGGCGCACGTCGCCTTGTTGCGAGCCAAGCACTCCACGCTGATCGAGCGCGCCGGTGGCACGCACATTCACAGCATCCCGCGCGACGGTGGTGCCTCCCAGGCTCACTTGCCCTGCGCTGTCGATCTGCAGATCGCCACTTTGCGCAGCCAATGTGCCGCGGCTCACCACGCCGACGCCGGCTTCGGTGGCGATCAGGCGAATGCGTTCGGCATACATGCCGCCCAATTGCGCCACATCGATGCCGATCGCAGGAAGGCCGCCGTCGGCACCTGGCAGGACGTCCAGCAGCATGCCGTCGTAGCTCACCCGTCCGGCACCAGCGGCGGCGACCAGCTCCTGGGTCCAGATCGAGCCGTCTACACTGAGCTGACGCGACAACAGATCCAGGCGATCCACATTGAACGCGTCCAGACCGTTGCGACCGATGCTCAGCGCACCGCCGGTGATGCTGAAACCGTTCAACGCACCATCGCTGCCCAGGTTCGGCGTGCCGGTGGTCAGGGTGACGCGCGAGGTATTGAGAAAGCCGCAGCTATCGCAGGAAATGCCGTTGGGGTTGGCGATCACCAGCTGCGCTTTCGCACCGGCGATTTCGGTATAGCCCTGCAGTCGGCTGCTGGCCGAGGTGACTTCGTTGAGGATCAGCGAGGCGGCACCGCTACGCTGCAGGTTGTTGTTGCCGGCAACGTAACCGCCCAGCTCGGTCTTGGAGATCTGCGCACTGTTGTTGAGGATCAACCCATTCGGGCCGACATTGAAGTTGCTGTAGCGGTTGTGCGAAATGCCGCGCGCATTGGGCGCGACGATGTCCACCACCGGCACGCCATTGGCAGCGACCTGCTGGCCTGGCGTTTGCCCTCCAGGGTTGGCGGTTGGCGCAACCTGCGCCCATGCCGGAAACGATGTCCAGGTGATCGTGCAGCACAGCAACAGTGCAAGCGCCCGCTTGCCCTGCTCGGCCAGGTAACCACGCACGCGCATCGCTTCGTTATCCATCGTTTCTCTCTCGCCGCCTGTTGGCGTCATCAATCAACAAACGCGTAGCCAGCTGGCGACGCGATCCATGTCAGAACTGGTAGATCACACGCACGCCATAGGCCGGCTGCGCACTTGCAAATCCGTCGGGGCGGTGGATCGCCCAACCGGCAAACGCATCGACGCTGGCACCGAACCAACCGCCACGCAGGCCCACCGCGCCGCCCACCAAACTGCGACCGCGCAGCCCGCTGGCGCTGGTGCCATCGATGCGGCCGGCGTCTAGGCCCAGATACGGGGTCAACCCAATCTGCTGCACTGGGAAACTCAAGGTATTGCGCCAGTACGCGCCTTTTTCGGCGCCAAGCGTCGCTTCACCGTCGAAACCACGCACGCTGTAACGGCCACCAATGGTGACGAACTCGGAACCTAGTAGCAGTTCGCCGGCGGTCTGTGCACGCAGGCTGCTTTCCCACGCCATCGGCACGGGGCCCAGCTTGAACGGCAGCGCCGTGCTCACGTCCAGCGTGGTCACGGCATAGCGAAACGTCGGGAAGCCGATCTGCGGGTCGTAGCCGGTCCACTGGCTGTTGAACCACGGGGTGCCGCGCCGATGCGCCAGACGCATGTCCAGCTGCATCGCGCCCAGATAGCGCCGATGCGTGAAGTAGAACTCCGCGCTGCTGGTATCACGGCGCTGGATGCCGATCTCCACGCCATCCAGATAGCTGCGCGCACGCCGCCGGCCAATCACCACACCGGCCGAAGTCTTGCTGGTGCCGTCGCGATGCAGCACGCGCTGAATATCCAGCTGCGCATTGCTGGACTCGCCACTGGACTGGAAGGTTTGTAAAAAACCGTCTACGCGCTGGTGATAGCGGTACGACGATGCCGACAGCGCGAACGTCCACCATCCCCAAGGCAGGTTGTAACTCAGGCTGTTGCCGCGTGTGCCGCGTTCTTCGTCGCGTGTGGCCAGGTCATGGCTGTAGCCAATGCTGAGCAGATCGTTGAGCCCCAGTGGGTTATCCAGCGAAACGTCCAACCCACCTTGCACACGGCCGGTAGCCTCCACACCGGAATCGTCGGCGTTAGCCACACCGCGCCAGCGTCGCCCATGCTGCAGGGTGATCACCAGATCCGATTCGCCTGGTGCTTCGCCCGGGGCGATATCGATCTTTGCGTCCTGCGACGGCAGACGCTTGAACTGCTCCACCGCCTGCTCGATGGCACGCAGATCCAGCAAGTCCCCCCTGCGGAGCGGCAATGCCGTTTTCCAGTGCGCGCCTTCGGTGTCGGACACCACGCGCACCTCGCGCAAGCGGCCGGGCAGCAGTTCCAAACGGAGTTCGCCACGCGACAGATCCTGTTCCGGAACGCCGATGCGCGTGGTGACCAATCCGCGTGCGACCAACTGATCCAAGGCGCGGCGCCGGATGATGTCGATGCCGGCACGCCCGATGCAGCGACCTTGGTAACGGCGCAGAGACTTCCATAACCACGCAAAGCGCGTTGCATCATCGCCTGCGCCCGACAGGCGCAAGCGGGTGACCGAAAAACACAGGTCTTCCTTGGGCAGCACGGTGCTGCGCGCGTCCACGCGGTCGGCGTCCTCGCGCGGGCCGGCAAAGGGCGCTTGGCGCTCCTGTTCCTGGCGACGCTGAATCTCCTCGGCCTGGCGCAATTGCTCCTGCCGATCCAGCGTTGTCGGTGCCGACTGTTGTGCAGCCGCCAGCCCGGCGACCGCCCACAGGCAAACCGCCAGCGCCAAGGGCGCCGATCGCATCCACATCTGTCATGCCCCCTGTGCGGCGGTCGCGCTACTGCACGCCGTCACCCGCATCAGCGTGCCTGGCCACCAAAACGGCGGCGCCACCCTTGAGCACGCTGAGTGCGGTGCGACTGTGACGGAATGTTAAAAAACGGTCAATGCGCAGTGTCGGGGAAACCCTGTAAGAAAAACCCGAGCGTCATTGTTTTGTGATGAAAATCACTAAAAAACGGATCCATTGATTGTGAAGGCTCCGAGTTACGTCGTAAAAAGTCAAAGCTTTTGACCTCAACGTCTTCAAACGTGCCGCCAATGGGATGCGCTCTCGGATGTCCTGTGAGGCGTATGAAGGACTACGCGCGTCGCCACTTGGTTGAATTTGATGAAGTGCGCAATGCCGCATTGGATCTGAGGGATCAGCCGGCCTACTTTGGTTCGCTTAGTGCGCCGTGTGCGTGGCCCAGGCGCACCGCGCTGAAGTCGGGCCTGCACTGAATCGTGCCTTCACACCGCTCACCCCATCCGCCTAGACCGAGCAACGACGCGGCCGGCAGAGCTACACGGACGCCCCAGCCATCTAGAACAAGTCTTGCTTGCCAACCCGCGCGACCAAGGGGCCAGCACAATGCACAGCCTCATGCCCAGCGAGCTGGGCGTCGCGCCGCTCGCTGCAGATCAAGCGGCGGCAAAAACCGCTGGCCAGGCTTGAAAAGTGGTGAGGATGCGGCCGCTGGGACCGCTGTGAACTTCAAGAATTCACTTCTGAATCTGACTCATTGGAACTGGGTGTCCCAGTCCGTTGTCATTGATCCCATCCGCCCGGCGCAGTTGGGACGCGGATGGGAATTTGACACGCCAATTCGAAATGCTCGGCACCGTGCGCGTAGGGCAGACCCAACCATGCCTCGAACGCTGGCAGGTCTGTCGGCAGATATCCGCTGGCAGGCAGCCATGTATCGCGGACCCAACCAAACGCGCGCATTTCCAGCGCCAGTCCTCCCCGTATCACGACCTCGGCCACCTTCATGGGTGGAAATCGGAAAACGCCGATCTCACCGCAATGACGCCCATGCGTGACCTCGACCGCGACGTCGTACCGGCAATCCGCTGCAGATGCCAGACGAGGTTGATCCCAGAGGTAGCCCAACCACTGATGATGCTCGACGCCGGCGTCTCGTGCCCATGCCACCAAGCGCATGGCTGCTGCTTGGACGGAGCCTTCCTCAAAGGGGCGGTGCACGCGAAGGTACTGGACCGTCCGCTCCGGGAGATCGCGCAGCGTGACCGAAAATTCCTGCGCCTGGTCTGCAGCGCTGCCGCCGAGGCCCGACACACCTGCCAAGGTGTCGTCCAGCGCACGCCGACGGCCGGCCAGGCACGTCTCAAGATCCAGTTTTCTTGGAGAGCATCCAAAGTGTCTTCGGAAGTTCCTGGAAAAATCCGATAACGACGAAAATCCCCGACCCAGCGCGATGTCTGTCAAAGGTTGACGATTGCCTTGGGAAATATCGCCCAGCGCATTTTCCAGGCGTCGGCGCAGCACGAATGCATGCGGGGTTTCGCCCATGACGGCGCGAAACATGCGCTGAAAATGGAACGGCGAAACGCAAGCCGCACCTGCGATCAGAGGCAGCGACAGCTGCCCGGCAAGGTTGACCTCGATGTAGTCCAGCGCACGGTTCACGCTCTGGACCACGGTAAGGGGCACCCTTTCGTTGATCGGCATGTGCGCAAGATCCGACAAGTGGCTGCAGTGACGATGCTATATCTTGATCCCGTGGACAATACGTTTTCCATCAGGGCTGGCAGCGTTGCCTGCCATTCAATCCAATGACGAAGGCTGGCAAGGGATCAGACATGCACGGAGTGACAGGGATCGGCGGAATCATCATCAAATCCAAGGACGCGCCTGGATTGCAACAGTGGTACGCAACGCAGCTGGGGATCGAGGTGCAAACGTGGGGAGGCACAGTGTTCGACACCAGCGCGGGTGTGGAAGGCGCTGAAAACGCATTGGCCTGGGCTGTTCACGACGAAACGAGCGCCCAATTCGAGAACACCACCGCCCCGTTCATCGTGAATTACCGGGTCGACGACCTGGAGTCGCTGATTGCCAAGCTCAAAGCTGCGGGCTGCCGCGTGTCAGAGAAGATTGTGAAGTCCGAATTCGGCCTGTTTGCCTGGGTCATCGACCCGGACGGCAATAAAGCGGAACTATGGCAAGCGCTTTGAGAACTGGTCACCTGGGGCATCAGACAAGCAGCAGTAAAGCCAAGCGGCCGAATGAGGATAGCTGCAGCCAACATGCGCGTGCGATGCATGTGCAACCTGCCGCTATGCGAGTTTGGAACGGCGTTGGAATTGGCGGCCTCGATCCGGCGACTTCGTCGGATTCGGGCGCGCTTATCAATCTTTGCGAACGGCCGTTTCTGGCCGAGCCCGTGGTACGAATTCGACTTCAATCCTACTGCGGCTGTCAGTATTCGGATCCCCGCGCGCCCTGATGCATCATAGCTAGCAAGCGGGTGCAAGTGACGCGCTTTTTCAGGTCCGGCCGAACTGGCGAGGTCACCAAAAAAACAGGCACCAGGAACAACAGATCCGCGTACCGCTGTTGCATATCCCAAGCACGTGTTGCGATGGAAGCTGAAAATTCATCGTGTCGTTTGGCACGGTCTTGCCGATCGACAGCTCGCTACTATCGAATGCCCGTGACGTATCTGGTCGACATGTCTCAATCAAAGTGGTCTGCTCTTGCTAGTCGCAATGCCCCGTCCGTTCTAAGCCATCCACTCGCTAGGCTGGCGATGATCTTCGTGGTGATGGCGCTCGCCTACTTCCCTTGGCTGCCCTTTCCTTGGCGCATGCCAGCAGTTGGCCTGATGGGGGCCGCACTTGCGTGGCAAGAGACCCGCAGCCGTTGGGCGTGCGGCCTGAGCTGGCAACGGTTTGGTCCAACAATTGGGTGGACAGCTGTCCTCGTGCTGCTGGTCACCGCTCTCATCACGCCAATCTTTCAGCCGCTCATCGACTACCTGACAGGCACGAAGACCGACTACAGCGCCTATGGCGCGCTTCGTCATAACGCACCGGCTGCACTGCAGCTAATCGGCTCTGCATGGATCAGCGCAGCCATCGGTGAGGAGTTGGTGTTTCGGGCATTTTTGATGCATCAACTGGAAGCCTTGTTCAAGCGCAGCAGTCTAGGTCGCCTCACCGCAGCCATTGTTGGCGGTGTCGTGTTTGGCGCCATGCATGCGAGCCAAGGCATCTCGGGAATCGTGCTGACGGGTATCGTCGGCGCAGCATTCGGCTATGCGTATCTGCGCTCTAACCGCAATCTGTTGGCGCTCATCCTTGCACACGGACTCGTCGATACCTGGGGCGTGACCACGCTCTATCTTGGGTGGTATTGACTGCCCCATGCGTTAATGCCCGCGCGGTAAATCAGGCTGCGGCACTGGACCGTTCGATCATGTCCAACGGCTGCGACGTCGGGCTCGGTATTGCCATTCGTGCATGGCGGCATGGCCTATCAACTTCGAGCGAGCGAGCAAGCGCGGCAGCGGCGGCGCCCTCGACCAGAGCAGCACCTTGCCGGATACCGTGGCCCACCTGGGCGAGGCGAGAGTTGACTTGCTCGATGCCAGCCGACCGCTCCTACGAATGTACTGCCATCTTGCGCATCAGCCATCGATTCCTGGTGACCCCGGCCCGATTCGAACGGGCGACCTTCCCTTAGGAGCGGCTCGGGCGGCCATAATAGAACAAGCTACGTCTCTGGCTGCCGTGCGTTAGTTGGCGCAACATTTGGCTTCATCACAGGCCATCACGCGTTTTTCGTGAAAGAACGAATGGCACATTTTGAGTTGAGAACCCTGCCTAGCCGTTTGGTATCGGCTCTCAGACTTCTCAAGACCCAGCTACCAAGTTCTGGTCCATTCAGACGACAGCTTTCGCCGCATGTGGGTCTTCGGAACTACGGCTGGCATGGACCTACTGTCCCGTGCCTGGGCCGCGCCGATCGGCAATGACCAAATGGTTGGCTTGCCACCGCCCAACACGGTAGGAATGATTCCTGCGATCGCATTGCTGGTGGCATCGAAGCAGGCGCAGAACTCGCAGCCTATATAACGCTAACCTCTGACACCATGTGGATCTAGTCTCATTCGAAATTAAGGTGCTAACACTATTTGAGGCAGTTCATCGTGGGGGCCTGACTTGGCATGGTGACACGCTAAGTTCTCGGCGGTTTCGTTTAAGTGGCGGGCCCAAGTTGCGCTGACAGCACACGGGTGAGCGCCTCGCGGCCTCACACCCGCGCTTCATGGGGTCAGCTCAGGGAGACGCGCACACGGTGTAGATGTTCACGATAGCTGCGCCATTGACATATCCATAGGTGCGCCAGCCATTGCCGTTAGGGTAGCTGCCAACCACAGCAAATCGCCCTAGGTTCATGGACTCGTTGATGTTGTTTTCAGGCCGACGTCCTGAAAATAACACGCGGTTCGGGTCACCCACGTTCCAGCCACCTGAAATTGGCGTAAATCCTGCCGGACATTGTGGAGTCGCATCCACTACGCCTTGGATGTCTCGAGCAAATCCTTCCACAACGGTTTGATAAGTGGCCGCGTGTGCAGGCGCAAGAGAGAGCAACGACACACCAGCGATAACAGAAGCAAGCATGATCTTCATAATGTCTCCTTGTCTTAAGGGAGCCGGCTAGAGCTCGCTCAAAGCCCTTCGGATTGAGCAACCATCTCGGCTCCGCGTCCGGCGCTGATAGATTGCGCACGCCAGCGATCAGCTCCTATCGGTTACTACCGCTTCGATGCGTAAGAGATTACCGACCCGAGGGTGTGCATTTGTCTTGCTCAAGCGCAGACAGATGAACGTTTTCCCTGACGAGTCACCGCGCATTGTGGCGGTGCGCCAAGATTTCCTCACACCGTCGGCAATGATCGATGTAGCCCATCAGGAGAACGTAATGCAACCACCCATGACCACCGTTGACTTGGCGCCGTTTACCACCATTCTTCTCGCCCTTGCAGCCGATTCCCATACCGTGAAGTTCGGCCACGCCACTGAAACGACTGTTGCAGGTGAGAGCTTGGACGTTTTCGTAGCTAGGATCGCGCCGCGCGCCCGTGCAGCTTCTGAGAGCACGCGGTCGGTCCTTTGCAGCCAGATCGCCGGAGAGTATTGATGCCATAGTTGCGGCCGATCAGGTCGTGCTGATCTGCATTAAGAGCCGGCGTGGCGCTGCTAGGGCGTATCGCGGCGTTAGCGGCCACCTCGGCATCGCGACCGACAACTGTATGACGCTGGAAGCCGTGCACTGAAACCATCGCTCAATGCCGCGAAGGCGGGCCAGAATTCTCTGGCCCGCCTGAAAACTAAATCAGGAGCCGGTTCCGACAACGATGACGTGAACCATTAGAGCCAGATGTAGCCAATGATCCCGTCGTTCGCAGGGAACCTCACGTTTTCGCAATTCACGTCTAAGGTTTCGAAGTGGTCCGCCCAATTTCCAGGTTTCAGCCCACCGCGCATGCAGCGGTAAAGCGGCACCGTGCCGGGAAGCTGAGTTGATGCAATGTACCCAGTGATGGGCAAAGAGGACGGATAAGGGATTTGGCCTTCACAGTTCGGGTCACCGGAAGTGAATCGATCGCGATAGTCGTTTGTTATGCACGCGTAAAGCGTGCGCCCACCAGCAAACGGCGTGAATGAAATGAAGCCGAGTACACCCTGCCGACTGCCCGGATGACTTTGCCCCACAGTCGTGATGGGCCTAGCCGAGAAGGTGTCATCTTTGAACTTCCAACGTTCGAGCGAAACCAACGTCACTCCCTCTGGCACCAGTGCGGGTTGAGCCGCCGCTTCCACTGCAACTCGTGAATTGGCACCAAGATATCTGACTTCCTGGGCAACAGCGTTACAAGCGGAAGCGAGGGCAAGCCCAGCTGCAGCAGCGATAAAAACCTTTTTCATGACAATCCTTCTGATCCATGCGAACTCACTGTCCACTGAACGAGGATAGCAGAAGCGCGCTTATCTCTGGTCGCTGCAGCGCGGTAAAGAGCTACCGACGCATGAGCTAGGATGTGAATTAGTGGGGCACCCGAAGCTGCGTGCAGCATGCATGGACTTGAGTGAACGTGCCCCCAGATAGCACAACGAGCGTCTTGCACTGCGCGGAGATGCCCTCGTGACGCCGATAAACGTCGGTGCAGCTGGTCAGGAGAACGTAGGTTGTTCGCAAAAATTACGTTCTCGCCACCACTACCGCCGGCCGAGGCACCTGCTAACCCGTGAAGAATCATAATTTAGGACCGTCGCGGTATCGAGGCGATCTCAAGATAGACAAGGAAGCGAAGCATTTTCGGACTGGGAATGACCCCCCCCAATAAACGGACCGCCGTAAGTAGAGACTTCGCCCCGCATGGGCTCCGTGGATCACGAGGAATCAGGCGATGAAGAAGTCCCGTTTTACCGAAGAGCAGATCGCAAACGCGCTCAAGCAGGTCGAGCTGGGGATGGCGGTTGACGAGGTGTGTCGCAAGATGGGCATTGCGGAGGCGACGTTCTATGTGTAGCGCAAGAAATACGGTGGGCTTGGACCCTCCGAACTGAAGTGCCTGCGCGTGCTGGAAGAGGAAAACCGCAAGCTCAAGCAGCTGGTTGCCGACCTGAGCCTGTGTCGACTCCCCGTAAACTTGATCCAGCCATAACTAGAGGTCTCCGGGCACACTAGCCACCAAGGAGACCACCAATGCGCAAGAGCAAGTTCACCGATAGCCAGATCGTCGCCACGCTGAAGCAGGTCGAGGGTGGCCG
>JAAIGF010180508.1_pt1 | contig 24599 bp, 34 predicted proteins | sample 6487441 | NCBI WGS metagenome assembly JAAIGF01 (sample SAMN13974129, study PRJNA590717) | phyllosphere metagenome | biome: pepper field; feature: multiple bacterial spot infested pepper fields; material: pepper leaves; isolation source: leaves from pepper fields | host: Capsicum annuum ... | reverse complement strand
TCCTGCCCGGCGACAACGTGTCGATCACCGTCAAGCTGATCGCCCCCATCGCCATGGAAGAAGGCCTGCGCTTCGCCATCCGTGAAGGCGGTCGTACCGTCGGCGCCGGCGTCGTCGCCACCATCCTGGCATAAATCCAGGACGGTTCCGCCGGCACTCATGTGGGTGCCGGCGTTTCATGCAGTACCCCGATGGGCGCGTGTCTCGCGTCCGTCCCTTTCGCTCTTTAGGACCGCTCTTTCATGAAAAAGCAAAAGATCCGCATCCGCCTGAAGGCGTTCGACTACAAGCTGATCGATCAATCGGCCGCTGAAATCGTCGAAACCGCCAAGCGTACCGGCGCCGTGGTTCGTGGCCCCGTGCCCCTGCCCACCCGCATCCGTCGTTACGACATCCTGCGTTCGCCGCACGTCAACAAGACGTCGCGCGACCAGTTCGAGATCCGCACCCATCAGCGCCTGATGGACATCGTGGATCCCACCGACAAGACGGTCGACGCGCTGATGCGCCTGGACCTGCCGGCTGGTGTCGATGTGGAAATCGCGCTGAACTGAATTCGATAGCCCGTGCTTCTGCTTGTTTTTTGAGCAGGGCACGGGCTATACTTATTGGCTTGCCGGCCTTTACCTGGCAAGTAGTGGGTAGAAGCAGCAATGCGTGCTTTATTGCGAGGGGTTTCGAGGCGAGATTTTCGCGCGAAGCCCTTTGTGCGCTTAGCTTTCCTCAGCGGCGCCGCAGTCTTGCGCTACCCGTGCGGTAACTAAATTAGCCCCGGCCAATCGTAGTCGGGAATGGAGAAAACAATGTCGACTCAATCGTCGGCCACCACGCCTGCCGCATTCCGGCTGGGCCTGGTGGGTCGCAAGGTTGGCATGACCCGCATTTTCACGGAAGACGGCGAGTCCGTTCCTGTGACCGTGCTGGACGTGTCGAACAACCGTGTGACCCAAGTCAAGGCCCCCGAGACTGACGGCTATGCAGCCGTCCAGGTCACGCACGGCACCCGCCGCGCGTCGCGCGTCAATGCTTCCCTCACCGGTCACTTCAAGAGTGCCGCCGTCGAGGCGGGCAGCATCATCAAAGAATTCCGCCTGGATCCCGCCAAGGCTGCCGAATACGCAGCTGGTGCAGTGATCGCGGTCGAGTCCCTGTTCGCCGAAGGCCAGAAGGTCGACGTCACGGGTACCACGATCGGTAAGGGATTCGCTGGCACGATCAAGCGTCACCACTTCAGCTCGCAGCGCGCGTCGCACGGTAACAGCCGTTCGCACCGCGTGCCGGGCTCGATCGGTATGGCGCAGGATCCGGGCCGCGTGTTCCCGGGCAAGCGCATGGCAGGTCACCTCGGTGACGTGCAGCGCACCGTGCAAAACCTCGATGTCGTTCGTGTGGACGCCGAGCGCGGCCTGCTGCTGGTCAAGGGCGCTGTCCCCGGCCACGCTGGCGCGAACGTCGTCGTTCGTCCTGCTATCAAAGGAGCCTGATAGATGGAACTCAAGCTCCTGAATGACCAGGGCCAGTCCTCCGCGACCGTCACCGCCCCCGACACCGTCTTCGGCCGTGAATACAACGAAGCGCTGATTCACCAGATCGTCGTGGCCTACCAGGCGAATGCCCGCAGCGGCAACCGCGCCCAGAAGGACCGCGAACAGGTCTCGCACACCACGAAGAAGCCGTGGCGCCAGAAGGGCACGGGCCGCGCCCGCGCCGGTATGAGCTCCTCGCCTCTGTGGCGTGGCGGTGGTCGTATCTTCCCGAACTCCCCTGACGAGAACTTCTCGCAGAAGGTCAACAAGAAGATGTATCGCGCGGGTATCCGCTCGATCCTGTCGCAGCTGGCACGCGAAGATCGCATCGCCATCGTCGACAGCTTCTCGCTGGCCGAACCCAAGACCAAGCTGGCAGCTGCCAAGCTGAAGACCCTGGGTCTCGAGTCCGTCCTGATCATCACCGACTCGGTCGATGAGAACCTGTACCTGGCGACCCGCAACCTGCCGCACGTGGCAGTTGTGGAGACGCGGTACGCCGATCCGCTGTCGCTGATCCACTACAAGAAAGTGCTGATCACGAAGCCTGCGATCGCTCAGCTCGAGGAGTTGCTGGGATGAGCAATGACCGCCTGATGAAAGTGCTGTTGGCACCGATCGTCTCTGAAAAGAGCACGTTCATCGCCGACAAGAACCAGCAGATCACGTTCCGCGTGCTGCAGGACGCCACGAAGATCGAAGTCAAGGCTGCCGTCGAACTGCTCTTCAAGGTGCAGGTCGAGTCCGTGCAGGTCCTCAACACCAAGGGCAAAGTCAAGCGCTTCGGCCGCTTCACTGGCCGCCGTCGCAATGAGCGCAAGGCTTATGTCTCGCTCATGCCGGGTCAGGAAATCGACTTTGCGCAGGAGGTGAAGTAAATGCCCATCGTCAAGCTGAAGCCGACCTCTGCTGGTCGCCGCGGCATGGTGAAGGTGGTTCATCCCCACCTGCACAAGGGTGAGCCGTTTGCGCCGCTGCTGGAAAAGCAATTCCAGAATGCCGGTCGTAACAACAACGGTCACATCACCACCCGTCATCGCGGTGGTGGTCACAAGCATCATTACCGTGTGGTCGATTTCAAGCGCAACAAGGACGGTATCCCGGCCAAGGTTGAGCGCATTGAATACGATCCCAACCGTACCGCGCACATCGCGCTGGTGCTGTACGCAGACGGCGAGCGTCGCTACATCATCGCTCCCCGCGGTCTGACCGTTGGTGCAACGCTGATGTCGGGCGTGGAAGCGCCGATTCGTGCGGGCAACACCCTGCCGATCCGCAACATTCCGGTTGGTAGCACGATTCACAACGTCGAACTGACTGCCGGCAAGGGCGCTCAGATGGTGCGTTCGGCAGGCTGCTCCGCAGTGCTGCTGGCTCGTGAAGGCATCTACGCTCAGGTTCGCCTGCGCTCCGGCGAAGTGCGCCGCGTGCACATCGAGTGCCGCGCCACGATCGGCGAAGTCAGCAACGAAGAGCACGGTCTGCGCCAGATCGGCAAGGCCGGTGCGACGCGTTGGCGTGGTGTCCGCCCGACGGTTCGTGGCGTTGCCATGAACCCGGTCGATCACCCCCACGGCGGTGGTGAAGGCCGTACTGGCGAAGCTCGTGAACCGGTCAGCCCGTGGGGTGTTCCGGCCAAGGGCTTCAAGACCCGTCGCAACAAGCGGACGAGCAACATGATCGTCTCGCGACGTAAGAAGAAGTAAGGGGCCGAGCCATGTCACGTTCTATCAAGAAGGGCCCGTTCGTTGACCTCCACCTGATCAACAAGGTGGAAGCAGCAACGGCCGGCAAAGACAAGAAGCCGATCAAGACCTGGTCGCGTCGTTCCACGATCCTGCCCGAGTTCATCGGTCTGACGATCGCGGTCCACAACGGCCGTCAACATGTTCCCGTGTACATCAACGAGAACATGGTCGGTCACAAGCTCGGCGAATTCGCACTGACCCGTACGTTCAAGGGTCACGCTGCGGATAAAAAGGCCAAGAGGTAAGAGATGGCTGATACTACTGCGATTCTCCGCGGCGTCCGCGTCTCGGCCCAGAAGGCACGCCTGGTTGCGGACCTGATCCGCGGCAAGTCGGTTGCCCAGGCAATCAACATTCTGACTTTCACGCCCAAGAAGTCTGCCGGCATCATCAAGAAGACGCTGGAAAGCGCGATCGCGAACGCTGAGCACAACGACGGCGCCGATATCGACGAACTGAAGGTGAAAACCATCTACGTCGACAAGGGCCAATCGTTGAAGCGCTTCGACGCCCGTGCCAAAGGCCGCGGCGTGAAGATCGAGAAACAGACCTGCCACATTGTGGTCAAGGTCGGGGTTTAAGGAGCGGCGATGGGTCAGAAAATTCACCCGACCGGATTCCGTCTGGCGGTCAGCCGCAATTGGGCATCGCGCTGGTTCGCCAGCGGCAATGCCTTTGCCGACATGCTCGCTCAGGACATCAAGGTCCGCGAATACCTGAAGAAGAAGCTGAAGTCCGCTTCGGTTGGCCGCGTGGTCATCGAGCGTCCGGCCAAGAATGCACGCATCACCGTCTACTCGGCTCGTCCGGGCGTGGTGATCGGCAAGAAGGGCGAGGACATCGAAGTCCTGAAGGCCGATCTGCAGCGTCTGATGGGCGTGCCCGTGCACGTCAACATCGAGGAAATCCGCAAGCCGGAAACCGATGCTCAGCTGATCGCCGATTCGATCTCGCAACAGCTCGAAAAGCGCATCATGTTCCGTCGCGCAATGAAGCGCGCGATGCAGAACGCCATGCGTCTGGGTGCCCAGGGCATCAAGATCCGCAGCGGCGGTCGTCTGAACGGCGCTGAAATCGCCCGCAACGAGTGGTATCGCGAAGGTCGCGTGCCGCTGCACACGCTGCGTGCGAACATCGACTACGGCACCTCGGAAGCCAGCACCACGTATGGCCTGATCGGCATCAAGGTGTGGGTCTACAAGGGCGACAACCTCGGCACGAACGACCTGAACTCGACGCCGGACACCACCAAGGAAGACGACCGCAAGCCGCGTCGTGGCCCGCGTGGTGACCGCAACGAGCGTCCGGGTGGCGGTCGTGGTCCTGGTGGCCCGGGTGCCGGTCGCGGTCGCCCGCGTTCGGACGCGGCGCCTGCCGGCGACAAGCGTGGCGCGCGCAAGCCTGCTGATGCAGCTGCGGCGCCTGCCAAAGACGGAGAATAAGCATGCTGCAACCAGCACGCAGGAAGTACCGCAAAGAGCAGAAAGGCCGTAACACTGGCCTGGCTACCCGCGGCGCCGCTGTTTCGTTCGGCGAATTCGGTCTGAAGGCCACTGGCCGCGGTCGTCTGACCGCACGCCAGATCGAATCCGCACGTCGTGCCATCAGCCGTCACATCAAGCGTGGCGGTCGTATCTGGATCCGTGTGTTCCCCGACAAGCCGATTTCGCAGAAGCCTGCCGAAGTCCGGATGGGTAACGGTAAGGGCAATCCGGAGTACTGGGTTGCTGAGATCCAGCCGGGCAAGGTGCTGTACGAGATGGACGGGGTCAATGAAGAACTCGCGCGCGAGGCGTTCCGCCTGGCCGCGGCCAAGCTTCCGATCTCGACCGTCTTCGTGACGCGTCTCATCGGCGCGTAAGGAGAACCAACATGGCACTCAAAGCTAGCGACCTCGTGTCCAAGGACACGGCCGAGCTCGGCAAGGAGCTGGAAAGCCTGCTGAAGGCGCAGTTCAGCCTGCGTATGCAGCTGGCCACCCAGCAACTTTCCAACACCAGCCAGCTGGGCAAGGTGCGTCGCGACATCGCGCGCGTCCGCACCGTGCTGCGCCAGAAGGCGGGGAAGTAACATGAGCGAAAACAAGCGTACGCGTACCCTGTCGGGTCGCATCGTCAGCGACAAGGCTAACAAGACCGTGACCGTTCTGGTCGAGCGTCGCGTCAAGCACCCGCTGTACGGCAAGATCATCGTGCGTTCGGGCAAGTACCACGCGCACGACGAGACCAACCAGTACAAGGCCGGTGACCTGGTCGAGATCGCGGAAACCCGTCCGCTGTCGAAGACCAAGTCGTGGGTCGTGACGAAGTTGATCGAAGCCGCCCGCGTCATCTGATGTCGGCACCGAACGGAAGCTCGTGAAAGCGGGCGACCGTTCCGCGGTTCAAGCGCGGAGGAGTTGGAAGTGGCCTGGTGCCGTGACCGACTCCTCCGCGTTGTCGTTTTGGCCGACGGTCGAGTCTCGTCTCGTGCCAGCAGCCTGAAGTGTTGCGAAAGCGGGTCGCCTCCTGGCTGCCTCTTGCGTGATCTGACGCTGCGCGCTAACATGCAAGGCTTGCTTTTGGGTAAGTTGGCATGGAAGTGCCGGTCCTGCAGTAGCCATACTGCGGTGCTGCAGGTAAACGACCCCGGGCAAACAAGGCAGTACCTGCAAGACCGAGTCGAGCAGATCCGGTCGAGCAAGACCTAGCAATACCCAGCAAGACGCAAATTCACGGTGAAGATCGCAGGCCATCTGGGCCCACCCCGGGCCACCGACAGATAGGTCAGCGGTAATCGCCGCCGAACCTGATGCGAAAGCAGCAGGGTACTCACCCCAGGAAGCATGGCATTCGCCACGTTTCTGACGGGACCAAAACTGATCGGATGTCTGTTCCGTTGGCTGGCGCCGCAATGACTGCGGCATCGTGAGCGAAGCGACTTTCGTTTAAGTTGGACAAGGCTAATCATGATTCAAATGCAGACCACGCTGGACGTGGCCGACAACACTGGTGCGCGCGCTGTGCAGTGCATCAAGGTTCTCGGCGGCTCCAAGCGCCGTTATGCCGGCATCGGTGACGTGATCAAAGTCAGCGTCAAGGATGCGGCACCGCGCGGCCGTGTGAAAAAGGGCGAAATCTACAACGCCGTGGTGGTTCGCACCGCCAAGGGCGTGCGCCGTAAAGACGGTTCGCTCATCCGCTTCGGCAGCAACGCTGCCGTTCTGCTCAATGCCAAGCTCGAGCCCATCGGCACGCGCATCTTCGGACCGGTCACGCGCGAACTGCGTACCGAGAAGTTCATGAAGATCGTGTCGCTGGCCCCGGAAGTGCTGTAAGGAGCCACGGATGAACAAGATTCGCAAAGGTGACGAAATCATCGTCATCACCGGTCGTGACAAAGCCAAGCGCGGTGTCGTGCTGGCTCGCCTCGACGAAGATCACGTGCTCGTCGAAGGCGTGAACCTCGTCAAGAAGCACCAAAAGCCGAACCCGAACAAGAACCAACCGGGTGGCATCGTCGAAAAGGCAATGCCGATCCACATCTCGAATGTGGCGCTTTTCAACCCGACCACCGGTAAGGCAGCCCGCGTTGGCTTCAAGCTGGTCGACGGCAAGCAGGTTCGCGTTTTCAAGCCCAGCGGCGACGTCGTTGGCGCGAAGGCGTAAGGGGGCAATAAAGAATGGCTCGTCTCCAAGATTTTTACAATGACACCGTCGTCGCTGACTTGGTCTCCAAGTTCGGCTACAAGAGCGTCATGCAAGTCCCGCGTATCACCAAGATCACCCTGAACATGGGTGTCTCGGAAGCCGTCGCTGACAAGAAGGTCATCGAGCACGCTACGGGCGATCTGACGAAGATCGCTGGTCAGAAGCCGGTCATCACCAAGTCGCGCAAGGCAATCGCCGGCTTCAAGATCCGTGAAAACTACCCGATCGGCGTGATGGTGACCCTGCGTGGTCAGCGCATGTACGAATTCCTCGATCGTCTCGTCAACGTGGCCCTGCCGCGTGTGCGCGACTTCCGTGGTATTTCCGGTCGCTCGTTCGATGGCCGCGGCAACTACAACGTCGGCGTGAAAGAGCAGATCATCTTCCCGGAAATCGAGTACGACAAGATCGATACGCTTCGTGGGCTGAACATCAGCATCACGACCACCGCCAAGACCGACGAAGAAGCCAAGGCGCTGCTCGCTGCCTTCCGCTTCCCGTTCCGCAACTAAGGGGTGATGTAGTGGCAAAGCTCTCACTCATCAATCGCGACGCCAAGCGCGCCAAGCTGGCTGCCAAGTACGCCAACAAGCGTGCTTCGCTCCAGGCGATCATCGACGACACGTCCAAGACGGACGAAGAGCGTTATCAAGCGCGCCTGAAGGTTCAGCAGCTGCCGCGTAACGCCAACCCCACCCGCCAGCGTAACCGCTGCGTGGTGACTGGTCGCCCCCGTGGCGTGTTTAGCAAGTTCGGTCTGTCGCGCAACAAGCTGCGCGAAATGGCAATGCGCGGAGAGATCCCGGGCATGACCAAGGCTAGCTGGTAAGAGAGGCATAACACATGAGCATGAGCGATCCGATCGCCGATCTGCTGACGCGCATCCGCAATGCGCAGCGCGTCGAGAAGGCGTCTGTGACCCTGCCCTCTTCCAAGCTGAAGGTGGCAATCGTCACCGTGCTGAAGGAAGAAGGCTACGTCGAGGATTTCAAGGTCAACGCCAATGGCGGCAAGCCTGAACTCGAGGTCCAGCTGAAGTATTACGCCGGTCGTCCGGTCATCGAGCGCATCGAACGCGTCTCGAAGCCTGGTCTGCGCATCTACAAAGGGCGCAACGACATTCCTCAGGTCATGAACGGCCTGGGCGTGACCATCGTCTCCACCTCGCGTGGCGTGATGACCGATCGCAAGGCACGCGCCAACGGCGTGGGCGGCGAAGTCATCGCCTACGTCGCCTAAGGAGACCGATATGTCACGTATCGCCAAGTATCCGGTAGAAGTGCCGAAGGGCGTGGAAACGACCATCGTCGCTGACCAGATCACCGTCAAGGGCCCGCTGGGCACGCTGACGCAACCGCTGACCGGTCAGGTCACGATCTCGCAGGAAGACGGCAAGCTGAACTTCGCCGCCGCCAACGAGACGCGTGAAGCCAAGGCCATGTCGGGCACCGTGCGCGCGCTGGTCGCGAACATGGTCACCGGCGTGAGCAAGGGCTTCGAGCGCAAGCTGACCCTGGTCGGCGTGGGCTACCGTGCCGCCGCTCAAGGCAACGCTGTGAAGCTGCAGTTGGGCTTCTCGCACGACGTCGTGCACACGATGCCTGAAGGCGTGAAGGTTGAGACCCCGACTCAGACGGAAGTTCTGATCAAGGGCGCCGACAAGCAAAAGGTTGGTCAGGTGGCGGCCGAGATTCGCGCATACCGTTCGCCCGAGCCCTACAAGGGCAAGGGTGTTCGTTACGCCGACGAGAAGGTCATCATCAAAGAGACCAAGAAGAAATAAGGCCGGGACGAATCATGGACAAGAAGCAATCTCGTTTGCGTCGTGCGCTGGCGACCCGCCGGAAGATCGCCGAGTTGCGCGTGCATCGCCTGGCGGTGTTCCGCACCAACCAGCACATCTACGCGAACATCATCTCGCCGGAAGGCGACAAGGTGCTGGTCAGCGCGTCGACCGTCGAATCCGACGTCCGTCAGCAGCTCGCTGGCGCGACTGGCAAGGGCGGCAACGTCAACGCTGCGACGCTCGTGGGCAAGCGTGTCGCCGAGAAGGCGAAGGCCGCCGGGATCGAGGCAGTTGCCTTCGATCGCGCTGGCTTCCGCTATCACGGCCGCGTCAAGGCCCTGGCTGACGCCGCGCGCGAAGCCGGCCTGAAGTTTTAAGCGAGGATCACATGGCCAAGTTGCAAGGCAACAAGAACGCTCAAGCGGAAGAACGCGACGACGGTCTTCGCGAGAAGATGATCGCGGTCAACCGCGTCACCAAGGTCGTGAAGGGTGGTCGTATCCTCGGCTTCGCTGCGCTGACCGTGGTCGGCGATGGCGACGGTCGCGTCGGTATGGGCAAGGGCAAGGCACGCGAAGTGCCGGTCGCTGTCCAGAAGGCAATGGAACAGGCTCGCCGCGGCATGCTGAAGGTGCCGCTCAAGAATGGCACGCTGCACCACACCGTGGTCGGCAAGCACGGCGCCTCCACCGTTCTGATCTCGCCGGCCGTTGAAGGTACCGGTGTGATCGCCGGCGGCCCGATGCGCGCTATTTTCGATGTGCTGGGTGTGCGTAACGTGGTTGCGAAGAGCCTTGGCTCGACCAACCCGTACAACCTGGTTCGTGCGACCCTCAACGGTCTGAAGGCTTGCTCGACGCCGTCGGAAATCGCGGCCAAGCGCGGCAAGACCGTCGAAGAGATCCTGGGGTAAATCATGGCAGACAAGCGCATTAAAGTGACGCTCGTGCGTTCCCCCATCGGAACGCCCGAATCGCACCGCGCCACCGTTCGTGGCCTGGGGCTGCGCAAGCTCAACACGAGCCGCGTCCTCGAGGACACGCCCGAAGTGCGTGGGATGATCCGCAAGGTGATCTATCTGCTCACCGTGTCGGAAGCCTGAGGAAATCAGCATGCAACTCAATACGATCAAGCCCGCTGAAGGCGCCAAGCACGCCAAGCGCCGCGTCGGACGCGGCATTGGCTCGGGCCTGGGCAAGACCGCCGGCCGCGGCCACAAGGGTCAGAAGTCGCGTTCGGGCGGCTTCCACAAGGTGGGCTTCGAGGGCGGTCAGATGCCCCTGCAGCGTCGCCTGCCCAAGCGTGGTTTCAAGCCTCTGGGTCAACACCTGTTCGCCGAAGTCCGCCTGTCGGAACTGCAAGGCCTGCCCGTCGACGAAATCGACGTGCAATCGCTGAAGCAGGCCGGTGTGGTCGGCCAGGCCGTGCGTTACGTCAAGGTCGTGAAGTCTGGCGATCTGTCGCGCAAGGTTGTGCTCAAGGGCATTTCGGCCACGGCAGGCGCCAAGGCGGCGATTGAAGCCGCCGGCGGCTCGTTGGCCTGATTTCGGGGACTGACGCTTTGGCTACTGCGAACGCACTGGGCAAGACCGGAAACAAGTTCGGCGATTTGAAGCGCCGACTGGTATTCCTGCTGCTCGCCCTCGTGGTGTATCGCATCGGCACCCACATCCCTGTCCCGGGCATCAACCCGACCGAGCTTTCCAATCTGTTCAATCAGAACCAGGGCGGCATTCTCGGTCTGTTCAACATGTTCTCGGGCGGGGCACTGTCTCGCTTCTCGATCTTCGCGCTGGGGATCATGCCGTACATCTCGGCATCGATCATCATGCAGCTGATGACGGTCGTCGTACCGTCGTTGGAAGCGATCAAGAAAGAAGGCGAGGCAGGTCGGCGCAAGATCACGCAGTACACGCGCTACGGCACGCTGGCGCTGGGCCTGGTTCAGGCGATCGGTATCTCGGTCGCCCTTGAATCGCAGCCCGGCCTGGTCATCGACCCCGGCATGCTGTTCCGAGTGACGACCGTGGTCTCGTTGCTGACGGGCACGATGTTTTTGATGTGGCTGGGTGAACAGATCACGGAGCGAGGGCTGGGTAACGGCATCTCCATCCTGATCTTCGCGGGTATTGCGGCAGGTTTGCCGAGCGCGATTGCCGGCCTGTTCGAACTCGTGAACACGGGTGCGATGGCGGTGCTCTCCGCGATGGTGATCATTGCGCTGGTGGTGTTGGTTACCGCCTTCGTGGTGTTCGTCGAGCGTGGGCAGCGAAAGATCGTCGTCAATTACGCCAAGCGTCAAGTGGGCAACCGGGTCTATGGCGGGCAAAGCTCGCACTTGCCCCTGAAGCTCAACATGGCAGGTGTGATTCCCCCGATCTTCGCGTCGTCGATCATTCTGTTCCCGGCCACGGTGACTCAATGGTTTTCATCGGGTGAAAGCACGCGCTGGCTGCGCGATCTGGCCGCCGCGTTGTCACCTGGACAGCCGCTGTACATCACGCTGTATGCCGTTGCGATCGTGTTCTTCTGCTTCTTCTATACGGCTCTCGTGTTCAATAGCCGCGAGACTGCCGACAATCTGAAGAAGAGTGGCGCGTTCGTACCTGGCATTCGTCCTGGTGAACAGACTTCGCGCTACATCGACAAGATTCTGACGCGGCTGACGCTGGCGGGTGCGCTCTACATCACACTCGTCTGCCTGCTGCCAGAGTTCCTGGTGTTGCGCTGGAATGTACCGTTCTACTTCGGTGGAACTTCGTTGTTGATTCTCGTGGTAGTAACGATGGACTTCATGGCGCAGGTGCAAGCCTACGTGATGTCCCATCAATACGATTCGTTGCTCAAGAAGGCCAACTTCAAGGGCGGGAAGCTTCCGGTTCGATAACGATGGTATGTCCAAGGACGACGTAATCCAGATGCAGGGTGAGGTTCTCGAGAACCTCCCCAACGCAACATTCCGGGTGAAGCTTGAGAACGGTCATGTCGTTCTGGGGCATATCTCGGGAAAGATGCGGATGAACTACATCCGGATCCTGCCGGGGGATCGTGTGACGGTCGAGTTGACGCCGTACGATCTCTCCCGTGCACGGATCGTGTTCCGCTCGAAGTGAGCCGCGCTCGCCGGGTGGGGAAGATTAGGAGCAATCATGAAAGTAATGGCATCGGTCAAGCGCATTTGCCGTAATTGCAAGGTCATCAAGCGCAAGGGTGTTGTGCGGGTGATCTGCACGGATCCGCGCCACAAGCAGCGTCAGGGCTAAGCCCTCTCGTTAGGAATACAAGGACAGGTTATGGCCCGTATCGCTGGCATCAACATTCCGCCGCAACAGCACACCGAAATCGGTCTGACGGCTATCTTCGGCATCGGCCGCACGCGCGCTCGCAAGATTTGCGAAGACGCAGGCGTTCCGTTCAACAAGAAAGTCCGTGAACTGAATGACGCTGAGCTCGAGCGTATCCGCGAACAAGTGAACTCCTTCACGGTCGAAGGGGATCTGCGTCGCGAAATCCAGTTGTCGATCAAGCGTTTGATCGATCTGGGAACCTACCGTGGTCTGCGTCACAAGCGCGGTCTGCCGGTGCGTGGTCAACGTACCCGCACGAACGCTCGCACGCGCAAAGGCCCCCGTAAGGCCGGCGTGGCGCAGAAGAAGTAATCGGCTGACCAAGCAAGGATTCAGACATGGCCAAGCAGAACACCAGCGCTTCGCAGCGCGTTCGCAAGAAAGTCAAAAAGAACGTCTCGGACGGCATCGCGCACGTCCATGCATCGTTCAACAACACGATCATCACGATCACCGACCGTCAGGGCAATGCTCTGTCGTGGGCTACCTCGGGTGGCGCAGGCTTCAAGGGTTCGCGCAAGTCGACCCCGTTCGCAGCGCAGGTTGCTGCCGAAGCCGCTGGTCGCGTGGCGATCGAGTACGGCATCAAGACCCTCGAAGTGCGCATCAAGGGCCCGGGCCCGGGTCGCGAATCGTCGGTTCGTGCCTTGAACGCACTGGGCATCAAGATCGCCAGCATCGCTGACATCACGCCCGTGCCGCACAACGGTTGCCGTCCGCCGAAGCGTCGCCGCATCTAAAGACCGGAAGCCGGTCGCGTTTCGTGCGCGATACGGCAGACAGTCTGGATGTCGCTATACTTCGCGTCGTCACCGACGTTCGCTCGATCGGATGTGCCGCCTTGGCGGTGCGTCAATGTTTAAGACCACCGTCTGCCAGCGCACGCATTGGCGTGCGTCCCGGAAGTTGGGGGCAGACTCCTCGTCCGGCGTAGTAAGCCGACCCCGGACCTGACAGAGAATAGGAAATCACCGTGGCACGCTATATCGGCCCGAAATGCAAACTCTCCCGCCGCGAAGGCACGGACCTCTTCCTGAAGAGTGCCCGTCGTTCGCTGGAATCCAAGTGCAAGCTCGACAGCAAGCCTGGTCAGCACGGCCGCACCTCGGGTGCCCGTACCTCCGACTACGGCCTGCAACTGCGTGAAAAGCAAAAGCTCAAGCGCATGTACGGCGTGCTCGAAAAGCAGTTCCGCAAGTACTTCGAACAAGCGGACAGCAAGAAGGGCAACACCGGCGAGAACCTGATCACGCTGCTGGAATCGCGTCTGGACAACGTCGTGTACCGTCTGGGCTTCGGCTCGACCCGCGCTGAAGCGCGCCAACTGGTGAGCCACCGTGCCATCCAGTTGAACGGCCGTACCGCTAACGTCGCCTCGATCCAGGTCAAGGCTGGCGATGTCATCGCCGTCCGCGAAAAGGCCAAGAAGCAGGCCCGCATCCAGGAATCGCTGCAGCTCGCGATGGGCCAAGGCCTGCCGCAGTGGGTTGAAGTCGACGCCAACAAGCTGGAAGGCAAGTTCAAGCAGGCGCCCGACCGCGCCGATGTCGCCCGCGACATCAACGAATCGATGGTCGTCGAGTTGTACTCGCGCTAAGCACTACCGGTTCAACATCGCCGCGCCCTTGGGCGCGGCGTTGGTTTTTGTAGTCTCCCGATTGCTGTCCCTGCAGTCGGTCAAGTTTGCCCCCAGCCTTATCGGTGTAACGAGCCGAGGGTATTGAAAAGGAAACTGTTTCATGGCGAATGCCGCTTTTCTGAAGCCGCGCAATATCGATGTCGAAGCCGTCGGCCCCAATCACGCAAAGGTGATCATGGAGCCGTTCGAGCGTGGCTATGGCCATACGCTCGGCAACGCGCTGCGCCGTATTCTGCTGTCCTCGATGGCCGGCTACGCACCCACCGAAGTGCAGATCACCGGTGTCGTGCACGAGTACTCGACGATCGACGGCGTCCGTGAAGACGTGGTCGACATCCTGTTGAACCTCAAGGGCGTGGTCTTCAAGCTGCATAACCGCGAAGAAGTGTCGCTGACCCTGCGCAAGCAAGGCCCGGGCACCGTCACCGCCGCTGACATCGAACTGTCGCACGACGTCGAAATCATCAACCCCAACCACGTGATCGCCACGCTGACCGATAGCGGCAAGCTGGAAATGCAGATCAAGGTGGAAAAGGGCCGTGGCTATGTGCCTGGCAACGTTCGCGGCTTCGCCGACGACCATAGCCGCACCATTGGCCGCATCATGCTCGACGCGTCCTACAGCCCGATCCGCCGCGTGAGCTACGCCGTGGAAAGCGCCCGTGTCGAACAGCGTACCGACCTCGACAAGCTGGTGCTGGACATCGAAACCAACGGCGTCGTGTCGCCCGAAGAAGCCGTCCGCCAGTCGGCTCGCATCCTGATGGAGCAGCTGTCGGTGTTCGCCGCCCTGGAAGGCTCGACCGAAACCATCGAAGCGCCCAGCCGCGGCACGCCGCAGATCGATCCGATCCTGCTGCGTCCGGTCGACGATCTGGAACTGACCGTGCGTTCGGCAAACTGCCTGAAGGCCGAGAACATCTATTACATCGGTGACCTGATCCAGCGCACCGAGAACGAGCTGCTGAAGACCCCGAACCTGGGTCGCAAGTCGCTCAACGAAATCAAGGAAGTGCTGGCTGCACGCGGCCTGACGCTGGGCATGAAGCTCGAAAACTGGCCCCCGCTGGGTCTCGAGCGTCCCTGATCGCCTGGTTGCAGGCGCCTGATGCCGCCGTCACTCGTCGACGGCGGTATTCAGCGCCAGCCCGCCAATCTGTCGTACCCGCGCCGCGTCTGACACGCGGCGCACCGCAAGATGGGGCAGGGATGATATCCTCGCACCCTTCGTTTTACCGGCCCGCGGTGCTTGCACCGATAGAAGAGCTGGATTCCCGGGCAGTTCGCTGCCTTTCCTAGATTCAACGCAACAAAGGATTTTCCATGCGTCACCGTCACGGTCTTCGCAAGCTCAACCGCACGAGCTCGCACCGCCAAGCCCTGTTCCGCAACATGTCGGTCGCTCTGCTGACCCATGAAGCCATCAAGACCACCCTGCCCAAGGCCAAGGAACTGCGCCGCATCGTCGAGCCGCTGATCACCCTCGCCAAGGAACCGACGCTGGCCAACAAGCGCCTGGCTTTCGCCCGTCTGCGTGACCGCGACCTGGTGGTCAAGCTGTTCGCCGAAATCGGCCCGCGCTTCGCAGCCCGTCCGGGCGGCTACACCCGCATCCTGAAGGCTGGCTTCCGTCAAGGCGACAACGCGCCCATGGCTTACATCGCCCTGGTCGATCGCGCTGAAGACAACGCTGCCGAGGCTGCTGACGCCGAGTAAGCGTCACCCGCCTGATATCGATCAGGCGATGCGGTAGAAAAGGAACCCCGTTGCGGCTCGCAGCGGGGTTTTTTGCTTTCTGGGTGGTCAGCACGGCAGAAAGCGGCGTTACGCCCGACAGGGCGCCTTCTGGACGTTTGTGGCGCCTTCCTGGTCATCGATGCGCGCTTTTTCTTACCCACTTGTCCTTCAGCTCGGCTGCAAGGAATCCAGTCTGCCTAACCGCCATCCCCCACGGTCTGGTCTGCCAGTTTTCTCAGTGATAACCCCGGATACATGAATTTTCTTCATTCCCTGGGAGGGTGTCAGAAGCCCAGCTATATCGCCGTTTCTCGATCATCTTGCATCTTCTGTCAAATTGCTTGCATCTTGAGATAACGGTCCAGTTGATATATGGTGCCCGGGGCTGCCGACAGGCGGCACCGTATTCCTGCTGGTTGGGGCTGCCTTGTTCGGCAGCTCTTCGGAGTCGCGTTCAGCCGCTTCGAAACATTGTTCGGCGTTCGTGCATTTGCTCGTCCCGTCGTCGCAGGCGGGTCGCGGTGTTCGTCGTGCCGGTGGTGCTTCGCCACCCCGCTTTTCACGAGGAAACCTCCGTAGATGCGTTCATCCGACAAGCTTTTCCGTTCTGCTCTTGCCGCTGCCGTTGCCCTGATGGGCGCGGCGTTCCTGCCCGCTACGGCACACGCTGCCGACCCGACCTGCGAAGTCGACCGGCCCGTCCGGTTCGGGGGGATGAATTGGGAGTCGAACCTGATGCTTGTCGGGGTGCAGCGCTTCATCGTCGAGAAGGGCTACGGCTGTGACACGCGTGTCGAATCTGGCGAGACCCTGCCCATGCTGGCCGCCATGGTCCGCGGCGACGTCGACGTCAACTCCGAGATCTGGGCCAACATGATGGGCGAGCCCTGGGACAAGGCCGTGGCCGACGGCAGCGTGGTCGCCGTGGGCAACGTGTTCACCGGCCGTGATGGCTGGTACATCCCGCGCCACACGGCCGAGCGGCATCCTGGGCTGCGCAAGGCCACCGATCTCAAGCAGTTCAAGGAATTCTTCCCCGACCCCGAGCAGCCCGGCAAGGCACGCCTGTACTCGTGCCCGGTGGGCTGGGTGTGCGGCACCTTGAACGAAAACCTCGCCAAGGCGCTGGACCTTACCGATGACTTCACCGTCTACGCGCCGGGCAACGCTGCGGCACAACGTGCGGCCATTACCTCGGCGATCCGTCGCAAGCAGGACATCGTCTTCTACTACTGGACGCCGACACCGCTGGCCGCCTCGCTGGACCTGGTCAAGCTCGAGCAACCGGCTTTCGATGAAGACGCCTACCGCTGCATGGCCGATCCCAATTGCCAGGATCCCAAGCCCACCGACTTCCGCGCCAATCCGGTGGTGACCGGCCTGAACGCCAAGTTTGCCGACTCGGCACCGCAGCTGAAGACATTCTTCGGCAAGGTCAATGTTCCCGATGCTCCGATGACGGACACCCTGGGCTGGATGGACAAAGAGAAGGCCGAGGTCGAACAGGCCGCGCAGTACTTCCTGCGCAACCATCGCGAAGTCTGGCAAGAATGGGTGCCGGCAGACGTGGCAAAGCGCGTGGATCAGGCGCTTTAAGGCAAGAAGGTAGGGCAGGGGGAGACTATCCTTGCCCGATGCTGCATTGCGGCGCGACGGCCGAAATAGGGACGGGATCAGACGGTCAGGAAAATGACATTTCGCCAAAAAAACGGCATTTAATGTCTATCTTTCAACATCTTGCATTAATTACGTACGTGGTTTACCCTGTATGTGCTGTCGGAACAATGCTTGAAGCACATCATGCAGCGGTTTCAACGCCTGGCTTTTGCATGCTGCGCTGCGACATCGCCGCCCCTGAATTCACCCCGACAGTCGCCGGATCGAAAAAGGAAACTTCGTAGATGCACCGACCCTCGTCCCAGAACACTGCCAGCCTGATTGCCCCGATTGCTCGAACCAGCAGCAAGTCCGGCAGCCAGGCCGCGTGGCGGTGGTCTTCGGCTCAGGGGCTGTGCAACGGTGGCGCCATGCGCAAACTTCCGGCGGGCTGCAGCATTGCCGCCTCCCGATCACCGGGCGTCCAGCGGGTGTCGCACGACACCCCCTCGATTCCGCCCACCGACGCGATCCCATCGCTTCGCTTCCCTTAGACGCGCCGCACACTGCGGCCCGTTTTCCTGACCTCGCCCCTGCTGCGGGGACATTCTGCCAACCCTTGCCGGTCCTTGCGCACCGGCAGGCCCCACCTTTTTCCGCGTGTTCATGCTGCACGCCAGCCAGGTTTTGCCGTGTCGTGCAGCACGGTGGGGTGAACGTGAAGGAGACTCCACATGCAATTCAAAGAACAAGACATTCACGCCGCAATCTTCGATATGGACGGCACCATGTTCGATACCGAGCGCCTGCGCTTCAAGACCTTGAAGCAGGCCTCGTCCGAGCTGTTCGGTGAAGCCATCGGCGATGACATCCTGCTGGGGTCCCTGGGACTGAGCGCCCGCAAGGCCGAAGCGCTCGCCAAGTCGCGCTACGGCGACGCCTACCCGTACGCCGACATCCGCAAGCGTGCCGACGAACTGGAACTCGCCCACGTGCGCGCCCATGGCGTGCCGGTCAAGCCCGGCCTGTACGACGTGCTCGAACGTCTGAAGAAGACCGGCCTGCGCATGGCGGTCGCCACGTCCAGCCGCCGCGCCATCGCCGAGGAATACCTGATCAACGCCAACGTGCTGAAGTACTTCGACGTGACCGTATGCGGCGACGAAGTGACCCAGGGCAAGCCGCATCCGGAAATCTTCCTGAAGGCCGCCCAGGCGGTGAACTGCCTGCCTGAGCATTGCCTCATGTTCGAGGACTCCGAAAACGGCCTGCTGTCGGCATCGAGTGCGGGCGGCCTGCCCATCCTGCTCAAGGACATCAAGGAGCCGGACGCCGCCATCAAGGCACAGGCGTTTCACGCCTACGACAGCATGCGCGACTTCCTGGCCGACCTGGTGGAATGCACGCCGGTGCTGGGCGTGCCCGCGTTGACCGAACCGTTTCCCCAGACCTTCAATGAATCCGTGGTCGGCATCCACGGTTTCGGCGCCATCGGCGGCGGTTATCTGGCGCAGATCTTCTCGCACTGGGACGGCTATACCCGCCCGGCGGAAATCATCGGCGTGACCGGCAACGCTACCCTGCGTGGCCTGGTCAACGCCTTTGGCAAGTTCGACGTCCACTATGGCGACGTGGCTTTTGACCAGACCATCGACCACGTCCGCCTGATCGACAGCGCCGACGAGGCCGCCGTGTGCGACATGTACGTGCGTGCGGAAGTCATCGGCCTGAGCCTGCCGGAATCTGCCATCAAGCAGCAGGCCGGGCTGATCGCCAAGGGGCTGGCGGCACGCTGCCAGGCGCATGATCGTCCACTGACCGTGCTGGTCGCGCTCAACAAGGTGGGCGGCGCGGCCTTCGTGCGCCGGTATGTCGAAGAAGCGCTGGCGCGCAAGCTGCCGGCAGATGCGGTGGAAGAAATCTTCGCCCGCACGTACTTCGCCGAAACCGTGGTGAATCGCATCGTGACCAAGGTGTCGCGCGAGGCCATGCTCAAGCAGGTTCGCATCAACGTGGGCAGTTTCGCGTCGCAGGTGGCGGGCCATGACGGCTTCGGCGCCACCTCGCCGTCCGGCGAGTTGAGCGTGCCGGCGCTGGTCGATACGCTCAGCCAGGCGTGGCAGCTCGATCGCGCGCTGTCCTCGCTGAGCATGGGGCTGTTCCACAGCGGCCCCGACATGGCGTTGTATGCCGAGCGTGGCAGCAAGTTGCTGAACCGGCTGCGCCAGATCCGCACGGTCGAAAACATCACCGAGATCCAGACGATCAAGAACAAGCTGCTCAATGGCACGCACGCGATCATCGCGTGGTATTCGGCCTTGCTGGGCTACCGGACCATTGGCCAGGGCATGGGCGACGACCGTGTCGCCGCGTTGGTCGAGATGCTGATCGAGCACGAGATCAAGCCCGCCATGCTGCACGAGAACCCGCGCGTGGCCGAGCACATCGATACCTTCGTGGGCAGCTTCATCAAGCGCTGCAAGGTGTCGTTCAAAGACCCGTGCAAGCGCGTGGGCCGCGACCCGATGCGCAAGCTGCAGCGCAAGGAGCGCATCCTGGGCAGCATCGATCTGGCCGCGCGTCACGGCGTACCGACGCCCATGCTCGAATTCGGGACGGCGCTGGGGCTGCTGTACGCCATCCGCTTCGCGTCGCCCGACGACCAGGAATGCCAGCGCATCAAGGGGTTGTACGACGCGCACGGCGCCATCGAGCCGGTGCTGTGCGACCGCGGCGATTACCAAGGCAAGCCCTACGCGGGTCTGGACCCGGTTGCCGACGCTGCCCTGATCGATCGCATCGCGGCGCATTTCGATCAACTGGTGGATGTGGATTCCGGCCACTGGGCGCAGCCGCTGGCTGCTTTCGAAGAACGCGAGGCAGCCTGATACCGCAGGCTTATACGAGTCTTCGACAGGTCCACGGGTGTCGATATGGAATATTGATATAAACAATCGGCACTTCGTTGCCGTGGCGGGACGCTCCAGAATGCCGGCTTGCTCTGCGATCCCACTGGACCTTGCCCGTCATGACCCTGACCCGCCGTGAACTGTTCCTGTCCGCCGGCGCGCTTGCCGCGTCGTCCCTGCTGCCCGCCGTCGTGCGCGCGCAAACCGCTGCCACGCCCAAGCGTGGCGGCACCCTGACCGTCCACCTCGGGTCGGAACAGCGCATCCTGAACCCGGCGTTGCGCGCCTCGACCGGCGTGTACATCGTCACCAGCAAGCTGATCGAATCGCTGGTCGATCTCGACGCCGACGGCCGCGTGGTCCCTCAACTGGCGACGGCGTGGTCCGCGGCGCCCGATGGCAAGACCGTGACCTTCACGCTGCGCCAGGGCGTCACCTGGCACGACGGCAAGCCCTTCACCTCGGCCGACGTGCAGTACAACGCGCTGGAGTTGTGGCAGAAGCACCTGAACTTCGGCACCGCGCTGCAGTTGAACCTGACGGCAGTAGATACGCCCGATGCGCACACGGCGGTGTTCCGCTACTCGCGTCCGATCCCGCTGGACCTGCTGCTGCGCGCCTTGGCCGACCTGGGCTACGTGGTGCCGCGTCATGTGTTCGAAGGCACCAACGTGCTGGAGAACCCCGCCAACACGGCGCCCATCGGCACCGGCCCGTACCGTTTCAAGCAATACGAACGCGGCCAGTTCATCATCGCCGAGCGCAATCCGAACTACTGGCGCAAGGACCAGCCCTACCTGGATCAGGTCATCTGGCGCATCATCACCGACAAGTCGGCCGCGACGGCTGCCCTGGAAACCGGCCAGGTCCAGCTCAGCGCGTACTCGCAGCTCACGCTGGCCGACCTCGACCGTTTGGCCAAGGACAAGAATTTCCTGGTGACCAGCAAAGGCCTGGAAGCCAACCAGTTCAACAACACGCTGGAATTCAATTTCCGCCGCAAGGAGATCGCCGACCTGCGCGTGCGCCAGGCCATCGCGCATTCGCTGGACGTGGATTTCTTCATCGAGAACTTCCTGTACGGCCAGGGCAAGCGCGCCACCGGCCCGATCCCGTCGACCTCGACGGCGTTCTACCCCACCGACAGCAAGGTGCCGTACCCCTTCGACCTCAAGCGCGCCAACGCGCTGCTGGACGAAGCCGGCTACAAGCGCGGCGCAGGCGGCGTGCGCTTCTCGCTGAAGCTGGTGCCGATCCAGAACGGCGAAGACGTGCCGCTGCTGGCCACCTTCATCCAGCAATCGCTCGCTGAGATCGGCATCAAGGTCGAAGTCGTCAACTACGACATCGCCGGCGCCCTGTCGGCGGTCTACAAGGAACACAACTTCGACATCGCGACGGGCTGGCACCAGTACCGCGGCGACCCGGCCGTATCCACCACCGTGTGGTTCCGCTCGGGCAGCCCGGCCGGCGCGCCGTGGACCAACCAGTACGGCTGGCAGTCCGACAAGGTCGACCAGTTGATCGACAACGCCGCCAGCGAAATCGACACCGCCAAGCGCCGCGCGCTCTATGGCGAGTTCGTGCGCGAGGTCAACGCCCAGTTGCCCATCCTGTTCGTCACCGAGCGCCAGTTCTACTCGGTGGTCAGCCGCAAGGTGCAGAACAGCCACAACACGGCGCGCTGGCCGTCGAGCAGCTGGCACGACACCTGGGTTTCGGCCTGATACGGCGATGCGGATACTGACCCTGGCGCTGCGGCGCCTGGCTGCTGCCGTACCGGCGCTGTTCATCATCCTGGCGGGGTTGTTCCTGCTGTTGCAGCTCGCGCCGGGTGACACGGTCGATGCCCTGGTGGCCCAGATGGGCGGCGGCGACCCGACCATGATCGAGGAACTGCGCCGCCATTACGCGCTGGACCAGTCCACCACCGTGCGCCTGGGCGATTACCTCTGGCGTCTGGTGCACCTGGATCTCGGCCATTCCGCGATCTATGGCAAGCCGGTCATCGACGTCATCCTGGAACGCCTGCCGGCCACCTTGCTGCTGATGGGCTCGGCCCTGTCGCTGGCGCTGGCGGCCGGTACGGCGCTGGGCGTCGTCGCTTCGCGCTACGTCAACCGCTGGCCCGACTCGCTGATCTCGACGCTGGGCCTGCTGTTCTATGCCACGCCCTCGTTCTGGTTCGGCCTGATGGGCATCTTCGTATTCGCCATCTACCTGGGCTGGCTGCCGGCCGGGGGCTACGGCACCATCGGCGCCTCGCTCGAAGGCTGGGCCTACGTGCTGGACATCGCCTGGCACCTGACGCTGCCCACGCTGACCCTGGCGCTGATCTTCCTCGCCGTGTACCTGCGCATCATGCGGGCCTCGATGCTGGAAGTCGGCACGCTGGACTTCGTGCGCACCGCGCGCGCCAAGGGCCTGCGCGACAGCCAGGTGGTCACGCGTCACATCCTGCGCAACGCCTTGCTGCCCATGATCACGCTGGTGGGCCTGCAGGCCGGCACCATGCTGGGCGGATCGGTGGTGGTCGAAAGCGTCTTCGCCCTGCCGGGGCTGGGCCGCCTGGCCTACGAATCGGTGGTGCAACGCGACCTCAATACCTTGCTCGGCGTGGTGTTCGTGTCGGCCTTGCTGGTGATTGCCATCAACTTCATCGTGGACATCCTGTATGCACGGCTCGACCCGCGCATCACGGCGACCCACTGAGCTCGCAGCGGCGCATTCCTCATGAAAGACTTCCTCAAACGCTACACGCGCAACCACGCCGCCGTGCTGGGGCTGGTCCTGCTGCTCGGGGTGATCGGCATGGCGCTGACGGCCGATCTGCTGTTCCCGCGCAATCCGCTCGGACTGGCCGGCCGGCCGCTGCAATGGCCCTTCACCAACGAACGCCTGTGGCTGGGCACCGACGCCACCGGCCGCGACATCGCCGCGCAGATCTTCCACGGCGCGCAGGTGTCGCTGGGCATCGGCGTGGTCGCCACCGTCATCGCCATCCTGATCGGCGTGGTGGTGGGCGCGCTGGCCGGCTACTACGGCGGCTGGCTCGACGACATGTTGATGCGCGTGACCGAAGCTTTCCAGATCCTGCCCAACTTCCTGTTGCTGCTGGTATTGGTGGCGGTGTTCGGGTCATCGATCACCACCGTGGTCATCGCCATCGGGGTGGTGTCCTGGCCACCTGCCGCCCGGCTCACGCGGGCCGAGTTCCTGAGCCTGCGCAACCGTGAATTCGTGCAGGCCGGCCGCACGCTGGGCCTGCGCGACGCCCGCCTGATCTTCCAGGAAATCCTGCCCAACGCCTTGCCGCCGGTGATCGTCTACGCCAGCGTCATCATGGCGGTGGCCATCCTGCTCGAAAGCGCGCTGGCCTTCCTCAACCTGTCGGACCCCAACGTCCCGTCCTGGGGCAACCTGATCGGTGGCGGCCGTGGCGTGCTGCGGGTGCAGTGGTATGTCAGCGCCATCCCTGGCGTGGCCATCCTGCTGACCGTGCTGGCGGTATCGCTGGTGGGGCAGGGCCTGAACGACGCGCTCAATCCCAGACTGAGGCACCGATGAACACACGCGCGACTGTCCAATCGATCCACGGCGACGCCGTGTTGTCCCTGCGTGACCTGACGGTTGCCCTGCCTGCGGGCGCCGACCGTCCGCACGCCTTGTCCGAGGTGTCGCTGACCCTGCACGCCGGCCGCATTCTGTGCGTGGTGGGCGAAAGCGGATCGGGCAAGTCCATGACCGCCAGCGCCGTGCTCGGCCTGCTGCCGGAACAGGTGCGGGCCACGGGCGGCGAGATCCGTTTCGACGGCCGCGACCTGCTGACCTTGTCGCCGGCCGAATTGCGGCGGGTGCGGGGGGCGGGCATCGGCATGATCTTCCAGGAGCCGATGACCGCGCTGAACCCGGTGCGCACCATCGGCGACCAGATCGGCGAGATGTTCCGCATCCACACCAAGCTGAAGGCCAAGGAAATTTCGGCACGCGTGCGGGCCCTGCTGGCCGACGTGCACCTGCCCGATCCCGATGCCGCGATGCGGGCCTATCCGCATGAATTGTCGGGCGGCCAGCGGCAGCGCGCCATGATCGCCATGGCCCTGGCGCTGGAGCCCAAGGTACTGATCGCCGACGAGCCCACCACCGCTCTGGACGTGACCACGCAGGCGCAGATCCTGCATCTGATCCGCGAACTGCAGCGTCGTCGCGGCACGGCCGTGCTGTTCATCACCCACGACTTCGGCGTGGTGGCGGAAATTGCCGATGAAGTCGCGGTGATGCAGCACGGCAAGCTGGTGGAGGCCGGCCCGGCGCGCGAAGTGCTGGACCGGCCCCGCCATCCGTACACGCAGTCGCTGATCGGCGCCGTGCCTGCCCTGGCGCCGCCGGCAGCACGCGTCGTCAGCGACGAACCCATCCTGCAGATCGAAAACGTCTTCAAGACCTATCGCAACGGTGGCTGGTTCGGCAGGAAGCGCGTCACCAACGCGGTCGCCGACGTCAGCCTGACCCTGCCGCGCGGCGGCACGCTGGGCATCGTCGGTGAAAGCGGCTCGGGCAAGTCGACGCTGGCACGCTGCATCGTTCGCCTGCTGCAGATCGACGCGGGCCGCATCGGCTTC
>JAAIGF010330720.1_pt1 | contig 24630 bp, 27 predicted proteins | sample 6487441 | NCBI WGS metagenome assembly JAAIGF01 (sample SAMN13974129, study PRJNA590717) | phyllosphere metagenome | biome: pepper field; feature: multiple bacterial spot infested pepper fields; material: pepper leaves; isolation source: leaves from pepper fields | host: Capsicum annuum ... | reverse complement strand
GGACGCCGCCGATACCGGCTTTTGCACGATCCTGATCTGACGCACCGCAGGAAAGCCGAAAAAGCCATTGATACGGGCAATCAGTTCACCTTGAGCATGGGTGAGAAACAGCGCGCGCGCGCCTTCGCAGGCGATCGTCAGGACGCCCGGCTGGTAACCACCGCGATCTGGCCCTTCGTCGCGGCGCGGCCATGTGATCTTCTCCGGCCTCGTGCAATCGGCAAAATCGTCACCCGCAATTTCATCCCACGAACCGAGCAGAGATGTGCTGATTCCCGCTCGCTTGGCCAGAACGGGATCGATAATGCCGTTTGCCACTTCGGCAATCTGGATGACACCTTTGCGGGGCTGGCTTTTTTTCAACTCTGAACTCGTGGCTTGATCGGGCGAAACGGATAGACCAAGTATAGGACGAACCGGAGACAGACCGCAAACCATGCTTCATAAAATCGATCAGCCGCCTTATGCGCAGATGCTGCTGGCATGGTACGACCGCCATCACCGCGACCTGCCCTGGCGGACATCTCCACCGATGGCAGCGAAGGGTTTGCGGGCCAATCCATACCATGTGTGGCTGTCTGAAGTTATGCTGCAACAGACGACCGTTCAGGCGGTAAAGCCTTATTTTGCGAAGTTCCTGAACTTGTGGCCCACCGTGAAAGATCTGGCTGCCGCACCGACGGACGATGTGATGGCGGCATGGGCAGGTCTTGGCTACTATGCACGCGCGCGCAACCTGAAAAAATGTGCCGAAGCGGTGGCGGCGGAGTATGACGGGGTCTTCCCGGACACGGAAGAAGGGCTGAAAAAGCTGCCCGGCATCGGCGATTATACGGCGGCGGCGGTTGCGGCGATTGCGTTCAACCGTCAGGCAGCGGTTATGGATGGCAATGTCGAGCGCGTGATTTCGCGCCTGTTTCTGATCGGGGAGCCCCTGCCCGGATCGAAACCTCTGATGAAGGCAAAGGTCGCGGAGATTACGCCTGCGGACAGGCCGGGTGATTTTGCCCAGGCCATGATGGATCTCGGCGCCACCATCTGCACGCCGAAGCGCCCCGCCTGCGCGCTCTGTCCCTATAACAGCCACTGTCTGGCGCTTGCCAAGGATGAGCCGGAGCGATTTCCCGTCAAGGCCAAGAAAAAGGACAAGCCGGTGCGGCTTGGTGCGGCTTTTATCGCGGTCAATCATGATGGCGAAATTCTGCTGCGGCGGCGTATCGAGAGCGGCCTGCTCGGCGGCATGACGGAAGTGCCGACAACGGCGTGGACAGCACGGATCGATGGCGGCACGGGCAAGGAGCACGCCCCTTTCGCAGCAGATTGGGAGGCGGCAGGCAGCATCGTGCATGTCTTCACGCATTTCGAACTGAGGCTTTCGGTTTTCCGGGCACAGGTTGGAAATGATGTGGGAACGGATGACGGATGGTGGGAGCCGGTCACAAATCTTGATGCGCAAGCGCTGCCAACGGTGATGAAAAAGGCGATTTCGCAGGCTATTCCATTTGCATTCGATAAAAGCAGGAAAAATTAATGAGCCAGATCAATCACATCGTTTTCGACATCGGTAAGGTTCTTATCCATTACGACCCGCATATTCCCTACAGCCGCCTCATTCCAGATGACACCGAACGCGCGTGGTTCTTTGAAAACGTCTGCACGCATGACTGGAATTTGGAGCAGGACCGCGGTCGCACGTGGGCAGATGCGGAAGCGCTGCTTCTTTCCAGCCACCCGGACAGGGAAGAGCATATCCGTGCCTTCCGCCTGCACTGGCATGAAATGGTGTCTCACGCTTACGACGATTCAGTCTCCATCTTGACCCGGCTGATCGATAGCGGGCACGACGTGACGATGCTGACCAACTTCGCTTCCGATACGTTCCGCGAAGCGCAGAAGATGTATCCCTTCCTCACCCTTTCACGCGGCGTGACGGTTTCCGGCGATGTCGGCTTCATCAAGCCGGACGTGGCGATCTACAAACTGCATGCCGAGACGTTCGGTCTCGACCCGGAAACCAGCATCTTCATCGATGACTCGCTTCCCAATGTGGAGGGCGCGAAAGCGGCTGGCTGGCAGTCCGTTCATTTCACAGGCGCCGAGAAGCTGGCGGCGGATCTTGCAGAATATGGTATCCGGGTTTGAGACATGGCTGAGCAGAAGATTTACCTGAACGGCCATATCGATGTGCCCGAGGACCGCCGCGCCGCAGTCGCGGAGGCCCTTCCCACACATATCGAGTTGACCCGGGCGGAGCCCGGATGCCTCTCCTTCGACGTCATCGCTGACAAGGAAAACGAAGGGCGCTATCTGGTCTCGGAAGTGTTTTCGGATCAGGCATCCTTCGATGCTCACCAGCAGCGCATGAAGAACTCGCACTGGTTCACGGTCACGCAGGGCATTCCGCGCGATTATACGATCCTTAAGGGTGAGTGAGTAAGGAAACGTGTCTCTGAGAATTCCTGGCGCAGGCGGGAATGGCGGTCCCCTTCCTGCGCCAGTCCAGCCGCAAGCGGCCAGATCTTTGAATTTTCAGCACCGGGTAAGCATCCGTCTTTTTCTATTCCCGCATCGTCTACCGGCAAAGCCATTCAGGCTTATCGGAGCAATGCATCGGCGGCTTGCTATGTTTCCCTTGGGAAAACTTGTTAAACAGCCTTACTTGCTCGAAACTTGTCATGCAATTGAAATATTTCGCTAAAATTAATGCATTGCCTTTTGAGACAGAATCGTTTTGCCAGTTTAGTTTCGACTGGAATCAGGCAAATGGCGGCAGGCAGGCAGATACACCAAGACCCGGCGTCCAGGGAACGCCGGGTCTTGGTTACTCCTCATCCGGGACTGAAGGTACTAAAACCGGATAAGGCATCTGGCAAACAGCGCGAAGCGGTGGATCGCAGACTATTCGGCCTTTGCCAGCTCCGAGCGGATGACGGTTCTCAGATCGTCGATGGGCTTGAGGGTTTCCCCATCTTCGTAGTGCCAGAACGTCCAGCCGTTACATGCATCGAGACCCTGCACTTTCGCGCCGAGGCGATGAATGGAACCGGCATCTCCGCCAGAAGCGATGGTACCATCGGCACGAATGATGGCGCTATAACGGCGCTTAGCATCAGTCAGAACCTGGCCCGGGCGCACCAGCCCGCTTTCCAGCAGCACGTTGAACGCAACGCGCGGCTCGGCCTTCTTGCCGGTCATGACGGTCAGTTCCGCCTTGCCCAGCGGCTCGACGGCGGCGATACGGGCGGACGCCGCATCGATATAATCCTGCTCGCGCTCGATGCCGACGAAGTGGCGGCCAAGACGCTTTGCCACCGCACCCGTGGTGCCGGAGCCGAAGAACGGGTCGAGCACGACATCGCCCGGCTTGGTGGATGCCATGATGACGCGGGCAAGCAGCGCTTCCGGCTTCTGCGTCGGATGAACCTTCTTGCCATCCTCGCCCTTCAGCCGCTCATGGCCGCTGCAAATCGGGAACAGCCAGTCGGAGCGCATCTGCACGTCGTCGTTGGACGCCTTCATCGCTTCGTAATTGAAGGTGTAGCTCTTCGCCTTCGCATCGCGGCTCGCCCAGATCATCGTCTCATGCGCGTTCTGGAAACGGCGGCCCTTGAAGTTCGGCATCGGGTTGGTCTTGCGCCAGACGATATCGTTCAGGATCCAGAAATTCATGTCCTGAAGGATGGAGCCGACACGATAAATGTTGTGATAGGAGCCGATGACCCAGATCGTACCATTTGGCTTCAGCACGCGGCGGCAGGCCAGTAGCCACGCGCGGGTAAAGGCATCATAGGCTTCGAAAGAGGCAAACTGATCCCACTCATCATCCACCGCATCCACCAGCGACTGGTCCGGGCGATGCAACGTGCCGCCGAGCTGAAGATTGTACGGCGGATCGGCAAAAATCGCATCGACGGACTGGCTTGGAAGCGCTTCGAGAGCAGCAACGCAGTCACCCTTGATGATGCTGTCCTTCCAGGCATCGCTCTCACCTGCAAGATCAAAACCGGCACGCCGAAAATCGGCCAGCGGAAACACTGATGCCATAGGTACTCGCTCCATACGCTTACTCAACTGAACTGCCCTTATGGTTACCGAAGATGGTTATCAAAGGCTGAACAAGTGTCTGAAAAAACCGAAAAAACGTGAGAGTGGAACCGGATATTGTTTTTAACGTTTTGATTTAGGAATTTTCCGCACTGGGGTATTATGGTGCCAGTGAAGGGTGCAGGGGTTAAAACAAAATGCGCATTGCCTTGATGATCGTAACGACGCTCTATGCCAGCGCCGCTTTTTCTCAGCAGCCTGCACCACAGGCGCCAAAACCGCAGGTCAACGTGCGGACAGACGCTGTTCTGTTCAAAGGCGGGCCATCTCTCGGAGACAGCGACAAGGTTCGCTGGGATTTCTACAAGGCCGACAGCACCGGCGGGCGGAGCGATGATAATGTGGGCGGCGCTTATGATGCGACGTTCGAGGAAAAGATAGCACCCGGCAAATATGTTGCCGTGGCCGCACTTGGCAACATCACGCGCGAGATACCCTTCGAGGTGAAAGACGGCGCTGTTGCCGAATTGAAGGCCGATTTCGAAGCGGCGCAGTTGACGATCATTCCCAAGCGCAGTGCTGACAGCCCGGAGCCGGAGCCGCAGTCTCGCGTTACGGTTACGCAAGGCAGCTTCAGCGACAGCGTCTATGGCCCGAAGGACATTTACGTGCCAGCCGGTGAGCTTAAGCTCGAAGGCCGCATCGGCCCAGCGCGAGCGGAAGAGACGATCAGCGTGAAGGCTGGCGATATAATAAGCCACGATCTCATCATTCCGAGCGGCGTCGTGGTGACGAATGCGGTCTATAAGGAGGGCGGTCGCAAGGTCGAGACCGATAATATCCGCTTCGAAGCGCTTTCCACCGAGGAAACGCTGGATGGCTCACGCGAGACGATTACCGGCACCTATGGCCCCGGCAAGATCATGCAGATGCCAGCAGGCGATTTCATCATGCGCGCTCGCCTTGGAAAAGTAACTGTCGAGAAGCCTTTCAGCGTCAAGGCGGGGCAACGCACCGATCTCACCATCGATCTCGATGCGGGCGTTCTGGCCGTCAACGCGCCGGATGCGGACCGGATCGACATCATGGAAATTACCAAGGATCTGCAGGGAACGCAGAAGGAAATTTCCGGGCGCTACGGCACCTCGCATCAGGAAACGCTGCATCCCGGAAACTACTCCGTGAAGGTGACCTACGACAAGAAGACGCAGCGTGACCCGAAGGAAGTCAACGCCGTGGTGACGGCATCGGAGCGCACCGAACTGAACGTCACCGAGTAATACCAAGGCTCAATGATAAGAGCCTTGGTGTAAGTTCTGCCCGGTTTTCTCCGACGATTTTCGCGCCACGAAAGCCGGAACCCGCGACTTTATCGCAGAGGCTGCTCCATTCGCAGCCACTGCATGCCATGCGCAACGTGCCTGTGCCGAATGCGTGCCGCAGTTTGGCGAGGTAAGCGAGGTCCGGGTTTATGCGGCTGCCGGGAACGAGATCACATCCGAGCAACTGCCCGACCGAGGCAAGTGCGGCGGCATCTCGCTCGTTTACGCTCTCGCCATGGCAATGGGGACTCTTCTCCGTCAGCAAAGGCGCACAGATATCGTCCGGGCCTGAGACGATTTCGATCTCCTCTCCGCTGTTCAGCCGCTCGGCCACACGATCGTAATTGATCGTGAAGCCGGGCGTGTAGCCTTTGCCGATATAGGTCAGCATGCAGAGTAGATGGTGCCCCCTCAGGCGGATCGTCATTTGCTTTCGGCTTTGGCGGAAAGCGCTTTGAGAACCGCCGCTGCCAGCGCCGACTTCAGTACCGCACCGAGAATGAAGGGGGCGACGCCAGCGATCCAGGCCTTCTCCCCACCGATGAGGCCCGCGAGCCATGCCCAGCCCAAGGCAAGGCCCACAACATTCGCAGCAAAGTGAAGGCTGAAGCAGGCAACGATGTTACGCTTGCCGAAGCCCTTTTCCATGGCAAAGCCGACCATGGCCGCCATGATGGGGAAGGAAACCAGATATCCCGCAGTCGGCCCCACAAAGGGCGCGAGACCGGACGATGCTCCGGCCAGAACTGGCAAACCGATCATTGCCTCACCCAGCCACGCCAGCACCGTCAGCGTGCCGAGACGCCAGCCGTAAAGCGCGCCGATCATGGTCACGGCAAAGGTTTGCATGGTGATCGGCACCGGCACCATCGGCACCGAGATTTTCGATGCCAGCGCGAGAACGAGGGTGCCCACCACGACAAAGATTGCCTGCTGGACGTGAGATTTCTCGGCCATATCGAAAAAGCCGGGCTGCGAAGAAGTTTGAGCCTGAACCGTCATTTTGCGTGATCTCCAAATTATAGATAATTTCTGCAAGACGGCGATTATTGATAAAGCGAATTTGGAGGGAGTCCAGACTTTCGGGAGAATTTTAAGTCGTTAAAGCGTAAGCGATGTGGACAGAAGAATCAATAATCAAATAGATTCAACGACTTACTCATCTGTAAAATTATCTATAATTCATCCTACGATGGCGAAAGCATCGCGGGTCGCACCCGCTGGGGTACGGATAGCGGTTCGCCCGATCCACTGCACATGGCCGTCCAGGATTCGGATGGCTTCCTCTGTCCGCCCCGCGCGCAGCGCATCTATGATTGCGCGGTGGTCGGTATCGGTGCGCCGTTCCCAACCGGCTCGCCAGGCGGAAAACAGAAAGCGCGCGCTAGCGGAATGCAGGCCGTCTATGGCCTCCATCAGACGCGGCATATTGCAGGGCGCGGTAATCAGACGGTGGAAGCGACGGTTGGCCTCCTCCCAATGGCGAACATCAAGCGCGCGATCCCCCTCATGCGTCGCCGCTTCGGCCTCATCGAGAATGGCGGCCGTCATGTTGGGAATGGCGTGGCGCAGGGCCAGAACTTCCAGCGCTGCACGCATTTCCGCCACCTCGCGCACATCCGCCAAACCAAAATCGGCAACCCGAACACCCCGGCGCGGAATGCTGACCGCCAGCCCCTGCGCTTCCAGACGCCTGAATGCCTCACGAACAGGGACATGGGAGGCGCCGAATTCATCTGCAATATGGTCCTGCCGCAGCCGCTCGCCGGGACCGAGCTCACCGCGCACGATGCGCTCTGCAAGCGCTTTGCTGATCCTGGCGGCAATGGTGTCGTCGGGCTTTGTTTTCGGATTTTTGGCCATGACCTGACATAGGGCGAGCCCATCGAATTGTCGAGCAGGCTCTTAGGCTCATCAGGTCTGCCCTGCATATGAGCCGGTTGAGCTTGGAGCTCACATGAGCTAAAAGCGCCCGACCTCAAATTCTCCCATCGACATCAAGGAGCGCCCATGAGCGGCTTCGACCTCATCATTTTCGACTGCGACGGCGTTCTGGTCGATTCCGAAATCATCGCCGCGCAGGTCGAATCCCGCCTGCTGACGGATGCGGGCTACCCGATCTCCGTCGAGGAAATGGGCGAACGCTTCTCCGGCATGACGTGGAAGAACATTCTGCTGGAAGTCGAGCGCGAAGCCAGCATTCCGCTTTCCGCGACCCTGCTGGAGAAATCCGAAAAGCTGCTCGATGCGCGGCTGGAGCGTGACGTGAAGGTCATCGAAGGCGTCAAATTCGCCCTCTCCCGCCTCACCACGCAGCGCTGCATCTGCTCCAACTCCTCCAGCCACCGCCTCGACATGATGCTGACGAAAGTTGGCCTGAAGCCCTATTTCGACAGCCATATCTATTCCGCCAAAGACCTCGGCCCCGACCGCGTGAAGCCGAAGCCAGACGTGTTCCTGCATGGCGCCAAGCAATTCAACGTCTCGCCAGACCGGGTCGTCGTCGTGGAAGATTCCGTCCACGGCATCACCGGAGCAAGAGCCGCCGGAATGCGCGTCATCGGCTTCACCGGCGCCTCCCACACCTACCCCAGCCATGCCGACAAGCTGACGGATGCAGGCGCAGAAACCGTGATTTCCCGCATGCAAGACCTGCCCGCAACGATCGCCGCACTGGCGGATTGGGGCAGCCTCGTCTGAGTTGCGCTCGGTCCCGCCACGAACAGAGAAAGTCTTCCATGGCCAAGACCGAAAAGCTGACTGAGTTCGAGGCCGGACATGGTTACGATAAGGCAGATTGGGACGCCGTCGATTTTCCGGAGATGACCGACGAAGAACTCGATCGCCTGCGACCTGCTGTCGATGTTCTACCGCCTGAGTTTTTCGAAGCGATGCGCAAGGCGGCTGATCTATAAAACAGCCGCCCTCATTCGACAAAATCAGCCGCGACGGCCCCTCTTGCCCGCAGCTTTCGCGCCGCCTTCATCGAACGAGATGAAGACATTGGTCTGGCGGGATGCGCCGCCGGGGGCGTTGGGGATGGCGACGTTGGGGTTATTGAAGATGAATTGTGTGCCAGCCGAGCCCGCTGGAACATCGACTGCGAAATTCGTTACCTGCGAGAAAAGTTCGCCGTCGCCGTCCTTCACCGTCACGCGGATTGGCAGCGTAACGCGACCGGGCTTGGAAAGCGGGCCGGGAACGATGCGGCCCTGTGCCAGCACGTTCACGGTCAGCGTAGATTCGCTCATGCTGCAGGAGCGCGTGGTGTCTGACAGGGAGGCCTGATAGACGAGCTTGCTCGGATCGCCATTGCCGCCGGCATAGACGCGGTGGACGGCATTGGCGTCCAGAATGGTGATGGTCGGGCAATTGGCCTGAACGACGGGGGCGACCGCATTGGCTTGCGCCGCTGGAGGATTGACCGCCAGACTGTCCGATGGATTGGAAGAATTGCAACCCGCAAGCACGGCCAGCAGCGATGCTGCGACGGATAAACGCAAAATATTCCCTGTCACTCTATTCCACCCTTTAAAACTATCCCGCGACAGGACCGGAGATGCCATTTATTGGCCTTTCATGCCTGTCGGCGATGGTCTATAGCAGCGACGCTGGAAAAAATCGATTGGTTGCGTTCGTATTTGCCTGAATTTTGCAAATTGGCTGCGAACACGGCTTTTTCAGCAATAGCTGCTGACGACGAAGGACTGTTTCCGTGAAGTATGTATCGACCAGGGGCAGCGCCCCATCGCTGGGTTTTTGCGACGCGCTTCTGGCGGGTCTGGCGCGTGACGGTGGACTTTATGTTCCGCGCGAATGGCCGACCATGAAGAAAAAGGAAATCCGCGCGCTTCGCGGCAAGACCTATCAGGAAATCGCCTTCGAGGTTCTCTACCGTTTTACCGGCGGCGAAATTCCCGCTGATGCCTTCCGCTCGATGATCGATGATGCCTATGCCACCTTCCGCCATCCGGCAGTGGTGCCGCTGGTGCAAACTGGCCCGAACGCCTTCATTCTGGAGCTTTTCCACGGCACGACGCTGGCCTTCAAAGATGTCGCCATGCAGCTTCTGGCGCGCCTGATGGATTACTCGCTGGCTGAGCGCGGTGAGCGCGCCACAATCGTCGGCGCGACATCGGGCGATACGGGTGGCGCTGCCATCGACGCTTTTGCCGGGCGCGACCGCACCGACATCTTCATTCTTTTTCCGCACGGCAAGGTTTCGCCGGTTCAGCAGCGCCAGATGACGAGTTCGACCGCCTCGAACGTTCACGCGCTTGCCATCAACGGCAATTTCGATGATTGCCAGAACCTCGTCAAGGACATGTTCAATGATGGCAAGTTCCGCGATGGCGTGAAGCTTTCGGGCGTCAACTCCATCAACTGGGCCCGCATCATGGCGCAGGTGGTCTATTATTTCACCGCCGCCATTTCTCTGGGCGCGCCGGATCGCAAGGTGTCGTTTACCGTGCCGACGGGCAATTTCGGCGATATCTTTGCCGGTTATGTGGCAAAGCAGATGGGCCTGCCTATCGACAAGCTGGTGATTGCGACCAATGACAACGACATTCTGGCGCGCACGCTGAAGACGGGCCGTTACGAGATGCGCGGCGTTCACGCCACCACCTCGCCCTCTATGGACATCCAGATTTCCTCCAACTTCGAACGCCTTCTGTTCGAAGCCTATGGGCGCAATTCGGATGCCGTGAAGCGTTCGATGGACGGGCTCAAGCAATCTGGCGCTTTCGACATTCCGGAAGCGGCGATGAAGTTCATCAAGCGCGATTTCCGCGCAGGCCGCGCGACCGAAAAACAGGTTGCCGCAACCATTCGCGAGACGCTGGCTGAGACCGGTTATCTTCTCGATCCGCACACGGCAACAGCCCTGTTTGTGGCGAAAAAGCATGAAAAAACAAACACGCCGATGGTGACATTGTCCACCGCCCACCCGGCGAAATTCCCGGATGCTGTAAAATCCGCTTGCGCAATCGATCCCGCCCTACCAGTATGGCTTGCTGATCTCATGAACCGGGAGGAGCGTTTCGACGTTCTGGAAGCAGAGCTGGACGCCGTGGAAACATTCATCGGCAACCATGCTCGCGCCAAGAACTAAGCAACGCGGAAAGACGTGAAAATGAATGTAAACGTAACTCGGCTTGCATCCGGGTTGACGGTTGTCACCGAAAGAATGCCCCACCTCGAAAGTGTCGCTCTCGGGGTGTGGATCAAGTCAGGTTCACGCAACGAGACGGATGACGAGCACGGCATCGCGCATCTTCTCGAACACATGGCCTTCAAGGGCACGGCGAGGCGCACGGCCCGCCAGATTGCCGAGGAAATCGAGAATGTCGGCGGCGAAGTCAATGCTGCGACATCTACCGAAACCACGTCCTATTATGCCCGCGTGCTGAAGGACCACGTGCCGCTGGCCGTGGATATCCTTGCCGATATCCTCACCGAATCCGCCTTCGACGAGGGCGAGCTGGAGCGGGAAAAGAACGTCATTCTTCAGGAAATTGGTGCAGCCACCGATACGCCGGACGACGTTATCTTCGACAATTTCTCAGGCGTCGCCTATCGCGACCAGACGATTGGCCGCCCTATCCTCGGCACGCCGGAGACGGTGCAATCCTTTACCACGAACCAGATTCGCCACTATCTGGGTCGCAACTATACGACGGACCGTATTTTCGTGGTTGCCGCAGGTGCAGTGGATCACGAAACCTTCGTCAAACAGGTGGAAGAGCGTTTCTCCAGCCTGCCGCAGAAGCCGGCATCTACTCCTGTTCTGGAAAAAGCGATCTATACCGGCGGTGAAATTCGCGAGACGCGCGACCTGATGGATGCGCAGGTCTTGCTCGGCTTCGAGGGCAAGGCCTACCACGCCCGCGATTTCTACTGTTCGCAAATCCTCGCCAACATTCTGGGCGGCGGCATGTCTTCTCGCCTCTTCCAGGAAGTGCGCGAATATCGCGGCCTCTGCTACTCGGTCTATGCCTTCCATTGGGGCTTTTCCGACACCGGCATTTTCGGCATTCATGCCGCAACCGGCAGCAACGATCTGCCGGAACTCGTTCCGGTCATCATCGATGAATTGCGCAAGTCTTCGCAAGAGATCCATCAGGAAGAAATCGACCGTGCGCGGGCGCAAATCCGGGCGCAATTGCTGATGGGTCAGGAAAGCCCGGCGGCGCGTGCCGGACAGATCGCGCGGCAGATGATGCTCTATGGACGCCCCATCCCGAATGACGAGATGATGACACGTCTTGGCGACATTACCCGCGAACGTTTGACCGATCTTGCAGGCCGCCTGTTTTTCGATAAAGTTCCGACATTGTCGGCAATCGGCCCGCTGGAAAACCTCGCGCCGCTTTCCGATATCACGGCGGAGCTTTCTGTGACGCCATCCATAAAAATAACGGCAAACGGCTGACGGCAGGCACAGATCCGCAGCATGGTGTTGGACGACTAGATGCTGCGTTTTCTCTCCCGCAACAGCGATACGCCTGAACTTAGAAACGCGGATTATCTTTTGAGATTGCCGCGTTACTCCGATTACAAGCAGTGGCAGAGGTTGCGCTCGGAAAGCCGCAGCTTTCTTCAGCCATGGGAACCGACCTGGCGTGCTGATGAGCTGACGGAAAGCGCGTTTCGCGTTCGCGTAACGCGCAACGGGCAGGAATTTTCCTCCGGCACCGCCGTCTCACTGCTACTCTTCCTATCCGACGGCACTCTGATCGGCGGCATCACCATCGGCTATATTCGCCGAGGTGCTGCGCAGAGCTGCATGATCGGATACTGGATGGGCGAGGCTCACGCCGGTCACGGCCATATGTCTGCCGCATTAAAACTGGTAATACCCTACATCTTCAACGGACTTCAGTTGCACCGCATTGAGGCAGCCTGTATTCCAGAAAACTTCAAAAGCATCCGGCTGCTCGAAAATGCCGGATTTCAGCGGGAAGGTCTCTTGCGGGAATATCTGAAAATAAACGGCGAGTGGCGGGATCATGTGATGTTCTCCCTTATCGGCGACAGACAAATTTCCGGCGGGATACAGTAGGATAGATGACATATATTAGCCTCGTGTCGCGCCTTTTCGGACATATTTCAGCGGCGGCACGCTTCACGGTCCTGTTTTTCGTCTGCGTGCTATTCGTCGGGCAGGCTCAGGCCTTCGAGCCGGTGAAGATTTCGCGCGACGACAATGCGCTGGACCTGACGGCCACGACCGATATCTACGCCAATCAGGGTGAAGCCTTTCAGGTTTCCACCGCCCCCGGCCCGGATGGTATTCGCCGACGCATCGAAGTGCGGGCAAGTTCGCCCACCCACCAAGGGGATTGGGCTGTTTTTGCGCTCGCCAACGTTTCGGAAGAGCAGCTTGAGCGCGTGATCGTCGCTCCGCATTTCCGCCTCGTCAATTCGAAGCTTTTCTGGCCGGATCTCGGCTCGCAGCGCATCATTGCGATTACGCCGAGTGAAGGCTTTGCGCTGGACCGCCAGCCGAGCCCGGATGCGGACGTTTTCCGCATTACGCTCAATCCGGGTGCCGTGATTACCTTCGTTGCGGAGCTTCAGACACCGCAGCTGCCGCAGCTCTATCTCTGGGAGCCGGAAGCCTACAAGGATACGATCAACGCGTTTACGCTCTATCGCGGCATCGTGCTGGGTATCGCCGGTCTTCTCGCGGTTCTTCTGACCATTCTTTTCGTCGTCAAGGGCACCTCGGTTCTGCCAGCTTCGGCAGCACTCGCTTGGGCGGTTCTGGCCTATATCTGCGTGGATTTCGGCTTCCTTGAGAAACTGATCACCGTCACATCCAGTGACGAGCGAATGTGGAGGGCGGGGGCCGAAGTGGCGCTCGCCTCCAGCTTCGTGGTCTTCCTCTTCACCTATCTCAATCTGAACAGGTGGCACGCGCATCTGGGCTATGCGACATTTGCCTGGATCATCGGCCTCGGTGCGCTCTTCGGCGTGGCGATCTATGACCCTTCCATCGCATCGGGCATCGCACGCGTTTCTTTTGCGCTGACGGCAACGGCTGGCATCGCGCTCATCGTCTATCTCGGCTTCAACCGCTATGACCGCGCCATTCTGCTCGTGCCCTCCTGGGCGCTGATCCTCGTCTGGCTGTTCGGCGGCTGGCTGACGGTGACCGGGCAGCTGGACAATGACATCGTGCAACCGGCGCTGGGCGGCGGTCTCGTATTGATCGTGCTGTTGATTGGTTTCACGGTCATTCAGCACGCCTTTGCGGGAAGTGCCTATCAGCAGGGTCTGTTCTCGGATCTGGAGCGACAGTCTCTGGCGCTGACCGGCAGCGGCGATACGGTTTGGGATTGGGACGTAACGCGCGACCGCATCGTCACGACGCCCGATGTGTCCATCAAGCTCGGCCTTCACCCCGGCACCATGCATGGCGCGGCGCGCAACTGGCTGCCTCGTCTGCACCCCGACGACCGGGATCGCTTCAAGGCGACGCTCGACGTACTCCTGGACCACCGCAAGGGTCGCCTGAACCACGAATTCCGCATTCGCGCCGAAGATGGGCATTTCCACTGGCTGCAAATCCGTGCGCGTCCGGTGCTAGGCTCGAACGGTGAAATCATCCGTTGCGTGGGCACAATCACCGACATCACGGAGCAAAAGAATTCCGTCGAGCGGCTGTTGCAGGACGCGCTGAATGACAACCTGACCGGCCTTCCAAACCGTCAGGTCTTCCTCGACCGTCTGCAATCCATGCTGAACCTCGCGCCCGATGGCGAGAATGTTCGCCCAACGGTGATGGCCATCGATATCGACCGTTACAAGCTGGTCAACGATACGCTGGGCATTGCCGCGGGCGACAATATTCTGATCGCGCTGACGCGTCGTCTTCGCCGTCTGTTGAAGCCACAGGATACGCTGGCGCGTCTAGGTGGTGACGAGTTCGGCCTGATCCTCGTTTCCGAGCGCGATCCGCAGCGCGTTGCCGACTTCGCGGATGCCGTCAACAAGGCGATCATGGTGCCGATCAATTTCGCCAACCGTGAAATCATTCTCACCGCATCCATCGGCCTCGTCTCATGGATCGACCAGCAGGAAAGTGCTGCCGGGCTACTTAGCGACGCGGAACTGGCCATGTACCGGGCGAAACGCGCGGGCGGCAACCGCGTCGAGCCGTTCCGCCCTGCGTTCCGCACCTCCGGCACCGACCGGCTGCAAATGGAGAGCGACCTGCGCCGCGCCATCGAGCGCAAGGAGCTTTCGCTTGCCTATCAGCCGATCATCAAGCTGGACAATGGCGATCTTGCGGGCTTCGAAGCCCTGATGCGCTGGGAGCATCCCAAGCGCGGTAATATTCCGCCGAGCGAATTCATTCCCGTGGCCGAAGCCTCCGGGCTCATCGAGCCGCTCGGCATGTTTGCGCTGGAGCGTGCGGCGACCGATCTGATGGATTGGCAGCACGCCATCGACAAGCTGCCGATCTTCATTTCAGTGAATATTTCGAGCGCGCAGTTGCTCAACAACGAGCTTTATAACGACGTGCGCAGCATGTTGCAGCGAACGCGATGCAATCCGCAGCAATTGAAGCTGGAGCTGACCGAATCCATCGTGATGGAAAATCCGGAACAGGCGCGCCTCGTTCTGGCCAAGCTCAAGGATACCGGCTTGAGCCTCGCTCTGGATGATTTCGGCACGGGCTATTCGTCACTTGCCTACCTCACCCGCTTCCCGTTCGACACGATCAAGCTGGACAAGGCGCTGGTGGCCAATACCAGCGACAAGCGTAATGTTCTGCTGCGCTCCATCATTGCCATGGCGCGTGCGCTTGAAATGCAGGTGGTGGCGGAAGGCATCGAGACGCCGGAGGACGCGACGGAGCTTGCCCGCATGAACTGCCATTACGGGCAAAGCTTCCTGTTCGGCACGCCGGACACAGGCGAAGCAGCACTTCGCCTGTTGCGGGAGCGTTTTCAGGTGGTCAAGAGAGCCTGATCCTGCTCGTTCTGCTGTTGTGGCGCGGGTTGCGGTATAGCGACACCCGCCTGCGCCGCGACGTTTCCATGAACCAGATCATGGATAAACTGCAGCTTGGTTACCACCGCAGGCGTCAGCACGAATGGATAGAGATCCGCCTCCCCCATGCTGCGCTGCATGGAATTCAGCGCTACGCTGAGCGGCACCCAGGCATTGACCAGACGCTGCGCACTGCGTGCGCGGTACGGGTCGAAAGCCACTTCCGTCGCCATTTCCTCATGGCCTTCCGGCTCGATGGCAATGCCGAAGGCATGCGCCGTTTCCAGCGTATCGACGATGTGAAGATAATGCGCGAAGCACTCGGCAAAATCTTCCCATGGGTGCACGGAGGCATAGGAACTGATGAAGGTTTCCTGCCAGCCGGGTAGCGGCCCTTGCTCGTAATTGCGCTTCAGCGCCTCGCCGTAATCTTCACGCTCATCGCCAAATACGGCGCGGAAGGGCTCGAAGAGGTTGGCATCGCGAACCAGCTTGTTCCAGATGAAGTGCCCCACCTCATGGCGGAAATGGCCGAGCATGGTGCGGTATGGCTCGTTCATGTTGGCACGAACCTGCTCGCGCGTCACGTCATCGGCTTCGGCTGCGCGGATCGCGATCAGTCCTTCGTCGTGACCCGTCATCGCGGGAATGATGGAGCCATCCGGCGCAATCTCATCGACGAGGAAATCGAATACCAGTCCGCCTTGAGGATCGGCATCCCGGTTGGGATGCGGCAGTTTCAGCCGCAGAATGGAATAGAACAGATGCCGCTGCGCCTGACTGATCTGCCGCCACTGCTCGATGCCTTCCTGCGTGTTCACATCAGGCACAAGGCGGTTGTGGCTGCAAGCCGGGCAAAACGAGCTTTCGCTTTCCGCCGGAACGGCCCAGTTGCAGATATCATTCACCTCATTGGCGCAGAAACGAACCTTCCTGTCCGGCTTGGCCACAAGCTGCCATTCCGGCTCGCCCGCAGGATCAAGCGCTTCCATGGACAGCGTTTCCGGCAGGAAAGCGAGCCTGTGGCCGCAACGCACGCAGGAACGGTTATCGAAGTGTACGGGCTGCCCGCAGGCGGCACACGAAAAGAGTTGCATGGGTTTCTCCGGGCATGAAGATGGGACAGGAACGGGCAGATACAGAAAGAGCGCATGTGCTGTTTATGAACACACGCGCTCCTCGAACCTCCAGCTGGGGTGGAGGTTGCCGATCAATTACATACGGTCAACGGCGCCCTTTACGGCATCCTTTGCCTTGCCAACGCTGGACTGAACCTTGCCCTTGGTTTCCTGTGCGGCGCCTTCTGCACGCATACGGTCGTTGCCGGTGGCAGAACCAACGCTCTGCTTGACCTTGCCGGCGACTTCGTTGGCCTTACCAGCGATCTTGTCGGATGTGCTACCCATTGCATTTCTCCCTAGTTTCAGGCCAGTCTCGGTGCTGGCAACCGGCTAGAAAACGTAACGGGTAAATTTTTGTTCCGCTAAATTTGTGCGTTCTCACGCATGTCCCGCTTCGGCGGAAAGCATGCGGGGATCGACACCCATAAGCGCAAGCGCGCGCTCATATTTGTCATCCAGCGAGCGGTCGAAAATAAGCTCTTCGGATGCGGGGCAGTTCAGCCAGCCATTATTGGCAATCTCGTTTTCAAGCTGACCGGCGGACCATCCGGCATAGCCCAGCAGCATGGTGGCGCGGTGGGGCATGCGGCCATTGGAGATGGCGCGCACGATGTCGAGCGTTGCCGTCAAGGAGATGTCATCGCTGACGGGGATGCTGGATTCGCTCGAATAATCATCCGAATGCAACACGAAGCCCCTGCCCGCTTCCACCGGACCGCCGAACTGGATGGGAAATTCCCGCGTGCGGTTAGGCAGCATGATCGCGTCATTGCTGTCCATGATTTTCAGATGCAGAAGGACGTCGGTGAAGGTGATCTGCTGGGGGCGGTTGATGATGAAGCCCATCGCGCCCGCCTGCGAGTGGGCGCAGATGTAGATGACCGAACGTTCGAAGGCGCTATTGTCCAGCCCCGGCATGGCGATCAGAAACTGGCCATCCAGGAAGCCGCGTTCTTTCTTGTCCATAAGGGTCGAAAAAGTCACCAGCGCCTCCCGTTGCCGCGCGGCTTTTAGAAGCCGCCGCATCTGGTTTCGTCATTCGTTAAGGATGCGGCATAGTTGACGATCAATCAACCGAAAATGATGAATGAGACAAAATCGTAACTGGTCGGCCCCGGTCTGTTGCGCTAGACGAATAGTATGATAGCTCAGTTTTTCTCCGCCAGCCGCATCATTCCTGCAGCACTCGCCATGGTTCTGTCCGTCCTTTCCAGCACGCAGAGCGCCAAAGCCGATACCACCGAATGGGCCACCAGCGAGGGCGGGCGCATGCGCGTCATCAGCCTTCCGCCGGATGCCAGCGGACGGATCGACGCGGTTTTGCAGATCGACCTGAAGCCCGGCTGGATCACCTATTGGCGTGAGCCGGGAGAAGCGGGCATTCCGCCGCAAATCAAGCCCGATGCGGCTGGCATCAGCCTCTCCTCCATGTCGTTTCCGGTTCCCAAGCTGATCAAGAATGACGACATCACCGACATTGGATACGACCAGCCGGTGAACTTTCCCTTCACGCTTCAGGCGGGTGCCGGGAACAGTGACGATGCAAAACTGAACGCCTTTATCGGCGTCTGCCTCAACATCTGCATTCCCTTCGAAGCGAGCTTCGATCTTCGCAAAAACGCAGCGACGACGGACGAGGAAGTGGAGTTCGTCAAGGCAAGCAGCGCCATACTGCCCGAACAGGCATCCGATGATTTTAGGGTCCAGAACTTCCACATTACCCCTGACAAGACCCTGCTCGGCGTGGAGCTGCGACTGCCCGAAGACGCCCCAAAGGACGTTGATATCTACGTTGCAGGACCATCTGGCTACGCCTATTTCGAGCCGCAGAATCTGGTTCGCGACAAGCGTAAGCTCTCCTTCTACATGAATATCAAGGGCCTGCCGAAGAGCTACAATCCCAAGGGTCAAACCTGGCATATATTGGTGAAATCCGGCGAAAGGGCCATGGAAGCGCCGCTTGATTTTCCGGCGCAATAACGGGCGGAAGGGTCGGAAAACGGTCTTCCCGTTTTTTTCTCTTCACCCTCATTCTTTTTCTGGAAATGCACTATAGTCGCCCCCGTCATTGCCACAGGAGCGATATTCATGACCATCAAGATCGGCGACAAGCTGCCCTCCGCCACCTTCAAGGAAAAGACTGCGGACGGCCCTGTCGAAACGACGACCGACCAGCTTTTCAGCGGTAAGAAGGTTGTCGTCTTTGCGGTTCCGGGCGCATTCACGCCCACCTGCTCTCTGAATCACCTTCCCGGCTATCTGGAAAACCGTGACGCCATTCTTTCGCGCGGCGTGGACGATATTGCCGTCGTCGCCGTCAATGACTGGCACGTCATGGGCGCCTGGGCGCAGTCTTCGGGCGGTCAGGGCAAAATCCACTTCCTCGCAGACTGGGACGCATCCTTCACCAAGGCACTCGGCCTCGATGCCGACCTGTCCGCCGGTGGCCTCGGCGTGCGCTCCAAGCGTTACTCGATGCTGGTGGACGATGGCGTCGTCAAGTCGCTGAACATCGAAGAGAACCCAGGCCAGGCAACCGTTTCCTCGGCTGCGACGATGATCGAGCAGCTCTGATACGCAGTTCACCGTCTCGCGTTCAACGCGATTTTAGAAAGGCCCGTTGTCATTGCAGCGGGCCTTTTCCGTTGCCGTCGCCCTATCGTTCAACGCATGGACGAAGCCAAATCCCTTGCCATTCTTCCGCCGTAATTGTTATATCATTACAGTAATTGTATAACATAAATGTGAGCGCGCCATGTTGCGTTTTTTCGGCCTTCCTCAGCTGCTAAGATACTCGGCAGCACATCGTCTGGTTCTGGTTATTTTCATTCTTCTGCCCCTCTGGCTGCTGATCCTCTGGGCGGTGGCACTGTCATGACCGGTCATACAATCCTGCGGCTTGAGAACCTTACCGTCGCCTATGATCGGCATCCTGCGGTGCATCACATCTCTGGCGAATTCCACAGCGGAAGTCTGACCGCGATTGCGGGGCCGAATGGCGCAGGCAAATCGACGCTGCTGAAAACCATCATCGGGGAACTGCGCGCTACCGAGGGCCGGGTCATTCACGGGCTGAAGCGCACCGACTTCGGTTATCTTCCGCAAGCAGCCGATATCAACCGCCGTTTCCCGATTTCCGTTCTCGACACGGTGCTTCTCGGTGCATGGAAGATTGCGGGTGCGTTCGGTCGCATCGGCGATGGTGAGACTGCCAGCGCAAGACAGGCACTCGCTGCCGTCGGTCTCGAAGGGTTCGAAAAGCGGCCAATCGGTTCGCTGTCTGCTGGCCAGTTTCAGCGCGTGCTGTTCGCCCGGTTGCTGGTGCAGGATGCGAAGGTCATTCTGCTGGATGAACCGTTCACCGCCATCGATGCGAGAACGACGCGTGATCTGCTCGACATCGTGGCCCGCTGGCATGGCGAGGGACGAACGGTGGTGGCGGTGCTGCATGATTTCGATCAGGTGCGCGCGCACTTTCCCCAAACCTTGCTGATTGCCCGCGAACTGGTCGGCTGGGGCACGACCGAGCACATCATGTCGCCCGCCAACCTGCTGCATGCCCGCGCCATGGCGGAGCGCTGGGATGAGATGAGCGAAATTTGCGAGCCTGCGGCATGACGGCCTATGATCTTCTCATCGCGCCGTTTCAGGATTACGGCTTCATGCGCCGCGCGCTGGTCGCGTGTCTGTGCCTTTCCGTCGGCGCAAGCCCCATCGGCGTCCTGCTTGCCCTGCGGCGGATGAGCCTGATGGGCGACGCGCTGAGCCACGCCATTCTGCCCGGTGCCGCCATCGGTTATCTGATCGCCGGCTCGCTCTCGCTCACCGCCATGGGTCTCGGCGGTCTCGTCGCAGGCCTGTCTGTCGCGCTTTTATCCGGCATCGTCAGCCGCATCACGCCGCTTCAGGAGGATGCGAGCTTTGCGAGCTTCTATCTCGCTTCCCTTGCAATCGGCGTGTTGATCGTTTCACTGCACGGTTCGAATGTCGATCTTCTGCATGTGCTTTTCGGCACCATCCTCGCCATAGATCCGCCAGCGCTTTACCAGATCGGCGCGATCACATCGCTGACCCTCATCGTGATGGCCTTCATCTACCGTCCGCTGGTCACGGAATGCTTCGATCCCGGCTTTCTGCGCGCCGTGGGCGGGCGCGGCCCGATCTACCATGTCGCCTTTCTGCTTCTCGTCGTCATCAACCTCGTTGCGAGCTTTCAGGCACTGGGCACGCTGATGGCCGTGGGCCTTATGATGCTGCCTGCCGCAATCGCGCAGCTTTGGGCCCGCAGCCTGCCTGCCATGCTGGTACTGGCCTCGCTGAGTGCCGCTGCCTCCGGCTATATCGGGCTTGTCGCATCCTACCATCTGGAAACCGCTTCCGGCCCCACCATCATCATCGCCGCAACCTGCATTTATGGCCTCTCCATTCTGGTGGCGCCTGCGGGACTTGCTGGCCGCTATTTCACCCGCCCTCATCTGAAGGCCTAATCAGGAGACTGCCGATGCCATATCGCTTTTTGCTTCTTTCCACCGCCCTCCCCGCCCTCATCGCATTTTCGGCAACCGCTTCGGCGGCTGAGTTGAAGGCGGTCGCATCCTTCACCGTGCTGGCCGATGTGGTGAAGCAGGTGGGTGGCAAGCATGTCAGCGTTACCAGCCTGGTGAAACCCGATGGCGATCCGCACGAATTCGAGCCCTCGCCTGCCGATGCAAAAAGCCTGAAGGCGGCGGATGTGGTTTTCGTCAGCGGGCTTGGCCTTGAAGGCTGGATGGACCGCCTGATTTCCGCTTCCGGTTACAAGGGTACTCCCGTTACCGTTTCGGATGGCATCAAGACGCGCGAGATGGACGAAGACGGCAAGACCATCACTGACCCGCATGTCTGGAACAGCCCGCTCAACGTGAAGATTTGGGTAGAAAATATCGAGACGACACTCGCCGCTGCCGACCCGGCGGATAAGGACGAGTTCAAGGCCAATGCGACCGCTTACCTGAAGAAGCTGGACGAGCTGGACCGGTATGCCCACACGAAATTCGACCCGATCCCTGACGACCGCCGCAAGATCCTCACCAGCCACGATGCCTTCGGCTATTTCGGACGCGAATACAATGTGAAGTTCCTGTCGCCACTCGGCATCTCGACGGAGACGGAAGCTTCAGCGGGCGATGTGGCAAAGCTGATCGAACAGATCAAGGCCGAGCATGTGAAGACCTATTTCTTCGAAAACTCCAACGACCCACGCCTGGTGAAACAGGTTGCCAAGGCAACCGGCGCGGAACCGGGTGGTGAGCTTTACGTGGAATCACTCTCCAAGGCCAAGGGCCCGGCTGCGACCTATGAGAAGATGTTCCGCTACAATGTGGATCAGATCGCGGCGGCGATCAGCAAGTCGAGTTGAGGGATTTGATAAGGCAGAGAAAACAACCCCTCACCAACAAAACCTAAGACTTCGCTTTGCGAAGTCTTAGGTTTTCTATCCTCTCCCACAAGGGGAGAGGAAGGGAGCAAGCGGCGCGGCATGCGCCTTATCTCTCCCCTTGTTGGAGAGAAAGCAATTTCAACATCTTAGCTTTAGCTAAGTGTTAGAAATTGCAAGTGAGGGGTTCATCCTCAAACCGCCATATCAAACACAAGTATACCCGCAAGCCCGCCATCGGTCAGCCCGATCAGCCTGTCGCCAACCTCTACGTGCTGTGGGTGAACGAGATATTCGTCGCGGGCTTCGAGGCTATCGAAGTTGACGATGAAGCCGTCCAGGAAGCCGCCGTTCAGGCCTTCCGGCGAGACGTTCTGGCCGTATTTGATATCCGTGATACCGGGGATGACGTCTTTGAGCGCGGCAATCGCCTCGTAGATTGCCGTTTTTTCGGATGGGGTGGTAGCGGATTTGAACCGCAGGAAAACGCAGTGCTGTATCATTGAGTGTCCCTCTTCTGCTATTTCCGAACATAGGTTACGAGACCCGCCAAACAAGACCCGCCCCGGTTGAGCGGTAAACGGTGCCGTCACCTCACCACGCCCATCATCTAACTAAGCAAGCCCCGATCCGTTCTTCACGGTTCGGAATCGTTTCGTTCGCGAATAGACCACGGTTTCATTACCGCCGTTTGAATGGCTCCATGCCGCGGCGGGCCAGTTCATCGGCGCGCTCGTTTTCCGGGTGCCCGGCATGGCCCTTGACCCAGTGCAGTGTCACCTTGTGGCGCTCACGCGCGGTTTCCAGCGCCTGCCAGAGCTCCACATTCTTGACCGGTTTGTTATCCGCGGTCTTCCAGCCTTTTTTCTTCCAGCCGAAAATCCACTTGGTAATGCCATCCTTGACGTAGGCGCTGTCCGTGTAAAGATCGACCTCGCAGGGAGCCTTCAGCGCGTTGAGCGCGGAGATTGCGGCCAGCAGCTCCATGCGGTTATTCGTGGTTTCCGCCTCGCCGCCACATAGTTCCTTCTCCACGTCGCCGTAACGCAGAACGGCGCCCCAGCCGCCCGGCCCCGGATTTCCAGAGCAGGCGCCATCGGTGTAAATTTCGACGTGCTTCATTATTCCGCCAATCCATATTCGGCAACATGGCCGATGGAGCGGTGGAAGCGCAGCTTGCGCAAATATTCGAGCGGGTCCTTCTTCACCACGAGCGCGCCTTCCGGCGTCGTCAGCCAGTCGTAAAGACGCGTCAGAAAGAACCGAAGCGCCGAGCCGCGCGCAAGAAGCGGCAGGGCGTCAAGCTCGGCATCGCTCATGGGTCGCACGGACTGATAGCCTTCCAGCAGCGCCTTACCCTTGGTGACGTTATAAGCACCGTCCTTCTCAAAGCACCACGCATTGAGGCAGATGGACACGTCATAGGCCAGCAGGTCGTTGCAGGCGAAATAGAAATCGATCAGGCCGGAAAGCTCGTCGCCGAGGAAGAAGACATTGTCCTGAAACAGATCCGCGTGGATGACGCCAGCCGGAAGGTCCTTCGGCCAATGGGCCGCAAGAAAATCGATTTCCGGGCGAATTTCTTCCCGAAGCCCGGCTTCAACCTCATCGGCGCGGGCTTCCGCCTTGTCCCACAGCACCTTCCAGCCTTCGACGGAAAGCGCATTCGGGCGCTCGATCTCGAAGCCTTCGCCAGCCAAATGCAGCGCCGCCAGCGCCTTGCCCACTTCGCGGCAATGGCGCGCTTCCGGCTTGCGCAGCCACATGCCTTCAAGAAAGGAAATCAGCGCCGCAGGGCGACCGGACAATTCGCCCAGCAACTCGCCATCCTTGCGCGGCAAAGGCAACGGGCAGGAAAGCCCCTTGGCGGCCAGATGCTGCATCAGGCCAAGAAAGAACGGCAGGTCCGATTTCTCGACGCGCTTTTCGTACAGCGTCAGGATCAGCGGGTCGCTGGTCGTATGCAGCAGGAAATTGGAGTTTTCGACACCTTCGGCAATGCCCTTATAGGAGGTCAATTCGCCGACGTCGTACTGACCGAGAAACTGTCTCAGGTCATCTTCTGTGATGTCCGTGTAAACTGCCAATGGATATCTCTTGAACGAAAAGGTTTGCGTAAATCAGCTGTTCAGCACAGCTTTCGGCGGAAGTGCATCGCGGGCGCTGCCATTGACGAATGCCATGTCTTCCGTGGTGAGTTCAATATTGCGAAGCTCACGATTCACCAGAAAATGCTCGGTTTCTTCAACGGTCACGGCCAGATCGAGCGTGGTCTCGAAACGCTCCTTAAAGGCCTGAATGATCTCATCGACGATGACCTCAGGCGCGGATGCGCCTGCGGAGAGGCCAACCGTGCGCACATCGCCGATCTCGCTCCAGTCGATTTCGGCTGCGCGCTGCACCAGAACGGAGCGCTTGGCGCCAGCGCGAAGCGCCACTTCGACCAGCCGCTTGGAGTTGGACGAATTCGGCGCACCGACGACGATGAACAGATCACAGCCGGGAGCGGCTTGCTTGACGGCATCCTGACGGTTCGTCGTGGCATAACAGATGCTGTCTGCCGCGGGCGACTGCATGGCCGGAAAACGTTCCTGCAACTTGGCGATCACGCCTGCCGTGTCATCCACGGAAAGCGTAGTCTGGGTGACGAAGCCGAGATTTTCCGTATCGAGCGGCTGATAGCGCTCGGCATCCTCAACGGTTTCAACCAGAGAGACGGTGCCTT
>JAAIGF010047443.1_pt1 | contig 24633 bp, 24 predicted proteins | sample 6487441 | NCBI WGS metagenome assembly JAAIGF01 (sample SAMN13974129, study PRJNA590717) | phyllosphere metagenome | biome: pepper field; feature: multiple bacterial spot infested pepper fields; material: pepper leaves; isolation source: leaves from pepper fields | host: Capsicum annuum ... | reverse complement strand
TGCTGCGCGAACGCGACGCGCAGGGTCTGGCCCCGACGCCGGGTAGCTGCCAACCTCTTCTGAGTGCGTTGCCGGCCGCTGGCCGGCATCCCCCCGGGCCTCGCGCGCAAAGAGAAATCGGGTAGTGCCGGCCGCTGGCCGGCATTCCGCCGTTACCGCATGCGGTGAAGCGCCCGCCGGTTGAGGATGTGGGCGGTGGCCAGCAACACGCCGCCGCAGGCGGTCGCCACGCCATGCCAGACCAGTGATTCCTTCAACGGCATGTACAGCGACGACGCCAGCAGCGCGACCGCGCCGCAGGCCGCCAGCCGCAGCGGCCGCCACTGCTGGTGGCGACGCCAGCCCGACACGGTGCTGGCCATGGCCACGGTGGAGGCGACCACGGCGAACACCCATTCCCAGCGCGACATCACCAGCAGCGCGGTCATCGCGCCGTGGGCCGGGTGCTGGAACGAGCGCAGGGCCATCATCGCCGCCGGCACGAAGGCCAGCAGCAGGGGCAGGGTGATGCAGTGCGCGGCGCAGGCCAGGGACAGCCAGGCGCCGGCGAGGTCGAGACGGGGGTGCCAGCGTGCCGAAGCTGGCGGCTGGGGCAGTGCCCTTGCGGGCGGCGTGGGGATGTGGTCCATAATGTTACATAGTAACAATGATGGAGGCCCCCATGAAGCGTTCTGTTTTCCTGTTCCTGTTGTTTGCCGCCCCTGCCGTGCACGCACACGACGTGCGCCAGCTCGGTGCCCACGTGCATGGCCAGGCCACGGTCGACCTGGCCGTGGACCAGGGCACCCTTGAACTGGCCCTGCAGGCGCCGGGCATCGGCATCCTCGATTTCGAAAGGCCGCCAGCCAATGCCACCGAACAGGCGGCGCTGGACGCGGCACTGGCCACGCTGAAGCGCGGCGACTGGTTGACCCTGCCCACCGCAGCGCAGTGCACGCCGCTGAAACGTGACGCGCGCGCCGAGGGCTTCGCTGCCGCCGCACCCGCGAGTGCGAGCACGCCGGCCAGACATACGCATGCCGGCTTCAATGCCGAGCTGCGCTACCAGTGCGCCAACCCGGCCGCGCTGCGCGTGCTGGTGCTGGCCTTGCCGAAGGTCTTCCCGAACCTGCACGAGGTCATCGTCAACAGCGCGACGGCGGCCGGCCAGAGCCGCACCGTGCTGACCGCCGACAACCTGCGCGTGGTGCTGGCCCCATGAACACCGCCGCGGTGATCGCGCTGGAGCAGGTGCGTTTCAGCTATGGCGGACGCACCGTGCTGGATATTCCGCAGCTGCGCATCGCCGCAGGCAGCAGCGTGCTGCTGCGCGGTGCCAGCGGGTCGGGCAAGAGCACCCTGCTGGGCCTGCTGGCCGGTGTGCTGCGCCCCGAACAGGGCGAGGTGAGCGTGGCCGGCACGTCCGTGCACACACTGAAGCCGGCGGCGCGCGACCGCTTCCGCGCCGATCATCTCGGCGTGATCTTCCAGCAGTTCAACCTGCTGCCTTTCCTCAGTGTGCGCGACAACATCGCGCTGGGCCTGCGCTTCGCGCCCATGCGCAGCGCACGGGTCGGTCGCCCGCTGGATGATGAGATCCTCCGCCTGCTGCAGGCGCTGCACCTGGACCCGGACCTGCTGCAGCGCCGGGCCGGCACCCTCAGCGTCGGCCAGCAGCAGCGCGTGGCGGCGGCGCGCGCGTTGATCGGTCGCCCGGCCGTGCTGCTCGCCGATGAGCCGACCTCGGCACTGGACCGCGAAGCGGCCACCGCCTTCCTGCAGCTGATGGCCGCGCAATGTGCCGCGGCCGGTACCACCGCGGTGGTGGTCAGCCATGACGACAGCCTGCAACCGCTGTTCGACCGCGTCGTGCAGCTGCAGGACATCAACCGCGTCGAAGCCGCCCATGTTTGAACTTGCCTGGGCCAGCCTGCGCAGCCGTGCGCTGAGCGTGTCCTTGACCATCCTGGTCATCACCCTCAGCGTGACCCTGCTGCTGGGCGTGGAGCGCGTGCGCGTGCAGGCGCATGAGGGTTTCGCCAGCACCGTTTCGGGCACCGATCTGATCGTCGGCGCGCGCTCGGGGCCGGTGAACCTGCTGCTGTACTCGGTGTTCCATATCGGCGACCCGACCAACAACGTGTCCTGGCAGTCCTACCAGGAACTGTCGACACTGCCGCAGGTGAAGTGGGCGGTGCCGCTGTCGTTGGGTGATTCCTGGCGCGGCTACCGGGTGATCGGCACCACCGGTGGCTATTTCGAGCATTACCGCTACGGTGCCGGGCACACGTTGGCCTTCGCCGGGGGCAAGCCCTTCGATGATCTGTACGACGCGGTGGTCGGCGCCGATGTCGCCCGCGCGCAGGGCGTGCAGGTGGGCGATGAGATGGTGCTCGCTCATGGCACTGCTGCGGTGACACTGGCCAAGCATGCCGACAAGCCATTCCGCATCAGCGGCGTGCTGCAGCGGACCGGCACGCCGGTGGATTCGTCGGTGCTGGTGTCGTTGCCTGCGATCGAGGCCATCCATGTGGATTGGCGTTCGGGCGTGCAGCTGCGCGGGCACAAGGTCAGCGCCGAGGAGGCGCGGCACCTGGACCTGACTCCGACCAGCATCACCGCCTTCATGCTCGGCCTGAACTCGCGCATCGCGACGTTCTCGGTACAGCGCGCGATCAATGACTACCGCGACGAGGCACTGCTGGCGATCCTGCCCGGCGTGACCCTGCAGCAGCTGTGGCAGTCACTGGGCACGGCCGAGCGGGCGCTGCAGCTGATCAGTGCGATGGTCGTGCTGCTGGGCCTGGTCTCGCTGGTGGCGCTGCTGGTGTCGACCCTGCAGGAGCGCCGTCGCGAGATGGCGGTGCTGCGCGCCACGGGTGCGAGGCCACGCTACATCGCCAGCCTGCTGGTGCTGGAAGCGGTGGCGACCAGCGGCATGGCCTGCGTTCTGGCCTTGGCCGTGCTGGTGGCCGCGAGTCTGGCAGGACGTGGCTGGGCGCTGACGAACTTTGGTCTGTCGATCACTCATGTCTGGCCGGACCTGCGCGAGCTGGCGTGGGTAGGCGGGGTGCTGGTGCTGAGTGCCGTGGCCGGCCTGGTGCCGGCCTTGCTGGCCTATCGGCGCACCCTGGCCGACGGCCTGTCAGCGGGAGCCTGAGCGATGCGCACGTGGTTTTCCCTTGCCGTGATCCTGCTGCTGGCCGGCTGCGAACGTCCGGTGGATACCGGCGTGCAGGCCCTGCCGCCGTCGCCTGTGCAGGACGGTGCGACAACCCAAGCGGCCGCCGAGCAGGAGCTGGACTGGCTGCAGATGATGCCCGCCGACGAACTGGCCGCACTGGAGCGCGGTGACGGGCCGGAAGTGAAGCACAACGGCAACCGGCGCATGGCCCAGTTCGGCACCTTCCGCACGGTGGATACGGTGCTGGACCGCGCCGTGCGTCTGCCCGGTTACGTGGTGCCGCTGGCCAATGCCAGCGACGGCCGGCTGACCGAGTTCCTGTTCGTGCCGTATTACGGCGCCTGCATCCACGTGCCGCCGCCACCCCCGAACCAGATCGTGCACGTGCGGCTGTCGCGGCCGATCAAGATGCCGGACATGTACTCGCCGTTCTTCCTCGCCGGCACGCTGCGCGCCGAGCGCGTGGACGACGACCTGGCCGGTTCGGCCTACACCATGGCAGACCCCGAGTTGAGGCCCTATGAACCGTAACGCCTGTGTCCTGGTGCTGATGGTGTTGGCCGGTTGCAGCCGGCCCGGTGGCGATGTGCCGGACGCAGCGGCCGAACCTGCGGCCGCCACGGTGACTTCCGATGCAGTGACCACGGCGGACAAGGCCGCGCCTGCGGAGGGCGCGATCACTGCCTGGAATGCGTTGATGCCGGAGGACGATGCGTTCCTGCGTCCGCCGCCGCAGATCGGCATCGACCGCAGCGGCGGCATGGGCGCGATGGCCGGCGTCGGTGGGCTGATCGATGACACGGGTTCGGGCACGCCGCCGGGCCCGGCCATCGACCACTCCAGCCCCGATCGCGCGCAGCAGTTCGGCTCCGCTGCCGTCGTCGATGACGTGGACGGTCGCGAGGTCGACCTGGACGGCTACGTGGTGCCGTTGGGCATGGATGATGCCGGTGCGGTGAACGAACTGCTGTTCGTGCCGTTCTACGGCGCCTGCATCCACGTGCCGCCACCGCCACCGAACCAGATCATCCACGTGACCCTGGCCAAGCCGATTGCACTCGGCAATCTGTGGGATGCCTACCGGCTGTCGGGGCACCTGCGGATCAAGCGCTTCGAGGCCGACATCGCCAGCGCGTCCTACGATGCGGACGCGGCCACGCTGATGGCGATCGGCAGCTGATGCGGCGCGCGCACTGGCTGGGGGTCGGTGCGGTGGCACTGCTGGCCGGTGCCGCGCTGCTGGCGTGGCAGCGCTGGGCGCCACAAGGGCGTCCGCCGTCCGTCGCGTTCCCCGCACCGGTGCCCGCGCTGCAGGCCGACATCGAGCGACACCTGCGCGAGGATCGGGCGTTCCGTGATGACGTGGTGTTCCTGCTGGCGGCCACCGTGCGTGATCGCTGCGTGCCGGCCGAGGCCGGTGTGCTGGCACGGATGGCCAATCGCGCCGCGCTGCCGGTGCTCGGTGCGGTCAGTGCGGTGACCGCGCAGGACCGTCGGCTTGATCGGCCGATCTACCAGTTCATCCAGCACCGTGCCGACAGCACCGAATGCGGTGCACCGCTGCATTTGCCTGCCTCAGGTGCGGTGCCGCTGCAGGTGGACGTCGAGCAGTACGCGCGCAGCTTCCCCGACAGCTATTACGACCCGGCGCACAGCAGCGTGCCGCGCGATTTCGGCGGCCGCAGCGTGGTCGAGCGTGCAGGCAATGCCTGCAACAGCGTGGTCTATTCGGTGCTGCCGCTGGGCCCGGGGGACTGGCGCTGCAGCATGCTGCGGGCCAACGCGCGCAGCCGGGTGCGGGGTGCCTGCGAGAGCGAGCTGCAACGCCAGCACGGCAGTACCGGTGGCGAGCTGGACATGGCTGTGGGGCAGGGCATGCAGGGGGCGGTCGTCGCGGCCATCGCCGCCTTGCCGGAAGGCTGCCGGTAACCGGCTTTTGTAGAGCCGAGCCATTCTCGCCCGGCCTTTGTAGAGTCGAGCCATGCTCGCCCAGCCTTTGTAGAGTCGAGCCATGCTCGACTGCTGTGTGCAGGGACAGTCGAGCATGGCTCGACTCTACCGAAGCGAAACCTGAACCGTGACAGCGCCCGCCGTCATAAATGTACAGTACATCCTGTATAGTTATGACCACCCCATACCCCATCCTGGTGTGTTCCATGGCGCTCTCCCAGCCCCTGGCCGGTGCTCCGGCCCTGTCCCGTGCCCGTCGCTGGGCGCTGCTCTTCACCGTCGCCGCCGGCCTGCTGCTGGTCACGCTGGACAACTCCGTGCTGTACACCGCGTTGCCCACCCTCACCGAGGAACTGTCGGCCAGCGCAGGGCAGGCGCTGTGGATCATCAACGCCTACCCGCTGGTGATGGCCGGCCTGCTGCTCGGCGCCGGCACCCTGGGCGACCGGCTGGGCCATCGCCGCATGTTCCTGATCGGGCTGGTGGTGTTCGGCATTGCCTCGCTGGCAGCCGCATTCTCGGCCACGCCTGCGCAGCTGATCGGCGCGCGTGCCCTTCTGGCGGTAGGCGCGGCGGCGATGATGCCAGCCACCCTGGCACTGATCGGACTGAGCTTCCACGAAGAGCGTGAGCGCAACATCGCCATCGCCATCTGGGGCTCGGTGGCGATCGTCGGTGCGGCACTCGGCCCGATCATCGGTGGCCTGCTGCTGCAGCACTTCTGGTGGTGCTCGGTGTTCCTGGTCAACGTGCCGGTGGTGCTGGTGGCGTTCATTGCAACGTTGCTGCTGGCCCCCGAAGGCCAGCGCGATACTTCGCGCCCGTGGGATCTCCTGTCCTCGCTGCTGGCGCTGGCGGCACTGTCCGGCCTGGTGCTGGCGATCAAGTCGCTGATCGCCACGCCGCCTTCTTATGCACTGGGTGCCGGCGCGCTGCTGCTGGCGCTGGTCAGCGCGGTGGCCTTTGCGCGCCGCCAGCAGCGCCTGCCGTACCCGCTGCTGGACTTCGCGATCTTCCGCAATCCCGCCTTCCTCGCCGGCACGCTGTCGGCGGTGTTCACCCTGTTCGCGCTGGCCGGCCTGCAGCTGGTCACCACCCAGCGCTTCCAGCTGGTCGCCGGCTTCAGTCCGCTGCAGGCCGGCCTGCTGGTATCGGTAGCGGCGCTGGGCAGCCTGCCGAGTGCACTGCTGGGTGGCAGCATCCTGCACCGGGTCGGCCTGCGCCCGCTGATCTGTGGTGGCCTGGCCACCGGCGCGGTGGGCGTGGCCGTGGTCGCGTTCGGTTTCCCGCATGGCCTGGGCTGGGTGGTGGCGGGCATGGCGCTGACCGGCGTCGGCATGGGCGCGGCGATCTCGGTCGCGTCCACCGCCATCCTCAACAACGTGCCGGCGCACCGTGCGGGCATGGCCTCGTCGGTGGAAGAGGTGTCCTACGAATTCGGCGGGCTGCTGGCAGTTGCGCTGCTGGGCAGCCTCGGTGCAGCGATGTACGGCGCCTTCCTGCCCGATGCGGCGGACATGCCGGCCGCGGCGCGCGAAGGGTTCAGCCAGGCACTGCACGTGGCGCGCGAAGGCGGGCAGGGTGCGTGGTTCGCGCAGGCGGTGGCCGCCTACGACCGCGGCTACCAGATCGTGCTGCTGGTCATCATGGCGGTGCTGGCGGCGGGTGCAGCGTTCCTCGCGCGCGTGCTGCGCGGGCGCGTGGGTGGCCGCGACGGTGCAGGTGATCGCGTAAAGTAACGGCAATGAGAACCAGCAAGCGCGACCGCATCCTCGACGCCGCCGTGAGCGTCATCAACCGTGACGGCCTCGGTGCCGTCACCTTTGAATCGGTGGCGGCCGAGGCGCAGCTGACCCGTGGTGGCCTGCTGTACCACTTCCCCTCGCGCGAGGCGCTGCTGCGCGGCATCGACGAACACCTGGTGAAGGCCTGGGAGGCGTCGATGGAAACGCTGCTCGGCAAGCGCGCCGAGGAGGCGACGACGCTGGAGCGCTACCGGACCTTCGTGCGGGTGTCGGCACAGAGCGCGACCCGTGCCGAGCTGATGTTCATGCTCGAATCGATGGACCCGGAAGCGGGCGAACGCCCGTGGGGCCCGGTGATGAAGCGCTGGGCGCCGTCACCCCCGGCCAGGGCCGTGGCCGACCCGGCCGCGCTGGATGATTTCGTGGCGCGGCTGGCCGCCGATGGGCTGTGGATCTACGAGGCGATGTACGAGGGCCAGCTGGATCCCGAGGTGCGCGCGCAGGTGACCGAGCGGATTGCCGGATTGTTGTCGGCCGGCAAGGCGTAACGCCCCTGCTGCCGTTTGTAGAGTCGAGCCATGCTCGACTGGCTCTCGTAGAGCCGAGCCATGCTCGGCTGCCGTTTGCAGAAACAGTCGAGCATGGCTCGACTCTACAAAAGCGGTTGTCGAGCATGGCTCGACTCTACAAAAGCGGTTGTCGAGCATGGCTCGACTCTACAAAAGCGGTTGTCGAGCATGGCTCGACTCTACAAAAGCGGTTGTCGAGCATGGCTCGACTCTAGATTGCCGCGGCCTGCGCCAGCCACGCCCGGGGCGATACCCCCATCCGCTTGCGGAACGCCTTCGACAGCGACGCGGTATCGGCAAAACCGACCTCCACCGCGACCTGCTTCACCGGCGCGCCCGCTCGCAGCTGCGCGCAGGCCAGGCTCAGCCGCCAGTCCAGCAGATAGCTGGCCGGGGTGGTCTGCATCACTTCCTTGAACACCGCCGCGAACGCGCTGCGCGAGAGCCCGGCGATCGCCGCCATCCGCGGCAGCGTCCATTCCTCCTGCGGTGCCTGGTGCAGCGCGACCAGGGTGCGGGCCAGGCGTGCATCGGACAAGCCGCGCATCAGGCCATGGCTGACCCCGGCCGAATCCGGGTGGTCGACCACCCAGCGCAGCACCTGGATCAGTGCCACTTCGAACAGCCGGTTGGTCAGCAACCGTGAGCCGCAGCGCTGGCGGTCCGCCTCGCCGAACAGCAGCTGCAGGGTGCCATCCAGCTCGCCGATGTCGGCCAGCGGCACCACCATCACCGGCGGCAGCGACTGCACCACCGGGTTGCGCGCGCCCCCATCGAAATCCAGCGTGGCGCAGGTGAAATCCGGGCCATCCAGCGGTGCGTTGAGGAAGGTGTGCTGCAGCGGCTGCGGGTACAGCAGCAGGCTGGGCTGGTCGATCCGCAGGCGCGAGGGCAGGCCGGCCTCGGCATGGCGCACTTCCATCTCACCCTTGCGCAGGATGTGCAGGAACGCGCGGCCCGGCTGCGGGGCGAACTCATGTCGCCCGCACAGGGGGCCGGAGTGGAACAGCGCGGCCTGCACGCGGAAGCGCTCGAGCAGGGCGGACAGACGGTCTGGGGGAGTGTCCATGGACGAATGGATAACCGATGCGGACAAATGTGGGGGATTCGTCCTGCGAGTCTACCTACGATGACCCCATCGTCCAATCCCGGACGCGTTACCGAAGGAAACCGCCATGTCCCGTATCGCCCTGATCGACGCTGCCAACACCACTCCTGACCGCCAGGCCCTGCTGGGCCAGGTCCACGCCGCCTTCGGCGCCACCCCGGCCATGTTCCGCGCCGTGGCCAACTCGCCAGCCGCCCTGGCCAGCATGTGGGGCTCGTTCGGTGCCCTTGGTGGCGGCCGCGTCTCGCCGCTGCTGGGTGAGCAGATGGCCGTCGCCATCGCCAACCGCAATGCCTGCGAGTACTGCCTGGCCGCGCACACCGCACTGGGCCGCAAGGCCGGCGCCAGCAGCGAGCAGATGGCTGCCGCCCAGGTCGGTCAGTCAAGCGACCCGGCCACCGCCGCTGCACTCGCCTTCGCCCTGAAGGTGGTGGAGAACCGCGCGCAGATCGGCGACGTCGACGTGCAGACGCTGCGCGATGCCGGCTTCGACGATGAGCTGATCGTCGAGATCCTTGCCCACGTGGCGCTCAACCTGTTCACCAACTACGTCAACGTGGCGTTCGACGTGCCGGTGGACTTCCCGAAGATCGCGCTGCGCTGAGGCCTGCGGGCAACCAGGCAAGACCGACGGGTAGAGTCGACTGTCAGTCGACTATCGCGCGAAGCGCGGGGTTTTCGGGCGGTCCGTGGAACAGCAGTCGACTGACAGTCGACTCTACCCAGTCGGCTCTACCCGGCCTGCAACCGCTCGGGGTGGGTATACACATTGAACCCGCCATCGCGGGCGAACCCCACCAGGCACAGGTCGGCGTTGCGGGCCAGGTCGATGGCCAGCGCCGTGGGCGCCGAGACTGCCGCCAGCACGCTGGCACCGGCGCGCGCCGCCTTGCTGACCATCTCGTAGCTGGCGCGGCTGGAAATGACCAGCAGGCCGCCTTCGCTGCTGTGTCCGTTGTGGTGCAACGCGCCGATCAGCTTGTCCAACGCGTTGTGGCGGCCGACATCCTCGCGTACCCAGCCGATGCGGCCACTGGCATCGGCCCAGGCGGCGGCGTGGGTGGAACCACTGACGGCATTCATCGGCTGGTGCTGGGCCAGGTCGGCCAGGGCGCGTTGCAGCGCGATGGGTGAGTACGCGCGGCGATCACCCACCGGCGGCAGCGGTCGCAGCACGTCCTCCAGCTGCCGCGAGCCGCACAGGCCGCACCCGCCCCGGCCCGGCAGCAGGCGACCGTCAGCAGGGTCCAGCGCCGCAGCGGGCGCGTCGGCGGCAACGGTCATCTTCAGCTCGATGCCCTCCAGCTGCACCTGCACCTCGATGGCCAGCAGCTGCTCCGGGCGCGTGACCAGGCCCTCGCTGAGCGAGAAGCCCAGCGCGAAGTCCTCCAGGTCGCAGGGCGTGGCCATCATCACCGCGAAGGCCGCGCCGTTGTAGCGCATCGCCACCGGTACTTCCTCGGCGATGAGGTCGACCCGTTCGTCCTGCCCCGTTTCACGCCAGCGCTGCAGGGTGCGCAACGCAGTACCGGCAGGCGGCGGAGAAGGAGGGGTCGATGCGGGCATGCAGTACGTCCTGGGTGGAGCACGAAGGCCATCTACCGGTGCAGGATAGCGCAGCGGTCACGGGAAGACGCCGTTGTAACCGTTGCCGTGGCAGGCTGGCGCCCCTCAACCGGGTGATGGCGCGACGGCCGTGGTCGTGCTTGACTGGCCCCGGTCCCTTGCGCGCTACCAGGTTGCCGAGCCATGTCCGAACAGAAGCCGCCGCGATACACCTCCTACAACCAACCGGCCGGTGGCTGGGGTGCGGCCGGGGCGACGGCCAAAGTGCTGCTGCAGCAGAGCGTGGTCGGCAAGGGCTCCAAGGCGCTGCTGGCGATGAACCAGCCGGGCGGCTTCAAGTGCCCCAGCTGCGCCTTTCCCGACGCCGACCATCGGCGGAAGTTCGAGTTCTGCGAGAACGGTGCCAAGGCATTGGCCTGGGAGGCGACCGAGCACCGTGTAACGCGTGAGCTCTTCGCCGAACACACCGTCAGCGAGCTGATGGAACAGAGCGACTACTGGCTGGAGATGCAGGGGCGGCTGACCGAGCCGATGCGCTACGACGCGGCAAGCGATCACTACGTGCCGTGTACCTGGGACGAGGCCTTCTCGCTGATCGGCCAGCACCTGCGCGCGCTCGACCATCCCGACCAAGCCGAGTTCTACACCTCCGGGCGCACGCCGAACGAAGCGGCGTTCCTGTACTCGATCTTCGTGCGTGAGTTCGGCACCAACAATTTCCCGGACTGCTCCAACATGTGCCATGAACCCACCAGCCGCGGCCTGCCGCCGGTGATCGGGGTGGGCAAAGGCACCATCGTGCTGGACGACTTCGAGCATGCCGAGGCGATTTTCGTGATGGGCCAGAACACCGGCACCAATTCGCCGCGGATGATGAGCAACCTGGTGGAAGCGCGCAAACGCGGCATCCCCATCGTGGCGGTCAACCCGATGCCCGAGCGTGCGCTGATCCGCTTCACCGAGCCGCAGGACATCGTGCAGATGGCCACGTTGGGCTCGACCGAGATCACCAGCGAGTTCGTGCACATCCGCATCGGCGGCGACCTCGCCTTCATCAAGGGCATCATGAAGGTGATGTTCGAGCGCGAGGCGCAGGGCGAGAGCGTCCTTGACCACGCCTTCCTGGCCGAGCACACCCTGGGCCTTGATGCGCTGCGCGAGGACGTGATGGCGCAGGACTGGGACGAGATCGTTCGGGTGTCGGGCATCGCCGAGGTGCAGATCCGGCGCTGCGCGGATATCTACATCCGCTCGCAGGCCACGGTGATCTGCTACGGCATGGGGCTGACCCAGCATCAGTATGGCTCGCGCCTGCTGCAGCAGGTGGCCAACCTGCTGTTGCTGCGTGGCAATTTCGGCAAGCGCGGCGCTGGCATCGGCCCCATCCGTGGCCACTCCAACGTGCAGGGCGACCGCACCGTCGGCATCGACGAGAAGCCCAAGCCGGCCTACCTGGACCGGGTGCGCGAGGTGTTCGGCTTCGATCCGCCGCGCGCGAATGGCCATCACGTGGTCGAATCCATCCAGGCCATGCTGGACGGACAGGCGAAGGTGTTCATCGGCCTGGGCGGCAATTTCATCCATGCCGTGCCCGATACGCCGCGTGCCTACGAGGCGATGCAGCGGCTGGAGCTGACCGTGGGCATTGCCACCAAGCTCAACCGTGGCCATCTGGTGCATGGCCGAGATGCGCTGATCCTGCCGGTGGTGGCGCGCTCGGAATGGATCCGCACGCCGGCCGGCGAGCAGTTCGTGACCATCGAAGATGCGATGTCCAATGTCAGCGCCTCGCGAGGCGTTCTCGAGCCGGTCAGTGAACACGTGCTGCCGGAAGTGGAGATCGTCTGTCGCATGGCCATGGCCACGCTGCCGGACAGCCGGGTGGACTGGGCGTCCTGCATGCACGACTACGCGCCGATCCGCGAACTGATCGCAGCGGTCTACCCGGAGATCTACGCCGGCTTCAATGAGCGCATCCAGCAGCCACATGGCTTTCATCTGGACATCGCGCCGCGCCGTCGGGTGTGGCCGACAGACACCGGCAAGGCAAACATCCTGGTGATGCCCGGCCTGGAGGTGAATGACATCGTGGACGACCCGGACATGCTGCGCCTGGCCACGGTGCGGTCGCACGATCAGTACAACACCACCATCTACAGTTACAGCGATCGCTACCGTGGCGTCTACAACGACCGCAACGTGGTGTTCATGAACATCGAGGACCGGCTGGCACGTGGGCTTGTCAAGGAAGCGCGGGTGAGCCTGGAGACCATCGCCGGCGATGGCGTGGTACGGCGCGTCGAGGGCCTGACCGTACTGGACTATCCGATGCCGCGCGGCGCGCTGGCCGGCTACTACCCGGAACTGAATCCGCTGCTGCCGCTGGACTACCATGACCGCATCAGCGGCACGCCGGCGGCCAAATCGATCCCGGTGCGGGTGCGCGCGATGGCCGAGGTGCCGTAGCGGCCTGTGCTTTCCGTAGAGCCGAGCCATGCTCGGCTGCCCTTGCCTTGTATAGAGCCGAGCCATGCTCGGCTGCTCCAGAACAGTCGAGCATGGCTCGACTCTACAAAGGTCAGTCGAGCATGGCTCGACGCTACAACAGCCAGTCGAGCATGGCTCGACTCTACAACAGCCAGTCGAGCAAGCTCGACTCTACAAAGGCCAGTCGAGCAAGCTCGACTCTACCGGGCCAGGGCTGCGTCGAGCTTCTGCTGCGCGGCATCCGCATACGCACCGCAGGTCACCGCCTTGGCGCCGGCCGCAGCCCCCGCCGCATAGTCCCAGCCACTGGCTCCCGGGTGCGGGGTCAGCAGCACGTCGCAGGGCAGGGCGCGCACGGTGGCGAAACTGCGGCGGAAGTCCTCGACCAGATGCGGGTAACGCGGGTTGTCCTTCAACGTGTAGCCCGGCGCACCCAGGCTGTCGGCGTAGGCGATGCGCACCGGCTTGCCGTTACGGGTATCGGTCCAGGTCCAGGCCGTGCTGCCCGGGGTGTGGCCCGGCACGAAATGCGCGGTGAAGCGCACGCCGCCGACGTCGACGGTCTCGCCATCCATGATGATGCGATCGACCTGGGCCGGCGGGAAGGCGAAACGATCGCCGAAGTGCAGGTCATCACTGCCACCACGGGCCAGCAGCACCGCCGATTCCGCATTGGCCACTATGCGCGCACCAGTGCGGCGCTTGAGCTCGGCCACCGACCCGGCATGGTCGGCATGGGCATGGCTGAGCAGGATCACGCGCAGGTCGGCCGGGGCCACGCCGCGCAGCTGCAGGTTGTGCAGCAGGTGATCGGCCATCTGTGGCATGCCGCCGTCCAGCAGTACCGCCCCCTGCGGGGTCTGCACCAGCAGCGAGGTGAGGTTGGCAGTACCGATCTGCCAGGTGTGGTCGGCAATCTGCAGAGGGGCGATCGGCTGCAGCCAGGAGGGATCAACGGTGTAGGCCTTCAGCTGCGGCAGCACCGGTTCGGCGGCATGGGCAGCCAGCGGCAGGCAGGTGGCAAAGGCGAGGGCAAGAGGCAGCAGGCGCATGCGGAAAGGTCGCGGGTGAAGGTGCAACGACGCTATCACGGGCGGCTGTTGCCGCGTTGCGCGTATTTTTTATGGCTGCGATAAGCAAAAGCAGTCGAGCATGGCTCGACTCTACAGACGATCAACGGTCGAGCATGGCTCGACTCTACAGAGGATCAACGGTCGAGCATGGCTGGACGCTACAAGCGTCAGCGGCGTGCCCCGTTCATGGTGCAGCGGCCTGCAGGCGGTCGTACATGCGCACCAGGTCGACCAGGGTGCGCGCCTCCATCTTGCGCATCACCTGCGCACGCCGGACCTTCACCGTGATCTCGCTGACGCCCAGATCGGCGGCGATCTGCTTGTTGAGCCGGCCGCGTACCACGCCGTCGACCACCTCGCGTTCGCCCACGCTGAGGGTGTGCCACCGCGACTGCAGCTCGCCCAGCGCCTCGCCCTCGCGGCGGCGCTCGCGGTCCAGGGCGATGCCCTTGTGGATCGCGTCGAGCAGCTCCTGGTCGCGGAAGGGCTTGGTCAGGAACTCGATGGCGCCGGCCTTGATCGCGTTGACGCCCATGGCGATGTCGCCGTGGCCGGTAATGAACACCACCGGCAGCTGCAGGCCCAGGTCCGCCATGCTGCGGTGGAAGTCCAGGCCGCTCTGGCCGGGCATGCGCACATCCAGCACCAGGCAGGCCGGGGCATCGTCGCGCGGGTGGTCGAGGAAGGCCTGGGTGGAGGCGAAGGCGCGCACCTGCAGCCCCATCGAGGCCAGCAGGTCCTCCAGTGCCGCGCGCACGGACGCGTCGTCGTCGACGACGTAGACGATGGGCGCCAGCTCGGCCGGCGGTGTCAGTGGCTTACGCATGGTCATCCTTGCCGGCAGCCGGAAGCTCGAACACGAAACAGGCGCCGCCGCCGGCCGGACGCTCGGCACGGATGTGGCCACCATTGGCCTCGATCATCGAACGGCTCAGGCTGAGGCCCAGGCCGAGGCCATGGGCCTTGGTGGTCCAGAACGCATCGAAGACGCGGTCCGGCTGCTCGCTGGGCAGGCCGACGCCACGGTCGCGCACGCTCAGGCTGACCTGGCCGTGGCCATCGCGCGCCGTCGCCAGCGCAACGCGGCGCTCGGCAGGCGGCAGCAGGGCCATCGCATCAAGCGCGTTCAGCAGCAGGTTGCCGATCACCTGCTGCACCTGCACGGGATCGGCGAACACCGGCGGCAGGTCGGCATCAAGCAGCAGCGCCACATCCACCTGGTGCTGGTCCAGTTCATTGCGTGACAGGGCCAGCATGTCCTGCACGGCCTGGTTCAGGTCGAAGGCGCGGCGTTCGGGCGCAGCGCCCTGGGTCAGGCCGCGGATCCGGGCAATCACGTCACTTGCGCGGTGCGCATCGGACAGGATGCGGGCGATGGCCTGCAGCGCCTTGTCGACGTTGGGGGGCGATTGCGCCAACCAGCGCTGGCTGGCCTCGGCGCTGCTGGCGATGGCGGCCAGAGGCTGGTTCACTTCATGGGCGATGGAGGTGGTCAGTTCGCCCACCGTGGAGGCGCGGGCCACCCGTAGCAGGCGCGCCTGGGCGTCCTGCACGGCTGCCTTGGCCGCTTCCATCTTCAGCACCAGCCAGGTGGTGATGCCGATGACCAGCATGCCGATGGTCGAGTTGACCAGGCCGATACGGTAGGTGCCGAAACGGGTGAGAAAGAAGCTCAGGCCGGTGAGCGCGATGCAGGCGGCCGCGAGGATGAGCAGGCCGCGAGGGGCCATCAACCGCGAGGCGGCGAGGATGACCGCTGCGTAGAAGCAGGCGGCGGCCACGGCATAGTCGGTGACGGTGTCGAGCAGGAAGATCGCCGCCATCACCACGATCAGGGCGAGCAGCGCCAGCGGGCGGCGGGGCGACAGCGACGGCATCGGGAACAGCTCCCTGGCGGGTGGTGGGGGGATGATAAGCGGCGGGTCTGGTAGATGCCCACCTTGGTGGGCAATGCCGGCCAGCGGCCGGCACTACCGGGGTGCGAACATGCCGGCAGTACCGGGGTGGATCATTCTTCGAGGCTGGCATTCCAGAACCCCTGCAACACGCCCGGCGTGCCGGCCAGGTTCTCCAGCACCGCATCCAGTTCCGCGGCGTCGACCGAGGTGGCATACAGCACCGCCTCGATCTCCACGTCGCGTTCGCCGAATGGCCGCTGGTCCACCGCGCGCACCGGGTACTGCGCCTGTTCGAGCAGCAACAGCAGCCGGTCCAGCACCTCGGCCTGCTGTTCACGCTGGCAGACCACATTGATCGCGTACGTCGCCTCGCTGAAACCCTGCGCCAGCGGCTGCCGCTGTATGCGGTTGACCACCGGCCGCAGCAGGGTGTTGGCGGCCACCACGAACACCGCCGCCATCACCGCTTCCGGCAGCAGCTTGACCCCGGCACAGGCACCGACGGCCGCCGAGCCCCACAGCGTGGCCGCAGTATTCAGGCCCGAGACCTGCGCACCGTCCTTCATGATCGCGCCGGCGCCGAGGAAACCCACGCCGGAGATCACGTAGGCGACCACGTGCAGCGGCGAGGGCGGGCCGCCGTACAGATCGTGGAAGCGCACCGCCAGATCGACGAACACCGCCGCACCCACCGCCACCAGCGTGTTGGTGCGCAGTCCGGCGGTGCGCTGGCGCAGCTGCCGCTCCAGCCCGATCGCCGCGCCGAGCACGAAGGCCACGGTCAGGCTCAGCAGCGAGCCCAGCGTCGCACCGGCGTCGAACGGCGGCAGGTTCACCTGCAGGCCCAGCATCACTGCCACCCGTAGCGGCGGATGTAGAGCCGCTTCATCGCCGTGGTCAGCACCGCATAGCCGAACAGGATCGCCACCAGGAACGGCCAGTAACCCAACGGCAGGGCCTGCAGCTTGAAGTAGCCGGCCAGCGGGCTCATCGGCAGCAGCACGCCGATGGCCATGATCGCTGCGGTCATCAGCAGCAGGGCCGGTGCGGCGATGCTCTGCAGGAACGGCACCTTGGGCGTGCGGATCATGTGCACGATCAGGGTCTGGGTGAGCAGGCCGACCACGAACCAGCCGGACTGGAACAGGCTCTGGTCGGCCACCGTGCGCGCGTCGAACACATGCCACATCAGCGCGAAACAGCAGAGGTCGAAGATCGAGCTGATCGGCCCGAAGAACATCATGAAGCGGCCGATGTCGGCCGGATTCCACTTCAACGGCTGGCGCACCAGTTCCTCGTCCACGTTGTCGAACGGGATCGCGATCTGCGAGACGTCGTACAGCAGGTTCTGCACCAGCAGCTGCAGCGGCAGCATCGGCAGGAAAGGCAGGAACGCCGAAGCAACCAGCACCGAGAACACGTTGCCGAAGTTGGAGCTGGCGGTCATGCGGATGTACTTGAGCATGTTGCAGAACGTGCGCCGGCCCTGGATGACGCCGTCCTCCAGCACCATCAGGCTCTTCTCCAGCAGGATGATGTCGGCCGCTTCCTTGGCGATGTCCACCGCGCTGTCCACGCTGATGCCGATGTCGGCCGCGCGCAGGGCGGGGGCATCGTTGATGCCATCGCCGAGGAAGCCGACCACCTTGCCCTGCGCGCGCAGGCAGCGCACCAGCCGCTCCTTGTGCAGCGGCGTCAGGCGGGCGAACACCCGGTGCTGCTGCAGGGCATGCGCAAGCGCCGCATCGTCCATGCGTTCGATCTGCGGCCCGGTCACGATGGCATCGACCTCCAGACCGACCTGGGCGCAGACGCGGGCGGTGACCAGTTCGTTGTCGCCGGTGAAGACCTTGACCTCCACCCCATGCGCAGCCAGCGCCTGCAGGGCCTGTGCGGTCGATTCCTTGGGCGGGTCGAGGAAGGCCACGTAGCCGACCAGTGTCAGGCCGCACTCATCGGCCTGCGAATACACCGACTGGCTGGCCGCGGTCTCCTTCATCGCCACGGCCACCACGCGCAGGCCCTGTTCGTTCAGTTCCTCGGTGGTCTGCCGCACCCGCGCCAGCCGCGCCGCATCCAGCGGCTGGTCGATCTCGCCCTCGCGCACGGTGCTGCACACCGCCAGCATCTCCTCCACCGCGCCCTTGCAGATCAGCTCGTGGTGGTCCTCGCGCTCGGCCACCACCACCGACATGCGGCGACGCTGGAAGTCGAACGGAATCTCGTCGACCTTGCGGTAGTCCTGCGACAGGCGCAGCGAGCTCTGCAGCTCCACGTGCTCGAGCACGGCACGGTCGAGCAGGTTGATCAGCCCGGTCTGGAAGTGGCTGTTGAGGTAGGCGAACTTCAGCACGTCCTCCGAGTCCTGGCCGAACACATCGGTGTGGCGCTCCAGCGCGATGCGGTCCTGGGTGAGGGTGCCGGTCTTGTCGGTGCACAGCACCTCCATCGCACCGAAGTTCTGGATCGCGTCGAGGCGCTTGACGATCACCCGCTGCCGCGACAGCAGCACCGCGCCCTTGGCGAGGGTGGAGGTGACGATCATCGGCAGCATTTCCGGGGTCAGGCCGACCGCCACCGACAGCGCGAACAGGAAGGCTTCGGTCCAGTCGCCCTTGGTCCAGCCGTTGATGAGCAGCACGAACGGCACCATCACCAGGGCGAAGCGGATCAGCAGCCAGCTGACACTGTTCACCCCGGCCTGGAACGCGGTCGGCGCACGCTCGGTGGCGGTGCTGCGCTGGGCCAGCGTGCCGAAGTAGGTGCGGTTGCCGGTGGCCAGCACCACCGCCGTGGCCGTGCCCGACACCACATTCGTGCCCATGAACAGCAGGTTGGCCTGTTCCATCAGGCCGGCCTCGGCGTCGCCCGGGCTGGCAAATTTCTCCACCGGCAGCGACTCGCCGGTCATCGCGGCCTGGGCCACGAACAGGTCCTTGGCGCTCAGCACGCGGCAGTCGGCCGGAATCATGTCGCCGGCCGAGAGCACGATGTGGTCCCCCGGCACCAGCGCACGGATCGGCAGGTCGAGCAGGCGCGATGGACGCCTGCTGTGCAGGTGCGCGCCGAAGTACTGGTCGGCCAGTTCCGCCGCCTCGGTGCCCGCGCTGCGCCGCAGGACCCGGGAGGTGTTGCCGACCAGCGCCTTCAGCCGCTCGGCGGCGCGGTTGGAGCGACCCTCCTGGACGAAGCGGATGAGGGTGGAGAGCACCACCATCGCAGCGATCACCACCGTGGCCTTGGCGTCCTCGGTCAACCAGGACACGGCCGCCAGCACGCTGAGCAGCAGGTTGAACGGATTGCGGTAGCACTGCCACAGATGGCGCCACCACGGCAGCGGCTTTTCGTGATCGACTTCATTGGGGCCGAGACGGGCCAGGCGCTCGGTGGCCTCCTGCGGGCTGAGGCCATCGCTGTGCGAATCGAGCGCGACCAGCAGGCGGGCATCGTCGAGTCGGGCCAGGGTCAGCAGGCCATCGGTGAGTGCGGACGGCGCGGCCTGGGCGGCACCACGGCCAAAGCCGGCCTCGGGCAAGGCGCGGCGGCGGAACAGGCTTCCTGCGCGGCGGCTGCGCAGGAAGGCGTTGAACCAGGCGTTGAGCAGGCTCATGGGGTCATCCTCGGAAGTGCCGACCCGGGCTGCCGGGTCGCGGAGTGGCGTGAATCAGGCGCGGCGCAGGGCCAGCACGGACGGCGACCACGGCTGCAGGTGCAGGCGCTGGCTGCCGCCGATGCACAGCGGCTTCATGGCGTCGCGCAGAGGGTGGGGCAGGTGGCGCAGCACGGTGATGCGCTCGCTGATCGGCAGCAGCGACAGCGCGTCGGCGACGACCCGCGGCGAGCCGAGCGCCAGCGCATGGGCGAACAGCACCGGGCCGTGCTGCAGCAGGCGGCTGCGCAGGCCGGCGACATCGCGCTCACCGATCAGGCGGCGCAGGCTGATGTAGAGGATCTTGTAGGACATGGGGAAACTCCGGGCAGGCGACGCCCGGGGCCCCCATCACGCGTGCGGACAGGGACCAGCGATGGGCGCCAGCAGGGAACAGGCGGCGGCACTCCGGGGCGCGTTGCGCCCGGCAGGGTCGGGGTCCATCAGCGGCTCCATGGGTGGGGCCTGTGTAGGCCGGTGGCGCTATTGTCCGCGCGCGGCCGCGCCGGGCCTAGATGCCCGTGGGTAAGCGCGGATATACGTTGGTATAAGGGCGCGCACGATGCGAGGCGAACGGCATCCACGCGTGGCGTGTATCTACAAACCATCCGCGAACGCTTCGGTCGCCTGTCCTGTAGAGCCGAGCCATGCTCGGCTGCCTTTCGCGCGATGCGTGGCGAACGGCATCCACGCGTGGCGTGGATCTACGGACGCGCGGAACGGTCCGCGAACGCGTCGGTCGCGCGGATCAGCGCATCGGTCGTGGCCGGCTCGGTGGCGCTGTGCCCGGACAGCACCATCTCCAGCCGGGCTTCCGGCCAGGCGCAGGACAGGTCCCAGGCGCTGCGGGCCGGGCAGATGATGTCGTAGCGCCCCTGCACGATCACCGCGGGCAGATGGCGGATGCGATCGACGTCGCGCAGCAGCTGCCCGTGCTCGAGAAATGCGTTGTGGCGGAAGTAGTGCGCCTCGATGCGGGCCTTGGCCAGCGTATCCAGCGGATTGGCATCGGAGACCGCATCGACATCGTGTACCAGCGTGGCGGCGTGGTCTTCCCACCCCAGCCAGGCGAGGCCCGCGGCAATGCGCGTGGCAGGGTCTGCGCTGTCCAGCCGTTTCCAGTACGCAGCAATCAGGTCGCCACGCTCGTCCTCCGGAATATGCGCCTCGTAGCGCGCCCAGCGTTCCGGGAAGATCCAGCGGGCGCCGCCGTCCGCCTCGGCGAACCAGGCGTTCTCCTCGGCGCGGCCCAGATACACACCGCGCACGATCACGCCGGTCGCGCGCTCGGGGTGGGCCTGTGCGTAGGCCAGCGCCAGCGTGGAGCCCCAGGAGCCGCCGAACACCAGCCAGCGTTCAATGCCGAGGTGCTCACGCACCCGCTCGATGTCCTCGACCAGGTGCGCGGTGGTGTTGTCACGCAGTTCGCCGAACGGCGTGGAACGGCCGCAGCCGCGCTGGTCGATCAGTACGATGCGGTAGCGCGCCGGGTCGAAGAAGCGGCGATGCGTGGGCGAGACGCCGGCCCCGGGGCCACCATGCAGGAACACGGCGGGGATGCCCTCCGGGTTGCCGCATTCCTCGATATGCAGCGTATGCAGCGCATCCACGGCAAGGCGGTGCTCACGGTAAGGCGTGATCGGCGGAAAGAGCGTACGCATGGCGGTGTCTCACGAGCAGGAACGACAAGCATAGCGGTGCCGGTCGGACGGCGTCGCATCGCGCGTGGTTCCAGTATCCTCGGCGTACAGGAACGGCCGCGCGCGCAGGCCACCATCACTCCAGGAACGGCATGGACCAGCAGGATGCAGCGAAGCAGGCCGCAGTGCCGTATACGCTCAGCAGTGGCGGACGCGAGCTGCTGAAGTGGATCGCGCTGCTGCTGATGACCGGCGACCACGTCGCCAAGGTTGTGTTCGATGGCTATGTGCCGGTTGTCAGCGAGCTGGGGCGCGTCGCGTTTCCGCTGTTCGCGCTGGTGATGGCCTGCAACCTGGCCCAGCCCGGCGCTGACCTCGGCAAATCGATCCGGCGCCTGCTGCTCTGGGGCGCGATCGCCCAGCCGCTGCATCTGCTGGCCTTCGGGCAGCCGCTTCCATTGAACATCCTGCTGACCTTCGCCGTTGCGGCGCTGGCCGTGCTCGCGCTGGAGCAGGGCCGGGCCTGGCTGATACTGCTGGCGGGCGGCGTGCTGCCGATGCTGGTCGACTACCAGTGGGCGGGCGTGGCGCTGGTGGTGCTGGGCTGGATCGCGTTCCACAACCGGCTGTGGTGGCTGCCGCTGCCGGCCTTGGCCGCGCTGTGCTGGACCAATGGCAACGGCTGGGCGCTGCTGGCGGTGCCGCTGCTGTGGGCATTGGCCCGGGTGCCGTGGCGGGTGCCGCGCTGGCGCTGGTCGTTCTACCTCTACTACGTGGGCCACCTGGCGGTGCTGGCGGGCTATGCGATGGTGGCCGGCCGCTGAGCGATGGCCGACAATAGGGCATGCCCGCCACGCCGACCCTCGATGATCTGCGCCGTTACGCCGTAGCGCGCACGCTGTTCAGGCCGACGACCCTGCTGGCGGCCATCCGTCGCCTCGGGTTCGTGCAGGCCGATCCCATCCGGGCACCGGCCCGCGCCCAGGATCTGACCCTGCGCCATAGGGTCAAGGGCTATCGGGCCGGTGATCTGGAACGACGCTACGCGCGCCTGCCGGTGGAAGAAGACTGCCTGGTCAACTATGGCTTTCTGCCGCGCGAACTGCTGGCGCTGATGCATCCGCGGGTCTCATCGCGGGTCTGGGATGCGGCGACCCGCCGCAAGGCGGCCGAGGTGCTCGAATTCGTGCAGGCACGTGGCAGCGTGCATCCACGCGAGGTGGACCAGGCCTTCGCGCATGGCCGGGTGACCAACTACTGGGGCGGCACCAGCAACGCCAGCACCCATCTGCTCGATGGCATGCACTACCGCGGCATGCTGCGCGTGCAGCGGCGCGACAGCGGTACGCGCATCTACAGCGTGGCCGACCACCCGCAGGCAGACACCGGCGCGGCCGCGCAGGCGCAGCGTGCCGCCGCCCTGGTCGATCTGGTGGTGCGCAAGTACGCGCCCCTGCCGGCCGCCAGCCTGACCTACCTGGTGCGCCTGCTTGGCTATGGCGCGCCGCACCTGGCGGCACCGCTGCAGCAGGCGCTGCGCGACGCCCGGCAGACGCTGGCCAGCGCCGTTGTCGACGGGACGACCTGGTACTGGCCGGCGGGAGAGAATCCGCGCTCGCGGCGCTTCGCCGTGGACGAGCAGGTTCGCCTGCTGGCCCCATTCGATCCGGTGGCATGGGATCGTCGCCGCTTCGAACTGCTCTGGGGCTGGACCTACAAGTTCGAGGCCTATACGCCCGCAGCGAAGCGCCGCTTCGGTTACTACGCACTGCCGCTGCTGTGGCGCGACCAGATCATCGGCTGGGCCAGCATCACCGTGCCCGAAGGCCGCCTGCAGCCGGCGTTGGGTTACGTCACTGGCAAGGCGCCGCGCGAGGCGGCGTTCCGCGCGGCGCTGGACGACGAACTGCAGCGCATGGACGACTTCCTGCACGGGCCAGGCAGCGGCGCCTGAGCGGCGCCTCCACGGTCAGCCGCGTCCTCGCCCTGGCAGCGGCAACCCTCCTGTAGCGGCGATGGCCGGCGAGGTGACGGCCATTACGTGATCGCACTCCTCCAGCCGCGCATTGGCCACGGCCTGGGTCGCGCCGCAATGGGTGCAGGCGAGGATGGTGCCGCCATCCAAACGCGCAATCTGTGCACCATCGGTGCGGGTGACCTGACCGCAGGCTTCGCAGCGCAGTGCCATCGAACGGACCTGCACGATGGCGCCTGCCGGGTTCCTTTCTGCATCGAGAGCCAATACGAAAAAACGACCGGTATTGGGCATGGCACTCTCTCCGTAGAACCTGCTGACAGGGTGCCCGCAGCGCTGGCTGCAGGGCGTGATGGAAGGCTCAATCGGATGTGGATGCGGACGTCCCCGGCATCACGGCGTCATCCTCGCGCTGGACCCGGCGGACCCGCTCGCGGGTGCTGTACAGGCCGTTGTCGGCGCGATGGATGGTGTCGGCGACCAGCTCGCCACAGGCATGCGTGGCCGCGCCCATGGAGAACGCGATCGGGGCGAGACCGGCGTTCTGCTCGTACCAGTCCAGCAGTGCCTGCAGGCGCTCGCGGGCCGGCTGGATCAGCACCACCATGAATTCATCGCCGCCCAGCCTGACTTCGCTTTCCCCGGCACCCAGCGGCGAGCGCAGGAAGGCCGCGAACTCGACGAGGATGGCATCGCCGCGACGATGGCCCTGGGTGTCATTGACCTGCTTGAAGTGGTCCAGGTCGAACACCACGCAGGCCCAGGATTCGGTCTCCAGCTGTTCCAGCCGGTGCAGGTAGCGGCGGTTGTGGCAAAGCGTCAGCGGGTCGCGCTGGGACAGTTCGCGCAGGCGTTCTTCCTGCTGCCGCAGCGCGGTGACGTCCTGCGCGTGGCCGAGCACGAAGGGCGGGTGCGCCTCGCTGTCGAGGACGTTGTTGTAGGCCCAGTAGCGGCGGCTGCCATCGGCGGCGATCAGCTCGATCACGCCGGCATCGGTGTGGTTGCTCTCGATCCGCGCAAGATAGGCCTTGAAGGCGTCGCGCTTGTCCGCAGGCATCAGGTCGCACAGGCTGCGGCCGACCATCTGGCTCTCGGGGAACCCCAGCGACTGCACCGCCGCCGGATTCACCGAGGTCACAGTGCCGTCGAGGGTGTGCGTGCAGATCAGGCCAAGGCTGTAGTGGAACAGGCGCCGGTAGCGCACCTCGCTGGCCTCCAGCGCGTCCAGCACCGCGCGTTCCTCGGTGATGTCCTGGATGGCCCCGACCAGGCGTGGCCGCCCCTCGATCTGCTGGCGGCTGCCGACCACGCGCGTCCAGATCGCGCGGCCGTCGGCGGTGGACATCGGCAGCTGCACTTCCCACGGCGTGCCGGCGTCGATGCAGCGCTGCACCGAGGCTCGGATGATGGCGCGGCTGTCCTCGCGGTAGAACGAGAGGGCGCTGTCCAGGGTCGGCTGGTAGTTGGCGCGCACGCCATGGATCTGGTTGGTTTCACGGGTCCAGCGCACCTCGTTGCTGGTCAGGTCCAGTTCCCAGCCACCGACCTTGGCCGCGGTGTTGGTGCGTTCGAGGAAATCCTCGCTGCGCTTGAGGTCGCTGTGCAGGTGCTGCGCCTGGTCGACTTTCTGCAGCAGCGTGGCGCGCTGTTCCAGTACCTGGGTAGTGACCCGGCCAAGGTGCACCATCAGTTCGCGCTGCGAGGGCGAAAGGACGCCGGGCATGGTATCGAACAGACACAGGGTTCCGATGCGTGCGCCCTGCGCGCTACTGAGCGGGATGCCGGCGTAATGGCGAATGCGCGGCCCGCC
>JAAIGF010170671.1_pt1 | contig 24645 bp, 21 predicted proteins | sample 6487441 | NCBI WGS metagenome assembly JAAIGF01 (sample SAMN13974129, study PRJNA590717) | phyllosphere metagenome | biome: pepper field; feature: multiple bacterial spot infested pepper fields; material: pepper leaves; isolation source: leaves from pepper fields | host: Capsicum annuum ... | reverse complement strand
GGCGCATTCTACTCGAATTCGCCGTCCGTGCAACCTTTATTTTCATCTAACTCTTTGTTTACAAAGGAGTTTTCAGATCAGGCTGCGCCGGAAGTGGTGCGCATTATAGGCCCCCACATTTTCTGGTCAACCGTTTATTTCCGGTTTATTCAGATTTCAGGGTAATACGTGCAAAAGCCTTCTTGCCGGCCTGGTAAACATGGGTACCGCCCAGCTTGCATATAAAGGAACGATCAACCACCTGGCCATCGACGCGCACGCCACCAGAACCCAGCAGGTCGCGAGCGACTGCCGAGTTCTTCACCAGCCCAGCCTTGTTAAGGAGCGCTGCAACTGGCATGTCTTCGCTAGCGGCCAGCTCGATCTCGGGCAAGTCTTCCGGCAGCTCGCCTTCCTTCATACGGTTCCCGGCAGAGCGGTGCGCGGTAGCAGCGGCTTCTTCACCATGGAAACGCGCGACGATCTCTTCAGCCAGCTTGATCTTGATGTCACGTGGGTTGGCCCCCGCCTCGACATCCTTCTTGAACTGCTCGATCTCGTCCATGGAGCGGAAGCTGAGCAGCTCGAAGTAACGCCACATCAGCGCATCCGGCATGGACACCAGCTTGTTGTACATCACGCCCGGCGCTTCCTGGATACCTATGTAGTTACCCAGTGATTTGGACATCTTCTTGACACCATCCAGCCCCTCGAGCAGCGGCATGGTGACGACACACTGGGAAGGCTGGCCGTAAGCGCGCTGAAGCTCGCGCCCCATCAGCAGGTTGAATTTCTGATCGGTACCGCCCAGCTCAACGTCAGCGCGCAGCGCTACCGAGTCATAACCCTGCACGAGCGGGTAGAGGAACTCATGAATGGCGATGGGCTGATTGCCGGTGTAGCGCTTGTCGAAGTCATCACGCTCAAGCATGCGCGCCACGGTGTACTGCGAGGCCAGGCGGATGAAATCGGCTGGGGTCAGCTGGTTTATCCAGGTGGAGTTGAAGGCGACTTCGGTCTTGGCCGGATCGAGAATCTTGAATACCTGAGCCTTGTAGGTCTCGGCATTCTCCAGCACCTGCTCGCGCGTCAGCGGTGGGCGTGTGGTGCTCTTGCCGCTGGGGTCGCCGATCATGCCGGTGAAGTCGCCGATCAGGAAGATCACCTGGTGCCCCAGCTCCTGGAACTGGCGCAGCTTATTAATGAGGACGGTATGCCCCAGGTGCAGGTCCGGTGCGGTCGGATCGAAGCCTGCCTTGATACGCAGCGGCTCACCGCGCTTGAGCTTCTCGATCAGCTCAGCTTCAACAAGGACTTCTTCTGCACCGCGCTTGATCAGCGCGAGCTGCTCTTCAACCGACTTCATAGGACTCACAGCCACCAGATTCAAAAGGGAACCAACCATACAAGATCGGCTATAAATGACAAGTTCCACCCAATAGCGCGCTCGGCAGGCACCGGCCATCACCTGCGGGCTTGCCTCAAGGCAGATTTGGTTATATTTTATACAGTTACTGCATATTCATCAGTATCTTCTTGTCCTTTTCATCTTTTCACTTCAAAAAGCAGCCTTATGACCTCTACAACTAAAGCGCCGCCGCTCTATCCAAAGACACACATCATCGCAGCCAGCGGCGTCGCCGCCCTTCTAAGTCTCGCTCTTCTGGTGTTTCCCTCTCGCGAAGTAGAAGCAAAGAAGACCTTCCTCAATCTGGACATGGACAATGGCGCCGAACAGGCCCAGCAGAATCTGCAGAGCAATCAGGACGCTGCCGCTCAGCAAGACCTCGACTCTCCGTTCGCACAAATAGAAGGCAACGACGAATCGCAGAATGCCGAGCTCGACGCCGAGCCGGAAATCGCCGAGCAGCCGCCTGAGGACCCGCGTAACAAGACGGTCACGGTCGCCAATGGCGACACGCTCTCCACGGTGTTCAGCAAGGTGGGCCTCAGCTCCAATACCCTGCATGAGGTGATCAACAGCAGCAAGGAAGCCAAGCAGCTTAGCCGCCTCAAGGTCGGCCAGGAGCTGCAGTTCCAGTTGAGCGAAGAGGGTCAACTGGAAAGCCTGCACAGCCAGCTTAGCGACCTCGAAAGCATCAGCCTGAGCAAGACCGACAGCGGCTATGACTTCAAGCGTGAGATGGTCAAGCCGGACGTTCATGAGTCCTATGCCCACGGGGTGATCAACAGCTCGCTGTTCGTGGCGGCCAAACGCGCCGGTCTGTCCCACAACCTGACCATGGACCTGGCCAACATCTTCGGCTACGACATCGACTTCGCCATGGATATTCGTGAAGGCGACGAGTTCGAAGTCATCTACCAGAACAAGAAGGTCGGCGACAAGTCGGTTGGTACCGGCAACATTCTTTCCGCACGCTTCACCAACCGCGGCAAGACCTATACCGCCGTTCGCTATACCGACAAGCAAGGCAACGTCAGCTACTACGATGCTGACGGCAACAGCATGCGCAAGGCGTTCATCCGTACCCCGGTGGACTTTGCCCGTATCAGCTCGCGCTTCTCCAATGGCCGCAAGCACCCGATCCTCAACAAGATTCGCGCTCACAAAGGCGTCGACTATGCGGCGCCGCGCGGTACGCCGATCAAGGCAGCCGGCGATGGCAAGGTCATCCTGGCCGGTCGCAAGGGCGGCTACGGCAATACCATCGTGTTGCAACATGGCAGCCGCTACCGCACCCTCTATGCGCACATGCAGGGGTTCGCCAAGGGCGTACGCACCGGCGGCAGCGTCAAGCAGGGCCAGATCATCGGTTACATCGGCACCACCGGCCTGTCGACCGGCCCACACCTGCACTACGAGTTCCAGGTCAACGGCACCCACGTCGACCCACTGAGCCAGAAGCTGCCGATGTCCGATCCGATCGCTCGCCAGGAAAAGCAACGTTTCCTGCAGCAGAGCAAACCGCTGATGGCGCGTATGGATCAGGAAAAAGCCACCATGCTCGCCCTCAACAAGCGCTGATCCGGTGCTCTATCTCGGTGTGATGTCCGGTACCAGTCTCGACGGGCTGGACATCGCCCTCATCGAGCAAGGCGAGCGCACTCGACTGCTCGCCCACCATTACCAGGCCCTTCCCGCCTCGCTGCGCCAGCAACTGCTCGACCTGTGCAGTTCTGGTGCGGACGAGCTCGCCCGCGCCGCCGTTGCCGAGCAGCAGTGGGCGCAACTGGTTGCCGAGGGCGTCAACCGCCTGTTGCGCGAGCAGAACCTGCAACCGGACGCCATTCGCGCCATCGGCAGCCACGGCCAGACCGTGCGCCACGAACCCGCGCGGGGCTTCACCATCCAGATCGGCAACCCGGCCCTGCTGGCCGAACTCACCGGCATCACCGTAGTGGCCGACTTTCGCCGCCGCGACGTGGCAGCCGGCGGCCAGGGTGCGCCGCTGGTACCGGCCTTTCATGAAGCACTGTTCGCCAGCCCCGGCGCTGCCCGCGCGATTCTCAACGTGGGCGGGTTCAGCAACCTCAGCCTGCTGGAAGAGGGCAAGCCTGCCAAGGGCTTCGACTGCGGGCCGGGTAACGTGCTGATGGATGCGTGGATTCACCATCATCTCGGCCATGCCTATGACAGGGACGGCGCCTGGGCTGCCAGCGGCAAGGTGCAACCCGCGTTGCTGACGGCACTACTGGCGGATCCGTTCTTCCAGACCACCGGGCCAAAGAGTACCGGGCGCGAGCTGTTCAACCTGCCCTGGCTGATCCAGCACCTGAGCACGCAGCCGGCCTGTCAGCCGCAAGATGTACAGGCCACTCTGCTGGAGCTGACCGCCACCAGCATCGCCAGCGCTCTGCAGCGGGCGCAACCCGCTTGCAGTCAGTTGCTGGTTTGCGGTGGCGGCGCCCACAACAAGGCTTTGCTGGCACGTTTGCAGGGGCTGCTGCCCACTGCGCAGGTGAGCAGTACCGATGATCATGGCGTGCCTGCCGACTGGGTCGAGGCCATGGCATTTGCCTGGCTGGCGCACTGCTGCCTCAACGGTATTCCCGCCAATCGGCCGGAGGTTACCGGTGCTCGGGGCCTGCGAGTGCTCGGCGCCATCTACCCGGCCTGAGCCTACGCACAAACGAAAACGCCGCGCAGATGCGCGGCGTTTTCATGCCAGGCAGGACTCAGATCGAGAACGACGAACCGCAACCGCAGGTAGTGGTCGCATTGGGGTTCTTGATCACGAAGCGAGAGCCCTCAAGCCCCTCCTGGTAATCCACTTCGGCCCCCACCAGGTACTGGAAGCTCATCGGATCGACGACCAGGCTGACGCCCTCGCGTTCGACGATGGTGTCGTCGTCGGCCACTTCCTCATCGAAAGTGAAGCCATACTGGAAGCCCGAGCAACCGCCCCCGGTGACGAACACGCGCAGTTTCAGGCGCGGGTTGCCTTCTTCATCAACCAGGCTCTTAACCTTGCTGGCCGCTCCCTGCGTGAACTGCATCGCAGCGGTTGGGGTGAAGGTTTCGACGCTCATGTTCTATCTCCCGGCGCCAGGCGCCAATACTGCGTGTTAGCGCTGTATTATCCGCTTACCCTAGAAAATTGGTCAACTATTGCGCGTCATCGAGGCTCGACGGCAGCTCCAACGGTCGATCCTGCTCCTTGATCGGCCGCAAGCCACCCTCGACCTGAGCGCCCATGGCCATTTCCATCAGGCCGTAGTAGAGGTTGCCGCGAACCCGAGCCTTGGGGCCCAGCTCGACGTGCTGGCCGGCGTAGACATCGCCGATGATCTCACCATCGATCACAACATGGGGGGCGCGCACCTCTCCTTCAACCTGCCCCTCGACGCTGACCCGCACCAGCCCCTGCTCGGTGAGGATATCGCCGAGCACCTTGCCGTCGATCTGTACGGCGCCCTGGAACTCCAGATCGCCACGAAATACCGCGCCTGCCGCGATCAGGCTGGTCTTGCCTGCGAAGCGCTGCATGTCTGCCTTGCCCTTGCCTTTATTCCACATGGCGAACCATCACCTATCCGTCAGTCCACTCGATTTGACGCTCGACGGCTTTTCCACCCTCGACATCAGCCTTGATACGTATACGTTTGGGCACGAAGCCCTCGGGAATTCGCAGCTCACCCAGCCGCCCCCCGTCGGGGATCGTCTGCAGATGCTTGAACGCGAAGGGAATCGCCTTCTCGGTCGAGCCCTCAGGCAGATCACCACTCAACTGGCTCAGTGGCAGGTTCTTCGCCTTGCCGCCCATGCTGCCTTCCAGTTGCACGTTCAAACGCCCCTGCAGCGGTTTGTCATCCTTGCCGATGCGGCTGAGCATGAGCTTGAAACGATAGACGCCCGCTGTTTCCGTTGCGTGGACATCGAAGCTGCGGATCAGCAGGCCAGTAACCTTGCTGTCCGGCGCCAACACTCCTTTGTAGAAGGCCAGCTCCTGCTGCTGCTTGAAGTTCTGCTCTTCCAACAGCTTGATGGTCAGGCGGCTCTGCTCGTTGGATTGCTGCGCCAGCTGCTCGCCACTGCTGAGCACCACCATGCGCTGACGCAGCTCATCCAGCTCGCGCGCCTGCGCCTCGGCCTGCACCTGGGTTTCCTGAAATGCCAGAACCTGTTGCTGCGTTGATCTTGCCTGCCACCAGCTACCGGCATAGAAAGCGAGCGGCACCGCGACAAGCAGCGCCACCAACGTGACCCGGAGGCGCCGCTCCTGCGCCCGGTTGCTGGGGCGAACCTCCCAACCTGGCATCAGGATCGATACCTGAGCACACGGCAAGCGCAGGGGCGCGGTGAAAGCACAATGGGAAAAAAGCCAGGCATCGGGCGCCTCGAAACTGTTCGACAAGAGCCGATGATAAGGCCCACCCTGCCTGCGGCCAACCGTCTTGATGACTATTGGCATCGTGGGCACTAGTATCGCAAGCCCCAACTACGAAAAGGAACGGCAATGCTTTATCTGTGGATCAAAGCCCTGCACATCGTCGCCATGGTCTGCTGGTTTGCCGGTCTGTTCTACCTGCCCCGGCTGTTCGTGTACCACGCCATGAGCGAGGACGCACCGAGCCGTGAACGGTTCAGCACCATGGAGCGCAAGCTGTACCGAGGCATCATGACGCCTGCGATGATCGCCACGCTGGTACTGGGCGTAGGCCTGCTGATGCTTGCCCCCGGCTGGATGAGCCAAGGCTGGATGCATGCCAAGCTGACCCTGGTGATACTGCTGGTGGGCTACCACCATGTGTGCGGGGCCATGTACAAGCGCCTGGCCCGTGGTGAAAACAAACGCAGCCACGTGTTCTATCGCTGGTTCAACGAGGTGCCAGTGCTCATTCTGATCGCCATCGTCATCCTGGTTGTGGTTCGGCCATTCTGATCTCGTCGATAAACACCTCTGTCGGCAGGTGAGAACCACCGCTCAAGCGCGCTAAAACCGACCCGTCCCTACTTGCCGAACGAACGGCGGCGGGATAGGGTCGGCGACCATTCCTCTCCGTGCAGACAAGGACGCGCATGAGCCAGCTCCGCTACAAGATCGTCTTCGATGGCAGCCTGATGCGCGGCTCCTCGCTGGACGAGGTCAAGGCCAATCTGGCCAGCCTGTTCAAAAGCGATCGCGCACGCATTGACGCGCTGTTCGGTCGCGGCCCGGTAGCCATCAAGCGCGACCTGGAAGAAGTCCAGGCCGAGCAGTATCTGAACGTCCTGCAACGGGCCGGCGCCCGCGCCCGCAAGGAACCGGATCTGGCCGCAGCGCTGAGCCTGGTGGAGACGGATGAAGAAATGGCGGCCAAGGCCGAACCGGCGGCACAACCGCAGACGTCGATGAGCTGCCCGAAGTGTGCACATCAGCAGCCCACGGCAGCCGAATGCGCTGCCTGTGGCGTGATCATCGAGAAGTACCTGGCCCGCCAGGCAGCAACGCCGCGAAGCAGCCCCATCCCACACAGTTCGCCTGGGCCTGCCCAGGCTCCAACGCCCTACTCACCACCGAAAGCGGATATCGACCCCCAGGCCGGCCAAGTGGGCGAGCTGAAGATCAACTCGTTCAAGGGCCGTATCGGCCGTATGCGTTACCTGGCCTGGTCACTGGCCTTGCTGTTCATCTTCGTTGCCATCATGGCCGGGATCTCGGCCATCACGCTGGTCGCCGAAACCCTTGGCAGCATCCTGTTGATCGGCGCGGTGATCGGCATGCTGGTGATCAGTGCGCAGATCGGTGTGCAGCGTCTGCATGACATGGGCTGCTCGGGCTGGCTGTGGCTGCTCAACCTGGTGCCGATCATCAGCAGCGTGTTCTGGATCGTCATGCTGGTGGTGCCGGGGCCGGCCGGCAGCAACCGCTACGGCCCGCCGCCGCCGCCCAACAGTCTGGCCGTGAACCTGGTGGCCGGCATCTTCCTGATTCTGCTCATTGGCGGCCTGCTGATGCTGTTTCTCAGCGGCTTCGCGATGCTCGCCATCTTCGGCGGTCTGTTCGCCGAGCTGTTGAACGGCAGCTGATACGACGCATCCCGAGCAATTTTATTTTCTTCACCGGTGCTGCGAGTGCAGCGCCGGTACGCCGGTTGCGGATAGGCTATGCACCTACCCCGCGAAGTGCTCTGGAGACGCTCATGTCACGTTATGCCCTGGTTACCGGTGCCTCCAGCGGTATCGGTCTGGCCCTGGCCGAAGCGCTGGCCCGCCGCGGGCGTAACCTGATCTTGGTGGCGCGCAAACGCGATGCGCTGGAAAGCATTGCCTATGAGCTGACCCAACGCTTTTCCGTGGACGTGCTGTTTCGCGTCTGCGACCTCAGCGAACCGCTGCAACTCTCGGGCCTGCTTCACGAGCTTGAGCAGAACGGCCAGGTCATCGAACTGTTGGTGAACAATGCCGGGCTGGGCAGCGGCGGCGCATTCGTCGCCCAGGACTGGCGCCGTGAACAACAATTGCTGGAGGTCAACGTGCTGGCCCTGGCGCGCCTGTGCCACGCCATCGGCACGGTCATGGCGGCACGTGGGCACGGGCAGATTCTCAATATCGCCTCGGTCGCCGCATTCCAGCCCGGCCCCTGGATGAGCAGCTACTACGCCAGCAAGGCCTATGTGCTGCACTTTTCCGAAGGCCTGCGCGAGGAACTGCGTCCCCATGGCGTCAAGGTTTCGGTACTCTGCCCGGGCCCGACCCACAGCGCCTTCTTTCGCAATGCGCAGCTCGATACCACGGCGCTCGAACGCGGCAAACTGATGTTGAGCGCCGAAGAAGTGGCACTCATCGCCGTGCGCGGCCTGGAGCGTAACCGCGCGATCATCGTGCCCGGGTGGCGCAATCGGATGATGACGATGGCGCCCCGGCTGTTTCCCCGCTGGCTGGTGCGGCGGATCGCGGCGCGCATCAATCGCCGTTTCGGCCGCCCCTGAGCGTCAGTTCGCGCTGACCGTACGCCCGCGCGCCCAGGCGCGTAGCTCGGCCAGGCGCTCGGCCATGATCACCGACAATGGCGAGGTGGCCTGAATACCGCGCAGCAGCGTGCCGTTATCGACCGACTGCTGCTGCGCCTGGGCCGCATACAGGGCACTGACCACCACCTGCTCGATCTCGGCGCCCGAAAAGCCATCGGACGCCGCCGCCAGCTGCGCCAGGTCGAACGCCGAGGGTTCCAGCTCGCGGCGTTGCAGGTGAATGCGAAAGATCTCCGCACGGATCTCTGGCTCCGGCAGGTCGACGAAGAACAGCTCGTCGAAGCGCCCCTTGCGCACCAGTTCAGGCGGCAGGCGGTCAATCACGTTGGCGGTGGCCACCATGAACACCGAGGATTTGCGCTCTGCCATCCAGGTCAGCAGGGTACCCAGCACGCGCTGGCTGACGCCGCCATCCTGGTCGCCGCTGGCCAGGCCCTTCTCGATCTCGTCGACCCACAGCACGCAGGGCGACATCTGCTCGGCCAACGCCAGCGCTTCACGCAGGTTGCGCTCGGTCTCACCGAAGAACTTGTTGTACAGGCAGCCGAAATCCAGGCGCAGCAGCGGCAGGCCCCAAAGCCCGGCAACCGCCTTGGCCGCCAGGCTCTTGCCCGAACCCTGCACGCCGACCAGCAGCATGCCCTTGGGAATGTCCACGCCTTCACCGGCAAAGAACATGCGCTGGCGCTCGCCCAGCCAGCGTTTCAGATTGGCCAGCCCACCGACATCGGCGAACCGTGCCGTGTCATGCTCGTAGCTGAGCACACCGTCGAGATCGAGCAGCTCGAACTTGGCCTTGTTCAACTCCGGCAGGTCTTCCTGGGTGATCGCGCCGTCGTCGCAGATCAGGTTGCGCGCCAGCAACCTCGCCTCGGCGTGGCTCATGCCGCGCAGATTCTTCACCACCTGTTGCAGCGTGCGGTTGTCGGTGCGCACCCGGCGATTGCGGTTGCGCTCGCTCCAACGCGCCGCCTCCTCACGTACGATGGCCAGCAGCTCGTCTTCACTGGGCAGGGCCAGATTGAAACGCGCGGCATAGCGCTGCACTTCAGGCGGCAGCTTGCAGGCATGGGACACCAGCACGAGGGTCGGCGCATGAGCGGCATCGACCATGGCGACCTCCTTGAGCAGACGTACCAGTTTGGGATTGTCGGCAAGAAACGGATGCAGGTCGCACATCACATAAAGGCTGGCTTGCGGGTCGGCCTTGATCAGCCGCAACGCGGCCTCGGGCTCCTGGCTGTTGCTCTTGGCAAACGCCTCACCGGCGAAACCGGCACGCTGCAGGCCATCGGTGATCGACCAGGTGAACAGGCTCAGGCCGCGGCGTACCGCAAGACCGGTCAGGGTTTCCAGTACCCGTCGCTCGTCCCAGGACTCGATCAGCACCAGCTTGACCTTGGAATCGAGCACCAGTCCCAGGTCGTGAATATCGTTCTTCACAGCAACTCCTTATGCCCAAGCGGCAGCACATAGTCCTGCCAACCCGGCAGGCGGGCAAGTGGCAGGTGCGGCGCAGTGGACGCACCGCACGTTTGCCCCGCCCGCAGGGCGTCACGACCCGCAAACGCCATTTGCGGTAGACTGGCCGCTCATGTCATCGCCGGAGAAGCCTCATGGCCAACGACCGCCATTATTCGCCCGCCGACCGTCTGCTGCTGCAAGCCGATATGGCATTGCGCACGCTGCTGCCCTTCAGTGGCCAACCCTCTCGCCCGTCGCCTGCCATCGTCGAGCAGGACGCCGAGCTCGATGCCCGGCAGACCCGCCATATCGCCGGGCTGATGCGCATCAACCACACCGGTGAGGTCTGCGCCCAGGCGCTGTATCAGGGCCAGGCGCTGACCGCACGGCTGCCGCAAGTGCGCGAAGCCATGGAACATGCCGCGGATGAGGAAATCGATCACCTGGCCTGGTGCGAGCAGCGCATTCGCCAGTTGGGCAGCCATCCCAGCGTGCTCAATCCGCTGTTCTACGGGCTGTCGTTCGGGGTCGGCGCGGTGGCCGGCCTGGTCAGCGACCGGGTCAGCCTGGGTTTCGTCGCGGCGACCGAGGATCAGGTGGTCAAGCACCTGGACGAGCACCTGCAGCAGATTCCCGAGCAGGACGCCAAGTCCCGGGCGATTCTGCAACAGATGCGCAGCGATGAGTTGGAGCACGCCAACAGCGCGCTGGATGCCGGCGGCGTGCGTTTCCCGGCACCGGTCAAGCTGGGCATGACCCTGTTGTCCAAGGTCATGACCAAAACCACCTACCGGATCTGATACCCGCCAATGCAGGGCGACCGTGATCGCCCTGTGGGTTCAGGCACCCAGTTCGACGATTTCGTAATCGTGGGTGATCTCGACCCCGGCGTGGCCGAGCATGATCGAGGCCGAGCAATACTTCTCCGCCGACAGCTCCACCGCCCGCTTGACCTGGGCCTCTTTGAGGCCGCGGCCCTTGACCACGAAGTGCAGGTGGATCTTGGTGAACACCTTGGGATCCTCGGACGCGCGTTCGGCTTCAAGAAAGGCCTCGCAACTCTCCACCGGCTGGCGAGATTTCTTGAGGATGCTCACCACATCGAAGTTGCTGCAGCCGCCCAGGCCGATCAACAGCATTTCCATGGGGCGCACGCCCAGATTGCGGCCACCGTTCTCGGGAGGCCCGTCCATCACTACCGCGTGGCCGCTGCCTGACTCGCCAAGAAACAGTGCTTCGCCGGCCCATTGAACGCGAGCTTTCATCGTTGCCGCCCCCTCATTTGAAAAGGCCGGCAGCTTATCACAGCGCTGCATTTGCACCGCGCACCGCAGATGCTGGTAGAGTTCCCGTAAGAACGTGCAACAACTCACAAAACCGATAACCGGTAGGTTTCACCGCCCTTAATGATGCCGTTTTAGTGGCACAATCTCGATCATGAGGTATGACGACGTTCCCGCTCGATAACAATTAAGAACACGCTAATCGCACGGCCGCAGCAGGTCGTACCGGAACTGGACAGCGTCACCTAATCACGCCTGTCACAGGCCCATCTTCACCCATTTGGAATTCCAGGCATGGTCGCTATTACTCTCACGCCAAAGGTCAAAAACTTCGACAAGCTCCTGGCCCATTGCCACCGCCGTCGCTACACGGCCAAAAGCACCATCATCTACGCCGGTGACCGCAGTGAAACCCTGTACTTCATCGTCAAGGGCTCGGTCACCATCCTGATCGAAGATGACGATGGCCGCGAGATGATCATCGCCTACCTCAACCCAGGCGATTTTTTCGGCGAAATGGGACTGTTCTGCAAGGAAGGCGCCGAGAAGGAACGCAGCGCCTGGGTGCGGGCGAAGACCGAATGCGAAGTGGCCGAGCTGAGCTACACCAAGTTCCGCGAACTGACCCAGCAGGACCCGGATATCATGTTCGCCCTCGGCTCGCAGATGGCCGAGCGCCTGCGCAACACCACCCGCAAGGTCGGCGACCTGGCATTTCTCGACGTGACCGGGCGCGTGGCGCGTACCCTGCTCGACCTGTGCAAGCAGCCGGATGCGATGACCCACCCGGACGGCATGCAGATCAAGATCACCCGTCAGGAGATCGGCCGTATCGTGGGCTGCTCGCGGGAGATGGTTGGTCGGGTACTCAAGTCCCTGGAAGAACAGGGGCTGGTGTTCGTGAAAGGCAAGACCATGGTGGTCTTCGGTACACGCTAAAAAAAAACGGGGCATCTATCGATGCCCCGTTGTTCATTCAGGCCTTGGCGGCAACCGCCAGGGTTTCGACTTCAGGCCGCTTGATCAGCGCATAGACCACGCCGGTCACCAGGCTGCCTGCCACGATAGCCAGCAGATACAGCAGCGCATGGTTGATCGCGTTGGGGATCAGCAGCACGAACAGACCGCCGTGTGGCGCCATCAGCTTGCAGCCGAAGTACATCGACAGCGCGCCGGTCAACGCGCCGCCCGCGATGCTCGCCGGAATGACGCGCAGCGGATCCTTCGCGGCGAACGGGATCGCCCCCTCCGAAATGAAGCACAATCCCAGCACCCCGGCGGCCTTGCCGGCCTCACGCTCGGTCTGGCTGAACTTGCGCCGGGCCAGCACGGTGGCGATGGCCATGCCAATCGGCGGCACCATACCGGCGGCCATGGTCGCAGCCATGGGCGCATAGCTCTGCGAGGCCAGCAGGCCAACCGAGAATGCGTAGGCGGCCTTGTTGATCGGCCCGCCAAGATCCACGCACATCATGCCGCCGAGCAACAGCCCGAGCAGGATCGCGTTGGTGGTGCCCATGTTCTGTAGGAAGGTCTCCAGCGACGCCATGATGCCGGCAACCGGGGTACCCACCACGTAGATCATCGCCAGGCCGGTGGCCAGGCTGGCCAGCAGCGGAATCAGCAGAATCGGCTTGAGCGCCTCGATGCTCTGCGGCAGACGCAGCCAGCGGTTCAGGCCCAGAGCCAGATAACCGGCCAGGAACCCCGCGATGATGCCGCCGAGAAAACCAGTGCCCAGGGCGCTGGCCAGCATGCCGCCGATCATGCCGGGCGCGAGCCCCGGACGGTCGGCAATCGAATAGGCGATGTAGCCGGCCAGCACCGGAATCATCAGTGCGAAGGCGGCATCGCCACCGATCTTCATGAGCGCCGCTGGCAGCGTGCCTTCCTGCTTGAACGCCTCGATGCCGAACACGAACGACAGGGCGATCAGCAAACCGCCCGCCACCACCATCGGCAGCATGAAGGACACCCCGGTCAACAGGTGCTTGTAGGGCCCGCTCTTGGTGGTGGACTTGCCGCTCTCGGTGCTCTGCGGCTGCCCTGCGCCCTGTTGCAGAACGCCTTCGGCCAGCGCCTTCTGCAGTGTCTGCTTCGGCTGCTTGAGGGCGATGCCCGTACCGCAGCGATACACCTTCTTGCCGGCGAAGCGGTCGGTTTCCACCTCGATGTCGGTGGCCAGCAACACCACGTCGGCCGCCGCGATATTCGCTTCGTCGAGCAGGTTGCGTGCGCCAACCGAGCCGCGCGTTTCCACCTGCAAGTCATAGCCCAGCTGTTCGGCCGCCTGCTGCAGCGCCTCGGCCGCCATGAAGGTGTGTGCCACGCCGGTGGGACAAGCGGTAATCGCCACCAGCTTCGGTTTGCCCGCAGCGGCGGCAGCGACCGGCGTCGCCTGCTCGAGTATCTGCGCCTGCTCGGCGGCGCTGAGCAGAAACTGCTGGGGATCGGCCAGCGCCTCTGAAGGCGTGGATTGCACCACGCGCTTGCCCACGAAACGCTGCAGATCCAGCACGCCGGTCTTGACCACCAGCACCAGCTCTGCGGCCTCGATGGCCGCTGCGCTCAGCGGCGAGCCGATGGCCTTGGCATCGTGCACCTCGACCTGGGTGGACCAACCCAGGCGCTCGGCCGCCGCCTGCAGCAGGCGGGAACACAGTACGCTGGTAACCTGCCCATTGGGGCAGGCAGTAACGATCAGCACATTCATTGCAGCGACCTCTAATTATTGTTTCGACGTGACAGTCACGGCCGCTTCCAGGCGGGCGAGCTGTTGCCGATCGTGAATTCCGAAACCGATTTGCGTGACCGCCTGGGCGGCGACCGCGGTTGCCAGGCGCAACGTGCGCTCGGCGGGCCAGTCACTGAGCAGGCCGTGCAGCGTGGCCGCGAGCAGGGAATCGCCGGCACCCACGGTGCTGGCCACCTCCACGCGCGGCGGCAGGGCATTGAGCACGCCGTGGGGGCCGAACCAGTCGGCGCCCTGCGAACCGCGCGACAGCAGCACATGCTCGACACCGGCCGCGCGCAGCGTGCCGATGGCGGCGTTCAACTGCTCGGCGGACAGCGGCTCCAGCTCGCAGGCTTCGGCCAGTTCCTCTTCGTTGGGCTTGATCAGCCAGGGGCTCACCGCCAGCCCGGCACGCAACGCCGCACCGCTGGTATCCAGCGCCACCGGCAGACCGGCGGCCGCCAGACGGCGCAAGAGAGCCGCAAACCATTCGACCGTCACCCCGCGCGGCAGGCTGCCAGCGACCACCACGGCATCGTGGCCGGCGGCGATGTCGTCCAATTGGGCGAGCAGCTGCGCCTGGTGCGCCTTATCTACCTCGGGGCCTGGCCCATTAAGGTCGGTGATCCGCCCGTCGCGCTCGGCGAGCTTGATGTTGCTGCGCGTCTCACCCGGCACCCGCACGAAGGCATCGGTGAACCCCCGGCGGTGAATCAGCTGCTCGAAGGGGGCCGCATTGGCCTGGCCGAGAAAGCCGCTGACGGTGACCTTGTGGCCGAGGTCAGCGAGCACCTGGGCCACGTTGAGCCCCTTGCCAGCCGCATGAGTGGTCATGCCCAGGCTGCGGTTGACGTTGCCCGGCTGCAAGCTGTCGAGGCTGACGGTCAGGTCCAGCGCCGGGTTGAGGGTCAGGGTAAGAATCCGCGCCATCAGTGCGCCTCCTCGACCAGAGCGCGCACCGCAGTAGCGCTCGGCAGCAGCAGCGCCTGACGGGCCTGCGCCTGGCAATGTTGCAGATCCAGTTCGCGCACCCGCGCCTTGACCAGCGGGATACTGCGCGCGGCGACGCTCAGCTCGTCGACTCCCAGGCCGACCAGCAGCGGCACGGCGAGCATATCGGCGGCCAGCTCGCCGCAGACGCCGACCCACTTGCCTTCGGCATGGGCCGCCTCGACGGTCATGCCGATCAGGCGCAGCACCGATGGGTGCACGCCGTCAGCCTGGGCGGACAGCGTCGGGTGGCCACGGTCGATGGCCAGGGTGTACTGGGTCAGGTCGTTGGTGCCGATGCTGAAGAAGTCCACTTCGCGGGCCAGCACCGGCGCCAGCAATGCGGCGGATGGCACCTCGATCATGATGCCCAGCTGCAGATCGCTCAGGGGAATCTCGCCGCGCAGCTTCTCGACCATCTCCCGCGCCGCACGCCATTCCTCGATCTGCCCGACCATCGGGAACATGATGCGCAGCGGTCGGCCCTCGGCGGCCTGCAGCAAGGCGCGCAACTGGGTTTCCATGATGTCCGGCCGTTGCAGGGTCAGGCGGATGCCGCGCACACCGAGAAAGGGGTTTTCCTCTGCCGGCATCGGCCAGTACGGCAGCGGCTTGTCGCCACCGACATCCAGCGTGCGCACCACCAGCGGTCGGCCCTGCAGGGCATCGAACACGCGGCGGTATTCGGCTTCCTGGGTGGCCACATCGGGGGCCTGGCCATGGTCCATGAACACCAGCTCGGTACGCAGCAGGCCCACCGCTTCGGCGCCCAGCTCGACCGCACCAGCCGCTTCGCCACTGGCGCCGATATTCACGGCTACCTCGACGGTATGGCCGTCCCGGGTGCGCGCCGGTTGCATGCGTTCGCCATGGGCACGCTCGCGGCGCTGCTCGCTGGCCTGCCGCTCGCGCTCGGCCTGGGCCAGGGTCGCCTGGTCAGGCTGGACCCACAGCTGGCCCCGGTCGCCGTCGAGCAACAGGTGGCTGCCCTGCTCCAGCAGCAGCAGGCTTTCACCGGCGCCCACCACGCAGGGAATGCCCAACGCGCGGGCGATGATCGCACTGTGGGCGGTCGCCCCACCGCGGGCGGTGACGATGCCGGCCACGCGCTGGCGATCCAGGCTGGCGACATCCGACGGGCCGACTTCCCCCATCACCAGAATGTAGGGTTCGATCGGCTCCTGCGGCGCCTCGACGCCGCACAGCTGAGCCAGCACCCGCCGCCCGACGTCACGCAGGTCAGCTGCACGCTCGGCCAGCAGGGCGTCATGCAGGGACTCCTGCTGCGCCGCGGCCGCTTCGATTTCGCCGATCCAGGCCGCCTGGGCACTGGCTCCGCTGGCTAGGCGCGCCTCGACATCCTCGCGCAGCGCCGGGTCGCGCAGCATCGCCTGGTGAGTGACGAAAATCTCTCTGATACTGGCCTCGTCGCTGCGCTCGACCAAGCGCTGGATTTCGCCATCGATGTGCTGCAGTGCGGCGTCCAGGCGCTGACGCTCGGCGGCTACACCTTCACCACGCTCGGGATAGTCGAGGCGCGGCATGCGCCGCACGAACGCCGGGCCGCTGGCGATACCCGGCGAGGCCGCCACGGCATGCACGCGCGCGCCGGCGACCGGGGCGACTACAGTGTCCGTGATCGGCGCCTCGGCAGCCGGCTCGACACTGTTCTCGGCATGCTCGGGCAGCGGCTCGACATCCTCGCCCAGGCCGGCGCGCACCGCGGCCTCGATGGCCGGCAAGGCCTGCTCGGCGATGGCCGGGTCGGCGCTGAACTCCAGCACCTGACCGCGACGCGCGCCCAGGGCCAGCAGCTTGCTCAGGCTCTTGGCCGATACGGTCGCATCCGCACCATCGGCCAAGCGCACACGAACCTCACCGTCGAAGCCCTGGGCAATTTCACTCAGTGTCTTGGCCGGGCGCGCGTGCAAACCATGGGCATTGGCCAGGGTGATGCGCAGCGTCGGCCAATCGGCCGGCAGCTCGGCGCCCAGCGCCTCGAGCACACCGCGGCTGCTGGTGGCCTGGGTGAGCACCTCGCCCTGCCCGGCGATCAGCAGATCACACAGGCGCTCGAGCACCTGGCGGTGTCCTTCACCCAGGCAGGCGAGGCAGAACAGCCCGGCCACTGGCTGATCGCCACGCAGAAGCGGCTGTACCGGGGTGACGAATGCCAGGCCCGGGCGCTCGACGCCCTGCTCGCTGCTCAGCCACCACAATCCATTGCCCAGCGGCAGGGGCTCAGCCTGTACCAGGCTGGCCGCGTAACCGGCTCCCGTGCAACCCGCCTTTTTCAGCAGGCGTGCGCCCTGCCAGGTCAACTCATCGAGGTCCTCGGCTTCAACGCCCAGGTTCACCAGCTGGGCATCCAGCGCCAGCTCCGGCGCGGCGCCCTGCAGCAAGGCGAGTATCGCCTCGGCATCCGGCGCCTCGCGCAGGGCCTGGCTCAGGTCGCCCTCGCCCAGCGCACGGGTCAGCAGTTGCAGCAGGTGCAGGTGCTCATCGGAACGCGCGGCGATGGCGATGGCCAGGTACACTCGCTGGCCATCGCCCCAGTCCACGCCTTCGGGAAACTGGATCAACCGCATGCCGGTCTCGAACACCTGATCACGGGTTTCCGGGGTGCCATGGGGGATGGCGATGCCCTGCCCCAGATAGGTCGACCCCTGGCGCTCACGCGCCTGCATGCCGTCCAGGTAACCGGCCGCCACCAGGCCGTTGGCGACCAGGTTGTCGGCAAGCTGGGCCAGCGCCTGCTGCTTGTCGACGGCCTGTCGGCCCATCTGGATCTGTGAAGGGTGTAGTTCGAGCATGACGTTTCTCCTCAAGCAAGACCGGCTGCAGGCGGGCTTGGCGGACATTCTTGTTAGCTTAGTCGACTCGTTTGCTGAATCGTTTCATCTAGCACTGGCACGTTACCTGATAATGGGTAATCCTTGAAGCCTGGTAGAGGAGATGACCATTTGAAGTTGACCGACATCGCCCGCCTGGCCGGCGTTTCCGTGACCACGGCCAGCTACGTGATCAACGGCCAGGCCGCCAAGCGTCGTATCAGCGCGGCCACCGTGCAGCGCGTGCTCGAAGTCGTGGAGGCGCACGACTACCGTCCCAACACCCAGGCCGCCGGCCTGCGCCGTGGGGAAAGCCGTTGCCTGGGATTCATCCTGCCGGACCTGGAAAACCCCAGCTATGCGCGCCTTGCCAAACTGCTCGAACAACGCGCCCGGGCGGCAGGCTACCAGCTGCTGATCGCCAGCTCCGACGACCAGCCGGACAGCGAGCGGCAGTTGCTCGAACTGTTTCGCTCACGCCGCTGCGATGCGCTGATCGTCGCCAGCTGCCTGCCCCAGGACGCCGCCGACTACCGGCAACTGGTCGCCGCCGGCACCCCGGTGATCGCCGTCGACCGCGCATTGGATCCGGAGTACCTGTACTCGGTGGTCAGCGACGACCGCCAGGCCGGCGAGCAGCTGACCCGTAGCCTGGTACAACCGGCGCAAGGTCATGCCGCGCTGATCGGCGCCCGCCTGGAATTGCCGATCAGCCAGGCCCGCGAGCAAGGTTTCCGCGAGGCGTTAATCGGCTTCGATGGCCTGATCAGCGTCAGCCATGGCGAACAGTTCAGCCGCCAGTGGGGCTACCGACAGATGAAGGAATTGCTGGCCAAGGGTGGCCTGCCGAACGTGCTGGTGACCACCGCCTACGTGCTGCTGGAGGGCGTGCTCGACGCGCTCCACGAACACCCCGAGCTGGACACCCGCACGCTGCGCCTCGGCACCTTCGGCGACGCCCAACTGCTGGATTTCCTGCCGCTGCGGGTGAACGCCATTTCCCAGCAGCACGAGCGCATCGCCGAGCGGGTGTTCGACCGCCTGCTCGATGCGCTCGACGGCAGCTACCATCCTGGCCTGGATGCCATAGCGCGCGGCCTGAAGATCCGCTTCGAACCCTAGCTCGGTTTCACCGGGGAACCTTTCGGGTGGCCCTAGCGCCCCTGGCGGATCTGCTGCAGCAGCGGCTCGCACTCATTGGGCTGGTCGCCGCTCGGCGCGACCAGCGCCACCAGGCCGGCGGCTGGAGCTACCAGCGCGCCCAGGGCCAGCATGCCGGCGCCGCGCAAGACCAGGGGACCGGCTTTCACGCCGGGGTTGGGGTTCTTGAAGGTGCCGCGCACATAGAGCGGCGAACGCAGCGAAAAGATCCGCAGCCCCTTGGACTCGGGGGTAATGGTCAGATCGAGTTGCTCGCTGCCGAAATTCACCGTGCCGTCCACGCCGATCAGCGCGTTCTCGGTATCGATCACCATCAATTGCGGACGCATGACGCCCTGCTTGATATCCAGGTTGGCGGCGGCGCAGTTGATTTCCACTTCGTTGTCACCGAACAGCCGGCCGACCAGGTAATTACCGACATTGAGGCCGGCGATCTCCATCAGATTACGGCTGACCCGCCCGTCGTTGATCAACAACTTGAGGTGTCCATTGGCGCTGCCCAACAAGGTCGCGACCGAATTGCCGGTGCCGCTGAGGGCTGCATCGCCGTTCAAGGCGCCGAGACTGCTCTGCATCACCTCCACATTGGGGAACAGCTGGCGCAGACGGAAATTGCGCGCACGCAGCTGGGCCTGGGCCCTGAGGGGCGTGGCACTGCCGTCCAGACGCAGGGTGGAATCCAGCCGGCCACCCGCCACACCGAAACGCAGCGGCTCCAGACTGAGCTTGCCGTCGTTGAGTACCACATGGGTAAACAGGTCGGTGAAGGGCAGTTGCTCGCTGTGCACGATGCGCTTGCCGGTGAAGCTGACATCGGCATCCATGTCGCGCCAGCGCTCGGTGCGAAATGCCTCGACCGGCAGCACCTTGTTGCCCGGCTGCACGCTGGGCGCGCCGCGCTGCTGCTTCTCGGCGTTGGAGTCGGCGCCAATCAGCGGCGCCAGATCGGCGAAGCGTAACTGGTTGGAGACCAGGGTGCCGGATAGCTTGGGGCGCGGCTTACGGGCCACGAAGGTGAGATCACCATGAATGTCGCTGTCACCGATGCGGCCGTTGAATTTCTCGTAGCGAAACAGCGGGCCGTCCGCATCCTGCAACTGGGCGACCAGGCGCCCGTCGGTGGAGTAGGCCGGCGTATCCGGTAACGTCACGCCAGTCAGCGGGTACAGGTTGCCGAGGCTGGCACCCGACAGACGCAGGCGCAGGTCCAGGGCGCCCAGGTTCTTCGGATCGGTAAGCGTGCCGGCCACCTGTACCCGGGTGGTGCCGGCGCGCACATCGGCCTGTACCGGGAAGGGCAAGCGGGCGTCCTGCAATGCCAGCAACCCACCAATGCGACCGGCGCCGCTGAGCGCTTGCTCCTTGTAATGCCCCTTGGCCTGCCAGGCGAAGGCGTAATCCTGTGGCGCGGCAGCCCCCTCATCCGACTGGCTGGCGGACTTGCCGACGATCTCGGTAAAGGCGATGGGCTCGCCAAGCGGCTCGACCTGCAGCTTCACGCTGGCCTGGGAAACCCGATCCTCGACGCTGACCCGGGCCTTGTCGAAGCCGATGGTGCCGATATCCATCACCCAGGGCGAGGCCGTTTGCTCTTCCGGCCGCTCTTGCTCGCCAAGATCGAACGTCCAGTTGGCCCGCCCGTCGGCCAGCCGCTGCAGCGCAGCGTCGGCACCGGTCAATTGAATGCGCGGGATGGATACGGTTTTCCACAGCAACGGCACGGGCGACAGGCTGGCCTCGACGCGCTGCAGAGAAACGAAGTGCTCGCCCTTGGCCCAGTCGGGATTGCCCAGGCTGAGCTGCTCGGCGGACACATGGGGCCAGGGCACCCAGGCGCGCAAGCCTGGCTCATCAGGCTCGCGCTGCCAGGTGACGGCCAGATTGCCTTCGATCGCGAAGGGCCGATTCAGCGCTTCGGAGACCCGCGCATTGATCGTCGGCTTGAGCAGGTTCCAATCGAAGAGCACCAGAAACAGCATGAGCGCTGCAATCAACAGCAGAAGACTGGCAAGGCACCAGCCAAGTATCTTGCGAAGGCGCATCATACGGCGGCCCCTTTTTATCAGCGATCCCCACAATCGCCGTCCCTGATCGTTCGACTGGCCAATGCCGGGAATGACTCACAGAATGTTGTCATGCTGGTATACAAACCTTTCGCTCATACAACCTCCACCCCGGACAGGCCCATGCAGCTGATCGACACCCACACCCATCTCGACTTCCCCGACTTCGACGAGGATCGCGTCAGCGTGCTCGCCGAGGCTCGTGACCTGGGCGTCGAAAAACTGGTGATACTGGGCGTCGAGCATGGCAACTGGCAGCGCCTGTGGGATCAGGTACTGGCGCATGATGGGCTGTACGCGGCATTCGGCCTGCACCCGGTCTACCTGGACAGCCATCGGCCTCACCACCTGCAGGTGCTGGAACAATGGCTGCACAAGCTGAATGGCCACGAGAAGTTGTGCGCAGTAGGCGAATTCGGGCTGGACTACTACCTGCCGGAGCTGGATCGAGAGCGCCAGCAGCTGCTCTTCGAGGCGCAGCTGGAACTGGCACAGCGCTTCGAACTGCCCGTGCTGTTGCATGTGCGCCGCGCCCACGCCCAGGTGATCGCCACCCTCAAACGCTTCAAGCTGCGGCGAGCTGGCATCATCCATGCCTTCGCCGGCAGTTACGAGGAGGCCCGGGAATACCTCAAGCTGGGCTTCAAGCTGGGTCTGGGCGGCGCAGCCACCTGGCCCCAGGCCAACCGCCTGCGTCAGGTCCTGCCACGCCTGCCCCTCGACGCCGTGGTGCTGGAAACCGACTCACCGGACATGGCGCCGGCGATGCATCCGCACATCCGCAACAGCCCGGTTCACCTACCGGCGATCTGCCGCGAGCTGGCCACACTGTTCGCGGTCGAGCCGGAGGTTCTGGCAGCCGCCAGCAGCGGCAATGCCGCAGCGCTGTTCGGCTGGCGGAATTAGAATCTGTTCACGACCTCGCGAGCTAGAGCGATACAAGGCAAAAACAAGCGAGGAAGCGGACTGGGCTCGCACTCGAGTTTACAAGTAGTAAATGAGCATTCCGAGCTTGTTTTTAACGCAGGAGCGCCGACGCGCAGCAGATCGTGAGCAGGTTCTTAGAAGAACAGCGTCCACAGGGCGATGGCGGCGTACCAGAGGATGGCCGCGCGTACCAGCAACTGCCACAGGCCGTCCAACGTCGTCACGCCCGCCTCGCCAAGCTCGGGCTCCGGTGTTTCGGCAGCAGCGCGCGCCGCACCCGCCGCCAGTTGCGCGGCCGAGATATCCCAGCTCAGCACTTCGTGCAACAGCGCGCGGCTGACCGCGATGAAATTGCCCACCAACGCAAAACTGGCCGCCAGTACCCGCACCGGCAACCAGTCGAACGCATGCCGCAGTTGCCCGGCGCGCTCACGCAGCACCTCGGATTGGCCGTGCTCGACGATCAGCGCCAGCAGGCGATAGGCCAGCGCCGCGAGCGGGCCGAGCAACACGTACCAGAAAATCACCGCGAAAAAGCTCTGGTAGGCCTGCCAGACCAGGTAGGTCTGCACGCTCGCCAGCAAAGTCGCCTCGCCCTCGGCCTGCACGCCCAGGTCACGCTGGGCAACCAGGTAGGCCGCCTCGCCGTCGCCGCGCCGCCAGCTGTCGCGGAAGGGCCCGAGCGCCGCCAGCAGATCGCCCCGGCCCAGGCTGTAGATCACTACCAGCAGATGAATCGGCAACAGCAACCAACCGCAGGCCAGCGGCGCCAGCAGTTTCAGCACCGCAGCCAGAATCAGCAGCGGCACGCCGACCAGCAGAGCGATGGCCAGCCAGGGCGAATCGCTGGTGGTAACACCGCGCTCCATGCGTGCCAGGGCGCGTAGCCAGGGTTCATCCTGCTGGATACGCTGGCGCCAGGCGGAAAACTTCTCCACCCACAGCACCAGCAGCAACACCAGGAAACTCATGATGCCTCCTTATCAGTCATCAGTGACGAGCGCAGCCGCGCCCAGTCGAACGCAGGCCCGGGGTCGGTCTTGCGACCCGGGGCGATATCGCTATGCCCACAGATGCGCTCATTGGTGATTGCCGGATAGGCCATCTGCAATGCTCGCGTCAATTCGCCGAGTGCAGCGTACTGCGCATCCGTGAACGGTAAATTATCGGTACCTTCGAGTTCGACGCCCAACGAAAAATCGTTGCAGTTCTCGCGCCCCTCGAAGGAGGACACACCGGCATGCCAGGCGCGATCCAGGCAGGACACGAACTGCACGATGGTACCGGTACGCTCGATCAGAAAGTGCGCCGACACCGTCATGCTGGCGATGCCTGCGAAATACGGGTGCGCATCGGCCTGCAGGCAATTGGTGAAGAACGCCTGCACCTGGCCGGTGCCGAACTGGCCTGGCGGCAAGCTGATGTTGTGAATGACCAGCAGGGAAATCTCGCCCTGCGGACGCTCGTTGAAGTTAGGCGAAGGACAGTGCTGAATCCCCTGATACCAGCCGTCTTCGAGTGGCTTGCGCATAGGTGCTCCACGAGTTTGCGCACACTCTAGGGGCTGATCAGCTCCCAGTGCAAGTCGTGACGTGGCGTGAGTCTTGGCGGCGAGCAGAACGACTCACGGCCCTGACGGGCCGTGAGATATGCATCAGTCAGGCAGGCTGAGGGTATCAGGCACCCTTGAGACGTCGCAGGTTACCGATCACCGACTCCAGGGCACGGTCGAACAGCAGTGCGTCGTCGAGCAGCCTCACCGCGTTGCGGCGGAACTCCACGGCCAGGCCCATCCGGGTCTTCTCGAGCACTTTCATGCCCGTGCGATTGACGAAGATGTACTTGCCGGTCGGCTTGATGATCGCCGCCAGTTTGCAGCGCAGCTTGTGCTCGTCGTCCTCCTGGAATTCGACCCAGCTGCCGACGCGCAAGGAGTCGACATACAGCAGCGATTCATCGTCGTCGGCAAGCACCGGTTCATCCTGCGGCTCGCTGCGTGGCTGCCCGGGGGCCTCGAGCACGATCTCCTCGACGATCTCGACCATCGCCGAGATGCTGCTCTCCTCCTCCGGCTGCAGGTCGAGCAGCGGCAGCTCGAGACCGATTGCCGAGAGCGCCGAACGCTGCACCTCATCGGACTCGTTCGGCACGCTGCGCTCGACATCGGGGATGGCACGCTTGAAGCGCTGAAAGGCCTGCACATGCAGCGCTTCGAGCTGGCTGAAGAACTCGCTGGTGGAGAATGGATCGAACGCCGCGCTGGCCATGCCTTCGCGCAGCGCCTTGAGCAGGCCAGGTACCAGTTCGAGCAGGCGTAGACGCGCTTCCGGGTTGTCGTGGGGTTCGACGCTCCAGATCAACTCGTCCATGGTAGCGAGCGCGCTCTGCCACTGCTGCGAATCGGTGCCGTGCTTGAGGCAGGTCAGCATCATGACCTTGCTCCAGGCCTCGCGCAGCAGACGCACCACCACCTCGGGCAGGGTTCTGCCGAGCAGACGCTCATTGAGCGCCTGCTCCACTTCACGACGGGCCATCTCGGCACGTGCACTGCCCTCTTCGGCATCGCGGGTACGCTGCTCGAGCAGCTCGCTGCGGCGGCGCTCATCACCGGTGAAGGCCAGGAAGTCGGCCAGCAACTCGGAGAAGATTGCCGGATCGTCGGTGAAATCGTTGAGCAGCCGCTGCACGACCTGCTCGATCTTCTGATACAGGCTGTCACGCTGATTGCTGTCGTGCTCGCCCCAGCCGAGGGCGGCGGTGGCAATCTCGTTGAGCAGGCGACGCGCCGGATGGCTGCC
>JAAIGF010156368.1_pt1 | contig 24693 bp, 15 predicted proteins | sample 6487441 | NCBI WGS metagenome assembly JAAIGF01 (sample SAMN13974129, study PRJNA590717) | phyllosphere metagenome | biome: pepper field; feature: multiple bacterial spot infested pepper fields; material: pepper leaves; isolation source: leaves from pepper fields | host: Capsicum annuum ... | reverse complement strand
TGCCCTCGCCCGCTTCCGCGGCGCGGCGGATGCCGGCGAGATCGCCGTGCGCCGCGAGGAGGGTCGCTGCGGTCTTCTCGCCCACGCCCGCAACTCCGGGGAGTCCGTCTGACGCGTCTCCGCGCATCGCGGCGAAGTCCGCGTACTGCGAGGGCAGGATGCCGTACTTCGCGACGATCGCGGTGTCTGTGAGCTCCTCGAGCTTGCTCATGCCACGACCGGTGTAGATGACCCGGATGTCGCGCGAGTCATCGACGAGCTGGAAGAGGTCCCGGTCGCCGGTGATCACGTCGACGGGCTTGGTGCTCGTCGATGCGAGGGTGCCGATCACGTCATCGGCCTCGTGTTCTGCGGCACCGACGATCGGGATGCCGAGCACGGCTTCGTAACCGGCCTCCGTCATGTCCAGCACGCTTTCCAGCACGTTGATGCCTGCGCTATTGATCAGGTAATCGCAGGTTCCAGCCTGCGCCATCGCAGCCCGCGTTGCGGCGGCGTCGGCCAGATCGACCTGGATGGAGCGTCCACCGATTTCGCTTTTGAGACTGTCGAGATCGGACTGGGTGCGGCTGAGCGCCACCACTTCCGCCCCGCGCTCCGCCATGAGCCTGGCGCATGCGCGGCCAATGCCCTTGCCTGCGCCGGTGATGATGACGGATTTGCCGGAAAACTGCATGATAACCTCTGAATGTTATGGCCTTCAGGCCGAATGTGTTGCGGCTTTGGTTGCCGTGCGGATTTCGCGGGCCGTGCGCTGAAGCGTAAGAAATGCTTCATAACGCGCTCTCTGAACGGCTTCGTTCTCTTTGTGAGGATTGCAGCGCGTGGCGACGCGCGACATTGCGGGCATTGCCGTTTGCAAGTCGGGAAACGCGCCTGAAGCAACCGCGCCCAGCATGGCCGAACCGAGCAGTACGGGCTCCTCGCATTCCGTAATCTCGACCGGAAGGCCCGTCGCATCGGCCAGCAGTTGCTGGATCAGAGGATGGGCGCCAGCGCCACCGCTGACGCTGATCGTCTCGACAGGCGCACCGTTCTTCGCCTGCGTCTCGATGATCTGCCGAAGACCATAACCGAGGCCGCAGATACCCGCCACATAGAGGGCGACCAGGGAATCCGGCCCGGTTTCCATGCCGTACCCCATGATCACGGCGCGTGCGTGCGGATCGGCAAAGGGCGCGCGATTGCCGAGGAATTCCGGTACAACATGGAGATTATCAGCCAGCCGTACTGCCCCGGATGGCGAACCGGCGATCTCTACGGCGCGGTCCGCAAGCCATTGTGGCAGGGACTTGCCTTCGCGCGCGGCGATATCCGTCGCCTCTTTGGTCGCGGGATGCAATTGCACGAGGTGATCGATGGCAGCGCCAGCGGCAGATTGCCCACCCTCGTTCAGCCATGCACCCGGCACCATGGCAGAATAATAAGGCCCCCAAACGCCCGGCACGAAAGCAGGCTCTTTCGTCGTCGTCATGGTGCAGGAGGATGTGCCAAACACATAGCCGAGGCAATTGAAGGCATTGCCACCGGCAGCGACCGTGCCGACACCGCCTGCGTGCGCGTCGATCAGGCCCGCAGCAACTGCGGTTCCGGGCTTCAGACCCATGGCGTCCGCAGCTTCGGCAACAAGGCCTTGCCCCAGAGCCGTACCCGGATCGACGACGCTCTTGCCGATGCGCACAAAGCCCTGATCGGCCAGATCCTCAAGTCCGATTGCACGGAAATAGGCTTCGTCCCAGCGGCGTTCATGCGCCAGATAAGTCCACTTGCACGTCACGGTGCAGGCGGAGCGGTCGAGAGCGCCGCTCGCCTTCCATGTCAGAAAATCCGTGAGGTCGAAGAAATGTTCGGCGCGGGCATATATGTCTGGCTTGTTCTCTTTCAGCCAGAGAAGCTTCGGCGTTTCCATTTCAGGCGATATGCGACCGCCGACATATTTCAGAACGTCATGATTTCCAGCGTTGATCCGCTCGGCCTGTTCGACTGCGCGGTGGTCCATCCATACGATGACATCGCGTTCAGGGTGAGCCGCATCGCCGACGGCAAGCGTCTCGCCTGCCTGTCCCCGCACAACGAGCGAACACGTCGCATCGAAGCCGACGCCGATGACCTGCGCCGGATTGACCCCGGCGCGGGCAACGCTTTCCCTGACGGATTCGCACACAGCTCGCCATATCTGCTCGCTGGATTGTTCGACTATACCGCCATCTTCACGATGCATGTCGAGGAGGCGCTTTGCCGTGCCCAGCAGCCGACCTGCGGTATCGAAAACCCCGGCGCGTGCGGAGCCGGTGCCAACATCCACCCCGATCAGATACTGAGCCATGACAAATCTCCCGTCGTTCTTTTGGCCTATGCGTCAGACGCGATCGAAGTTCGTGGGCAGCACCAGCATGTCACGAATGGTGACGGTGCGCTTGCGCGTCAGCATATAGACGACCGCATCCGCGACTTCGCTTGCATCGATAAGGCTACCGGATTCCTTTGCCTTGCGCAGATTTTCCTCCGGCCAGTCCGCCAGAAGCGCGGAGACAACGGGACCCGGGGAGACCTGCGCGACGCGCACGCCATGCGGGATCATCTGGCGGCGCATACCCTGCACGAAGCTGGTAATAGCCCATTTCGAACCGGAATAGACGGGCTCCCAATAGGTCGGGAAGTGACCGGCAATCGAGCAGGTGACGATGATGTCGCCCGTCTTGCGCTCGCTCATATGCGGCACGACGGCATGAACGTTCTTCATCACGGCGTTGACGTTGAGGTTGAGCATCTTGTCGATGGCTTCCGGCGTCGTTTCCGTCAGATCGCCACCGATATAGGTGCCTGCATTGCAATAGAGAATGTCGATGTGATCGACCTTCTGAAGAATTTCCGGCACCATGGCGTTGCAGCTGTCGGCATCCAGAAGGTTGGTCACCTGTGGAATTGCCCGCTCGCCGAGCTTGCTTGCGAGTTCGTTCAATGCGCCTTCGTTCCAGTCCACCATGACGACGGTTGCGCCCTGCTCCAGCAGCGCTTCCGTGGTGGCAAGGCCGATACCGGACGCAGCACCGGTAATGACGGCCACCTTGCCCTGCAGTGATTCAGACATGCTATTCTCCTGTTTTCGAAATTGCCGGGAAGCGTGGCGTCAGCGCCATTCGCGCCCGATATAGATGGCGAGCAGAATGATGGCGCCCTTGATGACATCCTGAAGATAAGGGTTGATGCCCATGAGGTTCAGGCCGTTATTGAGGATGCCGAGAAGGATTGCGCCGATCAGCGTGCCAAGGATGAGGCCGCGACCGCCTGCAATGGCCGTTCCGCCAAGAACGACGGCAGCGATGGCATCGAGCTCGAAGCCGACACCGGCATTAGGCTGACCACTCATCAGGCGGCCGGTGAGGATGACGGCTGCGAAGGCGGCGGTCAGGCCGGAAATGCCGTAGACCGCAAGCTTGACGCGGCGCGTCTTGACGCCGGAGAGGCGTGCAGCGGTTTCATTGCCACCCAGTGCGTAAACGTGACGACCGAAAGCGGTACGTTGCAACAGCACCCAGGCAATGCCGTAGATTACCACCATGATGATGACCGGCACCGGAACGACGCCGACGCGACCGACGCCGAACCAGGAAATCCAGCTTGGAATGCCGCTGACCGGATAACCGCCGGAATAGATCAGACCCAGACCGCGCGCCATGCCCATGGTTGCCAGCGTGACGATGATGGCGGGCATCTTGCCCCAGGCAACCAGAATGCCGTTCAGCAGACCGATGCCGAGACCGATGAAGAGGCCGATCACCAGAGCGAGCGAGGCTGGCACGCCGTAATTGACCATCAACCCGGCGCTCAGCGTTCCCACCAGCGCCATGACCGCGCCGACGGAAAGATCGATACCGCCCGTCAGAATGACGAAAGTCATGCCGACCGCGAGGATGCCGACGACAGAGACCTGACGCAGCACGTTCATGATGTTGTTGAGGCTGAAGAAATTGTCGCTTGCCAGACCCATGAGGATAGACACCACAATCAGGCCAGCCAGAGGCAGCGCCAGCGGCGAATGAAGCAAACGACCAAAGCTGAACCCAGCGGCCTTTCCAGTCGTAGCCGTGTTTGTATCAAGCGACATGCTCAAGCCTCCCGGTCGTTGCGTTTGTCATTATTGTTTCTGAATTGATGTCATCGCCCTCCACCGTCGCCACGATGCCGCCGGAGCGGAAGACGCAGACGCGGTCCGACATGCCAATGACTTCCGGCAGTTCGGATGAAATCATGATGATGGAGTGGCCCTTCTGGGTGAACTCGCGCATCAGGGCGTAGATTTCCGCCTTGGCGCCCACATCGATACCGCGCGTCGGCTCATCGAAGATCAGCACTTTCATGGTGTGGTTCAGCCAGCGGGCAATGACGACCTTCTGCTGATTGCCGCCGGACAGCGTATCCAGCCGTGAATAGGGCCCCTGCGCCTTGACACGAACCTGCTCCATGGCCCGCTCGGTATGCTCCAGTTCCTTGTTCATATCGATGAACCACTGGTACTTGCGATACTTGCGGTAATTGTTGAGCGAGATGTTCTGGAGAATGGAGAAGCTGGTAATCAGCCCCTCGTCCTTGCGGCTTTCCGGCAGAAGGCCGATGCCATATTCCAATGCTTCATCCGGGCCGGAAAAGCGCTTCTCCGTTCCATTCACATGCACCTTGCAACGGGCCGCGGAATGAGCGCCCAGCATGGCAAGCACGGTTTCGGTACGACCGGAACCGACGAGCCCGGCAAAACCCAGTATCTCACCCTGCCGCAGCGCAAAACGCGATACGGGACCAGTCTTCTTCAGCTGAATTTCTTCCACCTCGATTACCACTGGGGCGGATGCATTGATGACGGGCTTCGGTGGGAAATTGTTTTCGATGCGGCGACCGACCATCATCTCCACAAGGCGATCATTATCCACATCCGCGACATCGCAGGAGCCGATGAACTCTCCATCGCGCAGAACGGTAATCCGGTCGCAGATTTCGAAGATTTCTTCGAGGTGGTGGGAAATGAAGATGATCGCGACGCCTTGCTTGCGCAACTCCCGCATGACCTTGAACAGATGTTCGACCTCGGATGGTGTCAGCGTTGCGGTCGGCTCGTCCAGCACCAGAATGCGGGCATCGAGCGACAATGCCTTGGCGATTTCCACGAATTGCTGTTCCGCCACGGAAAGCCGGTGCACCGGCACATCGAGCGGAACATCAACCGCGAGCATGCGCATGATCTCGGCAGCGCGGGTGCGCATTGCTTTCGTGTTCAACAGTCCCAGAGGCCCGCGTATTTCGCGTGCCAGAAACATGTTCTCGACAGCGTTGAGATAGGGAATGAGGCTGAATTCCTGAAAGACGATGCCGACGCCTGCGGCAATCGCCTCATCGTAATTGGCGAATTGATGTTCGGTGCCGTTGATGCGGATCGTGCCCTCGGTAGGCTGAATGATACCGCAGAGGATTTTCATGAGCGTGGACTTGCCAGCGCCGTTTTCGCCCAGAAGCGCATGAACTTCGCCTGCGCGGACATTCAAGTCCACACCCTGTAGAACCTCGATCTTGCCGAAGCTTTTTCTGATCCCATTCAGTTCAAGCATTGCGCCCTCCTCTTGGATGGAAAGGGTGTCCCGCCCCACACGAAGGCAAGGCGGGACCGGGAGGAATTACCAGCTGAAATCGGCAGCGTTCTTGCTGTCGACAACCATAACGTCGATTGGAACTTCCTTCGGCACGACGCGAGCGCCCCACTTCTGGGCAAGCGCCATGGCAAGACCTACGCGAACCTGGTCACGCGGGAACTGCGCAGTCGTTTCGATGAAGGCCGTACCGTCAGCAATCGCCTTGACCGCTTCCGGGGCACCGTCGACCGAGGTCAGCTTGATGTCCTTGCCGGAGCCCTGAATGGCGGCCAAAGCCCCCATTGCACCGCCGTCATTGACGGAGAAGATGCCAGCGAGATTGGGGCGGGACTGGATCATGTTTTCGACAACGCCAAGCGCTACCGAGCGATCCTGACGGCCATTCTGCGTATCGACAAGCTTGACGTCCTTAAACTCGGCGAGAGCGGCCTTGCAGCCTTCGACGCGCTGCAGGATCGGAACGACCGGAATACCGTCGAGGATTGCGACTTCACCCTTGCCGCCCAGCGATTCCGCCAGATGCTTGCAGGACATATATCCCGCATCGCGGTTCTTGGAGCCGACGAAGGTATCGACTGGGCCGTTGGCGTTCGCATCCACGGCAACGACGATGACGCCTGCAGCTTTGGCCGCATGAACGGCAGCTTCGATACCGGCGCTGTCGGTCGGGTTCAGCAGGAGAATATCGATCTTCTGCTGCAGCATGTCTTCTACGTCGGAAATCTGCTTGGCGACATCATGGCCCGCATCGGTTACGACAACGTCAGCGCCAATGCTTGCTGCCGCTTCCTTCAGCGCTTCCTGCATGGACACGAAGTAGGGGTTGTTCAGCTCTTGGAACGTCATGCCGATCTTGAGCTTTTCCTGCGCAAGCGCTGGAGCAGCCATCATTGCGAGTGCGACCGAAGCCATCAACAATTTGGATTTCATTTCATTTCCTCCCGTATGGACGATTGGGCAAGGCGAGCCCGTTTCCGGACAGCGCCATGCCGCCCGAATTGGTTGAAGTTCAGGTTTTGCGCTACGTCAGTCCGCCATAACGAAGGCCTTCTGGGCCGCGAATGTCGTGCGGAATTGAGACGGTGACATTCCCTTCAGTTTGAGGAAATGCCGGTTGAAATTCGACAGGTTGGAGAAGCCTACCTCATAGCAGACCTCCGCCACTTTCACGTCCTGATCGCTGAGCAGCATCTGGCAGGCGAGATCCACCCGCAGTTGATTGCGATAGCGCACCAGTGTCGTGCCCGTATGTCTTTTGAAAGCGCGCGAGAATGCGCTTTGGCTTTGCCCGACCATATCGGCAAGCTCAGCCTCCTCGATCTGATCGGTAAGGTTCTGGCGCAGATAGGACAGCGCCCTGTTGATGCCGCTATCGCCGATACCTGTCAGGTCCAGCTCGAAGCTGAGGCTTGCCAGCACTTCATAATCCGGCGCGTTCACGAGGAGATCGAGAATTTCCCAGAACAGCGCCAGCCGCTTGATGCCCTGCGCGTCGATCAGCCGCTCGATCAAAGGGCGCACGCGCTCGCTGGTCTCGTCATCGAAGAGAAGACCGCGACGGCTGCGCTCCAGAAGCGGACGGATCGCATCCATCTCCGGCATGGACGCAGATGCTTCCTCGATAAAGATTTCTGGAAACTGAATGACGAGGGAACGCGCAGGCACCACTTCGCCCGCTTCGATTTCACTGATCCAGTTTTGCGGAAGATTGGGCCCGGTCATGATCAACTGGCCGGGTTTGAAACTGCCGACGAAATCACCGATGTAAAAGGTGCCCGACGTGGCGACAACCAGATGGATTTCATATTCGGGGTGGTAATGCCAGCGGACCGTTCTGAACGGATAACCATGCCGCCAGGCAGCGAAGGATTCGCCCTTGCGTATATGGACCAGTTCCAGATCGGGTTGCATCACTCTCTCCCAAGCATTTCCGCGCCTGCTTTGCAGCTTGGTGCAGCTTTCTCCTCAAGCTGCATCCGGCGTCGCGATAAACATGAACCCGTGCTAAAGCCCTTTCCACATCATGGCGCAAGAATTGCTGATACTTTTTTTACACTCAGGCGTCGAAAACTGACGAGTCCGAAATCTGGCGCAATGCGGCATGTCGCAAAAACGAAAGCCTGCAGGGTGAATTCACCTTGCAGGCCGTTAAATTTGTGGGGTTTTATCCCGAATTTCATGCCGTTTTTAGATCATACCATCAAAGGCTTTGCTGCTATGCAGCAGAGCCCACTTATACTTTTTCACAAGGAGTTGACCGGTGCCGTATCACTACCGGTCACTGCCATCACTGCGGCATGAGAATTTGCAGCTTCACGTCCGTTTCCCGCGCTTCGACGGCCCGGTCGAAGCCAGCAATGCTGTCTTCGAAAGGAAGCGTGGCGGAAATCAGCGGCTTGAGATCGACCTTGCCGGAGCCGATCAGGGCAATCGCGCGGTCGTAGACATTGGCGTAGCGGAACACGGTTTCCACCCGTAGTTCCTTGGCCTGAAGGCCGACGATATCGACCGGAACAGGGTCCACCGGCATGCCAACCAGCACGATTGCGCCGCCCGGGCGAGCAAGCTTTGCCATGCCGAGGATAGCCGGGGCGGCACCGGAGCATTCGAACACGATATCGCATCCCCAGCCATCCGTTGCCTGCGCCACGGCTTCCGGCAGCGAGCGTTCGCGAATGTTGACGGTCTCGATACCCTCATAGGCACCGATGATATCGAGCTTGGGCTGAGCAAGATCGGCGACGATGACCTTGGCACAACCGCCAGCCAGCGCCGCAAGTGCAACCATCATGCCGATGGGACCGGCACCGGTAACCACGGCGACATCGCCCGGCTGAATGCGTGCTCTGAGTGCAGCCTGCATGCCGATGGCGAAAGGCTCCACCATGGCGCCTTCACCGAAGGACACGTTATCCGGCAGCTTGTAAGTGAAGGCCGCGGGGTGGACGACTTCCGGTGCGAGGCAGCCATGAACCGGCGGCGTTGCCCAGAAAGTGACGGCAGGATCGACGTTGTAGATACCGAGTTTCGCCGCGCGCGATGTCGGGTCGGGAATGCCGGGCTCCATGCAAACACGGTCGCCTGCCTTCAGATGGGTGACATCCGCCCCGACTTCCAGAACCGTGCCGGATGCCTCATGCCCCAGAACCATCGGAGCGTTGACGACGAAATGTCCGATCTTGCCGTGGGTATAATAATGGACATCCGATCCGCAGATGCCGACCGTGTGGGTGCGGATTTTCACATCCTTCGGACCGAGCGTATTTGGGAGATCGAAATCGCGCAGCGACAGCTTTCCCTTTTCCTCCAGAACCAGAGCCTTCATTATTTCCTCCTTCAGGGTCCGAGATGCGGAACGTGGTGTATGAGAAGGTGATGAAACTTAGTTTTGGCGAAAGTAAATAGAAATCATCCTGCTCGGGCAAATTTCTTTGCCGGACGGAAAAAGCGTATCAGCGGCACCGGCCTTTCCGTATCAAAGGCTGGTGTGAACCGTCTTCGCCAGCCAATCCACGAAAACACGGACCTTGTTGGTAACGTGGCGCGTCTGCGGATAGACGATGTAGATGGGCATGGTTTCGTTACGCCATGCGGGCAGCACCTCCACCAACTCTCCACGCTCTGCATGATCCCGCGCCATGAAAACGGGGAGCTGCGCAATACCCAGCCCGCCCAAAGCTGCCGTGAGATAGGTGCGGCTGTCATTGGCTGAGACGATATAGCGCGGCGTGATTTCGGCACTTCGCGAGTCATCTACGAATGACATCGACATGATCTGACCGTTCGCGGCATTGAGATAACCCACCCCGTGATGATCCGTCTCGAGGCTCTCCGGCTGCTCTGGCATTCCAAATCTTTGTATGTAAGATGGTGAGGCATAGGTCGCGAAATGCAGATCGCCTACTTTTCTGGCAATAAGCGACTGGTCGCGCAAGGTGCCCACCCGCAAGGCGCAATCGACGTTTTCTGCCATATAATCCACCAGTCGGTCCCCCACACCCAGATCGAGACGGATTTGAGGGTAGCGCTGGTAGAAGTCGCATAGATTTGGAATGATCATCATATCCGCAAAGACGCCCGCCATTTCAACGCGGAGCTTGCCGGAAGGCTGAACCTGAGCACTGGACATGCTGCCGTCAAGCTCTTCAATTTCCGAGAGAATTTGTGCGGCACGTTCATAATAGAGTGCACCGTCCGTCGTCAGCATCACGCGGCGTGTCGTCCGGTTTAAAAGCGTGGTCTGAAGGTGGCCTTCAAGCGCCTGTACCATGTTGGTGACGGTGGTCTTGGGCATGTTGAGCGCGGTTGCGGCACGGCTGAAGTTGCCCGTTTCCACGACACGGGTAAAGACGCGCATAGCAGAGAGTTGATCCATAATTGGCCTATTATCCGTAATTTTGGAATAGTGTTTTCTTATTCGCCGACTTGATCGAATTTCACCGAACAATAATATGCATTACGGATTTTGCAACTACCGGCATCACAATTTGGTGTCGCGAAGGAACCTCGTCATGCAGACGCAATGGCAACAGCTCGGGTGTGGGAAAGCGGCCAAACCGCCTCTCCTCGTGCGCCGTTACGAAGGTGTGAAGACCCTGCGCAACCCGCCGGTCGTTCTTTATCTCAGAGGTGGTTCCTTTCTCGAAGAAGGATCGGACCGCCCCGAACTGCCCGTGGCTCGTGCCTTGGCTGAAAACGGCGTCGTCGTCGTGGAGGCCAATTACAGCGAGGCTTCAGGCAACGAGTTTCCACAGGTGATCGATTGTGCCTATGAGGCGCTGGATTACCTGAATAACGACCGCAAGAGTTTCGGCAGCGCCAAGTCCCCCTTGTTCGTTGCCGGAGAAGAAGCGGGTGGTAACGTGGCAGCTGGTCTGGCACTCAAAGCGCGGGACCGGATGCCGGGCAAGCTTGCGGGACAGGTTCTGCTGTCCCCGATGATCGATCCGATGATGACGACTGAATCGTTTCGTGAGGCAGACCGGATTGGAATGCGGCAGCGTTGGGCGGATGGTTGGAGCCATTATCTGGCAAAGGCCTGCGGCTTCTTCCACCCTTACGCGGCGCCCTGCCAGTGCACCCGGCTCAACCGGGTTGCTCCGGCACTGATTTTCACGGCGGATGACGATCCGCTGCGAGACGAGACCGTCAATTACGCAGAACGGCTCATCGGATCGGATGTCTGCGTAAGACAACATGTTTTCCCGCCCGGCATCGGCTGGACGGGTCTATATCGCGGCGATGGAGGCCCCTGGGTTTCGTCCGTCTGTTCGGAGTTTCTGACCTTCGTCCGCGACCTTAAAGTTTAGACCGCCTTTATATTTCACTTGCTGAACTGATCGGCCCTGTCCCGGGGCCAAGGAGAGATCCCATGACGCTCAATCACAAGCGCCGGGCCCTGTTGGGCACCGGTCTAGGACTTGCTGTCTCCATCTTTGGCGCAGCGCTTCTGTTCGAATTCCCCGGCAGCGGCGATGCTACGGCTGCATCCACACCAGCCGAGGCACCGCCGACACCGGTCACGGTTGCCAAGGTGGAAAGCCGCAATGTCATGCGTTGGGAAGAGTTTTCCGGTCGTCTTGAAGCTATCGAACGGGTGCAGATCCGCTCCCGCGTCGTTGGCCAGATCAAGGCCGTCCACTTCCGCGAAGGCGCATTGGTGAAGGAAGGCGACGCCCTCTTCACCATCGATCCGGCGCCCTATGAGGCAGCCGTCGCGGGTGCGCAAGCGCAGGTCGCTTCCGCCGAAGCGAAAGTCAGCCTTGCAAGAACGGAGCTGGATCGCGGCAAGCGCCTTTCCGACAACCGCACCATTTCGCAGAGCGACATGGACCAGCGCCAAAGCGCGTTTACGGAAGCCGAGGCACAGCTGCGCGCAGCCCGCGCAGCCTTGACCACGGCGGACCTCGATCTCAGCTACACCGAAATCCGCGCGCCCGTTTCAGGCCGCGTCGGCAAGATCGAAATCACCCCCGGCAATCTCGTGGCCGCCGGATCGACTTCGCCTGTCCTCACCTCGCTGGTGTCGGTCAGCCCCATCTATGCGAGCTTCAATGCCAGCGAAGGAACTGTGATGAAGGCGCTGGCGGAACTGCCGAAGACGAACGGTTCGCTACCGGCTCTGGAACAGATCCCGGTCGAGATCGGCACGCTTTCCGATGAGGGCACGCCGATCAAGGGTGTGCTGCATCTGATCGACAATCAGGTGGATTCCACCAGCGGCACCATCGGTGTTCGGGCCGTGTTCGAAAACCCGGATGGCAGGCTCATTCCCGGCCAGTTCGTGCGGGTCCGCATGGGCGAGCCGAAGCCGGAAAACCGCATCACCATCAGCGACCGCGCCATCGGTACGGATCAGGACAAGAAATTCGTCTTCGTGGTGGATAGCGAAAACAAGGTCGCCTATCGCCAGATCAAGCCGGGCGCACCGGCTGACGGGCAGCGCATCATCGAAAGCGGCCTGTCCGTTGGCGATACGATCGTGGTGAACGGCCTGCAACGCATCCGCCCCGGCGCGACTGTCGCACCGCAGACGGAAGAGAAGGTCGCGGCCTCCAACTAATGCGGCCTCCAACTAATACTGACCGATCGCTCCAAGCGGTCGGCACCCAATCCCCCGTAAGGCCCATTTCCGGCAGCGATCAGCCACCGGACAGGCCTTTGCGTTCCCTATTTCTGCCGGAGAGGGCTTTGATATGAACATCTCCAGATTTTTCGTCGACAGGCCGGTCTTTGCTGCCGTGCTGTCCATTCTTATCGTCGTGGCGGGCCTGCTTGGCATGCGCGCGCTGCCGATTTCCGAATATCCCGAAGTCGTTCCACCATCCGTCGTCGTTCGCGCGACCTATCCGGGCGCAAACCCGGCCGTGATTGCCGAAACCGTTGCTACTCCGTTGGAAGAGCAGATAAACGGTGTGGAAGACATGCTCTACATGGCCTCCCAAGCCACGTCGGACGGTGTCCTGACGCTGACCGTCACCTTCAAGCTGGGCACGGACCCCGACAAGGCGCAGCAGCTGGTACAAAACCGCGTATCCCAGGCTGAACCGCGCCTCCCTTCGGAAGTTCGCGCCCTCGGCATCACCACCGTAAAGAGTTCGCCAGACTTCATCATGGTCGTCAATCTGGTTTCGACCACGGACGCTTATGACATCACCTATCTGCGCAACTACGCCACGCTGAACGTCAAGGACCGCCTTGCACGCATCGAAGGCGTCGGTCAGGTGCAGGTCTTCGGTGCTGGCGATTACTCCATGCGCGTGTGGCTCGATCCACAGAAGGTAGCGGCTCACGATCTTGCAGCGTCAGACGTCTCCGATGCCATTCGCGCCCAGAACGTTCAGGCCGCAGCAGGCGTCATCGGCGCTTCGCCAAGCCCGAATGGTGTTGATCTTCAGCTGAACGTCAATGCCCAAGGCCGCCTTTCAACGCCGGAAGAATTCGGCAACATCATCGTGAAAAGCGGCGCCAATGGCGAAATCACACGCCTGCGCGATATTGCCCGCATCGAGCTGGGTGCTGCCGATTATACGCTTCGTTCGCTGCTGGATGGCAAGCCGGCGGTTGCCGTCGCCGTGCTTCAGGCACCCGGCTCGAACGCCATCGAAATTGCCGACAATGTTCGCGCCACGATGGATAACCTTCAACTGGCCATGCCGGATGGCGTGAAATACGAAATCGTCTACGACACGACCAAATTCGTGCGCGCGTCTATCGACAAGGTCGTGGATACGCTGCTGGAAGCCGTGGCGCTGGTCGTTCTGGTGGTCATCCTGTTTCTTCAGACGTGGCGTGCGTCCATCATCCCGCTGATCGCGGTTCCGGTCTCGATCATCGGTACATTTGCGGTCATGTATGCCTTCGGCTTCTCGATAAACGCGCTGACGCTGTTCGGGCTCGTACTCGCCATCGGCATCGTGGTGGATGACGCCATCGTTGTCGTGGAAAACGTCGAGCGCAACATCGAAAACGGGCTTTCTCCGCGAGAGGCCACCTATAAGGCCATGCGCGAAGTCTCGGGCCCGATCATCGCGATTGCGCTCGTTCTCGTTGCCGTTTTCGTGCCGCTTGCCTTCATTTCCGGCCTGTCGGGTCAGTTCTACCGGCAGTTCGCGCTGACCATCGCTATCTCGACGGTCATCTCGGCCATCAACTCGCTCACACTTTCACCTGCCCTTTCCGCCCTGCTTCTGAAGGAGCATGACGCGCCGAAGGATTGGTTGACGCGTGGCATGGACAAGGTGTTCGGCTGGTTCTTCCGCGGCTTCAACCGCTTCTTCGGTGCGGCCTCCAATGGTTATGGACGCACCGTCGGCGGTCTTGTTTCGCGCAAGAGCATTGTCATGTTCATCTATCTCGCCCTCGTCGGCGCGACTTATGGCATGTTCAACCTTGTGCCTTCCGGCTTCGTGCCAAGTCAGGACAAGCAGTATCTGATCGGCTTTGCGCAATTGCCGGACGGGGCAACGCTGGACCGGACCGAAGACGTGATCAAGCGCATGAGCGAGATTGCCCGTGAGCAGCCCGGCGTTAGCAACGCCATTGCATTCCCGGGTCTTTCGATCAACGGTTTCACCATCGGTTCCAATGCCGGTATCGTCTTTGCCGTTCTGGACGACTTCGACAAACGCAAGACGCCGGAGCTTTCCGGCGGTGCAATCGCCATGCAGCTGAACCAGAAGTTTGCGGGCATTCAGGACGCCTTCATCGCCATGTTCCCGCCACCGCCGGTCAACGGCCTTGGCACGACAGGCGGCTTCAAACTGCAAATCGAGGACCGGGCCGGTTACGGCTATCAGGCTCTGGATGAGGCCCAGAAGGCCGTCATGGCAAAGGCTTATCAGGCTCCGGAACTGGCTGGCATCTTCTCCAGCTTCCAGATCAACGTGCCACAGCTCTATGCCGATCTCGACCGCGCAAAGGCAGAACAGCTTGGCGTGTCGGTTACCGATGTGTTCCAGACGTTGCAAATCTATCTGGGTTCGCTTTACGTCAATGACTTCAATGCCTTCGGGCGAACCTACAGCGTGCGCGTGCAGGCGGATTCCCAGTTCCGCGCCCATGCGGAAGACATTGGCCGCCTGAAAGTGCGCTCCTCCAATGGCGATATGATACCGCTTTCGACACTGTTGAAGGTGGATGCCACGACGGGGCCAGAACGGACCAACCGTTATAATGGCTTCCTGGCAGCAGATATCAATGGCGGCCCCGCTCCGGGATATTCTTCCGGTCAGGCACAGGCTGCCATCGAGAAAATCCTCAATGAGACGCTGCCGCAAGGCATCGAATTCGAATGGACGGACCTGACCTATCAGCAAATCCTTGCAGGCAATTCGAGCATCATCGTCTTTCCGTTAGCGCTTCTTCTGGTCTATCTGGTTCTTGCCGCCCAATATGAAAGCCTGACGCTGCCGCTTGCGATCATCATGATCGTACCGATGGGCGTGCTGGCTGCACTGACGGGCGTCTGGCTAACAGGAGGGGACAACAACATCTTTACGCAGATCGGCCTTGTCGTCCTTGTCGGCCTCTCGGCAAAGAACGCGATCCTGATCGTGGAATTTGCACGGGAACTGGAATTCGAGGGGCGCAAACCCATAGCCGCGGCAATCGAAGCCAGCCGGTTGAGACTGCGTCCGATCCTGATGACCTCGCTCGCCTTCATCATGGGCGTGGTGCCGCTAGTCATTTCCACCGGCGCCGGTGCGGAAATGCGCGCCGCCATGGGCGTGGCCGTCTTCTCCGGTATGATCGGCGTCACCTTCTTCGGCATCTTTATGACGCCTGTGTTCTACGTGCTGGTAAGAGCACTGACCGGCAACCGCCCGCTGGTGCAGCACAAGCAGGAAGACCCGGCGAACTCGGATTACCGCATGGAGAAGGCGAGCTAAATCTGCCCGAACAATCATGAAAAGAGCGCGGCCAATGCCGCGCTCTTTTTATTTAGCGATTATCAACCGTCCAGATCACCGACCATGGCGCGATTTCAGAAATGGTGACCGAACCGAGCGAGGAGATTTCCTCGCCCTGCTGATAATCGCCGACAGCCTTTTTCGTATCCGAAAGATTGGCGAGCAGCCGTAACGCATTGCCGCCGTCAAACGCCCACGTAACGTTCACCAGACCATCACGAACATCATAGTGCGAAGCACCTGAAGTCATGCCCGGAAGCAGCGGGACGATCCGCTCTTTTCGGACCGCAAGCAGCTTTTTGTAAAAGGATAGCGTCTCTTTCGAAGCCTCTTCATCCAATCGCGACCAGTCGAGTTTTGACGATTCAAATGTCTCTCTGGCCGTTGGGTCGGGCAGGTCTTCCGCATCGAAACCGGGCAGTCGAGACAGTTCTTCACGACGCCCGTCGCGCACTTTCTGGTTCAACTCCTCATCGAAATCGCAGAAGTAAGCAAAGTTATCGGACGACCCCCATTCTTCGCCCATAAATAGCATCGGTATCTGCGGAGCGAGCAGATAGATGGAGGCGATGGCTTTCAGCGCATCTTTCGAAGCGTAGCTCTGCATTCTGTCGCCAAGTGCGCGATTGCCGATCTGATCGTGGTTTTGCATGAAGGAGATGAAAGCGGTGGGTGGCAGATGCGCGCTCGGCTTGCCGCGCTCATCCTCCCGATAAGGCATGTGCTCCCCTTGAAAGGTGAAGCCTTCCGCTATGGCGCGACCGAGTTTCTTCTCGTCGTCGGAATAGTCCTTGTAATAGCCGAATGTCTCGCCTGTCGCGGCAATATGCAGGACATGGTGGATGTCATCGTTCCATTGAGCGGTGAAATGTTGAGGCTTGCCCGCCGCATCCCGCGCCAGAAGATCGCTGTCATTATCCTCATTTTCCACGATGAGATGGATGTGCCGATCGCCTCCAGCGTCCCTCACTCTTCGAGCCAATTCGTGCAGCACATGTTCATCGCTATCATCGACAATGGCGTGAACGGCATCCAGCCGCAGCCCGTCGATCCTGAACTGCGTGACCCAGTAAATGGCGTTTTGAATGACGAATTCCCGAACCTGTTCGGCGCCTTCGCCATCATAATTCAGGCCTTTGCCCCACGGGTTTTCGTGGCTATCCGAAAAAAGCGGCGCGTAGCTTGGGAGGTAATTTCCGTCCGGTCCGAAGTGGTTATAGACGACATCGAGGAACACGCAGATGCCGCGCTCATGCGCCGCATCCACCAGCGCCATCAAATCCTCCGGCCTGCCATAGCTGCTATCCGGCGCATAGGGCAGCACGCCATCATAACCCCAGCCATAGTCACCCGGAAAATCGCTGAGCGGCATGATTTGGACTGCGGTGATGCCGAGGTCTTTCAGGTGATCGAGACGTTCAATCGCACTTAGAAACGTGCCCTCTTTCGTGAAGGTACCGATATGGAGTTCGTAAATGACGATCTCCTCCCATGGTCGGCCCAACCACTCATGGCACTGCCATTGAAATGCCGAAAGATCGACAAGCTCGCTCGGTCCGTGAACATCCTGCGGCTGAAAACGCGATGCCGGATCAGGGATCTCCAGCCCGTCGCCCAGAACGAATTTGTAAAGCGTACCAGGTGAAACATCGCTCAGGCTGTGGCGATGCCAGCCTTCTTCATTTCTCACCATCTGCTTGGGCGCGTCATCACCGATGCGCAGCTTCACGCTATCCTGTAGCGGTGCCCATAAACGGAATGTGACGTTCTGATTGGAGATAACTGGACCGAAATCGAATGTCTGAACCACGGCAAGCCCTTATCTGAATGAGTGCACCGCAGCAAACCGCGTGAGGATGAAAAGGTTCACCGGAGAAAGTTGAATTTCACGCTCTTTCGAACTTTGTACGGAAAGCACCTGGAAGGGTGGAACTCATGAAGCATCAGGCAGTTTGCGCATCGCTTTCAACGGCGTTCAACAGGCCCTGAAAGTTCCGTTCCTCATCATAGCGCATGGGATGCCGCATGACATTTCCGACAGCCACCTACCGCATTCAATTCCGCAATGGCATGATGTTCGACCGCGCGGCCAAGCTCGTGCCTTATCTGAAAGCGCTTGGCATCAGCCATTTCTATGCGTCGCCGATATTTACTGCGACCAGCGGCTCTACTCACGGCTATGATGTGACCGATGCGAATGAGATCGACCCGGCGATTGGCGGTCGCGAAGGCTTCGATGGGCTGGTAGAGGCCCTGAAGCAAGCTGGTCTGGGCCTCATTCTCGACATCGTGCCGAACCATATGGCTGCTTCTCTGGAAACGCCATGGTGGCGGGACGTGGTGGAGCATGGCGAGAAAAGCCGCTACGCACGCCATTTCGATATCGACTGGTCAAGAAAACTGACCCTGCCCTTTCTGGGCGATAGTTTCGAAAAGGTTGTTGCAGATGGCGACATCAGCATCGCGCCCGACCCGAAAATCGGAAAGCCAGCCTTTGCCTATTTCGAAAGCTTCTATCCGCTGAATCCGGAGACCTATGAGGGTCGCGAAGCGGAAATCCTCAAGACCAAAGACCCCACGGTAATTCAGCAGCTGCACGACCAGCAATCCTATCACCTGACATCATGGCGGGAGGCGGCGAGCAATCTCTCCTATCGCCGTTTCTTCGAGGTATCCGGGCTGGCAGGTGTGCGAGTGGAAGACGAGGCCGTTTTTCGCGACAGCCACAGGCTTATCCTCGAACTGGTGCGAAACGGCTCGGTTCAGGGCCTGCGCATCGACCATATCGATGGCCTGGCAGACCCTAAAGGCTATGTCGACCGCCTGAGAAGGGAGGCAGGTCCCGATTGTTACATCACGGTCGAAAAAATCCTCGGCGAGGGCGAGCAGCTTCCGGCAGACTGGCCGGTTTCCGGCACGACAGGTTACGAATTCATCGCATCGCTGAGCCACGCGCTGGTGGATGATAATAGACTGGGGACCTTGCGCTCGGCCTATGAAAAGCTCAGCGGCAAAGAACTCGATGTGAAGCAGCAGTTGCGCGATGCGAAGCTTCTGATGGTCAACAAGAACTTCGAAGGGGAAGTTTCCACGCTTCTGAAACTTGCCAGCACGATCGGCGCAGAACGCGGAAACGAGCTTTCTGAAGCCGATCTAAAAGACGCCTTGCGCGAAATGCTCATCGCCTTCCCCGTCTATCGCACCTATGGCTCCGCGCAAGGGATGCGGAACGACGACAGGAAACTGCTCGACAGTGTTTTGAAGACCATAAAGAGCGGCAATCATGTGCCTTCGCAAGAGGCGTTAGAGTTTCTGAGCCAGATTCTCAACGGCGAAGTTCCGTCCGAAGCACTCGACCTAGCGGCCATTTTCCGCACCAAATTCCAGCAACTCACGGGCCCTATGATGGCGAAATCCATTGAGGACACGCTGTTTTATCGGCAAAACATGCTGCTTGGCCTCAACGAAGTCGGAGCCGAGCCGGTACCGCCCCGTTTCTCGCTGGATCGCTTTCACGAAGATATGCAACTGCGCGCAAAGCTGCAGCCCATGGCCCTTTCCGGCACTTCCACCCACGACACCAAGCGCGGTGAAGATGCCCGCGCCCGGCTTTACACCCTGTCGGAGGCACCTGAAGCCTGGGCAGATGCAGTGGAGCGCTGGCGGCAGATGAATGCCAAATTCGTTTGCGAATTTAAGGATGGAGTAGCGCCGGAGCCGGAAATTGAATGGATGCTTTATCAGGCACTTGCCGGGCTGCTGCTTCCGGATTTCGACGTCAACGACCAGCAAGCGCTCGGCGAATATAAGGATCGCTTCCTCGCCTATGTCGAGAAGGCGCTGCGCGAAGCGAAGCTGCGGACGAACTGGGGAGACTCAAACGAAGAGTATGAGCGAGCGGTCAAGGACTACGCCGAGCAACTCCTTTCACCGCAAAACTCTGCATTTCTTGGAGACGTCCTGAAAACGCTTCGGCCTTTCGTCGACGCTGGCCTTGCCAACAGCATCACCCAGACAATCATCAAGCTTCTCGCCCCCGGCGTGCCGGATATCTACCAAGGCAGCGAAGCTCTGGATTTCAGCCTTGTGGATCCGGACAATCGCCGCGAGCCGGATTTCGAGATGCTGGCGAAGTGGCTCGACACCACGGACAGACCGAACATTGCAGATATCTCTGCCTGGCATAATGGCTCGCTGAAACAGCAGATCATAGTGCTTTTGCTGAAGCTTCGGCAGCAGTCAGCAAGGTTGTTTCAGCAGGGTGAATATGTGCCTTTGCAGGCCGCCCAAGACAAGATGATTGCTTTCGCCCGTGTCCATGATGACGAAGCGGTAGTGGTGGTTCTTCCGAGGTTTACACTCGAAGGCAAAGCCGACTTCGCCCTTCCCCCAAAGCTGGCGGAGGCGGGCTTGCCCCTTCCCTCCTCGCTCGCGAACCGAAACTATCGCAATGTCCTCACCGACGAGCAGATCAAGGTCGGACACGAAATAACTGGCGACACGTTAGCAGACCAATCGTTCCTGATCCTGCACGCGAAAAGTGCCTGATCAAGCCTGCAAAACAGACCGGTCGGGGCATCCCGACCGGTTCAAGGTCCGGTAAACCGCGTCTCGATCAAATCGATTTCCCGCACCAGCTTTCGCGCAAGATCGTCGGGAATTTCCCGCTTGCGCCGAAGCTCGAAAATTTCGTTTCGCTCTGCCTTTATCGCGGCAAGCCGAACCATGTTTTCGAACTTCGCAACGTCCTTTGCCTGCGGAACGTCATCCAATATCTCGGTGCGATTGCGGATACGCTCCTTGTAAAAGGCAGCTATTCTGTTGCCAATATCGCTATAGATTTCATCGTCATAGCCCTTCTCACTCAGGCTGCGTTGAAGACGCTCGATTTCCCGTATCGCCGCCTCCGCACCGGCAATCCGTGCCTTGTCCTCTTTTATCTGAATATCCGCTTCGGGCGGCAGTTCCAGATTTCTCAACAGCGCGGGCAGGCCTATGCTGGCAGCAAGCAGGGATGTGACGATGACGCCCGCCGCCAGGAAAATAGCCAAATCTCTTGCCGGGAACGGCGCGCCATTATCAAGCGCCAGCGGCAGGGTCAGAATACCAGCAAGGGTAATCGCTCCGCGAACACCAGCCAGCGATGTGGCGACGATCAGCCTCCAGCCGGGTCTGACGAATTCGCGGCCCTGCCGATTAGCGCGGAAGCTGGTGAAGCGCAGGGAAATAGACACCCACACCAACCGCAGAACAGCGAGAGTGGCAGTTAAAACAAGCACATAAACACCCAGCCATATCGGGCTGCTGTGCCCCGCCTCGCTGACGACCCGGGCAGCCCCAGCAATAATCGCTGGCAATTGTTCGCCAAGAAGAACGAAAATGACGCCATTCAGGGTAAATTGCACCGTATCCCAAACAGCGGCGCGCTTCACCCGCGTTGCGGCCATTGCCCTGCCCCGATGCTCGGCATAACTCATGGTGACGCCAGCCGCGACAGCGGCCAGAATGCCGGACCCTTCCACGGCTTCGGCCAGCAGATAGACGCCGAACGGGATCAGGAGGCTGACAAGAATTTCGATTCCCGGCTCTTCGCCTACCTTGAGCGTCACCCTCTCCTTTATGCGCGTCACCAGAAGCGTCACCCCGACGCCCATGCCGATGCCACTGGCCGCGACCCAGATAAAAGACACGACTGCCGAGGCCGGAGAAAAGGACGCGCTCAAGACCGCCGCCACGGCAAAGCGCATGCAAACGAGGCCGGATGCATCGTTCAGCAAGGCTTCCCCTTCCAGAATATGCATCAGCCGCTTCGGCACTGGCACTCGGGCGGAGATTGCCGAAACCGCGACGGGATCCGTCGGTGAAACGATTGCCGCCAGCGCGAAGGCGACAGGCAACGGGACGGACGGAATCATCCAGTGAATGAGGAAACCCAGCCCTAAAACCGTGAAAACGACGAGCCCAAGGGCAAGCTCGAGAATGATCCCTATGTCGCGAAACAGTCCCTCTTTCGGAATGCGCCATCCATCCAGAAACAACAGCGGCGGCAGAAAGAGCAGAAAGAAAACGTGCGGATCAAGCTCTGCGGCAGAACCGGAGAAGAAGGCAATTGCCGATCCAAGCGCGATCTGCACCAAGGGCAAAGGCACGGCAACTGGCGAAAGCCGTGCCAGCCATCCACTGAAAACCACAGCCAGAAGCATGGAAAGAATGACCGCGATGCTTTCCATTTTCACTCCGAAAATTCGAAATCAGCTTAAATATAATTTGGCGATAGCGGCAGGATGAGGACAGCGCAAGCCTTTCAGATGGCCAACAAACAATTGCGTCGCAAAGCGATCCATCGAAAGGTTAAGATTTTATTTCTCTAAAATGCACGAAAGCATGTTTTTTGGGCTTGAAGGAGAAGCATAGGGCTCTCAAAACGTGGGTATCCGCGCGGATGCGCGTTTAGGAGATTCCCACATGGCCAGAGTGACCAACCCCGGCTTCAATGCTGAAGCCACAACCTTTTCAATCATAGCTGCGGCCAGCTTCTGCCACATGCTCAACGACATCATGCAATCGCTGCTGACGTCGCTATACCCGCTGCTGAAAGCAAATTACGCGCTCGATTTCATGCAGATCGGCCTCCTCACCTTTGCTTTTCAGGTAACGGCGTCCCTGCTACAGCCCGCCGTCGGCATCGCGACCGACAAATGGCCTATGCCATTTTCGCTGCCCGTGGCCATGCTTTCCACCTGCGTCGGCCTCATTACGCTGGCCTTTGCGCATAGTTTCCCCGTTCTCGTTATCGGCGCCTGCCTGATCGGCGTTGGTTCCGCTATTTTCCATCCTGAGGCATCGCGCGTTGCCCGCATCGCCTCTGGCGGACGTCACGGCCTTGCGCAGTCCTTCTTCCAGGTCGGCGGTAACACCGGCACGGCCATCGGGCCTCTTCTGGCCGCCTTTATCGTTATTCCACGGGGACAGGAAAGCCTCAGCTGGTTTTCATTGATCGCGCTCGCCGGGTTCCTGGTCCTCTCCTGGGTCAGCGTCTGGTACAGCCGTCATCGTCGCAGCGCCGCGGGCAAAAAGGTCGTCAGCCGCGCGCTTCCACTCGCCCGCAACAAGGTCATGACCACGCTCGTCGTGCTGCTCATTCTGACCGCCACGAAAAACGCCTATCTGGCGAGCCTTTCCAGCTACTTCACCTTCTTTACCATCGAGAAATTCGGTGTTTCGGTGCAGAACGCCCAGATCCTGCTCTTCCTCTTCCTCGGCGCATCTGCCGCAGGGGTCTTTTTCGGCGGGCCGATCGGCGACCGTTTCGGCTCGCGCGTGGTGATCTGGTTCTCGATCCTCGGCGTCATTCCCTTTGCGCTGATGCTGCCTTACGCAAACCTTTTCTGGACCGCCGTACTCGTTGTCGTGATCGGCTTCATCTTCTCCTCCGCCTTTTCAGCCATCGTGGTCTTCGCCCAGGAACTCGTCCCCGGCCGCGTCGGCCTCATAGCCGGCATGTTCTTCGGCTTCGCATTCGGCTTCGGAGGCATAGGCGCCGCAGTCCTCGGCATATTCGCAGATCGCGAAGGCATAGAATTCGTCTACCGCCTCTGCTCCTACATGCCGTTGCTAGGTTTGTTGACGGTACTGCTGCCGAAGCTGCCGAGCCATCGGTGAGCTCTTTTTCAGTTTCCTGCAAGTACAGAAAACAAAAACGGCGCCGGATTACTCCGGCGCCGTACTGCTTCAGTAAATTTTACAGCTATTAGTTGGAGCTGTACTGCTTCTGGATAGCCTCGACCTGCGCCTGATCCATTGCCTGGAGCTGTGCCTGAGTGAAGCTGCTCGCCTGCGACGATGTCAAGCTGGCAACGTTGTCCGTTGTCAGGCCCTTAACCGCCTTCAACGTCAGCTTACCAAGTTCATCGGTCGTGAACTTCGAGATATCTTCGGCATTCATTGCCGATATCTGGCTAGACGTCAGGCTAGCGGCTCCATCCGTCGAGATAGCTTCAATCTGATTGGCGTCCATAGCGACAATCTGATCGGTTGAGAAAGCGCCCAGAAGCGTGGTCATCGATGCAATCTGATCGGTCGTCAGACCGGTCACCGCTTCCGTTGTCAACAACGAAATCTGCTTCGAAGTCAGAGCAGAGATTTGCGCTGTCGTCAGTTCACCAACCTTTTCACCGGTCAATCCCTGTATTTGGGCGGTATTAAGCGCGGTGATCTGCTGGGTGCTCAAGGACTTCAGGTTGGTAGCGTCGAGGTCAGCAAGCGCACTCGTCGTGAGACCCGAAAGAGCCTTAGTGCTGATCGCTGCGATCTCATCCGTCGTGAAGGTGTTCAGTTCTTCTGCGGACAGGGTGGAAACCTGAGCCGATGTCAGAACCTTGACCTGATCGGACGTCAGACCCTTGATCGCATCACCATTGAAGCCTGCCAGCTGGTCGGAGGTCAATGCGTTAACTTGCACCGTGGAGAGCTTTGCAACCTGATCCGAAGTCAGACCGCTGACAGCGCCCGTGTCGAGAGAGACGATCTGCTTGGCCGTAAGACCTGCAAGCTGTTCTGTTTTCAGTACTGCAAGTTGTTCGGTCTTGAGAGCGCCCAGCTGAGATGCGTTCAGAGCACCAAGCTGCGTGCTGGTGAAGGCCTGCAGGGAGGCAGTTTCCAGCAAGGCGATCTCAGAAGTCTGGAGACCTGCGAGAGCCTTGGTGTTGATCGCTGCAATCTCATCCGCCGTGAAGTCCTTCAGTTCGTCAGCAGAGAGCGTGGCGACCTGGTTGGAGTTCAGAACAGCGATCTGATCGGAGTCCAGAGCCTTGACCGCATCGGCGCTGAAGGCGGCGAGCTGAGCTGTGCTCAATGCCGTCAGCTGCTGGTTGGTCAGAACGTTCACCTGATCAGTGGTGAGCGTGCTGAGCTTTCCAGGCACCAGAGCAGCGAGCTGCTTGGATGTGAGGGCAGCAACCTGATCGGTTGAGAGCAAGCCGACCTGTTCAGTCGTGAGCGAGGCGATCTGACTTGTATTCAGAGAGCCGATCTGACTGCCGGAGAAGGCCTGCAGAGCAGCGGTTTCCAGCAGGGCAATCTCAGAAGTCTGGAGACCTGCAAGTGCCTTGGTGCTGATCGCTGCAATCTCATCCGTGGAG
>JAAIGF010126487.1_pt1 | contig 24722 bp, 24 predicted proteins | sample 6487441 | NCBI WGS metagenome assembly JAAIGF01 (sample SAMN13974129, study PRJNA590717) | phyllosphere metagenome | biome: pepper field; feature: multiple bacterial spot infested pepper fields; material: pepper leaves; isolation source: leaves from pepper fields | host: Capsicum annuum ... | reverse complement strand
CGCCGCCCGGTATAAGCGCCATGACACCGGTCAAAACGCCAAGCGTGACCGGGGAGGGCACGCCTGCAATCCAGTAAGCGATGCCGAGAATGATGCCCTCGCCAATCGCGATCAGCGTCATGCCTGTGACGGTGGAGCTGATGGTGGCTGGAACGACGCGAGAAATACGCTCCCATCTCGTCGGCAGGATACGCTCTCCGATGAGATCGACCTGACGGGCAAAGCCCACACCGTTACGATAGACGAAAAACAGCGCGATCAGCATGAAAAGCAGCGTAAGCACGAGGTGGAAGGCACCATTGCCCGCCGCGACGATTGCGCGATAGATATTGCCGATATTGGCGCCGCTCACCAGCTGGATAAGTTCGCCGATAGCACCGGGAGTGCCGATGTATCGCGCCCATTGCTCGCTTAGCCAGACGCCCACGCCCGGAAGCGCCGCAATCCATTCCGGCACCGGCGCGCCAGTCTTGTTGACCTCAACCGCCCAGCCGAACCATTCGCGAATTTCACTTGCCGTGTAGGACGCTGCAATAACGATTGGGACAATGAGGAATGTGATGATCAGTAGCAGAGCGATGGTCGCACCGACGCTGGTGTTTCCGCCAATCCTGCGCAGCAATTCCCGGTAAAGCGGCCAGCTTGCGAAGCCTATAACCAGTGCCGCGAGAACTGGTACGAGAAAGCCGTAGAAGAAATAGATACCCGCCGCGACAATCAGCACCAGAAGCCAACGGGCTGCCGATATCGATGGCACAAGCGCAATCCTGGCGGGCGATGCTGGACCGAGCCACCGGGGTTCGCCACCTGTCTTATGATTGTCGACGCTACTCACAATAATTCTCTTTCGCATTCCCCGAACGGCGTTTCACACTGTCATAGATGAGAGACTGGGTGCAACTTATTCCACCGGCATTTCGCTTTTATGTTCTTTACGGAACATATTGGACGATTTTGGTAAAAATAACGCAACATGTCTTGGACTTCTTACACAAATGTGAGAGTGGGAAGCCACTTTTACAACCGCTACGGCCTCAAATGCCGTTCTGGATAGATTGCCATGCTGCGCCGCTTCTTCGCCTATTATCGCCCTTATCGGGGCCTTTTCGTTCTCGATTTCTCCTGCGCCGTGCTGTCGGGTTTGCTGGAACTCGGGTTCCCGATGGCGGTGAAGCTGTTTGTCGATGTGCTTCTGCCAGCCTCCGATTGGCCGATCATCATTCTCGCATCGGTCGGTTTGCTGGTCATTTATGTTCTCAATACCGGCCTGATGGCGACGGTCACCTATTGGGGGCACATGCTCGGCATCAACATCGAAACCGATATGCGCCGACTGGCCTTCGATCACCTTCAGAAGCTATCCTTCCGCTTCTTCGATAATCAGAAAACCGGCCATCTCGTCGGTCGCCTGACGAAGGATCTGGAGGAAATCGGTGAGGTTGCCCACCACGGCCCTGAAGACCTGTTCATCGCGATCATGACCTTCATCGGCGCGTTCGCGCTGATGCTTTCCGTCAATGTGCCCTTGGCGCTGATCACGGCGGCCATCGTGCCGCTGACCGCCTGGGTGACGAGCCGGTATGGCACGCGAATGACCAATAATTTCCGCGCGCTTTATGGCCGCGTCGGTGCCTTCAATGCCCGCATCGAGGAAAATGTCGGCGGCATGCGTGTCGTCCAAGCTTTTGCGAATGAAGATCACGAGCGCGCTTTGTTCGAAAAGGACAATCAGCGCTATCGCCGCACCAAGCTGGATGCCTACAAGATCATGACGGCCAGCACATCGCTGAGCTATATGAGCATGCGCCTGACGCAGATGATCATCATGATCTGCGGTGCATGGCTGGTGCTGCATGGCGATCTGACCAATGGCGGTTTCGTCAGCTTCCTGCTGCTTGTCACCGTGTTCTTCCGCCCTATCGAGAAGATCAATTCCGTCATCGAGACCTATCCAAAGGGCATTGCCGGTTTTCGCCGTTTCACCGAACTGATCGATACCGCACCAGATATTGCAGATAGCGCCGACGCCATCGAAGCTCCTTCGCTTCGGGGTGACATCGCCTATGATGCGGTCAGCTTCGGTTATAGCGATGGCAAACAGGTCTTCAGCAATATCGATCTCAGCATACAGGCAGGGGAAACCGTCGCCTTCGTCGGACCTTCGGGCGCGGGAAAGACAACACTCTGCTCACTCTTGCCGCGCTTCTACGAAGTGACCGGCGGCGCGATCAGCATCGATGGCATCGACATCCGCAAGATGACGCTGGCGTCCCTGCGCAGCCAGATCGGCATCGTCCAGCAGGATGTCTTCCTCTTCGGCGGCACCGTGCGTGAAAACATCGAATATGGTCGTTTGGGTGCAAATGATGCCGATATCTGGGATGCAGCACGCCGCGCACGGCTGGACAAGGTCATCGAGGCGATGCCGGAAGGCATGGACACGGTTATCGGCGAACGCGGGGTGAAACTCTCCGGCGGCCAGAAACAGCGTCTCGCCATCGCCCGCATGTTCCTGAAAAACCCGCCAATCCTCATTCTCGATGAGGCAACCTCGGCGCTGGACACGGAAACCGAACGCGCTATCCAGCAGTCGCTCAGCGAACTGGCCGAAGGCCGCACAACCCTCATCATCGCCCACCGCCTGGCCACCATCCGCGACGCCTCCCGCATCGTCGTGGTTGACGAAAGCGGCATCGTGGAAACCGGCAACCACAACCAACTGCTCGCAGCAAAAGGCCCATACAGCCGCCTGCACGACGCACAGTTCGGCGCGGGCTTGCTGGCGTGAGGATATGACCGGGACGAGACGCGCTTCTGATCGCGTCCCGTCACCATAAGTGATTTTCTTTCAGGTCAGGCGGCCTGCCTGTTCCAGTCGGGGAAGGGATCGTTCAGCTGTTGCCACTCGTCCGGTGTGAAGGCGCTGGCTTTAACGAGGCAGGCATCCAGCTCCTTGCGAAGCTGTGCCTCGCTCATTGGATCTGCTCCAATGAAGACGATTTCCTGGCGGCGGTCTCCCCATGTTTTGTCCATATAGGGTGCCAGCATCCGCTCGAAGCCGGGATCGTCTGGCCAGCGTGTCTTTGGCACAGATGACCACCAGAGGCCCATCTTGCCCGTTTTCACCAGCGCGCCCGCCTGGCTGATCTCGCCGACATGGTTCGGGCGGGTTGCCAGCCAGAAGAAGCCTTTTGCGCGAATAACACCCGGCCAGTCGCGGTTGATGAAGGCATGGAAGCGGGCCGGATCAAAAGGCTGCTTGGCGCGATAGACGAAGGAGCGGATGCCATATTCCTCCGTTTCCGGGATATGCCCCTTGAAGCCGTGTAACTCCTTGAACCACAACGGATGCGTTTCCGCCTTGGCGAAATCGAAGAGCCCGGTGCCCAGAACGTTATTCAACTCAACCCGACCGTAATCCGCCTCTATCAGACGCGCATCGGGATTAAGGCCGATGATGATCTTGCGCGCGGCATCCCGTTCCGCCTCGCTCGCAGTCGAGACCTTGTTGAGGATCACGACGTCGGCAAATTCGATCTGCTCGACCAGCAGATCGACCAAGGTGCGTTCATCGCCGTCGCCCGCCATCTCACCACGATCCGCCAGAAAGTCTGCCGATCCATAATCCTTGAGCAGATTGGCGCAATCGACCACGGTGACCATCGTATCCAGTTTCGCGACATCCGAGAGGCTCTGGCCGTCTTCATCGCGAAAGTCGAAAGTGGCGGCGACGGGTAGGGGTTCGGCAATGCCAGTGGATTCGATCAGCAGGTAATCGAAGCGATCCTGCGCTGCCAGCTGCCGCACCTCGTTCAGCAGATCGTCGCGCAGCGTGCAACAGATGCAGCCATTGGTCATCTCCACCAATTGCTCCTGCGTGCGCGAGAGATTTGCTCCTCCATCCCGCACCAGCGCCGCGTCGATATTCACCTCGCTCATATCATTGACGATCACGGCAACGCGCAGCCCCTCGCGATTGCCGAGAATATGATTGAGAAGCGTCGTCTTTCCTGCGCCCAGGAAGCCGGAGAGAACCGTAACCGGCAGTTTCTTGCTCATCATAAGCCTCATTTGTTATAACATTACATAGATGGTGAAAAAGAAAGGCGGCAAGGAGCCGCCCTTCCATTGGTAGGATGAATTTCAGGAGAGGCAGTTCTTCAGCGAACCGGCAATGCCGCGCATCAGCTTGAAGTAGAGATCCGGGCCTGCCTCCAGCGTCGCGGCTTCGGGGTCCAGCGTTGCGGATTTGGCGTTCGTGCCCTCAATGACGACATTGACCAGCTTCGGCTCGAACTGCGGCTCGGCAAAAACGCAGGTCGCGTTCAGTTCTTTCACCTTGGCGTGAATCTGCTTGATGCGGTCCGCACCCGGCATGTTCTCCGGGCTGACGGTGATCGATCCAGCCGTTTTGACGCCATAGCGATGCTCGAAATATTGATAGGCATCGTGAAAGACGATGAAAGGCTTGTCCTTTACCGGCGCAATGGTCTCGGCCAGTTCCTTGTCCAAGGCATCGAGATTATCGACCAGCTTCCTGGTGTTCTCCTGATAGGCCTTGGCGTTGGCAGGATCGGCCGTCATCAGCGTCTTTTCGATTTCCGTCGCCATCGCCTTTGCATTCATCGGGTCCAGCCAAAGATGCATGTCATATTCGCCTTCGTCGTGATCGTGGCCATCCTCATGAGCGTGATCATGCGAATGGTCATGGCTGTGCTCACCTTCATGGGCGTGATCGTGACCGGCCTCTTCACCATGCTCATGCCCCTCATGCTCACCATGATCATGCGCTTCGAACGGGCCGCCTTCGCGGAATTTCAGCTTCTCCAGACCGGGTGCGTCGTCCAGTTCAACCACGGTCGCTTTTCCCGCCAGCGATTCCAGCGGCTTTTCAAGGAATTTTTCCAGACCGTCACCAACCCAGAACACCACGTCTGCACCTTCAATCGCCTTGGCGTTGGAAGGCTTTAGATTGTAAGTATGTGGGGAGGCGCCACCATCCACGATCAGCTGCGGCTCTGCGACACCTTCCATAATGGCAGCGACCAGCGAGTGGATCGGCTTGATCGAAACCACGACATTTGGCGCGGCCATGGCGTTCGAAGACGCGATCATGGCGGCAGAGGCAAGAAGAAGGGTGGCGATGGATTTCATGCGGTATGCTCCACTTGTATTGAAATGTAATGTTATTACATAAGTTGCGTAACGCTATAACGTATGCGATAGCCATGTGCAACAGCGGTAATCGGAAAATCCCATGCTTCATTCCCCCAGCCGGGACGATGGAAATCTCGTCTCGCTTTCCAGTGCAGGTGTAAGGCGCGGCGGGCGTTGGCTCGTGCGTGGCGTGGAGTTTTCCGTGCGTCGCGGCGAGATCGTCACGCTGATCGGCCCCAACGGTTCAGGCAAATCCACCAGCGCCAAAATGGCGATTGGGGTGATGAAGCCGGATGAGGGCCATGTGACGCGCCTTGCTGGCCTGAAAGTGGGCTATGTGCCGCAGAAACTCGCGGTGGATTGGACGATGCCCCTGACCGTGCGGCGTTTGATGACGCTGACCGGCCCGCTACCGGCCAGAGAAATCGATGCCGCGCTGAACGCCACCGGGATTGCGCATCTGGCGAAAGCGGAAGTGCAGCATCTTTCCGGCGGAGAATTTCAGCGTGCGCTTCTGGCCCGCGCCATTGCCCGCAAGCCGGATCTGCTGGTTCTGGACGAACCCGTTCAGGGCGTCGATTTTTCCGGCGAGATTGCGCTTTACGATCTCATCAAGAACATCCGCAATTCCACTGGCTGCGGAATTCTGCTCATCTCCCACGATCTGCATGTGGTGATGGCCGAGACCGATACCGTCATCTGCCTGAACGGCCATGTCTGCTGCCGCGGCACGCCGCAGGCCGTGAGCCAGAGCCCGGAATATATGAGGCTCTTCGGCGGCGCTGCTGCGCGTGGGCTGGCAGTTTACAGTCACAATCACGATCACACGCACCTGCCGGATGGTCGCGTCATGCATGCCGATGGCTCGGTCACCGATCATTGCCACCCGGAGGACGGTCACCACCATGAGCATGATCATCATCATGGCCATGACCACGAGGAGCATGAGGATGCCTGCGGTTGTGGCCATCATCACGGCGAAGATGACAAGCACCATGCGCCCGGAGTGAAACATGTTTGACGATTTCTTCATCCGCGCGCTTTTTGCAGGCGTCGGCGTGGCCTTGACCGCCGGGCCGCTCGGCTGCTTCGTGGTGTGGCGACGCATGGCCTATTTCGGTGATACCATGGCACATTCCGCGCTTTTAGGCGTCGCGCTTTCGCTGCTGCTTCAGCTGAACCTCATCGTCAGCGTCTTCATCGTGGCCGTCGCGGTTTCGCTTCTCCTGCTGTTCCTCCAGCGTCGACAGGCGCTTTCTGCCGATGCTCTTCTGGGTATCCTGTCGCACTCCGCACTGGCCTTCGGCCTCGTCATCGTCGCCTTCATGACGTGGGTGCGTATCGATCTCGTTGCTTTCCTTTTCGGCGATATCCTTGCGGTTTCGGTTACGGATATCCAACTGGTATGGGGTGGCGGGGCGCTGGTGCTCTTTGCCATCGTCTATTTGTGGAAGCCGCTGCTTGCCTCCACCGTTAATGCCGAACTTGCAGAAGCAGAGGGGCTGCGGCCCGAACGCTCCAAACTGCTTTTCATGCTTTTGATGGCTCTCGTCATTGCCATTGCCATGAAGATCGTCGGCATCATGTTGATCACGTCGCTGCTGATCATACCGGCAGCAACCGCACGACGCTTTTCGGCAACGCCGGAAATCATGGCGGTTCTTGCCTCGCTCATCGGCGCACTCGCCGTAATCGGCGGGCTGATGGGATCGCTGCAATATGACACGCCATCCGGCCCGTCCATCGTCGTTGCCGCCGTGTTGCTTTTTGTCTTGAGTCTCTTGCCTATGCCGGGTCGGTCGCGTAGGGCAGAGCAGGGAGTCCGCTGATGAACGCCAAAACGCTTACCCGCAACCAATCGCTTGTTTATGACGCGCTTTCACGCTCGCAAGCGCCGCTGAGCGCCTATGTCATTCTGGATAAGCTGCGCGACGCAGGCTTTCGCGCGCCCTTGCAGGTCTATCGCGCCCTTGAAAAGCTGATAGAGTTCGGCCTTGTGCACCGCCTCGAAAGCCTGAACGCTTTCGTCGCCTGCTCCCACACCACCGCCGATTGCTGCACTCACCACCACGGCACGGTGGCTTTCGCAATCTGCAACGCCTGCGGCCAGGTGACCGAATTCCACGACCACGAAATCGACCACCGTCTGGGCGATTGGGTCAAGGGCCAGAAGTTCAAGGCTGAAAAGACAACGATTGAAATCCGCGGCCTCTGCGAGGCTTGCGCGGCGTAAGTCCCTGCGTTGATAATAGTTGATAAATCCAATATCCTCGATCCATTGGTTCGAAGGAGTGGTTCATGATCAGCGCCGATCTTGGTAAGCAGCTCGAAAGCTACATCCAGCAACTCGTTGAAAACGGTCGCTATGGTTCGAAGAGCGAGGTTCTGCGCGAGGGCGTGCGTCTCGTTCAGGAACGCGAAGCGCGTCTGGCGGCTCTTGACGCATCTATCATGCGGGGTGTTGCCGATGCGGAAGAGGACAGAACGTATCCAGCCGAGGACGTTTTTGCTGAACTCAGGTCCCGCTACAAAGCCGGTTCTTCGAAGTAAGCTCGATGGATGTCCACTTCACGGCCAACGCCCGGGATGATCTCTTAAAAATTGGCGACTTCATCGCGCAAGAGAGCCCGATCCGGGCCATTTCATTTATCGATGAGCTTGAAGAAAAATGCCTCTCAATCGCGGACGCACCAAAAGCCTTCTCACTCGTGCCACGTTATGAGCCCATGGCATTCGCCGACGTGTGCATGGCAACTATCTCATTTTCTATCGCGTAGAAGCTGAGCGGGTTGTGATCATCCATGTTTTTGCATGGTGCTTTGGATTATTCAGACCTGTTCGACGGCTGAGCGTTCAAACCGGCTTCAACTCTTCCGCAAAGCGCTTCCAGTTACCGACATATTTTTCCGCCGATTTCGTCAGACCTTTAACGGCCTCACCATCCAGCGTGCGGATGGCGCGGGCAGGGGAGCCGACGATTAGAGAGTTGTCGGAGAATTCCTTGCCTTCAGTCACCAGCGCGTTGGCGCCAACCAGACAGTTTCGCCCGATTTTTGCGCCATTGAGGATCGTCGCGCCCATGCCGATCAGCGAATTATCACCAATGGTGCAGCCGTGGATGATTGCGTGGTGTCCGATGGTGCAGTCTTCTCCGATGGTTGCGGGGAAGCCGGGGTCGCTGTGAACCATCACGCCTTCCTGAATATTGGTGCCGCGGCCCACAGTGATAGGCTCATTATCGCCCCGCAGCGTCGCGCCGAACCAGATGCCGACATCTTCGCCGAGCGTGACCGAGCCGATGACATTCGCATCCGGGGCAACCCAGTATCGATCCGGTGAGGGCGTGTTCGGCACCCTCTCGCCAAGGCGGTAAATCGGCATATGCTCCTCCCGAAAGCGGTGGTCTTAGACCACCTTAACCGTCAATGTGCCGACGCCATCCACGCCGCAAACCATCGTGTCACCCGGAACGACCGGGCCAACGCCCGCGGGCGTGCCAGTCATGATCACATCGCCTGCGGCCAGCGTGAAGAGCTTGGAAAGCTCCGCGATGATTTCGGCGGTCTTCCAGATCATCTGATCGAGATCGCCGGATTGCTTGCGCTCGCCATTGACCTCGAGCCAGACGGAACCCTTGGCCGGATGGCCGATCTTCGACGCCGGGACGAGTGCCGAGACAGGGGCGGAAGCTTCGAATGCCTTGGCGCTTTCCCATGACCGGCCCATTTTCTTCAGCGCATCCTGCATATCGCGCCGGGTCATATCAATGCCGACACCATAGCCCCAGACGTGGTCGAGAGCGCTCTCGACAGAAATGTTCGAGCCGCCGCTTTTCAGCGCAACCACGCATTCCACTTCGAAATGGACATTGGAGGATAGCGGCGGATAGGGGAAATCCTTGCCCGAAGCGAGGAGGTTATCCGGGTTCTTCTGGAAGAAGAAGGGAGGCTCACGCGAGGGATCGTGCCCCATTTCAATCGCATGGTCCGCATAATTCCGACCCACGCAATAGACCCGTCGCACCGGAAAAGTTTCATTCGTGCCTTCGACGGGCAAAAGGACGGGCTGAGGGACGGGGATGACTGTTGCGGACATGATGCACTCCTGTTTGGAAGTTGTCTTGTCCCGCAATTCCGAAGGAATTTCCAGCCCAATATCTCGCCAATCTGTACTCTGCCAAGCCTGAATATCGTTATGAGAGCACCCAGGCCAACACGCCGGCAACAAGGATAAAGACGACGATCACGCCGAGCAGACGTCCAAGGCCTTCATTGGTGTTGCTATCTGCACCCACAACGCTCCAATAGAGAGACTTTTCATCGGTTTTCTCGCTCATGCCATTCTCCTTGCTGATATTTCATGGCTAACCATGTTCGATGAAGCAGAGTTCCGCAGCACGCATAGGCGAATTGCGCCTTCGCGGCTGGATTGCGCGTGCATTACGCCTTATATGGTCGTCAAAATAAAGTCCTCTTGATGCTCGCTGATTTGGCAACGAGGACGTGCTGACAAAGCAGGGATAGATTATCGCAATGACCGAGTTGGGTAAGCGCAACGGCGCGGCTTCACACTATCAGCGTGGCAAGGTGTTTGCCGTGGCGCCCATGATCGACTGGACGGACACGCGCTGCCGTTTCCTGCACCGCCAGCTTTCGCAGCACGCGCTTCTCTATACCGAGATGATCGTGGCCGATGCCATCATTCATGGCAAGCGTGACAAGCTTCTCGAATATCACCCGCAGGAGCATCCGGTGGCTTTGCAGTTGGGCGGATCAGATCCCGCAAAGCTTGCCGAGGCTGTCAGGATTGCTGCGGATTACGGCTATGACGAGTTCAATCTCAACGTCGGTTGTCCTTCGGATCGCGTGCAGTCGGGTACTTTCGGTGCATGCCTGATGCGAGAGCCTGAAACGGTCGCTGCCTGCGTTTCCGCGATGAAGGCCGTCGCCAACGTGCCTGTGACGGTTAAATGCCGCATCGGTGTCGATGATCAGGAGCCTGAAACGGTGCTGCCGGATTTTATTGCACGGATGGTGCAGGCCGGTGCAGATGCGGTCTGGATTCATGCTCGCAAAGCGTGGCTTCAGGGCCTGTCTCCAAAGGAAAATCGTGAAGTTCCGCCGCTCGATTACGATCTCGCTTACCGCATGAAGCATGAAAATCCCGATCTTTTCATCGGTATCAATGGTGGCATTACCGATCTCGATCAGGCTGAAGAGCATCTGAAGCACTTGGATGGTGTCATGCTTGGCCGTGCGGCCTACCACAACACCTCCATCCTCGCGGATGTGGATCATCGCATTTACGGCGAAGCGCTAGGCGAACGCGATTGGGCGTCGCTCCGTGATGCCATGATGGCCTATGCGGAAGACTACATCGCCAAAGGCGGCCGCCTGAACCACGTGACCCGCCACATGGTAGGTCTGTTCCAGGGACTACCCGGCGCCCGCCGCTTCCGCCAGATACTCTCGAGCGACGCGACGAAACCGGGAGCAGGCACCGAAGTTATTTCAGCCGCATTTGGTGCTGTTGATTTTGATGGGGCTACAAAGGATATCGCCGTATAAAGCTTGGTCGCAGTGAATAGGATTCACCGCGACCCGCTTTAGATGCGATTTTATTGCATCTGCGTTATCGTTTAATTGAGGGCAATTAAACGCGACATGCTTTAGCGGTCTTCAGCAGCGCACACGACGCGCGCCTCACACCAATGATTGCAATAGCTGCGCGCCATTCGGCGCGTTCACCTTGCCGCCAGTAATGAAGAAGGAAAAGACGTCGCGAGGTTTCTTTTCTGTCTTTCTATCCGGCGATATCAGCGGAAGATCGTCCGGCACACCGCCAGCTGCGTAGGTTTTCAGGCGTTCGCTCCAGGCTTCCACGTCCTTTTTCTGGTAGCAAGTCTCGATATCGTCTTCGCCCTTTTGCAGGCGACAATAAACGAAATCGGCGGTCACGTCCGGCAGCATGGGGTAGTCGTGGTGGTCAGCGCAGACGACCGCGACATTGTGCTTATCCAGCAGCTCGATGAATTCCGGCACCTGAAAACTGTCATGCCGAACCTCGACGACGTGCTGCAATTTTAGCCCATCCTGCTTTTCCGGCAGCAATGCCAGAAAAGCAGCGAAATCGTCCGGCTCGAATTTTTTCGTCGGGGCAAATTGCCAAAGAATAGGGCCCAGATGATCGCCAAGCTCAGTCAAGCCCTGCGTCAGAAACTTCGTCATCGATTCGCCGGCCTCGGCCAGCACCTTGCGATTGGTGACGAAACGGCTGGCTTTCAGTGAGAAGATGAAGCCGTCGGGCACTTCGGACGCCCATTTGGCGAAGGTCTCGGGCTTCTGGCTGCCATAATAGGTGCCGTTCACTTCGATAGCTTTCAGCTTCGATCCCGCAAATTCAAGCTGGCGCTTCTTGGCAAGCTTCTCGGGATAGAACGTGCCTTCCCAAGGCTCGAAGGTCCAGCCGCCGATACCTGCGCGGATCGTTCCCGATTTGCTCATTATTTTCTCCCGATCAAATATTCGGACCATGTCACCGGACGGCGAATTACTCCGCCGCCTGTATTTTCTTTTCTGGATGCCGCTCCAGCAGTTCCTTGAGGAACTGGCCGGTATAGGAGCGCTTCTCCTTGACGATCTGTTCCGGCGTTCCCGCCGCGACGATCTCGCCGCCGCCGGTGCCACCTTCAGGGCCGATATCGATGATCCAATCCGCCGTCTTGATGACTTCGAGATTGTGCTCGATCACCACCACCGAGTTGCCCTGATTGACCAGTTCATGCAGCATTTCCAGCAGCTTCTTCACATCGTGGAAATGCAGACCGGTCGTCGGTTCATCGAGGATATAGAGCGTGCGCCCGGTCGAGCGCTTGGAAAGCTCCTTCGCGAGCTTGACGCGTTGCGCCTCACCACCGGACAGCGTGTTGGCCTGCTGGCCGACCTTGATATAGCCGAGGCCGACATCGAACAGCGATTGCAGCTTGTCACGCACGGCTGGAACGGCGGAGAAGAATTCCACGCCCTCCTCAACCGTCATGTCCAGCACGTCCGCAATCGATTTGCTCTTGAAGGTGACGTCCAGTGTCTCGCGATTGTAGCGCTTGCCGTGGCAGACGTCGCAGGTCACGTAGACGTCCGGTAGGAAGTGCATTTCGATCTTGATGACACCATCGCCCTGGCAGGCCTCACACCGACCACCCTTCACGTTGAAGGAGAAACGGCCCGGCGCATAACCGCGTGCTTTTGCTTCTGGCAGACCGGCAAACCAGTCACGGATCGGTGTGAACGCGCCGGTATAGGTTGCCGGGTTGGAGCGGGGCGTGCGGCCAATGGGCGACTGGTCGATATCGATGACCTTATCGATGAATTCGAAGCCATCGATACGATCATGCTCAGCCGGAATTTCACGCGCGCCCATGACGCGACGCGCAGCGGATTTATAAAGTGTCTCGATTAGGAAGGTAGATTTACCGCCGCCTGAAACACCCGTAACCGCCGTGAACACGCCGAGTGGCACAGCTGCCGTCACGTTCTTCAGATTGTTGCCGCGAGCGCCGACGACCTTGATTTCCTTGCCCTTCTTGGGCTTGCGCCGTTCCGCCGGAACAGGCACGCCCATTTCTCCGGACAGATATTTGCCTGTCAGCGATTTCGGATTGGCCATGACCTCCTGCGGTGTGCCTTCGGCAATCACCTGGCCGCCATGGATGCCCGCTGCGGGGCCGATATCGACCACGTAATCCGCCGTCAGGATGGCGTCTTCGTCATGCTCGACGACGATAACGGTGTTGCCGATATCGCGCAGGTGCTTCAGCGTGTCCAGCAGCCGCGCATTGTCGCGCTGGTGCAGGCCGATAGATGGTTCATCGAGGACATAGAGAACGCCTGTTAGGCCGGAGCCGATCTGCGATGCCAGGCGAATACGCTGGCTTTCGCCGCCCGAAAGCGTGCCGGAATTGCGCGAGAGGCTGAGGTAATCCAGACCAACATCGTTGAGAAAGCGCAGGCGCTCGCGGATCTCTTTCAGAATCCGCACGGCAATCTCGTTCTGCTTTCCATTCAGATGTTCCGGCAGGACTTCGAACCAGTCCCGCGCCACCTTGATCGACATTTGGGTGACTTCGCCGATATGCAGTTTGTTGATCTTGACTGCCAGCGCTTCCGGCTTCAGGCGATAACCGGCGCAGGCCGGGCAGGGGGCTGCCGACATATAGCGCTCGATCTCTTCGCGCGCCCATGCGCTATCCGTTTCCTTCCAGCGGCGTTCGAGATTTGGAACGATACCCTCGAAATTCTTGACCGTTTTGTAGGAGCGTGCACCGTCCTGATACTGGAATTCGATCTTCTCGTCCGTGCCCTTCAAAATCGCCTTTTTGGCGGCTTCTGTCAGTTCGTTCCAACGGCTGGAAAGCTTGAAACCGAAGGCCTTACCGAGCGCCTCAAGCGTCTGATTATAATAGGGCGACGAGGATTTGGCCCAAGGCGCGATTGCGCCATCACGCAACGTGCGCGCGGGCTCCGGCACGATCAGCGCCTCATCCACTTTTTGCTGCGAGCCGAGACCATCACAGGTGGGGCAGGCGCCGAAGGGATTGTTGAAGGAAAACAGCCGCGGCTCGATTTCCGGAATGGTGAAGCCGGAGACGGGGCAGGCGAATTTTTCCGAAAACAGCACGCGCTCATGCGTCTCGTTGAGAGATTTATTGGCAGAGCCGCCAGCCGCCGTTTCTTCAGCCGGAAGAGGCTTGTCGGCAAATTCGGCAACCGCCAGACCATCCGCCAGTTTCAGGCAGGTCTCGAGACTGTCTGCCAGCCGCGCGGCCATATCCGGGCGCACGACGGCGCGGTCCACCACCACGTCGATATCGTGTTTGTACTTCTTGTCGAGCGCGGGAACATCGGCAATTTCGTAAAACTGCCCATCCACCTTCACACGCTGGAAGCCTTTCTTCATCAGTTCGGCGAGTTCCTTTTTGTACTCGCCTTTGCGCCCGCGAACTATGGGCGCCAGAATGTAAAGACGCGTGCCTTCCTCGAAAGCGAGGATGCGATCCACCATCTGGCTGACCGTCTGGCTTTCGATCGGAAGGCCCGTGGCGGGCGAATAGGGAACGCCGACGCGCGCAAAGAGCAGGCGCATATAGTCATAGATTTCCGTCACGGTGCCCACGGTGGAACGTGGGTTCTTGGACGTGGTCTTCTGCTCGATGGAAATGGCGGGCGACAGGCCCTCGATCTGGTCCACATCCGGCTTCTGCATCATTTCCAGAAACTGGCGGGCATAGGCCGAAAGACTTTCGACATAACGCCGCTGGCCTTCCGCATAGATCGTATCGAAGGCGAGCGAGGATTTTCCGGAGCCAGAAAGCCCGGTCATGACGATCAGCTTGTTGCGTGGCAAATCAAGGTCGATGCCCTTGAGATTGTGCTCACGGGCACCGCGGATGGAAATCGTCTTCAGTTCACTCATGACAAGGCTCGGGACTTTGCGTGTTGGGAAGCGTCGGTTCTTATGTAATCACCACGAACGGCGTGTCGAGGCGAATTGCATTTCAATGCTGCTTTTCGATCTACTTGACTCACTGGCTATGCCTTAATAGAACAAAAAAGGAACATAATGCAACCGTGTACGTGGGCAAGAACATTCCTTGTGGATTGTCGTTCCATTCGCTGCCCATTGCGGCAGACGATGGTCTATGGTGCGCGGGACTTTTGAACAGGAAAAATGCCGTTCATGACGTTCGGCAGACAGGAAGATAAATATGGCTGGCAGCGTAAACAAGGTTATTCTAATCGGAAACGTAGGCGCTGATCCGGAAATTCGCCGCACGCAGGATGGACGCCCGATTGCGAACTTGCGTATTGCGACCTCCGAAAGCTGGCGCGACCGCAATTCTGGCGAGCGCAAGGAAAAGACCGAGTGGCATACGGTCGTCGTTTTCAACGAAGGCCTCTGCAAGGTTGTGGAGCAATACGTCAAGAAGGGCGCGAAGCTCTATATCGAAGGCGCGCTTCAGACCCGCAAGTGGCAGGACCAGAACGGCAATGACCGTTATTCGACGGAAGTTGTCCTTCAGGGCTTCAACTCGACGCTGACCATGCTCGATGGTCGCGGCGAGGGCGGCGGTGGAGGCCGTGGCGGAGAAATGGGCAGCGGCGGCGATTATGGCAGCGGCGGCGGATATGGTGGCGGCAGCGGTGGTGGAAACTACGGCGGCGGCTACGACCAGCAGTCCTCGCGCGGCGGCTCCTCTTCTCGCGGCGGCCAGTCTTCCGGCAACTTCTCCAATGATCTGGACGACGACATTCCGTTCTGATCAGCCGGTCGGAAGCCTGTCCAGGATTGCTGGATCGAATAGCTTCCATGTCCGGTATTGAATATTGACAGTCAAAGGGCGGCCAGGCTGCCGCCCTCATTTTGATTTCAGATATTGCGGAGGACAGAATATGACGGATCAGGTAACGCAGCCCAAGCAACCCGCCACATGGCGCATTGTGCTGGCAGCCCTTCTCGATTTTTTCACCGCTTTCTGGATTTTCGGCCTCTTGATCGCTTCACTCCTTGGCGGGCTCACCGAAACCGGCTTCCGGCTTAACGGTTTCCCTGCGCTTTTGTGTTTCGCGCTGATCGTCGGCTATTTTGTCGTGTTCAATAAATTTTTCGGCGGCACGATATGGAAGCGGTTGTTGAAGGCGCAGCGGTAGGCGAACTATGAAACCCGGGAAAGATTAGGTCGTCTTGAATGGTGCAAGCCACAGGAAGAAGCCACGGCCTAAAAAAATCGACCAATCCGAGTTATTCGGATTGGATTTTAGGCATTGCCTTAATGTGTTCTGGCTATTTTAATAGCCCTTCCAGCAATCAAACGGCACTTATTACGGGTGTCTGATGAACGACGATACGTGCATGATGCGGGACGCGCTCATATAGATCGATGATGTCGTGGTTGACGAAACGTACGCATCCAGACGATACCGCTTTCCCAATGGATTGCCATTCCGGGCTGCCATGCAGCCGATAAAGCGTGTCATTGCCATCCTTGAAAATATAAAGCGCACGCGCGCCGAGAGGGTTGGTGATCCCCGGATCCATGCCGCCATTTGCGACGGAATATCGTTCGAGTTCGGGCTGTCTGGCGATCATTTCGCCGGGCGGTTTCCAGCGCGGCCAATGTTGCCGCCAGTGAATGATGCCTTCGCCCTGCCACGCGAACCCTTGCCTGCCAATTCCAACACCATAGCGCATTGCTGTGCCACCTTCTTCTACGAGATAGAGGAAACGTGTCGGTGTATCCACAACCACCGTTCCCGGTTTTTCTCCAGTGGGATCAGTTACCCGTTGTCTCAGATAATCGAGGTTCATCTTCTGGTAGGGGATGGCGGGTACCAGATGTCCATCATCTTCAAAAGCTGCATAGCGCGCCTCAAGCTCAACGTCGTTAGTGGGCGAATGAGGAGCGGTGACAGGCGGAGTTTCGGACGCGGATTGAACCCGATTTCCCGACGTAGCGCATCCTGAAAGAATGGCTGGAGTTGCAATTAGGCCCGTCAAGATAGAACGGCGTGACACTTGGATTGGTTGGGTTGACATCTGACACATTCACTGGGTTTCGGATTGCTGCCGAAGCAGCCGCGGATGAGAATGAGACAATGCCAAATGGTAAAAAGAGTCCACGGATCGGACGGTAATACCCCGCATAACCAAAAGTAATGAATTCAGTCGCTATCATGGGTTCGAGTAATGCCATCTATTGACCGAAGTCTGGGTATCGCGAAGTCTATGAATGCGCGCACGGCAGGTCGCATGAATTTCCTTGAAGGGAAAGCTAGAAAAGCCTCGCTTGGCTTAACCTCAAAATCGGGAAGGACGCGAACAAGGTCACCGTTTTGAAGGCTATCGGTAACAAGGTTTTGCTGAATAACGCCAACCCCGCGCCCATTCAGGATTGCGTCTATTAAAACTGGCGCATTATTCGATCTGAGAATCGGCCTAACGACGACTTCTTCGATAGAACCGTCGCGGTTGATAAGTTGGATCGAGCTTCGCGGAGAAATAATGGTTAAAGTGGAGATCACGTCGAGTTCCGACAGTCTCTGTGCTGAATTTATCGCTCCGCTTTTGCTTAGATAACTCGGTGCGGTCACGAGGATGCGCCTCACCCAGCCAATACGTCGGGTGATAGCTTCCTGTTCTTCAATCTTTCCATATCGAAGTGTCAGATCAAAGTTGTCGTAAACGAGATCGATAGTTCGATCGTCGAGGACCAGATCGATGCTTACGCCGGCATGACAGTCCTGGAAGTCGCTGACGATCTTATGAATATGACGAACTCCAACGCACGAGGGTGCATGGATACGCAGGGTGCCTTCTATTTCGCCCACATTCAGCCGCACACCCTCGATTGCGGCGTCAATGGAAGCGATTGCCTGCTTGCTCGCTTGATAGAGTTCGACACCATGTATTGTTGGGCGCACGCTTCTCGATGATCGCTCAAGAAGGCGAGCACTTACATGGCGTTCCAGATTGACGATATGCTTGGTGACCGCCGGTTGCGAAATTCCGAGATCACGAGCCGCCCCGGTTATCGAGCCTTTTTCCACGGTTCTAATGAAGGCCTTAAGAGCTGCGTTTATGTCCATGATAACCCATTAGAATGAGTGGAGCGTATTATAACGAATAGTGCGCCCGCGAGCTGGTGACAAGGTCAACGGATGGTTAAGCAAATGGCGCTATTGTGATTCTCAGTAGCGCGTTTGAAGGCTGTTCGAGAGTATGTGGACGAAGCATCATAAGAAGAGGCGGTTTGGCCGTCTCGTTGTTCCTGCGATTACGGTCGCGTTTCTCTCTTATTTCGGTTACCATTCCGTCCATGGCGATTTCGGGCTTGAGGCCACGGAACGGCTGGAGCGCCAGCGTATTGCAAGAACGGCGGAGCGGGATAAGCTCGTCAAGGCTCGCGTCGCGCTTGAGCGGCAGGTGGAATTGATGAGCGACGGCTCGCTGGAGCGGGACATGATCGATGAGATTTCCCGTTACCAGCTGAATATGTCCAAGCCGGACGAAATCGTCATCATGAACGGCTATATGTGATTAACCGAATTTAGGTTAATCGGCATTTATGATTTATTCACAGCTATTTAGCGTGAATATGTGCCATGCGTTTATGGCATTGCTGCTTCGCATTTTCTTGCATATGTTACGCGCCACTCCAACCATTCAAATTCAACTCAGGGAGGGATGAATGGCGCCGCGCAAAAACGCGACCGTATCCGGCCGCAAGACAACGGCAAAGACGCCTGCCAAGGAATTCACCGGCAAGAATTCGCTGGAATTCGGCAAGGAAGAAGAGCTTCACGCCTATCGCGAGATGCTGCTCATCCGTCGCTTCGAGGAAAAAGCCGGCCAGCTTTACGGCATGGGCTTCATCGGCGGCTTCTGTCACCTCTATATCGGCCAGGAAGCTGTCGTCGTCGGCATGCAGATGTCGCAGAAAGAGGGCGATCAGGTCATCACCGCTTACCGTGACCACGGCCACATGCTGGCTGCCGGCATGAGCGCACGCGGCGTCATGGCCGAGTTGACCGGTCGTCGCGGCGGTCTTTCCAAGGGGAAGGGCGGCTCGATGCACATGTTCTCCAAGGAAAAGCATTTCTATGGCGGCCACGGTATCGTCGGTGCGCAGGTTTCGCTCGGAACCGGTCTTGCCTTCGCGAACAAGTATCGCGGCAATGACAATGTATCCGTCACCTATTTCGGCGATGGCGCGGCCAATCAGGGCCAGGTCTATGAGAGCTTCAACATGGCTGCTCTCTGGAAGCTGCCAATCATCTATATCGTTGAGAACAACCGTTACGCCATGGGCACGTCCACTGGCCGTGCAACGGCACAGTCCAACTATTCGCTGCGCGGTTCCGGCTTCGGCATTCCCGGCGTTCAGGTAGACGGAATGGATGTTCGCGCGGTCAAGGCTGCTGCGGATGAGGCTCTGGAACATTGCCGTTCTGGCAAGGGCCCAATCATTCTGGAAATGCTGACCTATCGTTATCGCGGTCACTCCATGTCCGACCCGGCCAAGTATCGTTCCAAGGAAGAAGTGCAGAAGATGCGCTCCGAGCAGGATCCGATCGAACAGGTCAAGGCACGCCTTCTCGAACAGGGTTGGGCGAGCGAGGACGAGTTGAAGGCAATCGATAAGGACGTTCGTGACGTCGTTGCCGATAGCGCCGATTTCGCCCAGAACGACCCGGAGCCGGATGTTTCCGAGCTCTACACCGATATCCTGCTCTGATCCGGGAAGGGAGAAACCATGCCTATAGAAATTCTTATGCCCGCCCTTTCCCCAACCATGGAGGAAGGCACGCTTTCCAAGTGGCTGAAAAAAGAGGGTGACACGGTCACCTCCGGTGACGTGATTGCGGAAATCGAAACGGACAAGGCAACGATGGAAGTCGAAGCCGTGGACGAAGGCGTGATCGGCAAGCTGCTGATTGAAGCCGGCACCGAAAACGTGAAGGTCAACACGGCTATAGCCGTGCTGCTTCAGGAAGGTGAAAGCGCCGACGCCATCTCTTCTTCTGCAAAGAAAGAAGAGCCGAAGGCCGAAGCTTCCAATTCCGGTTCCGACGCTGCTGGTGGCAAGACCCGCGAAGCAAGCGAAGAGCCTTCCGCTGCCAAGGAAGCTGCAAAGGTTCCAGCCGCACCGAAGATCGAAGTTGCTGCCGATCCCGACATTCCTGAAGGCACCGAATTCGTAAGCCAGACCGTTCGTGAAGCACTTCGCGACGCCATGGCCGAAGAAATGCGCTCAGACGAAAACGTCTTCGTCATGGGCGAAGAAGTTGCCGAATATCAGGGCGCTTACAAGATCACTCAGGGCTTGTTGCAGGAATTCGGTGCTAAGCGTGTTATCGATACGCCCATCACCGAACACGGCTTTGCCGGTATCGGCGTCGGCGCGGCGATGACGGGTCTGAAGCCGATCGTCGAGTTCATGACGTTCAACTTCGCCATGCAGGCCATCGACCAGATCGTCAACTCTGCTGCCAAGACGCTTTATATGTCTGGCGGTCAGATGGGTGCACCGATGGTGTTCCGTGGTCCGTCGGGCGCTGCTGCCCGCGTTGCCGCTCAGCACTCGCAGTGCTACGCCGCATGGTACGGCCATATTCCGGGTCTCAAGGTCGTCATGCCGTACTCGGCAGCGGACGCCAAGGGTCTTCTGAAGGCGGCCATTCGCGATCCGAACCCGGTCATCTTCCTCGAAAACGAAATCCTGTACGGTCAGAGCTTCGAAGTTCCGAAGCTGGATGATTTCGTGCTGCCAATCGGCAAGGCACGCATTCACCGCAAGGGTAAGGATGCGACCATCGTTTCCTTCGGCATCGGCATGACCTACGCCATCAAGGCAGTCGCCGAGCTGGAAAAGGAAGGCATCGATGTCGAGCTGATCGACCTGCGCACCATCCGTCCAATGGACCTTCCAACGGTTATCGAATCCGTCAAGAAGACCGGTCGTCTGGTCACTGTCGAAGAAGGCTTCCCGCAGTCATCGGTCGGTGACTTCATCTCCAACCAGGTTCAGCGCGCCGCATTCGATTACCTCGATGCACCGATCCTGACGATTGCCGGTAAGGACGTTCCAATGCCTTACGCTGCAAACCTGGAAAAGCTGGCTCTGCCGAACGTCGACGAAGTCATCCAGGCTGTCAAAGCCGTCTGCTACAAGTAAGGGGAGGGCGTTTCGATGCCTATCAACATCACTATGCCTGCCCTTTCTCCGACGATGGAAGAAGGCAATCTGGCCAAGTGGCTGGTCAAGGAAGGCGACAAGGTTGGTCCCGGCGACGTGATTGCCGAGATCGAAACCGACAAGGCGACCATGGAAGTGGAAGCCGTGGATGAGGGTATCGTTGCCAAGCTGGTCGTTCCGGCTGGCACCGAAGCGGTCAAGGTCAACGCCCTGATCGCCATCCTCGCCGGTGAAGGCGAAGACGTTGCAGAGGCTGCCAAGGGTGGCGATGCTGCTCCGGCTAAGGCCGAAGCGCCGAAGCAGGAAGCCAAGGCAGAAGCACCGAAGGAACAGAAGTCGGAAGCTGCTCCTGCAAAGGCTGAAAAGCCGGTTGCAGATCAGGCTGCCGCACCTTCCACGCCTGCTCCGGTGTCGAAGTCCGGCGAGCGTCTTTTCGCATCTCCGCTGGCACGCCGTCTGGCGAAGGATGCCGGTCTTGATCTGTCGGCTGTATCGGGCTCTGGCCCGCATGGCCGTATCGTCAAGTCCGACGTGGAAAAGGCTGTAAGCTCCGGTGGCGCAAAGTCCGCTGCGGCACCTGCTCCCGCATCCTCCGGCGCTGCTGCACCGGCTGCTGCCAAGGGCCCGTCGGACGAGAACGTGCTCAAGCTGTTTGCGGAAGGCTCCTACGAGCTTCTGCCGCATGACGGCATGCGCAAGACGATTGCTTCGCGCCTGACCGAGTCCACGCAGACCGTTCCATCCTACACGGTTTCGATGGAATGCGAACTGGATGCGATGCTGAAGCTGCGCGCCGAGATCAATGCATCCGCGCCGGTGAAGAAGACGGAAAAGGGCGAGGTTCCGGCCTTCAAGCTTTCCGTCAACGACTTCATCATCAAGGCGATGGCGCTAGCACTGCGTGACGTTCCAATGGCGAATGCCTCCTGGACCTCCACGGCCCGCGTTCTGCACAAGCATGCAGATGTCGGCGTTGCGGTTTCCATCCCGGATGGTCTCATCACGCCAATCGTGCGCAAGGCGGAAGAGAAGTCTCTCTCGGCCATCTCCAACGAGGTCAAGGATCTCGCCAAGCGTGCGCGTGACAAGAAGCTGAAGCCGGAAGAGTACCAAGGCGGCACGACATCCGTGTCCAACCTCGGCATGTTCGGCGTCTCGTCCTTCACGTCCATCGTCAATCTGCCGCAGGCGTCCATCGTTTCGATTGGCGCTGGCGTCGAAAAGCCGGTCGTTCGCGGCGGCAAGATCGAAGTCGGCACAGTCATGACCGCCACCTTCGCCTTCGACCACCGCGTCATCGATGGCGCGCTCGGTGCGGAACTCGCTTCCGCCTTCAAGCGCTACATCGAAAGCCCGATGAGCATGCTGGTTTGATCGGAGTATAACATGGTGAAGTCGGTTCTCTGCTTTGGAGATTCCCTGACATGGGGTTCTGACGTGGAAAATGGCGGCCGGCATCGCCATGAGGACTTATGGCCGAGCGTCTTGCAAAAGGCGCTCGGCTCCGAAGTTCACATTATTCATGAAGGCCTCGGCGGTCGTACCACGGCGTATGACGATCATACCGGAGACTGCGACCGTAATGGTGCGCGGCTTTTGCCGACAATTCTACACAGTCATGCGCCGCTTGATCTCGTCATCATCATGCTCGGTACAAACGACATGAAGCCGTCTATTCACGGCTCTGCGGTCATGGCAATGCGCGGGATCGAGCGCCTGGTAAAGCTGATCCGATATCACATCTGGCAGGTTGAGGATTGGGATGCGCCGGATATTCTGATCGTAGCGCCGCCAATGTTATGTGAGACAGCGAACCCGGTTGCTGCCGCCGTTTTTCGCGGTGCCATAGATGAATCCGCGATGCTGGCATCCGTTTACCGCGATCTTGCCGATGAGATGGAGTGCGGCTTTTTCGATGCGGGATCGGTGGCCAAGGCCTCCCCGTTGGATGGCATTCATCTGGATGCAGAAAATACGCGTGCAATTGGTCGCGGGCTGGAGCCCGTGGTGCGCATGCTGCTTGGGATTTGAATTTTAGATTCGATTGACGAAGCGGCGCGAAGTCGCCGTCAAAAAGATAAAGGCAGGAAATAGAATGGCTCAATCTTATGACGTCATCATCATCGGCTCGGGTCCGGGCGGCTACGTCACGGCAATCCGCGCAGCACAGCTGGGTTTGAAGACGGCCATCGTGGAGCGCGAGCATCTGGGCGGCATCTGCCTCAACTGGGGCTGCATTCCCACCAAGGCGCTGCTGCGCTCGGCTGAAGTTCTCGACAATGCCAATCATTCCAAGAATTACGGCTTGAAGCTCGAAGGCACCATCAGCGCCGATGTGAAGGAAGTCGTTGCCCGTTCGCGCGGCGTTTCTGCCCGCCTCAACGGCGGCGTCGGCTTCCTGATGAAGAAAAACAAGATCGACGTGATCTGGGGCGAAGCCAAGCTCACCAAGCCGAACGAAATCGTCGTCGGCAAGACATCCAAGCCCATCGTGCAGCCGCAGAATCCTGTTCCAAAGGGCGTGCTGGGTGAGGGCACTTACACTGCAAAGCACATCATCGTTGCCACTGGCGCACGTCCGCGCGCTCTGCCCGGCATCGAGCCGGATGGCAAGCTGATCTGGACCTATTTTGAAGCCATGAAGCCGGATTTCATGCCGAAGTCCATCGTCGTCATGGGTTCCGGCGCCATTGGTATCGAGTTTGCCTCCTTCTATCGCTCCATGGGCGTGGATGTGACCGTGGTCGAGCTGATGGCAAACGTCATGCCGGTGGAAGATGCCGAGATTTCCGCATTCGCCCGCAAGCAGCTTGAAAAGCGCGGCCTGAAGATCATCACCGAAGCCAAGGTTTCGAAGGTGGACAAGGGTGCGAATTCCATTACTGCCCATGTCGAGACCAAGGATGGCAAGGTTCAGCAGATCACCGCGGATCGCCTGATTTCGGCTGTCGGCGTGCAGGGCAACATCGAAAACCTCGGTCTGGAAGCGCTGGGCGTGAAGACGGATCGCGGCTGCGTGGTCATTGACGGTTATGGCAAGACCAATGTGCCGGGCGTTTACGCCATCGGTGATGTCGCCGGCCCGCCAATGCTGGCGCACAAGGCCGAGCATGAAGGCGTTATCTGCATCGAAAAGATCGCCGGTGTTCCGGGCGTTCACCCGATGGATAAGAACAAGATTCCGGGCTGCACCTACTGCAACCCGCAGGTCGCCTCCGTCGGTCTGACGGAAGCCAAGGCCAAGGAGCAAGGCCGCGAAATCCGCGTCGGTCGTTACTCCTTCGCCGCCAACGGCAAGGCGATTGCGCTGGGTGAAGATCAGGGCATGGTCAAGACCATCTTCGATAAGAAGACCGGCGAATTGATCGGTGCTCACATGGTGGGTGCGGAAGTGACCGAGCTCATTCAGGGCTTCGTCGTGGCCATGAATTTGGAAACCACGGAAGAAGAGCTGATGCACACCATCTTCCCGCATCCGACACTGTCTGAAATGATGAAGGAAAGCGTGCTCGACGCTTACGGTCGCGTGCTCAACGCTTGATAAATGCCTTGGTCGCTCCCTATCTTTAGAGCGTTTCCTTGTTAAATGGAAACATTCTGCCGTGGCAGGTTTTCGTCAGGGCAAAGGCGATTGGCGAAGGGCATACCCAAAGGTACGGTCGAGCCAATCGCCTTTGAGCCTGGCGGAAAGATGCCCGGCCCTACGGGTTGGTTGAAACGGGCCACCTGCTTGCACGGACGGCTTGGCCGTATGCTATGGCTACGGCACGCGCCGCCCGCACAAGCAGGTGACCCGTTTGAACCAACAGAATTG
>JAAIGF010020385.1_pt1 | contig 24742 bp, 20 predicted proteins | sample 6487441 | NCBI WGS metagenome assembly JAAIGF01 (sample SAMN13974129, study PRJNA590717) | phyllosphere metagenome | biome: pepper field; feature: multiple bacterial spot infested pepper fields; material: pepper leaves; isolation source: leaves from pepper fields | host: Capsicum annuum ... | reverse complement strand
GTTCACGAAGTCTTGGCTGGTCGCCATTGGTACGCCCATTTTCACGACATACCCGACTGAAGCGGTGCGACTGATGCATACCGTTTCGGCAGGGAGCAGCCGAGCGGCAGAATTGTCCAACCCTGATTGATTCGTGCTCTGAAGCGTTGAGAAAATTGTTCCTTCATGGTTTGCCCGGGCATCCTTGATCCCGATCCAAGGGACATCACCGTTCCAGTAGTCAGGCATGTCTTTGCTTGGCGTGTGACCGGACTCCATACGAGCGATCTGGACCAGGGGAACCCACTCCCATACATCCACAAGCGGAGACTTTGGTTTTCCGATCGACGTTGCACACACACCCATGATGTGGGCGTCAGAGCGCGATTTGTACCGCGGTGGCGGCGGAAGCGGAGAGAAGTCATGAAGCAAGCGCTGTGCGGTCATTTCCGGGTGCGCCGATCGCCACGCCTCAGTGAGGCGCCCCGAGGCTGCGTCTCGAAGAACGGATTCGCGGAATCGCTTGATAAGCCTCGGAACTGCATCGATACGAGCCTGGAGGGTATCGATCTGTGCCAGCAGCACATCCAGCTTCTGTGTAATGCGTTTCTGTTCGTCCAATGGGGGGATCGGGAATCGATGACCACGAACGTCCTCAGACTTGATGGCAGGATACAAGGCCCCTTGTACCTTCGAGACCATCGATTCGACAAAATCGACTGATCGAACGACGGAAAAAATCCAACTGGAGTCGACTTCAATAGGGCGTAGCACCTCGAACCCTGTGGAAGCCGTTGCTCCATCATGATCCTCCAGTACCAGCGCCACTGCATTTAGATTGGGCCTTGTCATCGAAATAATAACGTCGCCGTTCGCTAGCAGCTTGCGTGCACGGCTGGGGGCATCGCTTCCGTCCATTTCTTGCGGAGTCGCGATGGTCTTTGTTTTTCTTTCGATACTTGCAATGTCCACGTAAGTAAACGCACCTTCCGAAGGGGGGGGGCGTACTTCAGCCTGTGAACAGACATCGCCAAGTGTGGTCACAGCCCAATTGGATGGCAGATCATTCATTTTTCAGTGCGCCCTTCGACAAGCTGCATCCCCATCACCTCAGCCAACAATTGCTTCTGCTCCAACGCCTCATCCCCAGCCCCCAGCGCCTGCATCAACGCATCCAGCTCCCTCAGCGCTTCCGACAGCTCCGCCATCGCCTCAGCCGCCAGCACTTCCGGCGCAGGCAGATTACCCGCATCCACGCTGTCAGCATCCTTCAGCCAAGTGATATCCAATGAATCACCGCGCTCCTTGATCTGATCGCGCGTGAAGCAGCGGAACCGGCCTTCCTCACCCTCATCCACACGCGGGCTCCGCCCGTTCGCATCTTCTCCATAAGCCTCTTCAAACGGCTTCAAGTGCACGGGACCAAACGGCGTCCGCTTGCCGAAGCTTGGCATGTTGCTGCGCAGGTCATACACCCACGTAGCCGTCGTGCACCCCGTTTCCTGGCGCGGACTTTCTGCCGTGCCCTTCTGGAAGAACAGCACATTGGTCTTCACGCCCTGCGCGTAGAAAATGCCGGTGGGCAGGCGCAGCAGCGTATGCAGATTGCACTTCTCCATCAGGTCGCGGCGGATCTCGGTACCGACGCCGGATTCAAAAAGCACGTTGTCCGGCAGCACCACTGCCGCTCGCCCGCCCGGCTTGAGCCCGCGGTAGATGTGCTGCAGGAAGGCCAGCTGCTTGTTGCTGGTGCGATAGGTCAGGTCGTCGCGCGTGGGGCCGCCACCGCCCTTAGCGGTACCGAACGGTGGGTTGGACAAGATGATGTCGACCTTAGTCTTTGATACGTCTGCACCTGCATTGCCCAGGCTGTTGCCCAGTTTCACCACGCCTTCGCCCTCGCCATCAATCCCATGCAGCAGGCAGTTCATCAGCGCCAGGCGGCGGGTACCGGGTACGAGCTCCATGCCGACAAAGGCCTTGCGACGCTGAAAGCGGCGCTCCTTGTCGGTCAGGGTGTACAGATCATCGGTCTGCGACTTGATGTACCCATCTGCGGCAATCAGGAAGCCTGCGGTACCCGCCGCAGGGTCTTGAATGGTCTCGCCCGGCTGCGGCCTCAGGCAGTGGATGATCGAGTCGATCAGCGCGCGCGGCGTGAAGTACTGTCCCGCGCCCGACTTGGTCTCGTTCGCGTTTTTCTGCAGGAGACCTTCGTACAGGTCGCCCAAGCCATCCTCGCGCGCGCTGAACCAGTCCAGGCCATTCAGGGCCTTGATCAGGGTCTCCAGATGCCGTGGCTCCTTCAGGCTGGTCTGCGCATCGGCATAGATGGCCGCGATCATCAGGTCATCGCTCTGGCTGAGATCGAGCAGCATGCGCTTGTACCCGATCAGCAGCTTGGCGCCTGACAGGGCCGTCAGGTCAGTCCACCGGCAACCTGCGGGAAGCTTGTGTTCGAAAGCTTCGTTGTTCTGCACCTGCTCGTATTCCATTTTCAGGAACAGCAGCAACACCAGCTCGGTGACGTAGTCACTGTAGTTGATGCCATCGTCGCGCAGGACATCGCAGAGGTTCCAGAGCTTCTGGACGATATCGTTATGGTTCATTGGTGCTGTCTTCCATAGATGCAGTAAGGGCAGGCAGGGATGTGTCCGATGCCGGCCAGTTGATTTCATAGCGGGTGCTGCGGCCTCCGCCAGGCAGACGGCGCAGGCAGCCTTTTTCCAGCAGATCGGCCAAGTGGCGGGTGGCAGTGGCCTTGGAGACCTTGGCCACGGCCTGGTACTGGCTGGCGCTGATGCCCAGTGCGAACCCTCGTTCTCCACCGTCCAGCAGACGATTCAGTACCTTGGTCTGTTCGCCGGACAGCGGGTGCTCCCGGTGCGCCTGCCAGTAGCGTGTCTTGTTCAGAACTTTGTCGATGCGCTGCACCGCTTGGGTCAGGCTGGTGTGGAGAGTCTCCAGGAACCAGTGGAGCCAAGTGGTGATGTCCAGTCCACCCTTCTGCGTCGTTTCCAGACTGCGGTAGTAGCCGTTGCGGTCGGCCAGAATGGCGGCAGAGAGCGCATGAAAGCGGATTGCCTGCGGTTGCGACTGGGCCAGTGCAAGATCGGTCAAGGCCCGGGTCAGCCTGCCGTTTCCGTCGTCGAACGGATGCAGCGTGACGAACCAGAGGTGGGCGATACCGGCACGCAACAGCGGGTCGAGTGTCGCGTCCTGGTGGGAGCCATTGAACCAGTCGAGGAACGCGTCCAGCTGCGACTCCAGGCCCTGGCGGGGCGGGGCTTCGAAGTGCACGCGTGGCCGGTCGATCCTGCCGGAGACCACCTGCATGGGGGCCTCACCGCGCAACTGCCCGATCCGGATGCGGGTGGGGAGCAGGGCGTCTTCCCCGTCGGGAAACAACCAGTGATGCCAACGCATCAGACGCGGAAGATCCAAGGGCTGTTGTGCGCGACTCGTGGCGTCCAGCATCAGCTCGGCCAGCCCCTCGCTTTGGGCAGTGGCGCGGCGTGGTGTCGCATCAACCATGCCCAAGTGACGCGCCAGCGATGACCGGACCGAGCCGACATCCAAGTGCTCGCCCTCGATCTCTGAAGAGGTGACAATATTGGAGAGCAGGGCATCCAGGGCCTGCTCGCATTGCGTGTCACCCCCAACGGCACCCGCCATGCCCAGCACTTGGCCATAGGCTTGCTGGCACTCGCGAAGGTCCACAGCAAGCTCGTCCGCCTTCCACTGAAAGTGCGGCCACTCGGGATGCTGCCAGATCCAGTGCAGGGAGCTCATGGGCGGGTTTCCAGAACAATGAGCCGATCAGGGGGGATATACGGCTCGAACCATGAGCCGATTATGCGTCCTATTCGGCTCATCCGCTACCTTCAGCCTGCCCGCTCCCAGACTGTTTTGCCCAAGGTGTCGAGCACATGGTCCAGTCTGCCGTCCAGCAGGCGATCAAGCTGCGGCGCGCCGCCGTCCCCGATGAAGACCCGTTGAACATCTTCGCGAGCCATGACGACTTCATGCACCAGCTGCTGCGCCAAGCGGCCCAGCCATTTTCGCTGCACCGGAGTCCACGCCTGCTGGGCGTAAATGCCCCGCATCGCCCGCTCTACGCGCTGCTCGAAGGGCACAAGCGCCTCCCCCAATGCCGCGCGCCGGATGTGGCCGATGATGCTGGCTGCGACCTCCTGCTGGGTGCTGTCACGCCAAGCGCCCCGCAGATGCGCCTCACTGTAGCCATTCTGGTCCAGCAAAAGGCGGACCTCTTTCAACTGTGCTCGGGTCAGGTCGCGCGGCCGGTTGACGATGACACTCAAGGCCGCGGATTGATTGATCTGATCCCGAATGAACGCGTTGAAGCTGTCCAAGTAGTCCTGCGGCGCCTCATTTACGCCATAGCTCTGTTCGCGTAAGAGCAGTTCGTCATGATGCTCGGCAATGATGGGGTAGCGCTCTGTTCCCAACAGTTGGCCCACTTCCTGCAGCTGTTGCGGCAGGTTGGAATGACGCCGCAGGAACGCAGCCGCCTCACGCGCGCCCAGTCCATGTAGATGCTTGTGCAGCTGTGCAGGCGGCACACCCCATTCTGCCTCCAGCGCATCGAGCTTCTCGCGTACGTCCTTCCTGCACTCAGCCTTGTGCTCGGCCTGGCGCAACACGCGCATGATGCGCTGGCTCAGCTGGGCCAGGGCATCATCCGCGTGACTTCCGCCATCATTGCCAGGTGCGCTGAAGCTCGCTTCATGGCCGAGCTCACCAATCAGTTGCTCGATACTGACGCTCGGGTCCTTCACGAGCGGTTTCATGGTGTCCACCTCTTCCAGGGCGGCATACAGATCCACCGGATCGAAGATGCGGAATACGGTCTTGCCGATCTCGTCACAGCGACGGGTCGCGCGCCCCTTCATCTGTTCATAGAGGATGCGCGAGCGGACCCGACGCATGAAGACCAGATTGCTGATGGTGGGCACGTCGATGCCGGTGGTCAGCAAATCAACGGTAATTGCGATATTGGGATAGCGCTCATTCTTGAAGCAACGAATGAGCTGATCGACCTTGTCGCTATCCCCGACAATGACCGCGACGCTCGCCTGATTGTACTGATCGCCATGCATGGCCTTCAGTGCTTCATCCAGCCTGTTCTTGACGTGCTCTGCGTGCTTCTTGCTGACACAGAAGATCAGCGTCTTCTCCTCGCCATCAGGATCCAGTTCCTTGGCAAGCTGCTCACAGACGACCCGATCGAAATCGGGTGTAATGACACGACGGTTGAACGACTCGATATTGAAATCAAGCTCGTCCTCCAGCTCGGCGGTATCCACTTCGCCCGTGTGGATGTTGACCACACTGACCTGATCTCCACTGTCGAAATGGATGCCGTTGCGGCTGAGCAGTGTTTCGAAGCGGATCGGCGGCTCGTGGTCGATCAGCCAATCGTCAGCTACAGCTTCCCGATAGCTGTAGGTGTAGATGGGCTTTCCGAAAATTTCGGTTGTGTGCTTGGCCGGGGTCGCTGTCAGACCAATTCGGCAGGCATCAAAGTAGTCCAGAACCCGGCGATACTGCGACAGGTACTGCGCATGATCGCGCACGGCCAGCTCACCCTCGGTCATGTCCTGGTCGAGGGTGTAGCCGCGGTGGGCCTCGTCGACCACTATGCAATTGAACGTTCCGATTGCTGGCGGCGTGTCCGACTGGAAGATGCGCCTTACCATTGCCTGTACGGTTGCGACCTGAACTCGTGTCTCGTCGGCAGTTCGCGTGTCGTCCAACCCGTCGAGGTTGTAGATCTGGGCCAGTGTCTGATTCTGTTCCAGCGTCATCTCGGCCATTGCTTCACTGGCCTGTGTGCCTAGTGCAGAGCGATCGACAAGGAACAGGATGCGATTGAACCGCTCGCTCTTGAGCAAACGGTAGATCAATCCGATCATGGTGCGCGTCTTGCCAGTACCGGTGGCCATTGCCAACAGACAGTTGCGCTGGCCGGTGGCGAGGACCTCTTCCACGGCATGGATCGCATGCTGCTGGTAGTCGCGCAATCGAAGGTAGCTCATACCTTCATGTTCGAGCTCCGCCTCTGCCTTGGCGCGGTCCCGCTTGAGCTGGTCCAGAATATCCGCTGGGGTATGGAAACCGTGCAGTGCGCGCCGCAGATTGGAGGGCGAGCGAAGATCGCGGAACCAGACACCCGACTGTTCGGCAAGTTGCTTGACGAATGGACGTCCATTGCAGGCGAATGCCAGGGGCACCTGGAACGTTCCACCCTGGCCGTCCTCCCAGCCAGCATGCAAGCCTGCACCTGCCCACGCCATTTCGACGCCACCCTCAGCGGTCAGGTCGCGCGCATAGCGCTCGGCTTGAGGAATGCGATCGGCGATATTGACCCCCTTGCGCTTGGCCTCAACGATGGCAACCGGCGTCAGACCGATGAAAAGCACATAGTCTGCATTGGCATGAGGTACAGAGGTTGGCCATTCCGCAATGGCCAGGTTGCGGCCCTTCTCCGGACGGACGCCTTTCGCGTAGGTGAGCTCCAACGAGTCGGCTTCCCATCCCGCATCGCGAAGCTGCTGGTCAATAAGGATGCGGGTGAGATCTTCGCTCAGCTCGAAGCTGGCGCTGGATCGCTGTGTGCTCCGGGCAACGTGCTGCGTCGCGTTCGTTGCGACCCCGACGGAAGCTTGAAGGTCCGTTACACGTTGCTCGAACTCTGCCCGAAGCTGCTGTAGTTCCTGTTCGCGCTGAGCGACCGCTGCCGCGAGCTCTCTGGCCTCGGCATCCATAGCCTCAGCCAATTCTGCATTGAGTTGTACCTCACGCTCTTTCAGGTCAATCAGGGCTTTGCTCTGATCGTGCTGCTGACGCGCGGCATCCAGCTCGGCCTGCAGCTGGCCGACCTGATGCTGGATCTCACGCAGGGGTCCTGCAGGATCCTTGGGGGGGAGGAACGGGCCCGGCTTGAACTGGGCAGCGTTGTTGCCAAAAGCACGGTGGTACCAGATCGCCAGTTCTCGCGCGACTTTGAGGCCGTCCATGGCTTCACGATGCTGGGTGGCAAATTCGTGCGTCGCCTTGTTGCCCTCGACACGAAGGACCCGGAACAGGTCTTGCACCTTTGGATCCAATTGCAGTTCACGGCCCAACTGATACAACAGGCTGGCTTGACTGGTCTGGGAATCCCGACGAATAGCGGCACGGACGGCAAGGTCCTGTGCGAAGGCCTCGCCAAGTTGCCTCAGCTTGATCAGCGTCGTGTTGGGATCACTGGCGAAGACCTGTTCGGCCATCATCGCCAGCTTCAGGAAGACGGGATCGTGTTCCTGCAGGAAGTGAAAGTTGCTGTCGGCAGTCACACGCGTATCCATACAGGAGCGCTCGGCGGCGGGTGGCATCTTGCGGCAGCGATCATATCCCACGCGCCAATTTCGGTCATGTTCGGCCAAAAAGTCGGAAGCGTCGGTTTTTTGGCGGCGGGTGAGTGGAAATCGGGGAGCCCCGACCAAGGTCGGCCTCTACCAAAGCCCACCCCGGTAGAATGCCCCCATGAAAATCGCCTCGTGGAACGTCAACTCCCTCAATGTCCGCCTGCCGCACCTGGAGCAGTGGCTCAAGGAATTCGCCCCGGACATCGTCGGCATCCAGGAAACCAAGCTGGAGGACCACAGGTTCCCCGATCCGGCGCTGATCGCCGCCGGCTACCGCAGCGTGTTCGCCGGCCAGAAGACCTATAACGGCGTCGCGCTGCTGTCGCGCGAGCCGGCGCAGGATGTGCAGATCGGCATCCCCGGCTTCGAGGACGAACAGAAGCGCGTCATCGCCGGTACCTTCGGCGATCTGCGGGTGATCAACCTCTATGTGGTCAACGGGCAGGACGTGGGCACCGACAAGTACGCCTACAAGCTGCGCTGGCTGGAGGCGGTGCATGCGTGGATCGCGCAGGAGCTGCAGCGCCACCCGAAGCTGATCGTGATGGGCGACTTCAACATCGCCCCGGACGCGCGCGATGTGCACGACCCGGAGGTGTGGAACGAAAACCACATCCTGACCTCCACCGCCGAGCGCGGCGCACTCAACAAGCTGCTGCAGCTGGGCCTGCACGATGCCTTCCGCCTGCACAACGAAGAGGCCGGCGTGTTCAGCTGGTGGGATTACCGAGCGGCCGGCTTCCGGCGCAACCTGGGCCTGCGCATCGACCTGACCCTGGTGTCCGATGCGCTCAAGCCGCTGGCGCTGGCATCGGGCGTGGACCGCGAACCGCGGACCTGGGAGCGCCCGAGCGACCACGCGCCGGCGTGGGTGCAGCTGGGTTGAATGCAACGGGGCCCGGCGATGGCCGGGCCCCGGAAGCCATCGGTTACCGACCAGCGGCCGGCACTGCCGGGCTTAACGTATGCTCCTGCGGGTGAACAGGTTGACGATGGCCAGCAGGATCACCGCACCGATCAGCGAGTACAGGAAGGTGGTCACGGTGATGGCCTGGTTGATGCCGCCGCCGAACAGGAAACCGGCGATCAGCGCACCGACGATGCCCACCACGATGTTGAGGATGATGCCCTGTTGGGCGTCGCGCCTCATGATCAGGCTGGCCAGCCAGCCCACGATGCCACCCACGATCAACCAGATGATGATGCCCATTGCCGCGCCTCCATCTCCAAAGGGACTCCAGTTGACGCGCTTGCCTGTGAAACCGCCGTGCAGCCCGCGCCGAGGGAATGACCGATGACCCTGCCGGCGACGCTGGACGGGCCCTGGCAGTTCGGTCCGGTGACGGTCTGGCGACGGGCCCACGTGCCCGGCAATCGCGGTGAGCCGCAGGCCCGCCAGGTGCTGGCGGCGGCGCTGGGCGGCGATCCGCTGGCGCTGCCGCTGCTGCGCGACCCGCGCGGGCGCCCGGAACTGGTGGGCGCGCTGGCGCGCTACGGCACTGGCTGGAGCCACAGTGGCGATGTGCTGCTGGTGGCGCTCGGCGAGGGCGTGCGGCTGGGTGTGGACCTTGAGCTGCTGCGCCCGCGTCCACGACTGCTGGAAATCGTCCGCCGTTTCTTCCATCCGGCCGAGATCGCGTGGCTGGAAGGCCTGCCGGACGATGAGCGCGAGCATTGGTTCTTCCGCGTGTGGTGCGCCAAGGAGGCGGTGCTGAAGACGCATGGCCAAGGAATTTCCTTCGGCCTGCACCGCCTGCAGCTCATGCCCGCCCACGATGGCACGCTGCGGCTGGCCTGGTGCGATGCGGCCTTGGGCGATGCGGCGTGCTGGCACCTGCACGAGTGGCAGGCGAGCGGCACCTTCCGCGCCGCGCTGGCCTGGCATCGCTGCTGACCGCCACGTGGGCGCGTGAAAAACCGGCGATAATGGGTGCATGAGCGAACACACCCTTCCGCCCGGCGTCGCCGACACGCTGCAGCGTGGCCTGGACGACATGGGCCTGCCGGCCACGCTGGCGCCGCCGCTGCTGCGTTACCTGGCGCTGCTGCACCGCTGGAACCAGACCTACAACCTCACCGCCATCCGCGATCCGCAGGAGATGGTCACCCGTCACCTGCTGGATTCGCTGGCCATGCAGCCGCACGTGGCCGCCGGCACCCTGGCGGACCTCGGTACCGGCCCCGGCCTGCCCGGCATTCCGCTGGCCATCGCCTGCCCGGAACTGCACGTCACCCTTGTGGAAAGCAATGGCAAGAAGGCGCGCTTCATGCGCGAGGCCGTGCGCCAGCTCGGCCTGGAGAATGCGCGGGTGGCCGAATCACGTGCCGAAGCGCTGGACGAGGCCGGCCACTACGATCAGTTGACCGCGCGCGCGATGGATACGCTGGAGGGGATCGTGCGCGTCGGTGGCCATCTTCTGCGCCCCGGTGGCGTGCTGCTGGCCATGAAGGGCGTGTACCCGCACGAGGAAATCGCCGCGTTGCCGGCGGGCTGGAGTGTGCGCGAGGTGGTGCCGTTGCAGGTTCCCGGCCTGTCCGGAGAGCGTCATCTGGTGGCCGTGAGCGGTCCCTGAGCCATGCCGTGGCGCCTTGCCGATCAGGCACATGGCGCATGCGGATTTCCGCCCGGGGCCGGTTGTACGCATAATGACCAGCCCCAGCAACCGTCGACGAGGCTTACCCGCATGGCCCGCATCATCGCCATCGCCAACCAGAAGGGTGGCGTCGGCAAGACCACGACCGCCGTCAACCTCGCCGCCGCCCTGACCAACGCGCCCCGTCGCGTGCTGCTGGTCGACCTCGACTCGCAGGGCAATGCGACCATGGGCAGCGGCGTGGACAAGCGCGAGCTGGAAGCGTCCACCTGCGACCTGCTGCTTGGCGAGAGCACCGCGGCGGAGGTTCGGGTGGCGTCCGCCGAAGGCTATGATCTGCTGCCCGGCAACATCGACCTGACCGCTGCGGAAATCCAGCTGATGGCCCAGGGCGAGCGCGAGCAGCGCCTGAAGCGCGCGCTGGCGCCCATCCGCGACGACTACGATTTCATCCTGATCGACTGCCCGCCGGCGTTGTCGCTGCTGACCTTGAACGCACTGGCTGCGGCCGATTCGGTGCTGGTGCCGATGCAGTGCGAGTACTACGCGCTGGAAGGCCTGAGTGCGCTGGTGGAAACCATCGAAGCGCTGCGCGGCAATCTCAATCCGGCGCTGGAGATCGAAGGTGTGCTGCGCACCATGTTCGACGTGCGCAACAACCTGGCCAACGCCGTGTCGGCTGAACTCACCGATCATTTCGGCGACCTGGTGTTCCGCACCATCGTGCCGCGCAACGTGCGTCTGGCCGAAGCGCCCAGCCACGGCCAGAGCATCGTCGGCTATGACCGTGGCTCGCGCGGTGGCGTGGCCTACCTGGGACTGGCCGGGGAGATCATCCGTCGCAACAACGAACGCAACAAGGCCGCCAAGGCCGTGGAGACCGCCTGATGAGCACCAAGCCCGCTGCAGGGAAGAAGCGTGGCCTTGGCCGCGGCCTGGACGCGTTGTTGGGTCCCAAGGCATCGGTGAGCCAGGTCAAGGCAAGTGCGGTGATCGAGCCGTTGCCTGGCGAAGTGCTGCGCAGGCTGCCGGTCGGCCAGCTGCAGCCCGGCAAGTACCAGCCACGCCGCGAAATGGACGAAGGCAAGCTGTCCGAACTGGCCGATTCGATCCGCTCGCAGGGCGTGATCCAGCCGATCCTGGCGCGCCAGCTGGCTGGCGGCAATTACGAGATCGTCGCCGGCGAGCGTCGCTGGCGTGCCTCGCAGCTGGCCGGGCTGGACGAAGTACCGGTGGTGGTACGCGAGCTGGAAGACCGTACCGTCATCGCGATGGCGCTGATCGAGAACATTCAGCGCGAGGACCTCAATCCGCTGGAGGAAGCCGAGGCCCTGCAGCGGCTTATCAGCGAGTTCGCGCTGACCCATGCCGAAGCCGCCGAAGCGGTGGGCCGCTCGCGCGCGGCGGTATCCAACCTGCTGCGCCTGCTGGAGTTGCCGATCGCCATCCGCGTACTGCTGGAATCGCGGCGCCTTGAAATGGGTCACGCGCGCGCGCTGCTGACCTTGGCGCCCGAACTGGCCGGCAAACTGGCCCAGGAAGCCGCCGACGAGGGCTGGTCGGTGCGTGAGGTGGAACGCCGCGCGCAGGCATTCGCCGCCGGCAAGGTGCCGGAAAACCGTCCCCAAGCCGCTACCCGGGCCGCGCCGCAGGCCGATATCGCCGCGCTGGAAACCGAGCTGAGCGAATCGCTCGGCGCCAAGGTCGCCATCGCCCACGGCCGTGGCGGCAAGGGCAAGCTGGTCATCCACTACACGAACCTGGACACGCTGGATGGCGTGCTGGAAAAACTGCGCGCGCGCCGCGACTGAAGGATCTGTCATGACGATTCTGCTGACCGGCGCGGCCGGCTTCATCGGTGCCTATACGGCGCAGGCATTGCTGGCGGCGGGCCAGACCGTGGTCGGACTGGACAACTTCAACGACTACTACGATCCGCAGATCAAGCGTGATCGCGTGGCCGCGCTGTGTCCGTCGCTGGACCTGCGCACGCTGGACCTCACCGATCGCGAGGGGCTGGCGGCGCTGTTCGAACAGGTGCAGCCGGATCGCGTCATCCACCTGGCCGCGCAGGCCGGCGTGCGCTATTCGCTGGAGAATCCGCAGGCCTACGTGGACAGCAACCTCAGCGGCTTCGTCAACATCCTCGAATTGTGCCGCCACCGCGGCGTGCAGCACCTGGTCTATGCCTCCAGCAGTTCGGTCTACGGCGACTCCGCCACCCCGCCGTTTTCCGAAGACCAGCGCGTGGACCAGCCGCGTTCGCTGTATGCAGCCACCAAGGCCGCCAATGAGCTGATGGCGCATACCTACGCGCAGCTGTTTGGGCTGCGGGCCACCGGACTGCGTTTCTTCACCGTGTATGGACCATGGGGCCGGCCGGACATGGCGCCATTGCTGTTTTCGCGGGCGGTGCTCGCCGGGCGGTCCATCGATGTGTACAACGAAGGCCGGATGCAGCGGGATTTCACCCATGTTTCCGACATCGTGGCCGGTATCCGGGGCGCGCTCGCGCATCCCAGTGACGCGGATGTACCGCACCGGGTCTTCAACCTGGGCAACCACACCCCGGTGGAACTGGAGCGGTTCATCAGCGTGATCGAGCAGGCTGCGGAACGTCCCGCGCGCAAGGTGTACAAGCCGATGCAGCCGGGCGACATGGTGCGTACCATGGCCGATACCCGACGTGCGCACGATGCGTTCGGTTACGAACCGGCCACGGTGCTGGAGCAGGGCCTGCCACCGGTGGTGGCATGGTGCCGGGATTATTTCGGCGACCGTGCCTGAACCGACAGTCGCGACAGCCGGGTTCATCTTCGGATAACCTTGGTTGCGGAAAATGCGCGCTCTTTGTTTTTCTTCGGCCGAGTGCCCGATGAGCCAACCCGAGCTTTCCGTCGTCGTCCCGGTGTTCAACGAACGCGACAACATCGCGCCGCTGGTCGCTGAAATCCTCGCTGCCCTGCGCGGGCGCGTAGCGTTCGAAATCGTCTACGTTGACGACCATTCGCGCGATGACACCCTGGCGGTGCTGCAGGCGCTGAAGGCCACCACGCCGGAGCTGCGCGTGCTGCACCATGCCAGCCAGAGCGGACAGAGCACCGCGGTGCGCAATGGCGTGAAGCATGCAGTGGGTGCGTGGGTGGCCACGCTGGATGGTGATGGCCAGAATGATCCGGCCGATATTCCAAAGCTGCTTGCGGCGCGTGAGGCAGCCGATGCACGGGTGAAGCTGTTCGCGGGCTGGCGGGTGAACCGCCAGGACAGCGGCAGCAAGCGCTGGGCCAGCCAGTGGGCCAACGCGATCCGCGCCCGCATGCTGCGCGATGAGACTCCCGATACCGGCTGCGGCATCAAGCTGTTCGAGCGTTCTGCGTTCCTGGACCTGCCGTACTTCGACCACATGCATCGCTACCTGCCCGCGCTGATGCAGCGCGCCGGCTGGAAGACCGCGAGCGTGCCGGTCAACCACCGTCACCGCACCGCCGGGGTATCCAAGTACAACAACCTGGGGCGTGCGCTGGTAGGCATCCGCGACCTGCGTGGGGTCGCCTGGCTGATCGCGCGAAGCCGCCGCACCGCCGTGGAAGAATACTGATGGAACCGCACTGGCTGGATCAACCGCTCACCTGGCTGTACTGGACCGGCCTGCATGTCACCGGCTGGAAGGTGATCGGCTACACCGGTGCGCTGATGTTCGGCGGTCGCTGGCTGGTGCAGTTCATCGCATCGCGGCGTGCCGGCAAGCCGGTGATCCCGCGCCTGTTCTGGTACATGAGCGTGATCGGCAGCCTGATGACGTTGAGCTACTTCCTGTTTTCAGCCAAGCAGGATTCGGTGGGCGTGCTGCAGAACCTGTTTCCGGCGTTCACTGCCCTGTACAGCCTGCATCTGGACATCAGGCACCGCGGCTGGAAGCGGGACAAGGCCGAGCATTGATGTAGAGCGGGGCGCTGCCCCGCTGTGCGGTGAGGCCCCAGCCGGGCAGAGCCCGGCTCTACACGGCCTTCCGCGTCCGGACAGGACCTTTGATCCATGCGCACGTCCTCGGCCGGATGCCATGATCAGCGCTTGCCCCCATCGGGAAACCGCCGCTCGTGAAATCTCCTCTTGCCGTCGCCCTGCTGTTCGCTCTGTCCCTGCCGGCTGTTGTTCATGCCGCATCGCCTGTGGCGGCCACCCCACCGGCCAGCGTTGCCACTGAACGTGCGGCCGACAGCGCGTTCCGCGCCCTTTACGAAAAGGAATGGGCATGGCGCCAGAGCGGTGGCGGCGAAGCCAGCGAGGACGAGGACGGTCCGGCCAACGCCACCCGCATGCCCGATGTCGGCCCCGCCGCCCAGCAGGCACGCCTGAAGGTGTGGGACGAAACGCTGGCCGAACTGAAGAAGATCGACCCCACGACCCTGTCGGCCGACAACCAGGTCAACTACGCGATCTACCGCGACCAGGTGTTCAACCTGGCCGAAGAAGTGCGCCTGCGCGGCTACGAAATGCCGTTCAACGCCGATTCCTCGTTCTGGTCCAACCTGTCCTTCATGGCCCGGCGTGGAATGAAGAACGCACAGGACTACCAGAACTACATCGCGCGCTTGAATGATGTGCCGCGCTACTTCAGCCAGCAGACCGAGAACATGCGCGCTGGTCTCAAGCGCGGTTTCAGCGTGCCGCGCGCGGTGCTGGATGGCCGCGAGGTATCCATCGCCACGGTTGCAGAGCTGAAGGACCCCACCGCGTCGCCGCTGTACGCGCCATTCAAGACGCTGCCCAACAGCATTCCGGCCACCGAACAGGCCAGGCTGCAGGCGCAGGCGCGTGAAGCGATCAGTGGCAAGGTGGTGCCGGCGTTCCAGCAGCTGCGTACTTTCTTCGTCAACGAGTACGTACCGCAGGCACGTACCACCCTTGCCGCCGAAGCCATGCCGGGCGGCAAGGCTTATTACAAGCAGCAGATCCACGAATACACCACGCTGGACCTGTCGCCGGACGAGATCCACGATATTGGCCTTAAGGAAGTGGCGCGTATCCAGAAGGAGATGAATGCCATCATTGAACAGGTAGGCTTCAAGGGCAGCTTCGCTGAGTTCCTGGCCTTCCTGCGTACCGATCCGCAGTTCTACGCAAAGACGCCGGAGGAGCTGCTGCAGCGTGCTGCCTGGATATCCAAGCGCGTGGACGGAGTGATCGGCCGGTACATGACCCTGCCGCGCGCGCGCTTCACCATCGTGCCGGTGCCGCCGGACATCGCTCCGTTCTGGACAGCCGGCCGCGGTGGCATGGGCACCTACTGGGTGAACACCTACAACCTGCCCGCGCGCCCGCTGTACAACCTGCCGGCGCTGACCCTGCACGAATCCGACCCGGGCCATGCGCTGCAGGGCGCGCTGGCTGCCGAGCAGGGCGAGCTGCCGGACTTCCGCCGCACCAGCTACATCTCTGCGTACGGCGAAGGCTGGGGTCTTTACTGCGAGAAACTCGGCATCGAGATGGGCATCTACGAGACGCCGTATGAAGATTTCGGTCGCCTGACCTACGAAATGTGGCGTGCGGCGCGACTGGTCATCGACACCGGCGTACACAGCAAGGGTTGGAGCCGCGAACAGGCGCTGGCCTACCTGCGCGACCGCACCGCGCTGAGCGAGCACGAAGTGACCACCGAAGTCGACCGCTACATTTCCTGGCCGGGCCAGGCGCTGAGCTACAAGCTGGGCGAGATCGCCATCGTACGGTTGCGTGCGCAGGCGGAGAAGGAGCTGGGCGACAAGTTCGATGTCAAGAGCTTCCATGACGCGGTGCTCAGGCAGGGCTCGGTGCCGTTGCCGGTGCTGGAGCAGCAGATCCAGGCCTACATCGCCGAGCGCAGGAGGGCCTGACCGCTCTTGATCCGGTCGGAGCCCTTTCCGGCGGGAAGGGCTCCGACCGCGCATCACCTCACCGCAGCGCCCTCGGCCTGGCCACGCGCGCGGCGAACGTTGGCAGCACCAGCAGGGTCAGCACGGTGGCGGTGATCAGGCCACCGATCACCACCGTCGCCAGTGGCTTCTGCACTTCAGCGCCGGAACCGCTGGCAATGGCCATGGGGATGAAGCCGACAATCGCCACCAGTGCCGTGGTCAGCACCGCGCGGATGCGGCTTGACGCACCGTTGATCGCCGCCTGCAGTGGCAGGTCACCGGCATCCAGGCGCTCGCCGATCGCCTGCATCAGCACCAGCCCGTTCAACGTGGCCACACCGGACACGGCGATGAACCCGACCGCCGCCGACACCGAGAACGGCATGCCACGCAGCAGCAGCGCGAGGATGCCACCGACCAGCGCCAACGGTACGCAGCTGAACACCAGGATGGCTTCCTTGCCGCTGCGCAGGGCCATGAACAGCAGGCTGCCGATCAGCAGGAACACCACCGGCACCACCGTCGCCAGCCGCATCTCCGCACGCTGCAGGTTCTCGAACTGCCCCCCCCAGGTCAGGTAGGCACCCGGCGGCAGTGCCACGTCGGCCACCGCCGCCTGTGCTTCGTCCACGAAGCCGCCCAGATCGCGGCCACGCACGTTGGCCTGCACCACCACGCGGCGGCTGCCGTTGTCGCGGCTGATCTGGTTCGGCCCTTCGCTCACGCTGATACGCGCCACGGAGGACAGCGGTACCACCAGGCCCGCGGGCGTGGCGATCGGCAACGACGCCAGCTGGTCCGGATCATTGCGCACGGCATCGTCCAGGCGCACCACCACATCGAAGCGACGATCGCCCTCGAAGATCTTTCCGGCCGGCGTGCCGCCGATGCCGGTGGACAGCGCATCGCTCACGTCCGCCGCCGTCAGCCCGTACTGCGCCGCTGCCACGTGATCGATCTTCACATTCAACGTGGGCAGGCCGGAGATCTGTTCCACCCGCACGTCGGCTGCGCCTTCCACCGCGCGCAGCTTCAGTGCCACTTGTTCGGCGACCTTCTGCAGCTGGCTGAAGTCATCGCCGAAGATCATCACCGCCAGGTCGGCGCGCACGCCGGAGATCAGCTCGTTGAAGCGCAGCTCGATCGGCTGGCTGAACTCGAAGCTGTTGCCCAGCTGCTGCCCGGCCAGCGCCTCGAAGCGCGCCACCAGCGCGTCCTTGCCCAGCTTCGGATCCGGCCAGTCCTTGCGCGGCTTCAGCACGATCACGCTGTCGGAGATGTTGGTCGGCATCGGGTCGATCGCCGCCTCGGCAGTTCCGGTACGCGAGAACACCGTCTCCACTTCCGGCTGCTTGGCAATCGCCTTTTCCAGCGTCAGCTGCATCGCCAGCGACTGCTCCAGCGAGGTGGACGGCACGCGCAGTGCCTGCATCGCGACGTTGCCTTCGTCCAGCGTCGGCATGAACTCGCGGCCCAGCAGCGAGAACGAACCGATGCCCACCACCACCATCATCACCGCACCGGCCAGCACCGTGCGCGGGTGCGCCACCGCCTTGCGGAGCATCGGTTCGATGCGTGCACGCAGCAGGCGGATCAGCGTGGTCTCGTGTTCGCCATCAGCGGCATGCGCATCGCCGTCCTTCACCTTGGGCTCTCGCACCAGCAGCGCGGCCATCGCCGGCACGAAGGTGAAGGAGAAGATGAAGGCACCCACCAGGGCCAGCATGAAGGTGGCTGCCATCGGGTGGAATGTCTTGCCCTCAACACCTTCCAGAGTGAGGATCGGTGCGAATACCAGCAGGATGATAAGCTGGCCGAACGCTGCCGGCCGCGCCATCTTCAGTGCTGAATCGGCGGCCACCCGCAGGCGTTCCATCGCGGTCAATGCACGGCCCAGTTCAGCGCGGCGCTGGCCCAGCATCAGCAGGGTCGACTCGACCACGATCACCGCACCGTCCACCAGGATGCCGAAATCCAGCGCACCCAGGCTCATCAGGTTGCCACTGATGCCGAAGCGGTTCATGCCGATCACCGCGAACAGGAACGAAAGCGGGATGACCAGCGCAGTGATTGCGGCCGCACGCAGATTTCCCAGCAGCAGGAACAGCACCACCACCACCAGCAACGCACCCTCGGCAAGGTTCCTGGCCACCGTCCTGATGGTGGAATTGACCAGCACGCTGCGGTCCAGCACGGGCGTTGCCATGATGTCGGTCGGCAACGATCTGTTCACCTGCTCCAGACGTGCGGCCGCAGCCTGGGCCACGGTGCGGCTGTTGCCGCCGGCAATCATCAGCGCGGTACCCAGCACCGCTTCATGGCCGTTGCGGCTGGCCGCACCCAGGCGCGGCGCGCGGCTCAGGTCGACGTCGGCCACATCGGCCACGCGCACCACCACGCCAGCGCGGGTGGCCACCGGCGCCTGTGCCAGGTCTTCGGTGGTCAGCGCCAGGCCGTCGGCACGAACCACCAGTCCCTCGCCGGCACGTTGCACGAAACCGGCACCGGCCTGCACATTGCCACGCTGCAGTGCCGTCACCAGATCGGCCAGGCCCAGCCCATGCGCCGCCAGCCGCGCACCATCCGGATGCACGCCGTATTCCTTGACGTAGCCGCCGACCGTATCGACACCAGCCAAGCCGGGGCTGGAACGCATCTGCGGTGCGATGATCCAGTCCTGCACGGTGCGCAGATAGGTGGCACGTTCTTCCGCTGTGCGCAGCAGGCTGCCTTCCGGCGTGCGGTAGACCTCGCCGGCCTGCCAGCCTGCTTCACCGGGTTTGGCCAGTGTGGCCGGGTCGAACGCGGTGAAGTCCACCGTCCACATCAACACTTCGCCAAGACCGGTCGTGACCGGCGACAGCATCGGCGTCGCGCCATCGGGCAGGTCTTCCGATGCCTCGCGCATGCGTTCGGCTACCTGCTGGCGGGCGAAGTAGATGTCGGTCGCATCGGTGAAGATCGCGGTCACCTGCGAGAAGCCATTGCGCGACAGCGAGCGCGTGGTGGTCAAGCCGGGAATGCCGGCCAGCGCGGTTTCCAGCGGATAGGTCACTTGGCGCTCGATCTGCTCCGGTGTCAGCGCCGGTGCCACCGTGTTGATCTGCACCTGGCGGTTGGTGATGTCAGGCACTGCGTCGATCGGCAGCTTGCCCAGCTGTAACAGGCCCACGGCGGCGATCAGCGCCGCCATGAACACCACCAGCCAGCGGTGGCGTACCGCTGTTTCAATGATCAGCTTGAACATGGTCGCCTCCTCAGTGGCCGTGCTCGGCTTCGCCCTTGGCCAGTTCGGCCTTGAGCAGGAAGGCATTGGCACCGACGATGCGCTCGCTGCCGGTCAGCCCACCGAGGATCTCGATGCGGTCGCCGGCGCGACGCCCGGCCAGTACCGGCTGGGCCTTGAAGCCGCCTTCTACGGCGACGAACACCGCGCTGCTGCCGTCCACGTTCTGCACCGCATCGGCGGGCACGCTGAGCGAACCCTCCTGGCCTTCGGTGACCACCACCGCAGATACCGGTGAGCCGGCAGGCGGCAGAGACGCATCCACCGGCGTGGCGCGGATCACCGCGACGCCGCCCTGCTGGCGCACATCGGCGGCCGAACCGGTAACGGTGGCGGTGAAGCTGCCACCCGGCACGCTCACCTCCAGCGTCATGCCCGGCGTGACCTGTGCGGCCAACGTTGGCGGTGCGGTGAACACCAGCTCGTTCATCGCGGGATCGGCGACATCGGCCACGGCGCTGCCGGCGGCGACCACGCCACCCGGGGTGACCTGCACGTTGCCGACGATGCCGGCCACCGGACTGGTGATGCGTACGCGGCCACTGGCATCGGGCGCACCGTTGGCGGCGGCCTGGGCCCGCGCGGCGGTGGCTTGGGCCTGTGCGGCTACCGCCCGCGCACGCGAGGCTTCCAGCTCCTGGCGCGCGACCACGCCCTGTTCCACCAGCGTCTTGTCGCGGCCATGGGCCAGGCGTGCCGCATCCGCTTCTGCCGCCGCCGCCAGCGCGTTGGCACGGTACACCGCTGCCTCGCCACTGACCACGATGGCCAGCGTCTGGTTCTGCTTCACGGCGGTGCCTGGGGCGACCAGCACGCGTTCAACGCGGCCGGTGACACTGGACGCTACCGCCGCGCGAGCACCGGTCGACGGTTCCACGCGGCCGGACAGGCGCGTCGAACCGCCACCCCCACGACCTACCGCCACGACCTCGATACCCGAGGCCCTGATCTGCTCGGCGGTCAGCGCCACCACGTCTTCATCGGTCTCGACCGCCGCAGCGGTGCTGCCCGGCGTTGCTTCATCGCTGCCGACAGCATGCCCATGGCCATCATCGTCACCCGCGTAGGGGCTTTGTGCGTTGCCGGCGCAGCCGGCCAGCAGGACGCTCAACAGCGCGCCGGCAATCAACGGAAAAGTACGTGCGGACATCAGCGAACCTCCACAAACGGGGCCCGCCCTTCCAGGCGGGCAAGATCGATTTCCGCAGCAACGCGCGCCAGGCGTGCATCCACGGCGGTGCCGCGTGCGGCGATGAGGGCACCGCGCGTGCTGCGCAGTTCCAGCTGCGAGATGCGTCCGGCATCAAAGCCGATGCGGGCAAGCCGGTAGGCTTCCTCTGCAGCGACCACGCCGTCATCGGCCGCGCGAGTGCGGCTGCCAGCCGCCTTCAGCCCCGCCACCGCCGACAGACGCTCGGCTTCGCTGTCGCGCCGCTGCTGCTCCAGCCGTGCGTCGGCCGCACGTTGTTCGGCACTGGCGGCGCGGATGCCACCGCGATTGCGGTCGAACAACGGGATCGAGACGCTCACGCCCAGCGTATAGGCGCGTTCACGGTCCTCGCGGAAACGCGTCTGTGCGGCGGTCACGCTGAGGTCGGGCAGGGCACGCTTGCGTTCCACCTCCACCAGGCGACCAGCCGCCTCGGCCTCGGCCTCGGCGACGCGGACAGACAGCGCGGTATCCCCGGCGCCGCGCGGCAACGACGGCGCGCGGTCGAGCAGGCTGCTGCTGATCGACTGCACCGGTGCGTCCAGCAAGGCGGCGCCGGCCAGTCTGGCCAATGCCGCATCGCGGAAGGCCTGCGCCTCATCCAGCGCGGCGGCGGCGTTGGCCACCTCGCTGCGCGCCTGTATCGCACGCAGTTGCGGCTCACGTCCCTGTCGCACCATCGCCTCGACGGCGGCCGCGTCGTCGCGGGTCAGCGCCAGCGCTTCTTCGGCCAGGGCGTAACGGCGCAACGCGCTTTCGGCTTGTGCGTAGATCGCTGCCAGCTGGCTGGCAACCTCGCTGCGGCTCTGCGTGCCACGCAGGTCCGCGGCCTGTGCTTCGGCACGGGCCGCGCGCACGCGGGCACCGCGCTGGCCCCAGACTTCCAGTGGCTGTGACAGGGTCAGCACGGTATCGGCACCGCGCATGCCGCCATAGCGGCCGGTGCCCCAAGCGTTCTCGGTAGACCAGGAAAGCGAGGGATTGGGCAGTGCGCGGGCCTGGTCGGCGCGGGCATCGGCGGCCTCGGCCAGAGCGGCGCCGACGCGGGTGCCCGGCAACTGATCCAGGCGTTCAAGCAGGGTGTCGTAGGAAGGGGCGGTTTGCGCCACTGCCTGCAATGCCGGGGCGAGGCCCAGCAACACGGCAATGGCTCGCCCGGCCACACGCAGTGACCGAGGTGTCAGGTTCGACATGAGGGGTATCCGGTTGTGAGTGGAACGGAAGCCCGCGATCGCGGGACGCGCTCAGCTCACGCCCGGGGAGGACGCTTCAATTCATCCTGCGCAACGGCATAGGTCGCGCTGTCGCCCGCAGGCATCCAGCGGGCCGGCAGCGGCACACCCACGGCGACCAGGGCGCTTGCCGGCAGGCTCAGGTTGGAATGGTGGCAATGGTTATGACTGCAGGCACCGGCGTGCTTGCTGTCGCTGCTGCCGTCGGCATCGTTGGCGTCGTTTGCCACATGCGCCGTGGTGGTGTCATGTGGCTCGAGCCCACAGGCCAGCACGTCGGCCACCGGCACCATCACGAATGCCGCCATCAGCAGCATCAGCAGGGTCGAGTGGAGGTGGCGGAAGATCCGGCGCATGGGATCGAGGCTAGCAAGCGGTTTTCGCCGGATACAATATCAATGGCCGCTTCGGGAGCTCGTCGGGGCTTTCGTCAAGCCACGAGGGCTGGCATCCGTTTCCTCCGCGAAGGGCTTTGACCGCGCACGTCATCGAACGTACAGCCGGCAGCGGTCAGCACAGCGCTGAGGTTGCGGAAAGCGCTGGATATCGAAGTGCGGCTCGGGGGAGCCGTCCTCGCGGCTGCCGACCTGGCCGGAAACGAACAGCAAGCCATTGCAACGGATGACGGGCGAGTAGCGGTTGCGCTCGTACAGCGCCTGCCGACGCGCGGCGAAAACGACGTCGCGGTCAGTCATGAAAAAGCTGCAACAGGGAGATGTCCACCTTCCGCCGCAGGTCTGTCTGGATAAACCGCGATTATCGGCCTGGATTGATCTGCAGTCTCAAACAATCACGGGCGATCCATGGGCCGTTTCGAGGCGATGCGGGCCTTTGCCCGCGTGGTGGAAACCGGCAGCTTCACCCGGGCCGCGCATACCCTGCAGGCCAGTCGCACCTGGTGCCGCAGTTGGAAGCCCACCTGCGGCTGCGCCTGCTCAACCGCACCACCCGGCGGGTCAGCGTCACCGCCGATGCGCCGCCTGTTACCGACGCATCGCCCGCCTGCTGGCCGGGCTGGAAGAAGTGGAGGGCGGCCTGGGTGATGCCGCCAACCAGCCGCGTGGCCGGCTGCGCATCGATGTGCCGGGCCCATACGCGCGTCTGCGGCTGGTGCCGCTGCGCGTGCACGGCATCAGCGATGCGATGCTGGTGGGCAAGCCGCTGTTCGCCAGCAAGGCGGCCGAACTGCTGGAATTCCTGCGTGGCTGCGAGATGGTTGCGTACAACGCGACCTTCGATGTGGGCTGTCCTGGACAACGAGCTGCGCCTGACCGGCATTCCCTGCAGCCTGGTCCAGTACTGCCGCATCACCTGCAGTCTGAAGCTGGCGCGCGGGCGCTGGCCCGGTCAGGGCAACAAGCTGGACGATGTGCTTCAGCGTCTGCGAATTTCCGGCAATCGCGGCCTGCATGGCGCGTTGAAGGATGCGCATCGGCTGGGACAGGTGATTCCGCACCTGCGTTGATGGCTTGCAGCCGTTACGGCGGTGACAGCCAGCGTTCGATCATCGCCACGCCCGTGGCCACGCCGTCCTCGTTCGACATTGCTGCAGCCAGTGCAGCGGCACGTGCACGCACAGCACTGTCCTCCGCGAAGCCGATGGCCGCCGCCAGCGCGGCCGCATCCAGCCGCTTTGGTGACAGCGGTGCAGGCGCAACACCCAGTGCCTGCAGGCGACGCGCCCAGAAGAACTGATCGGCCGCGAAGGGCATCACCACTGAAGGAATGCCGGCGCGGCAGGCGGAGTGCGTAGTGCCGCTGCCGCCATGGTGGATGGCCATTGCGCACCGTGGGAACAACCCTTCATGTGGCGTCGGGCCGAGCACGAAAACATTGGAGGGCAGCGCGCTGGTGGGCAGTCCCGCCCAACCCGGAAACAGCAGCACGCGGCGCGGTGCCAGTGCTTGCAGCAGCGCCGGCAGCACGCGTTCGCGGTTGAAGCCGGTCATGCTGCCGAAGCCCACGTAGACCGGCGGGGGGCCCGCATCAAGGAAGGACTGCAGTTCAGCCGACGGCTGCCAAGGCGCGGCGGGTGCCGACCACTGGCCGCACACGATGTGATCGTCGGGCCAGTCCGGAGGCGTCGGCAGCAATTGCGGCGAAATGCCGTACAGCATCGGCAGGCCGGTCCAAAGCGAGCGGCGCGGTGCTTGCCCGAGCGTCCTGCGCGCTGCGTTGACCGGCGCACGGAACTGTCGCCAGATCAGACTGTTGACCAGCCCGTAGCTGGCGCGGTTGACCCACCCTGGCGAGTAGCCGGGAGGCAGGAAGGGCGAGCGGAATGCACGAGTCGGCGTCAGCGGGATCATGCCCGCACCGATCACCGGAATGCCGCGGCGTTCGCCCACACTCATGCCAACGAATGCGGCCAGACCGCCGGCCAGGATCGCGTCGCAGCCGTCCGCTGCGGCATCGGCCTGCAGCATCCACTTGCCGACGTGTCGCAGCGCCATCCGTGCCAGCCCCGTGCTGGCCGCAGCCACGCCGTTGCCGCGCGAGACCAGTGCCACCACCTCGTCGTGGATGTCGCCTTCCAGCGCCGCGTGCGGGACGTGCAGGGTTTCCGCACTGCCCAGGGTTCCGCCGTCGGCCAGCAGCATGACCTCGTGGCCCGCCGCGATCAGGCCATGGCAGAGCATGACCAGCGGGCGCGTATCGCCTTCCGTGCCGTAGGTGAGGGCCAGCAGTCGCATTGGAGCCTCCGCAGTGAAGGGTCAGTATGCCGGCATGGCACTGTGCTGGCTGGCGTGCGCCTGCTCTGCGCCGGGCACGGGCATTGACGTAGCCCTGGCAACGCCCTGTGGGTAAGTTGCGCAACACCTTGATTGCGTGCATAATGCGCGGCTCGCTGTGTCCGGTTTCGTGCCGGGCGGCGCCCCCGGGAGCACGTCCCGGCCGCCCAACGCCAGCGTAACCCTTTGATTCTCATGACGTGTGGTGGGCAACCACCGAGGCCGCCGTCTCCCGGGCTACGGGTTGACACAACTTACTATCGAGGTGCGCAATGTCCCGCGTATGCCAGGTTTCCGGCAAGCGAGTGCAGACGGGTAACAACGTCTCGCACGCCAACAACAAGACCCGTCGTCGTTTCCTGCCGAATCTGCACGAGCGCCGCTT
>JAAIGF010269896.1_pt1 | contig 24785 bp, 20 predicted proteins | sample 6487441 | NCBI WGS metagenome assembly JAAIGF01 (sample SAMN13974129, study PRJNA590717) | phyllosphere metagenome | biome: pepper field; feature: multiple bacterial spot infested pepper fields; material: pepper leaves; isolation source: leaves from pepper fields | host: Capsicum annuum ... | reverse complement strand
CGCGGCGGGTGCGCAGCGGCATCCGGAACACCCCCGCCGACGCGGCGAGCGCGATCCGGGTCGCCCTCGAACGCTGGCAGCTCGCGGGGTCGGCGGCCGAGGAGTTCCTGCGGGCGCACGTGCTCGCACAGCCGGGTTGGTCGGCGCTCGTGCGGCACCTGACCGACGGGGCGCGCGAGATCGACCTCACCTCGCTCGTGGCGATTCGGGTCACCCTGGAGCGCCTTCTGCTTCCCGCCGACGCCGTTCTTCCGGCGCCGGTCCCGACCGCGCCGAACGAGGAGGCGCGGATCGGCGCGGTCGCGCTCGCGCTGGGCGCCGACCCCTCCGACCCCGCCACCCGTGCGACCGTGGGACGCACGCTCGCGCTCGCCACCCCCGCGACACGGCTCGCCGTCTGGCAGGAGGCGTTCGAACGCGGCATCGCGCGCGACCTCGCTCCGCGCCGGGCCCTCGAGTCGCCCACGACCGGTCGCCCGCTCGCCCAGGCCGTGTTCTGCATCGACACGCGGTCCGAGAGCTTCCGGCGCCACCTCGAGGCGGCGGGTCCCGTCGAGACGTTCGGTTTCGCCGGGTTCTTCGCGGTGCCGATCTCCTTCCGCCCCGCGGACGGCTCCCCCGAGGTCGCCTCCTGCCCCGTGCTGCTGCGCCCCCGCGTCGCGATCACCGAGTCGTCCGTCGAGCGCGACGCCCTCGAGCGGTGGCGGCGTCACCGCATCGCGGGAGGGGAACGGGATGCCGCGCTCCACACGGTGAAGGAATCGCCGGTGACGCCCTTCGCCTTCGCCGAGACGGCCGGCTGGGTGATCGGCGCGGCCGCCACCGTCCGGACGCTCGCCCCGGAAGGGTGGCGGGCACTCGCCGAACGGGTGCGCCCGAAGAAGCCCTCCACGCACGTGGACGCCGATGTCGTCTTCTCGCTCGAGGAGCGCGTCGTCTACGCCGAGACGGCGCTGCGGATGATGGGACTCGTCGACGACTTCGCGCCCCTCGTGGTGGTGTGCGGCCACGGCGCGACCGTGACCAACAACCCCTTCTCCTCGAGCCTGCAGTGCGGGGCGTGCGGCGGTCACGAGGGCGAGCCGAACGCCCGCGCCGCGGCGATGATCCTCAACGACCCCGAGACGCGTCGGGCCCTGGCCGCCCGCGGCATCCGGATCCCCGCCGACACGCTGTTCCTGGCGGCGCAGGTGGACACCGTCACCGACGAGGTCACCCTCCTCGAGCCGTGGACGGTCCCCGCCACGCACGAGACGGCCGTGATCGAGCTCGGACGGTGCTTCGAGGCCGCGCGCGCGGCGAACGCCGCCGATCGCAGCGCGAGCCTTCCCGGGGCGGGAGACGCGACCGGCGCGGTGCGCGAGACCGCGCGGCGGGCCGCCGACTGGGCGGAGTCGTACGCCGAGTGGGGGCTCGTGGGCAACGCGGCGTTCATCGTGGGACCGCGCTCCCTCACGGCCGGGCGCGACCTCGGACGGCGCGCGTTCCTGCACAGCTACGAGGCGGCGGCCGACCCCGACGGATCGGGGCTCGAGACGATCCTCACCGCGCCGATGATCGTGGCGCAGTGGATCAACGCGCAGTACGGCGCGTCGACGGTCGCACCCGACCGGTTCGGCTCCGGGCCGAAGCCCCTGCACAACGTCGTCGGAACCGTGGGTGTGCTCTCGGGCTACGGGGGCGACCTGCGGATCGGTCTGCCCTGGCAGTCCGTCGGAGTCGGCCGGGAGGCGCGGCACGAGCCGGTGCGTCTGCAGGTGTTCGTGCAGGCGCCCCTGGAGCGCGTGAACGACATCGTCGACTCCTCCGAGGTCGTCCGCACCCTCGTCGCCCACCGCTGGATCACCCTCCGCGTGCGCGATGACGACCGCGCGCCCTGGATGCGCTGGGGCCTGTACGGCTGGCGGGTCGACGATCTCGACACGGCCGAGGCCCCCGGCATCCCTGTCCTCCAGCCCGAAACCACCACGAAGGAGTCCCGCTCATGAGCACGTCCGACCTGACCCCGATGACCAAGATCGAGGTGGTCGTCGCGAACGACGACGTCGCCGAGGTCTCCGCCCTCATGCAGTCTCTCGGCGCCCGCGGGTACACCGCGATCACCGGTGTCGCCGGAGTGGGGCACCACGGTGCGCGCGGCGGTCGCCTGCTGTTCAACGACCACGACGCCCTCACCCTGCTCGTGACGGTGGTCGCCCCCGAGCGGGCGGACGCGATCGTGGCCGGCATCCGTCCGCTGCTCGATCGGACCGCCGGCGTGATGTTCGTCTCGCCCACCGCGGTGAGCCGGGCCGACTACTTCGTGTGATGGGCGCCCCTTCTCCGTTCGACGGCACCACCGTGGCGATCGGCACGGTCCACGGCAAGGAGGCGGCGTTCGCGCCCGCCTTCCGGCGATGGCTCGGCGCGTGGGTCGCCCCCACGGTGGCGCTCGACACCGACGCCCTCGGCACGTTCACGCGTGACGTGCCGAGGCTGCTCACCCCCGAGGAGGCGGCGACGGCCAAGGCGCGCGGGGCCGCCGCCGAGCTGGGAACGGCGACGGGGCTGGCGACCGAAGCCTCGTACTCCCCCGCCCTGGGCGGGTTCGGGCCCATGGTGCACGAGGAGCTCGCCGTGTTCGTCGACCTCGAACGCGATGTCCGCGTGCGCCATGGCATCCGCGAGTACGTGCACGTCGCGCCGCCGCGCGTCGTGCGCACCGAGAGCGAGGCGCGGCGGTACCTCCAGCGCGTGGGCTTCCCCGCGCAGGGCGTCGTCGCGCACACGGACGAGGGCATGAGGAAGGGGATTCAGGATGCCACGACCCTCCTCACCCTGATCGCCCGGGGCCCGGTCGAACTCGAGCCGGACCTGCGCGCGCACATGAACCCGGAACGCCGGCGCACGCTACGGCGTCTGTCGTGGCTTCTCGCGGCGCGCCTCACCCGCGTGTGCCCGGGCTGCGCGTGTCCCGGATTCGGGCCGGTCGGTGTCGTGCGCGGCCTGCCGTGCGGCGCGTGCGGGAACGCGACGTCGCAGGTGCGCTTCGACGTCGACGGGTGCCCCCGTTGCCCGGAGCAGCGGAAGCGGCGACGTCCGGTGGAGGCGGCCGATCCCGCCACGTGCGACGCGTGCAATCCGTGACGGGGGGCCGTCGAGCACCTCAAGTCAGGACGCGACCGCTGCGTCGGTCTTGTCTCTGGTGAGCTGGCTGATGCGCGCGGGGCTGACACCGAGAAGCACAGCGGCGTCGGAGACGGTGACACCGTGCGCTCGGAGCTCGCGGACGACCGTGCGGGCCTGACGCGCTGCGGCGACCTGACGCTCCTGGGCGGCCGCGGTGGCCTCCCGCGCCTCCTTCACGCGCACCGAGACACCGGACCCGAGGTCTGGGACGAGGTTCACGTGCACATCGCTGTGGTCGACGTCGGGCGCGATGGTGTCGAGGTAGTCGCGGACCTGCTGCTCCGCGGTGCGGACCACTTCTCGTGATCGCACTTTAGCCCGCCTAAAACTATCGGCCGGGAAGCAAGAAATCGCAGCGGCGACGGCTCACTCCGCATCCGCCCCATGCGGTCCCGCTTCCGCCGGATTCGAGGACAGTGGCCCGATCATCGTGCGTTCCGGCGAATCCGCCCGTGGCTTCGCCTGGCGAGGTCATCGTCTCCGCTCAAGGGCGGCGTTCAGACTCACGAGCCTCGCCCGTGCGTTCCTCCGGACCCGCCCCGGGTCGAGACAGACCTCGTCTGCGGGCCGAGCGCCGGCGATCTCGTTACATCGCCAACGCCTCCACCGGCCCCTCCGGCAGCACGACCCATCCCTCCCGCCGGGCGATGTCGAGAATGTCGGATGCCGGGGGCTCGAACGCCCCGAGCGCGCCGGCGCGTGTCGCGAGAGCGGCGATCACGGCATCGAAGGCGTCGGCGTTCGCGGCCGCGAGCGGGGCGAAGCCACCGAGGTCGAGCCAGGGTGCGCGCGCGGACAGCGTGTCGAGCAGGGCGGCTCGGCGTGCGGCATCCACCCGGTATCCGGTCGTGTCGAAGCCCCAGAGGCGCAGCGATCCACCGGGGTACACCTCGTACAGGCGCCCCTCGGCGGCACGGTCGACGGGGAACCCGTCCTCGGCGAGCCGCCGGAGCAGCCCGGCACAGCGCAGCGCGGTGACGCCGAGGCGGTCGGTGGAGACGCTGAGCGGCCAGCGTCCGATGCGCTCGCGCACCACATGGTCGGTGTGGCGGTACACGAGCGGACGACGCCAGTCGGCTCCGCCGTCGACGGACCCGCGAGTGGGGACCGCGTCGACGTGATGCGCCCGCACGAAGTCGACGAACGCGTCGGGCCAGCCGAGCGGGCAGTCGATACCGAGCCACACCGCATCGCCGGACACGGATGCCACGATCCTCGCGTCATCGACCCCGGTCTCGAGCCGCGTGAGCCGGGCGCCACCGTCGGCCCACACCAGTTCGGCGAGGGCGGTGCCGGGCAGCCCGGCGGCCAGGTCGACCCCGATCGTTCTCATCGCCGCAGCCTACGTCCGACGCGGCGGGGACGGGCGCGGGTAGGGCTCCACCGGGTGACCTCGGGGATGACACGGGGAATACCCGCGTCCGAGGGGCCGTTTGCCGTTTCGTGACCTCGCACGCCGCCGCCCTCGACCGTGCGCTCGCGTCGCTCGACATCCGGGCCGAGAACGCGCACCGGTCGAGCCTCGGCGCGGGCGAACGCCTCTCGGTGCCGCGCGGGGAGGCGACGCTCGTGTTCGTCCGTTCGGGCGAGATCACCGGCGACATCGGCGAGAGCCTCGGCTGCGCGGTCGACGCGCCCTCCGGACACGCCGCTACCCTGCGCGGCCGTCGGACGCTCCTCGCCGGAGACGCGTTCGTGTCGCTCGGCTGCGAGGGTCTCATCCTGACGTCGCAATCGGGTGCCGAGGTCACCGTCATCTCGGCGGAGCTGGCACGCACCGCCTGGTCGGGCTCTCTCCCCGGGGTCGTGTTCGTCAGCGACTTCGCACACGTCGAGCCGGCCGCCGCCGCCCTCGCCAGCCACCTCGGCCCCTCCGGTATCGGGTCGCATGCGGCGCGCTCCGGCGACGGCGTCATCTGCCGCATCATGGTGCGCACGGTCCTGCTGGCGGCGATCCGCGCCTGGGCCACCGACACCGCCGTGTGGCCGCCCCGCGCGGAGGATCCGTTCCTCGACCGCGTCGCCGCGGCCATCGCGGCGGACCCCGGACACGCGTGGACGACCGAAGAGATGGCGAGGCTCGCGGCGATGTCGCGCTCCGTCTTCGCCGAGCGATTCCGCGCGGCGTTCGGTCGGTCGCCCGGCGGCTACGTGACCGACGCGCGCGTGCACCGCGCCAAAGAGATGCTCGAGACCGGGGAATCGGTGACCGAGGTATCGCGCGCCCTCGGGTACGCCTCGGACGAGGGATTCCGACGCGCCTTCCGCCGGGTGGCGGGCGTCGCGCCGTCGGAGTGGCGCGCGACGGCGCGCCCGACGGCGTCGTCCCGCCGCTGAGGTCGGCGACGGCACCGCGCGCGATCCTCCGAAGCGGTGGCGGCCGGCCGCCGTTCCCCGATCCACACGTCGCGGCGCCGGCCCCCGCCCCGCTCAGCGCGTGCGCGGAACCCGTAGCGAGAACCCGAACAGCACGGCACCCACGACGAGGAGCGCGGCGCCCACGGCATCCGTGACGACGACGCTCACCCCGTCGACGAGCAGACCGCCGACGCCGGCTGCCACGACGATCGCGAGCTGGAACCCGGTGACCACGAGGCTCCCGCCCGCCTCGAGCCGGTCCGGCATCCGGTGTCCCACCCAGGTGTTCACGATGATCAGCCACGACGCGAAGAGGAAGCCCCACGCGAACACCGCTGCGGCCACGGCCGCGAAGCCCGGAAGCGACAGGACCACCACGATCGACGCCGCGATCGCCAGCGGACCGACCACGGCCAGGATGCCGAACGCCCGGTCGACCACGATCCCGATCACGACGTTGCCGATGAGCCCGCCCGCGCCGAACAGGGTGAGCAGCAGGACCACCGTCCCGGCATCCACCTCGGGAAGACGCTCCAGCGCCAACCGGACGTAGGTGTACGCGAGGAAGTGCCCGAGGACGATGAAGACGTGACCGATGAGTCCGAGCGAGGCTCCCGGCCGGCGGAGCGTGTCGACGAGGAGTCGGATGCTGGATGTCGCGGCCGCCGGGACCGAGGGGAGCGCGAGGCGGACGGCCACCCCGACGAGGGCGGAGGCGAGACCGACGATGAGGAACGCCAGGCGCCAGTCGAGGGCCTCGCTCAGCAGGACGCCGAGAGGGACACCGGCGACCGTCGCGAGCGACAGCCCGGCCGAGGTGAACATGACGGCGCGACCGATGCGATCCGGAGCGGACAGGGCCGCTGCGACCGTGATCGACATCGACCAGAACGTGGAGATCGCCGCCCCGAGGAGGAAGCGCGCGATGAGGATCGTGACGAAGTGGGGCGCGAGAGCCACCGCCACGCTCGACACAGCGGCCGCCGCTGCGGCGATCACGAGCAGGGTGCGGCGGTCCAGACGCGGGAAGATCAGGCCGACCGTGGGGGCCATGAGCAACCCGGAGAGCGCGGTGACCGTCACCGTCTGGCCGGCCTGGCCGGGGGTGATGCCGAGCCCCGCGGCCATCTCGGTGAGCACGCCGTTGGGCAGGAACTCGGCGGTGACGAGCAGGAAGCTCATCAGCATGAGGACGACGAGACCGCCGTATCTCATGCGGGAGGCGGGGGTGACGGGAACGGGGGCGGTCAGGGTCATGCATCGATGCTCGCAACGGGGAACCGCGCCCGCCCGACCGATCGTCCGCGGCATCCGACCGTTCGTCCGCGACCGCGGGACGCAACCCCGGGCTCGCCGTTCGCCCTCACCGGCTCCGACCTGCGAGGATCACCCCATGGCAGACGACGACCTCCCCGACTCCTTCGAGCCGGGCCTTGGCGTGCCTCCGCGACCGCAGCCGCCCGCCCCGCGCGTTCCGAAAGGCGACCTCCGGGTGGCATCGGTCATCGCGATCGCCACCGGGAGCATCGTCATCGCCTGGCACATCTTCCTGGTCTCGGTCAGCGCGATCGCGGACTTCGATCAGTTCGTCTGGATCCAGCTCGGCGTCTGGGCGCTCGCGCTCGTCTCCCTGGTCACCGGCATCCTGAGCCTGAACGCCCGCATGGCGCGCGAGCTCGCCGCGGCCGGATTCATCGCGGGCGTGGCCGCGGCGCTGCTGTCGCTGGGCATCGGTTTCTTCAGCGGCGCCGACTTCCTGCCCTGACGAGTCAGCCCGCGCACTCCTCACTGAGCTCGGTGAGGGCCCACGACGTGGGTGTGCGGTCGAGGTGCACGGTTCCGCAGTCGCCGTTGGCGTACGTGACCTGCAGCAGGGCGTCGTCAGCGCTCTCGGACTCGACCTCGACCGTCACGTCGGCGGGCAGGCCCGCCGCCGCGTAGAGGGCCGAGCTCTGCCGGATGAGGGTGGCGCAATCGGCTACCTCGGTTCCGGTGGCGGCGGCGTACTCAGCCATCATGCGCTGCTGCAGCGGCTCGGTCAGAGCGCCGCACGCGGCGACGGTGTCGGCCGAACGCACGGCCGTCCACCAGCTCTGGAAGGCGGCGACCGGCCCGTCTGCCGGCACCGGAGTGGCGGTGGCGACGGGGCCGGCATCCGCGGTCGGGGCCATCGTCTCGGACGGCTCGTCGGATGCCGACGGCCCGGTGCACCCGGTGAGGGCGAGACCGGCCGCGAGCAGGGTGAAGACCAGTGCGTGGGGGGATCGCATCACTCCATTGTGGTCGAGGTGGGCGTCGGCGTCACGTCCACGGCGTGGCCCGGCCGGTGTGCAGCGACGACGATGCCGGGCTCACTCCGCCGTCGACACCCGTACCGCCCGATGGGCCCGCAGCACGAGCACGAGCCCGACCACCCAGAACGGAAGCTGCGCGAGCTCCGCCAGGCGGAATGCCCCGGGCGAGTACTCGCCGCCGCCGGCCTGAAGGGTGAGGACGCCCCCGATGCACAGGATCACCAAGATGCTCGAGAGGAAGCCCGCCCCGTTCACCACGCCGGTCGCGGTGCTGAGCCGTTCGGCCGGATTGTGGTCGCGCACGATGTCGAAGGCGACCATCGAGGCGGGTCCGCCGACGCACATCGCGGCGGCGAGCACGACGAGCAGCGGCAACGGAGCGTGGTCGGGAAAGGCCAGGACCACCGCCCAGGATGCCGCCTGCACACCGACGAGGCTGACCACCAGCGCCGTGCGACCCCGGGGGAAACGCCCGGACACGGCGCCGACGATCGGTCCGAAGACGATGCCGCACACGACGTAGACCGAGAACAGAGCGCCCGCGGTCGCGGCATCCAGGCCCTGCCCCGCCACGAGGAACGGAAAGCCCCAGAGGATCGCGAAGGCATTGCCGGAGAACGAGGTGACGAAGTGCACCCAGAACGCCAGTCGGGTCCCGGGCTCCCGCCAGGCCTCGCGCACGGCGCCACGCACGGGTGCGCGTTCCACGACCACCGTCCGGCGTTCGCGCACGACCACCGCGACCAGCACCGCCGTCAGCGCCGTGACCCCGGCGAGCGAGAGGAAGGCCGACGTCCACCCCGACAGACCGACCAGGGCCGCGAAGGGCACGACGCTGATGATCTGACCGAACTGGCCCGTCAACCCGGTGATCTGGACGGCTGCGGGCGCGAGTCGACGGGGGAAGCGCATGCCGATCACGCGCAGAAGGCCCGGGAAGATCGCCGCCTCTCCGGCTCCCATGAGCAGTCGCGCGACGATCGCGAGCTCGACACTCGGGGCGAGGGCGAGCAGGACCTGGGCTCCCGCCATCACCGCCGTGCCGGCGGTGAGGACCGTCCGCGCTCCGAACCGATCCAGCAACACCCCCACGGGCAATTGCAGGGCGCCGTAGACGCCCAACTGCACGACGGCGAGAAGCGACAGGGTCGCCGCGGTGATCGCGAAGCGGTCAGCTGCCTCGAGCCCGAGAGCCGCAAGCGACGTGCGGTTGACGATCGACACGACGTACGCGACGACCCCGACGAGCCAGACGACGAGCACCCCCGCCCAGGGTCTCCCCGCGTGCGTCGACGAGGAGCCCTGCGGGACGGTGCCCGTCATTCGCGGGTGAGGCGGAGCGTCACGACCTGGAACGGGCGCACCTCGAGCGCGATGCCGTCGCCCTCGTGGGCGAGGTGGCGCGCACGGGCCATGTCGTCGCCGAGCGGACGCTCGAGAAGATCGACCTCGTCGACGGATGCCACGGCGAAGCCGGGAACGAGGATCGTCGCCGCGCGGCGACCCAGCGCCTCGTACACGCGGACGATGACGTCGCCGGAGCGGTCGTCGGCGAGCTTGACCGCCTCAATGCGCACGCCCTCGTTCGTCGAGCGCAGCACGCTCCACGGCTCCACGCTCCCCTCGACGGCCGGACGACGCAGCGGCAGGTTCTGCTCGTAGCCCGAGGCCACGACGGCGGCGATGTCGGCACCCGGGTGCACGGCGTACGCGAACGTGTGGTGACCGGCATCCTGGACCGGGTCCGGAGAGTTCGCGGCGCGCACGAGGCTCAGGCGCACCTCGGTCTCGACCTCGCCCGAGGCACCGACCGTGCGGGTGATGTCGTGGCCGTAGGTGGCGTCGTTGGTGACGCCGATGCCGTAGCCGGGCTCCTCGACGTGCACCCAGCGGTGGGCCATGACCTCGAACTTCGCGTCTTCCCACGACGTGTTCTGGTGCGTGGCGCGGCGCACGTGCCCGTACTGGATCTCGGCGCTGTGGTGGTGGGCGTGCACGACGAACGGCAGCGACGCCTTCAGCAGCTTCTCGCGTTCGTTCCAGTCGAGGTCGATGCCGAAGTGCACGCGCACGTCGTCGGCGTTCACCGCGATGGTCTGGGCGAGGTGCGACGTGCCGAACGAGCGGGTCACGACGACCCGGGCCCGCAGGTCGCCGTCGACGATCAGCTCGACCACGTCGGCGGCATCCAGGTCGTCGTAGGTGTGACGGTAGTGGGCGTCGATGTCCCACGCGTCCCACGCGTTCGGTAGATCCTGGTGCACGCGGAGCATGTTGGCCACGCGGCCTTCCGGGACGAGTTCGCGGTTCTCGGCGAGGTCGACGATCGAGGTGACCAGGCCCCGCGCGTCGACCCGCACCCGCACGAGCCCGTTCTCGAGCACGATGTCGTCGCCGTCGCGCGTGGCGCGCACGGGGTTCGTCGGAGCGACGGGAGTGAGGGATGCCACGCCCAGCGCCGGCGTCTCGACCAGCGCGAGCGGGGTGCCCTCGGCATCCAAGGCCAGAGACCGGCGCGCGTGGTCGGCGGAGTTCACGACCGCGGCCGACAGCCCCGCGGCCTCCAGCGCCTCGGCGATCGAGCGGTCGAGCTCGGCGAGCGCGAGCGCGTAGTCCTCCTCGTTCTGCTCGTGCACCCATTGGATGGAGGAGCCGGGCAGGATGTCGTGGAACTGCTGCAGCAGCACGCCCTGCCAGAGGCGATCGAGGGCGTCGTAGGGGTACTCGGCGCCCTTCAGCGCGGCGGCGGTCCACCACAGCTCGGCTTCGCGCAAGCGGTGCTCAGCCTCGCGGTTTCCGCGCTTCTCGCGGGCGTGCGAGGTGAAGGTGCCGCGGTGCAGCTCCAGGTACAGCTCGCCCACCCACACGGGGGCGTCGGGGTACTCGGCCTGGGCGGCGGCGAAGAAGTCGTCGGGGTGCTCGATCTCGACACGGGGCGAGCCCTCGAGCGACTCGACGCGGCGCTGGCGCTCCATCATCTCGCGGATCGGTCCGCCGCCGCCGTCGCCGTAGCCGAAGGGCACGAGCGAGGTGGTCGCCTTGCCCTTGTCGCGGAATTGGCGCACGGCGTGGTGCAGCTCCTCGCCCTCGAGCGTGGAGTTGTACGTGTCGATCGGCGGGAAGTGCGTGAAGATGCGCGAGCCGTCGATGCCCTCCCACCAGAAGGTGTGGTGGGGGAACTTGTTGGTCTGGCTCCACGAGATCTTCTGCGTGAGGAACCAGTCGAGCCCCGCGAGCTTCGCGATCTGCGGGAACGCGGCGGTGTAGCCGAACGAGTCCGGCAGCCAGATGCCGTGCGTCTCGACGTCGAGCTCGTCACGGAAGAAACGCATGCCCTGCGTGATCTGACGCACCATCGCCTCTCCGCCGGGGAGGTTGCCGTCGGGCTCGACCCACTGCGAGCCGACGACGATCCACTGCCCCTTGGCGATCGCGGCCTTGATGCCCTCCCACACGTGCGGGTAGCGCTCCTTCACCCACGCGTACTGCTGCGCCGACGAGGCGGCGAAGCGGAAGTCGGGGTACTGCTCGGCCAGCGCCAGCACGTTCGAGAAGGTGCGCGCGGTCTTGCGCTTGGTCTCGCGGATGGGCCAGAGCCAGGCGGTGTCGATGTGCGCGTGCCCGATGCCCGAAAGGCGATGGGCGGATGCCGACGCGGGGCGTGAGAGCACGTCGACGAGCTCGGCGCGCGCGGCGGCGGCGGTCCCGACGATGTCGTCGAGCCGCAGCACGTTCAGCGCGCGCTCCATCGCCCGCATGACCTCGTGGCGGCGGGGCTCGGTCTCGGGCAGCTCCTTCATGAGCTGGTACAGCACCTCGACGTCGAACTGCAGCGCCCACACCTCGGGCTCGAACACCGCGAGTTCGGCGGTGCGGAAGGTGTAGATCGGGGTCTCGGGAGCGGTCTTCTTCGACCCGTAGGGCGTGGGGACGAACTCGTTCTTCAAGATGTCGGGGTTGGCCGCCGCCTCGACGAAGAAGTGCACGCTCTCGCCGCCGGCGGCCTCGTCGGCCAGACGCACGTAGTGGTTGCGGGGGTGGATGCCCTTGACCTGCACGCCGTCGGGGGTGTGCACGAGCGCCTCGGCCTGGTTGCCGGGCCAGTCGCCCTGGAAGCCGGGGTCGAGCAGCAGCTCGACCGTGCGGCCGGCCCAGTCGGTGGGGATCTGACCGATGACCTCGAACCACCACGTCGACCACGCGCGGCCCCAGCTGTCGCCGACGGCGAAGGGCATGTACTCGGCGGCGAGGGCTTCGGATGCCGGGACCGGCTCGTCGGGGACCATCCAGGCCTTGAGCTCGACGGGCACGCGGGCCGAGTAGACGGCGGGAACGATGCGCTCGGTGAGAACGCGGTGGATGCGCTCTTCGACGAGCGTGAGGTTCTGGTGCACGGTGGTCTCCGGTTCGGGGCGTCGCGGGTTTCGGATCGCGGGGTTCAGGCTGCGGGACGGCGATGACGTGGTGCGGGGTGCGGTGCCGTTCAAGTCGGCACCGCACCCCGGGTTCAGCGCAGGTACGACAGGTCGGCGAAGCTGGAGCTGGCGTCTTCCAGCAACGCTCGCGCGACTCGTACCGAGTCGATGAGCGGGTGATGCGCGAGGGCGCGCAGAGCTGCGGCGCGCGAGCCGCTCAAAGCGGCCTCGATCGTCTGGCGCTCGACGTACTTGACGGTCGTGACGAGCCCCCGGCCGAAGTCGGGCACCGACGCGCTCTGAAGAGGGCGCGGGCCGTCGGCACCGACGATGCACGGCACCTCGACCACCGCTTCGGCGTCGAGACCGGCGAGCACTCCGCCGCTGGGCACGTTGAGGATGAGCCGGGCCGACTGGTCGTAGGCGATGGCGCGCATGAGCGCGATCGCGACGTTCTCGTAGCCGCCCGAGACGAGGTCTTCCTCGTCGCGGTCGCCCATGCCGGCGGAGTCGCGGTTGGTCGCCATGTAGGTGACCTCGCGCTCGTGCCGGCAGGCCTCCCACGCCGCGTGCGGCCGCGGGGCTGTGGCAGCTTCCTCCCAGAACCCGGCCTGCTGGTCGAGCAGGTAGCGCCCGCGAGTGGTCGCGGCGTACTGGTCGGCCTGGAGCACGTCGCGCCGGTACGAGTAGTAGTGCAGGTACTCGTTCGGCAGGGCTCCGAGGGTGCGGATCCAGTCCGCGCCGAACAGCGCCCCCTCCTCGAACGACTCGATGCGCTCGGGCGAAGCGAGCAGCTCCGGCAGCAGGTCGACACCGTCGCGGCGCAGGGCGGTGAGCCAACCGAGGTGGTTCAGACCGGCGTACTCGATCTCGACATCGGCGGAATCCCGGATGCCGAGGGCCCCGAGCGCGCGACGGGCGAGGCCGATCGGCGAGTCGCAGATGCCGATGACGCGCTTGCCGAGCACGCGACCCATTGCCTCCGTGACGACACCCGCGGGGTTGGTGAAGTTGATGACCCACGCGTCGGGGGCGACGCGCCGGATGAGCTCGGCGAGCTGCATCGCGACCGGCAGGGTGCGCAGCGCGTAGGAGATGCCCCCGAAGCCGACGGTCTCCTGACCGATGACCCCGTGCGACAGACCGATGCGCTCATCGGTCGCCCGGCCCGCCATGCCGCCGACGCGGATGGCCGAGAACACGAAGTCGGCGCCGCGCAGGCCCTCTTCGGCATCCGTGTACACACTCACCCGGGGCGCGTCGGGGAACTCGCGCGCCTGATCCTCGAGGATGCGGGCCATCGTGCGCAGGCGCGCACCGTCGGTGTCGACGAGGGCGACCTCGTCGACACGTCCCGGATCGCGGTCCAGGAGGAGGGCACGGTAGACCAGAGGGGTGCGGAATCCTCCGCCACCGATCATGGCAAGCTTCATGCGGTCACAATCTCGACATTCCGTCGGCCCAGGGACTCGACGATCGGGCCCTCGAGCGGCGCATCGGTGATGAGCCGCCGCAGGGCGAGGGGCAGGGCGATGCGTCCGGCGCCACTGCCGGGGAACTTGCTGTGGTCGGCGAGCACGGTCGCGGCATCGCACGCGGCGAGCATCGCCTGCTTGATCGGCACCTGGGCGAGCGTGGTGTCGCGCAGGTCGCCCTCGGGCGACATGCCACTGACGCCGAGGAAGGCGTGATCGGCGCGGATAAGGCGAAGCGACTCGGTCGTGAGGTGGCCGGCGACGCTGCGGTACACGGGGTCGTAGTCGCCGGGCAGCAGCACGAGGTGCGTGTCGCGTTCGTCGCGCAGCACGTCGTAGATCGCGAGGTTGTTCGTGATGACGGTCACGGCGCGTCCGCGCAGCAGCCGAGCGAGCTGCAGGGTCGTGGTGCCGACGTCGAGGATGACGGCCTGGCCGTCGCGGATCGTCGCGGCCGCCGCCTGGGCGATGCGCTCCTTGCCCTCGCGGTTGACGGGCTCGACGGTGGCGAACGGGGCGTCGCCCTCGCTCATCACCGCCCCGCCGTGCGTTCGCCGGAGCAGTCCCGCCTCGTCGAGGCGCTGAAGATCGCGGCGGATCGTGGCGATGCTCGAACCGGTGGCTTCGGCGAGCTCCACGACCGTGGCCGCACGAGCGGAACGGAGGTGCTGGAGGATCTCGCGGTCTCTGACGTCTTTCATGGTGCGATCACCATAGCGCTCAAAATCGCTCAGTAACAAAATGTTTACACGCAAAAATTTGCGCGCTCCTGAGCGACCGGTGCTATAAACGGTGCAACGCCCCGGTCGTCACCGCAGAGAGGAGGGGCCGATGACAGTTGCATCCGGTCCCACCCCCCGCCTGCTGACGGCAGGACAGCTCTTCCTCGATCTGGTCTTCGCCGACCTCGACGGCGCCCCGCGTCTCGGCGAGGAGCACTGGACGCCCGCGTTCGGCTGGGGCCCGGGCGGCATCGCCAACTACGCGATCGCCGCGGCACGCCTCGGCGTCGACACGGTGCTCTGCGCCGATGCCGGCACCGACCCGCTGTCGCGCCTCGTGCGCGACCGGCTCGCCGACGAAGGCATCGCCGACGGTATCCGCGAGGTCGCCGGCTGGGCACTGCCCGTCACGGCCGCCATGAACTACGACGGAGACCGCGCCCTCGTCACCGGCGGACGCCCCGCCGCAGCCCTGGCATCCCTTCTGGAGGACGCTCCCGTCACCCCCGTCGCCGCGCTCCACCTCGACGACTCAGTCGCCCCGTGGATCCGCGAACGCGCTGCTCACGGAACGAAGGTCTTCGCCGACGTCGGCTGGGACGCCGGCGAGCAGTGGGACTCCGCCGCCCTCGACGTGCTCGAGGGATGCCACGCGTTCCTCCCCAACGAAGCCGAGGCGTGCGCCTACACCCGCACCACGGATGCCCGATCCGCAGCCCGCGTCCTCGCCGAGCGTGTTCCGCTCGCCGTCGTCACCCGCGGAGGCCGCGGCGCGGTCGCCGTCGACTCCGCCACAGGCGAAGACGTCGAGATCGACGCCGTCGCCATCGACTTCGTGGATGCCACGGGTGCCGGCGACGTGTTCGGCGGAGCGCTCGCGTCCGCCGAACTCACGACCTGGTCGCTGCGCGAGCGCGTCGAGTTCGCCACCCTGGTCGCGGCCATCACCGTGTCGCGCCCCGGCGGCGCCGCCGCCGCTCCCCGTCTCGACGAGCTGCTTCCCTGGCTCGACGCCCACCCGGCGGCCGCCGACCCGACACGGTTCGCCTTCCTCCGCGACGCGCTGCACGACAGCGCGTCGCCGTTCGCCGCGTCCGCGGCATCCTGCACCGCCTCTTCCTCACGCCCCACCCGAATCAAGGAGTGAACCACCCATGATGCCCCTCACCCCGCGTTACCGACGCGCGATCGGCACCGTCGCCGTCGCGGTCGCCGCTGCCGTGTCCCTCTCTGCCTGCTCCGGCGGCTCCGGCGGCGCGGCCGACGGCCCCGTGACGCTCTGGACCTGGTCCGGCGGCCTCGGCCCGAGCGTGCTCGACTCCGCGAAGAGCCAGTTCCCCGACGACAAGATCGAGGTCACCACGATCGGCGACGACGTCAAGCAGAAGCTCGTCACCGTCTTCACCGGTCGCAGCGGCATCCCCTCGATCACCGGCATCAAGGGCGAGGACATGCCCTACTTCCTGCAGCAGGCAGACCTCTTCACCGATCTGAAGACGCTCGGGATCGACGACAAGCTCTCGGACTTCCCCGCCTGGAAGCTCGCCGAGGCCACCACCGCCGACGGCAAGCTGATCGGCCTCCCCACCGACATCGGGCCGACCGCTCTCTACTACCGCACCGACGTGCTGGCTGCCGCGGGACTTCCCACGGATCCGGCCGCCGTCGCCGCCGCCACCAAGACATGGGACGACTACTTCGCCTTCGGCGAGAAGCTCAAGGCCGCCACCGGCGCATACCTCGAGGTGTCGCTCGAAGACGTCTTCACCAAGGTCATGGGCCAGGGCGAGACGAAGATGGTGTCGAAGGACGGCGAGTTCCTCGGCGACAGCGCCCAGGTCAAGAAGGCGTGGGACACCGCGATCGAAGCGAACCAGCGCGGCCTCGTCGCCGGCATCCAGGACGGCAGCCCCGACTGGGCCGCCGCCGTCAACAACGGCACGCTGCCGACCCTCCTCGGCGCCGCCTGGTACCAGGGCGACCTGAAGAGCAACGCCCCCGACACCTCGGGTAAGTGGAACGTCACCGCGATGCCCGGCGGTCCCGCCAACGTCGGCGGATCGTTCCTCACGATCCCCGCGTCCACCGGCAACAAGGACGAAGCGATCAAGATCGTGAACTACCTCCTGGATGCCGAGAACCAGGCGACCACGTACACCGAGGTCGGTAACTTCCCCTCGTCGACCGCCGCGCTCAGCGAGCCGGCCCTGCAGCAGCCCGACGCGTTCTTCGGCGGCCAGGTGACCACCGACGTGTTCAGGGCGGCCTCCGCGAACATGCCGATCAGCTACACCAGCCCGATCGACAACGAGCTCCAGGCCCCCTTCATCACCGAGCTCGCCAACGTGCAGTCGCAGGGCAAGGACCCGCAGCAGGCGTGGAACGATGCCCTCGCCGCCGCCCAGCAGGTGTGGGAGCGCTCTAAGTGACATCCGCCACGCGCGTCATGACGGCCTCGGGGGTGCGCCCCAGCGCGCGCCCCCGGGGCCGGGGCCTGATCCGGCACTGGCCGATGTACGTCGCGGTCGCGCCCTTCTTCCTGCTGTTCCTCGGCTTCGGTCTCTTCCCCACGCTGTACTCGCTCGTCCTGTCGTTCCAGGACTGGAACGGGCTGGGAGCGGCGCAGTGGACGGGCATCGACAACTACACGCGCCTCTTCTCCGACCCCACATTCTGGCTGTCGGTGCGCAACACCTTCGTGATCTTCGCGCTGTCGACGTTCCCGATGCTCGCGATCGCGATCGCCGTCGCCGCGATGCTCAACAACGCCGTGCGCTTCAGCACGGCGTTCCGCATCGCCTACTTCGTGCCGAACATCACCTCGGTCGTGGCGATGGCTGTGCTCTTCGGCTCGATCTTCGGTGAGAACTTCGGCCTCGCCAACTCCTTCCTGCACGCCCTGGGGCTGCCCGGGGTGCAGTGGCTGTCGACGCCCTTCGGCATCCAGCTCACGATCTCGATCCTCATCACCTACCAGTGGACCGGGTACAACGCGATCATCTTCCTCGCCGGCATGCAGTCGATCGGCGGCGAGGTCTACGAGGCCGCCAAGCTCGACGGCGCCGGCCCCATCCGCAGCTTCTTCTCGATCACGCTGCCGCTCCTGCGCCCGACGATCATCTTCGTGCTGGTCGTCTCGACCGTCACGGGCATGCAGAGCTTCACCGAAGCCCAGGTGCTCACCGCGAGCTCGAGCACGACCAACCCCAACAGCGGCGGCGCGGGCCAGGGCGGTCTGACCATGGTCCTGTATTTCTACCAGCAGGCCTTCAGCTACAACCGCTTCGGCTACGGCGCGGCGATCGCATGGGGCGTGTTCCTCATCGTCGTGATCTTCACCATCATCAGCTGGCGCTTCACCGCCGGGAAGAAGGAAGAGAAGGCCCGCGCATGACCGTCACGACTCCTCCGCCCGCCACGGTCACCGAGCACATCACCACCGCCGGCGTCCCGCTGCGCCGTCGCCGCAAGGCGACCCCCGGCCGCGTCCTTCTCTACGGTGTGTTGACCGCCGGCGCGTTCGTCTCGCTCTTCCCGCTGTACTGGCTGGTCGTCATGGCCAGCAACTCCACGAGCGACATCTACACGACGCCCCCGACGTTCATCCCGGGTCCCCGCCTGTTCGACAACATCGGCGCGGTGTTCTCCCGCATCGACTTCGCCGGCTCGCTGATGAACACGATCATCGTCGCCTGCAGCGTGACCTTCCTCGTGCTGGTGTTCGACTCGCTCGCCGCCTTCGCCTTCGCGAAGTTCGAGTTCCCCCTGCGTCGGACACTCTTCACGATCACCCTCGTCACCTTCATGCTGCCGATGCAGCTGTCGGTCATCCCGCAGTTCATCACGATGGTCAACCTCGGCTGGGTCGGTCACCTGCAGGCGCTCATCGTGCCCGCCGCGGCCAACGCGTTCGGCATCTTCTGGCTGCGCCAGTACATGGTGTCGTCGATCCCGGATGAGCTGATGGATGCCAGCGTGCTCGACGGCGCGGGCTTCTTCCGCCAGTGGTTCACGGTGTGCCTGCCGCTCATCCGCCCCGGCCTCGGCTTCCTCGGCATCTTCACCTTCATCGCCGCGTGGAACGACTACCTCTGGCCGCTGGTCGTCATGACCAACCCCAACCAGGTCACCCTCCAGGTCGCGATGGCCCAGCTGAACACCGCCTTCGGACAGGACTACGGCATGGTCATGGCCGGTGCGCTGCTGGCCGTGCTGCCGTTGCTCATCGTGTTCCTCATCGGCGCGCGCCAGTTCATCGGCGACATCGCCAAGGGTGCGATCAAGTGAGCGCACAGGCCCTGGCCTTCGCGCCGGTCTCGCCGACCACCCGCGTCATCGTCTGCGCGACGGAGGAGATCGGCGAGGTGGCTGCCGACGTCGTCGCGACCGTTCCGTCCGACGGCGTGCTGGGGGTGGCCACCGGCTCCTCTCCGCTGGCGCTGTACGCCGCCCTCATCCGTCGCCGCGAGAGGTTCCTGAGCCTGTCGAAGGGACCGGGGGCCACCGAGGGGTTCGCCACCGAACGCCTCCGCCTCTTCGCCCTCGACGAGTACGTCGGCCTCGACGCCTCCGACCCCCGCTCCTACGCGGCCTACGTGCGGTCCGTGATCGCCGAGCCCCTCGGCATCCCGAACGACCGTGTCCGGGTGCCGAGCGGTTCCTCGTCCGCTGATGCGGAGGCGTACGAGCGCGCGATCGCCGAGGCAGGCGGCGTCGACCTGCAGATCGTGGGGATCGGCCGCAACGGACACATCGGCTTCAACGAACCGGGGTCGGATGCCGAGACCCGCACGCGCGTCGTGGAGCTCGACGAGAGCACCCGGCGCGCGAACGTCGAGCACTTCGACGGCGACCTCGCGCAGGTCCCCACGCACGCGATGACGCAAGGCGTGGCGACGATCCTGTCGGCCCGCCGGATCGTTCTCGTCGCCTCCGGTGCCGCCAAGGCCGCCGCCCTCCGCTCTGCTCTTCTCGGCCCCGTGACAGCCGACAATCCCGCCTCCTTCCTGCAGCGGCATCCCGACGTCACCGTCGTGGCCGACCTCGACGCCCTCCGAGAGGACCGATGACGCACCTCGGCGACTCCGCACCCGGATCCGACACCCGTCTCGCTCCGCGCGCCTGGCTGCGCTCCGACGCGCCCGCGCAGAGCCTCGACGGCGTGTGGGCCTTCCGCCTGCACGACGCCGATCCGGGCGACGACGTCGACGGCCCTCCCCCGTTCGCCGCCGTCGACGCCGACGTGTCGGCGTGGGACCGCATCCCCGTCCCCTCGCATTGGGGCCTGCACGGCCACGGGCACCCCACGTACACGAACATCCGATACCCGTTCCCCCTGGACCCGCCGCACGTGCCGGACGCCAACCCGACGGGCGATCACCGACGCGTGTTCGAGTGGCACCCCTCGTTCTGCCCCGGAGGGCGCACGCTGCTGCGCTTCGAGGGCGTCGAGTCGCTCGCGACGGTGTGGCTGAACGGCACCGAGATCGGCTGGTTCACCGGCAGCCGACTGATGACCGAGTTCGACGTCACCGGCCACCTCGTCGACGGCGAGAACGTGCTCGCCGTACGCGTGCACCAGTGGTCGGCCGCCAGCTACCTCGAGGACCAGGACCAGTGGTGGCTGCCCGGAATCTTCCGCAGCGTCTCGCTGCAGGGGCGCCCCGCGAACGGCCTCGACGACGTCTTCGTCCGCGGCGACCGCGACCCCGAGACGGGCGCGGGCACGCTCGACGTGCGTCCCCTCGGCGGCTGGCCCGTCTCGGTGCGTGTGCCCGAGCTCGGCATCGACCAGACCTGGACGGCGCCGTCGGAGGTGGTCCCGCTGACGATCGACACGGTCGAGGCGTGGACGGCCGAGACGCCCCGTCTGTACGACGTGGAAGTGTCGACGGATGCCGAGAACGTCCGCCTGCGCGTCGGCTTCCGCCGCATCGAGGTCATCGGCGACCGTCTGCTCGCCGACGGGAGACCCCTGATCTTCCGCGGCGTGAACCGCCACGAGACCGACCCCGATCGCGGCCGCGTCTTCGACGAGGACTACGTGCGCGGCGAGCTCGCGCTCATGCGCCGGCACAACATCACCGCCATCCGCACCGCGCATCAGCCCCCGCACCCGCGGGTGCTCGAGTTGGCCGACGAGCTGGGCTTCTGGGTCGTGCTCGAGTGCGACCTCGAGACGCACGGGTTCTGGGACGTCGAGTGGACCGGGAACCCCGCCGACGACCCCGCGTGGCGCGCCGCGTGCCTCGACCGCGCCCGCCGCACGGTCGAGCGCGACAAGAACCACGCGAGTGTGGTGATGTGGTCGCTCGGCAATGAGTCGGGCACCGGACGCAACCTCGCCGAGATGGCCGGCTGGATCCGCGAGCGCGACGACTCCCGCCCGATCCACTACGAGGGCGACTACGGCGGGGCGTACACGGACGTGTACTCGCGCATGTACCCGACGCTCGAGGAGATCGCGTCGGTCTGCGGAGACCAGACGATGGCGGTGCACGAGATCGGCCCCGCCGAGGGAGCCCGGCAGCGGGCGAAGCCCTTCGTCCTGTGCGAGTTCGCGCACGCGATGGGAAACGGCCCGGGCTCTCTCGCCGATTACGAGCGCATGGTCGAGACGTACCCGCGCCTGCACGGCGGTTTCGTGTGGGAATGGCGGGATCACGGAATCCGCGCCCGCACCGACGACGGCACCGAGTTCTTCGCCTACGGCGGCGACTTCGGCGAGCCCGTGCACGACGGCGTCTACCTGATGGACGGCCTCGTACTCTCGGACGGCACTCCCTCCCCGGGCCTCGGCGAGCTCGCCGCGGTCTGGGCGCCCGTGACGCTCGAGCACCTCGACGCCGGGTCATGGCGCGTGCGCAACCGGCAGCACACGCTCGACACCGCGCACCTCGAGCTGCGCTGGCGCGTCGAAGACGACGGTATCCGTGTCGCCTCGGGCGCGCTCGATCTGCCCGCCCTCGCGCCGGGAGCCGAGGGCGTCGTCGAGGTGCCCGAGATCCCGGATGCCACGACGGAGCGCTGGGTGACCCTTGAGGCCGCGCTGCGCGAGGAGTCCGTGTGGGCCCCGGCGGGCCACATCGTGTCGCGCGCGCAGGTGCAACGGCATGCCCCCGCTCCGCGCCCGGTACGCGCCGCGACCGGCGGATGGCGCGGCGACGCCCTCGGCGACGCGGTGTTCGATCGCCGCGGGCGGATCGCGCGGTGGCGGGACATCGAGGTCTCGGGGCCGCTGCCCGAGCTCTGGCGTGCCCCCACCGAGAACGACCAGCTCGACGGACAGGGCTCGTACGAGACGGCAGACCCGGCCCTGACCCACGGGCGGGGCGACGAGGACACCCCCGCGTCATCCGTCCGCTGGCTCGAGCGCGGCCTCGATCGTCTGCAGCACCGGGTGCTGTCGGTGGAACGCACCCGCGACGGTCTCGTGCAGCGAGTGCGGTCGATGGCCGCTCACAGCGCGCAGGGCATCGAGACCACATTCTCGTGGCGACTCGACGGCGATGGGCTGCGGCTGCACACCGACATCCGCCCCTTCGGACCCTGGGACTGCACGTGGCCGCGCGTCGGCGCGCGCTTCGGGTTGTCGTCGGCCCTCGCCGCGGAACGGGCGCACTGGTTCGGCACGGGACCTGCAGAGTCGTACGCCGACAGCGCTGAGGCCGCGTACGTCGGCCGCTTCGAGGCGGATGTCGATTCGCTCGGGGTCGCCTACGGCCGCCCGCAGGAGACCGGCCATCGTCCGGGTCTGCGCGCCCTCGACCTCGGCCCGTTGCACCTGCGGGCGGTCGCCTCGGGCTCGACGGGCCTCCCGGGCTTCCAGCTCGACCGCCACACCGCCCAGGAGCGAACCGGCGTCGCCCACGCGCACGAGCTCCCGCCGTCGAGCGGCCTCTGGCTCTACCTCGACGCGGCTCAGCACGGCCTCGGCTCGCGCGCATGCGGTCCGGACGTGCTGCCGCGCTACGCGCTGTGGCCCCGAGCGGTGTCGTGGACGGTCGTGTTCGAATAGCCGTCCCCTCCGCCTCGAGCCGACCCCGACTTCACGCCTCACGCCGACCGCCGCTCCGACATCCCGCATGAAACCGGTCGCCGGGGCGGCGAGGAACTGCGGAAAGATCGTCGCACCTCGTCGAGGTACTGTGGCTGGCGGCGGAACGTGCACCGGCGTGCACGTGGAGGAGGCAGCGCTGATGGCATCCGGTCCCGGCGTACGCGGTCAGCGGCTCCTCGAACGGTCGGGACGCCGCCTCGAGCCCGTTCATCCCGAGTTCGTGACGAACCACCCGACGGCCACCGGGTGGATCTGGTTCGGCGCGCTGGCGATCATCCTGATCGTCCTCGATGTGGCGCGTGCCCCGCACTCCGTGCGCGTCCCGATTTCCCTGATCGCCGCCGCTCCGGCGCTGTTCGCGGCCCTCCTCGTGCTCTCGCAGACCCCTCGGTCGCACCTCGAGTACGAGGAATCGATCCTGGGGCACTTCTTCTCGCGGTTCCTCGGCCTCATGAGCGCGATCGTGCTGTGGATGGGCTCCGTGGTGCTCGGGGCGGCGGTGGCTGTGCAGCTCACGGCCGATGCCGGAACCGATCCGCAAGGCGCCTGGGACGAGGCAGGGGACATCTTGGCGTTCATCCTTCCTTTCGTCGTGGTCGTCCTCTGGGCTGCACTGATCCTGCGGTGTGTGAGCTACCTGGCGCGCCTGCGGGGCTGGGCGGCCATCCCCTCTCGTCACCGCATCCCCGATTCACTGCTCGCCGAGCTGCCGAGGACGCGCCGTGTCATCGTCGGTCTCGCGCATCCCGGTCTTCTGCTGGTCTCGGGCCTCGTGACGATCCTGCTTCTGCTCGGATTGGCCGGGGAACTGTCGCAGGCGGCACTGTCCTGACGGCGGTCGAGCACCATCCGACCGGGGGCCCGCTCGGGCACCCGCCTCACGGCAGACGAAAGGGAGACATGACGTCGCTCACCCCCGCCCCGCGCATCGATCTCGTCCCGCTCGCGAGCGCCGACCGCCCCGCGTGGCTCGCCCGTATGGAGGCCGCCTTCGCCGCGGGAGTCCGCGATGCCGGACTCCAACCCGGCGAGCAGCCGATCCCGAAGGCCGACGAGATGCAGGAGGAGCTCGATGCTCCGGGCACGGAGGCGCTGCAGATCGTCCGCGACGGCCTGGTCATCGGCGGCGCGGCAGTCCGTGCCGTGGACGAGGGTCGCCGCAGCCTGGAGCTGTTCTTCGTCGACGCCGGCCATCACGGGGGCGGCATCGGCTCGCGCGCGTGGGAGGCCATCGAAGCCCGCTACCCCGACACCGAGGTGTGGGAGACCGAGACCCCGTACTTCGACCAGCGCAACATCCACTTCTACATCAACCGCTGCGGCTTCCATGCCGTCGAGTTCTTCCACCCGGGGCACCGGCCCGCGCATCGCGACGCCCGTGGGGGAAAGCACGGCGGCGAGCACGACGGCGGCCCCGACCGCATGTTCCGCTTCGAGAAGACGATGTCGACCGCTCGACGCTGAGCGCCCCGTGGCCGAGAAAGCGCCGAGTGCCGCCGCGTCCCGCTCGACCGCGGCCGAGCCGTCCCGCGGAGTCCGACCTCGACACGCCGCCCCGAGCCCGCGCGCGCCGGCGAGTCACCCACCGACTCCGCACGAGGGCCCGTGACGACCCCGCCTCACGGCCTCGGCCGGCTCCGCCTGACGGCCCGCCCCGCCCCACACGAGGATCCCCCGCACCTCACGCCACCCGCGATGCCTCCACGACCATGTTCTCGGTCGACGGCTTCCCGTCCGGTCGCTGCAGGCACGTGATGACCACGAGACGCCCGGGGGTGTCCGCCCACACGTCGGCGTCGCCCCCGATGGCGGTCTTGTCGAGGGCCTCGGTCCGATCGACGCGATAGTCGACGCCCGCGACGGTGATGTCGGCGCCGACCGCGATGCGCGCGCGGCCCCGGTCCACGTCGATGAGCGCGTTGCCCGGGCCGACGCCGCCGCCCCGCAGCGAGTGCATCACGACGAAGACGGTCCCGGATGCCGCATCGGCCGGCGCGACACCGAGATTGCGCACCCAGTACGCCGACGTGAATCCGGGCGGTTCCAGCACGTCGTCCACCACGTTCACCGCGCCGAGGGGCACGTCGAGTCCCACGGACGGCGCCGAGATGCGACCGACGCCGTCCGGCGTGGCCGACGCGCTCGGCGCGGGCGTCGGCCCGTCGATCTGCACGGGGTTTCCGGCCAGGTCGCGCGGCGCGGTGGCGACCTCGGCCTCGACCGACGGCATCCCGGGCGTCTGCGACAGGACGAATCCCCCGGCGATCAGCCCCAGCGCCACGACCACCGCGGTG
>JAAIGF010211792.1_pt1 | contig 24792 bp, 19 predicted proteins | sample 6487441 | NCBI WGS metagenome assembly JAAIGF01 (sample SAMN13974129, study PRJNA590717) | phyllosphere metagenome | biome: pepper field; feature: multiple bacterial spot infested pepper fields; material: pepper leaves; isolation source: leaves from pepper fields | host: Capsicum annuum ... | reverse complement strand
GAACTCAGAACTCAGAACTCAGAACTCAGAACTCAGAACTCAGAACTCAGAACTCAGAACTCAGAACTCAGAACTCAGAACTCAGAACTCAGAACTCAGAACTCAGAACTCAGAACTCAGAACTCAGAACTCAGAACGTAATGTTTGGAATCCGTGTAGTGATTACTGTAACTGAACATATGAATAACAAAAAAACCTTAAGCACGGCAAAACAGAAGGGACTTATTCAGCCTTCCTCAGTTTGACGGCTTAGGTTTTGCCTGGATTCCAGTAACAATCCTAATCCTATACATTCATGTTGTTATAAGGCATATTCCTTACTCAAGTGTAGCTTGAAGGCGATAGGCTGTCAACGCTCTCATAACGCAAATAAGCATAGCTACAGATAGATGGAGACGATTCGGTGAACAATTGTTATAAAGGATTATATAGATACATAACATGATGATATCTCTTAAAAGGTGAGTTTATATTATGTTTATTAATATATGGGGATGACATTGAATAATCTTTATATATCCTCAAAAGCTAAATCAAGCACTATAAGTAAAAGACTCCTCACCATGATGGCTAGGAGTCTTTTACTTATAGTGCTTTTGCTAAATTCCAAAGATTTAAAAGTGTTACACCATTGCTCGATAGATATTTATTAGCTGTTACATATCCAACTATCGTACCATTATAAACTAAAATGGGTGGTGTCATTGTATATGGATTAGAAGCTCCATAAATGGAATACCTACTTCCGTAAGTACCATACGGATTCCATATGCTATTTGCATTGTACTTGCTACCATATGTTCCATAGCGATTAAACACAGAGTTTGGATCATATTTGTTGGTTGATAAATTACCTAAAAACTGAGTTCCATCGTTAGAGTATACATAGATCTCACTCGGGTTCATATATGTTGCAGCTAAAGTTGAATGTGCTGGCATCATGAACATAAATAACAGCATAAGAAGGATAATCTGCTTCATTCTCTACCTCCGATATGTAATATTATCCTTTAAAGGGATATTTATTATATCGGAGTTTGCTATCTAATTTTACAGCCCTAGATCAGCACCACGACTCGCAATTACTTTCTTGTACCAGTCAAAGCTTTTCTTTTTCGAACGCTCAAGTGTACCGTTACCCTCATTATCACGATCCACGTAAATATAGCCGTAGCGTTTACGCATCTCGCCAGAGGATGCACTCACGATATCAATGGGTCCCCAGCTTGTATAACCGAGAATATTCACGCCATCTTGAATCGCTTCGCCCATCTCCGACACGTGACGCTGCAAGTAATCAATCCGATAATCATCGGCAACCGATCCGTCTGCAGCTGGTTCGTCTGCCGCACCAAGACCATTTTCTACGACAAATAGTGGTTTCTGGTACCGATCGTGTAACTGATTTGCTGTGATACGGAATCCCTTAGGATCAATGGTCCAGCCCCATTCGGACTTATCAAGATATGGGTTAGCTACAGAACCAAATACATTACCGGAAGTCATATTTTTGATCACTTCAGGGTCGGTGCTTGTTGTACGGCTGGAGTAGTAGCTAAAGCCGATATAATCGACGGTATTGTCGCGTAGAATCTGATCATCGCCATCTTCCATTACAATGTTCAGACCATGATCTCGGAAGAACCGCTTCGCATAGCCCGGGTATTCGCCACGAGATTGAACATCAATGAAGAAGTAGGATTCGCGATCCTTTTCCATACCTTGATAGACATCTTCTGGATTACACGTATAAGGATAGAAGCTACCCGCAGCAAGCATACAGCCGATCATGGCATCCGGAATCAGCTCATGACACGCTTTGACAGCCAGTGCACTTGCAACCAATTGATGATGAGCAGCTTGATACTGAATCTGCTTCACATTGTCGCCTTCTTTGAATGTAAGACCAGCACCCAGGAATGGAAGATGCAGTAGCATATTAATTTCGTTAAAGGTCATCCAGTACTTAACTTTATCCTTATAGCGTTCCAGTACCGTACGGGAATACGTCTCAAACAAATCTACCAGTTTGCGACTACGCCAGCTACCATATTTCTCAATCAATGCTACAGGTACATCAAAGTGTGCGAGTGTCACGACAGGCTCAATACCATTTTTTAATAGCTCATCAAATAAATCATCGTAAAATTGCAAACCTTCTTCGTTCGGCTGTGCATCCTCACCTGTTGGGAAAATACGAGCCCACGAAATGGAGATACGAAGAGATTTGAAGCCCATTTCTTTAAATAGAGCAATATCCTCTTTATAGCGATGATAAAAGTCGATCGCTTCATGAGAAGGATAGAATTCATTTTCAAGTGGTGTAAGTGAAGGGACGTAACCCTTCATAATATCACGGCGACTCTCACCCGTTGGGAGTAGATCGACAAGTGTTAATCCTTTGCCACCTTCAAGATAAGCACCTTCTGCTTGATTGGCAGCGATAGCGCCACCCCATAAAAAGTTCTCTGGAAATGTGAAATTGGACATGATAAAACTCCTTTCGCAGCCTGTGTGCAGAGTATGGACAAAACAGGGAGTGTGTCTGGAAAAAAAGAAAACCTGAACGAAGCCTGACCTATATCGCGATACATCACAATATAGACAGGTTCGTTCAGGTTATGCCCCGCAGGTAACATCCCTGAAATGAATGTAATTGTCACTACAACTCTAGCAAGCAATGAAGACGCTGTCAACTGTAAGCAGAGAAGTTAAAAAAATCCCCATACGATCATCATAGAGTCGGATGGGGATGAGGTTTCATAAATCATATTTAATCGCGAATGAGTGCTTGAATCTCTTCTTCATCATCATTCACAATCAGTTCCACTTGTTCACGGAATACTCTCGCATTGTACTCAGAAAACATGTAGCGCAAAATTGCTTCATGGAGATTACTTTCAATCAGGTACTGGCTACGTCCTTCTGCCCATACTTCAGCAGTGTAACCAGTGTCTTCATCCCAGGCGAGTTGAACGGTAACGTCCGTTGGCTTGATGCCTTTACGCTCGGCGATATTAAGACAGACTGCATTAATAATCTCATCCATGCTCAGTCGCATTGCCATTAGCGTCTGTCGTAAGGGTCAGCTGGTTTTTTACGCTGACGAATCATACGATAAATGCCGCGAGCTGCAATAAAGAGTACATAAATAGCGAGCAGGTTAACGATCAGGCCAAGGAAATCACCCATAAAGCCCATATTACCCAGCATTCCACCAAACATCATGCCTGCCAGACCGCCGATCATCATACCAGTGAAGAAGTTACCTCCACTGAAAAATCCGCGTTTGCCGGTTGCTGCATTGGCACCCGTGCCTGTATTGGAACGGTTCGTGCTGTTGACGCTACCGCTTGTATTATCGGAACGTTTAGGTGTAGTTGTATACGATTTTGGTGAGGATTTGAATCCGCCGCCACCGCGTCTTGCATCTGCATCACTTGCAAACGCACCAAGTGAAGCGAAAAATACAGTAAATGCCATGAAGACCATAAGCACTTTTTTCATGATGTGTAAGTTCCCCCTGTTAGGATGAGTTTTTGTATAGGTATTCTATAAAGGTCATACGGACAGATCGCTTTTTGGTTGCAAAAATAGTAAAGAAATTGCAATTCATAACGATGCCAAGATACGATATGTTGCTTTGCAAAAATCCCAGGCTTATTTTAGCTCACTTTTAGAAGGTCATAAACGCTGATCTGTCTGATTTACTTGTGTATTCGCAAAGGTAGCCGGAATAGAAAGGAGCATCCGGTATAAAGCAGATCGCTTTGGATTAATGATGCTGTGGCTCAGATGTAACTTCAGGGATCGAAGCATTTTTCAGCATGTCAATAACCCATGTTGTCCACTCCATGTTGGAACGAGCCGTGCCGAGTGCTTTGTGACGTAAAATATACAGTCCAAAGTCAGGCGAGCCAAATTGATGACTCTCATCAGCCATTTTATGAATCGCTTGCTCAAAATAATGAATTTGCTCCTGATAGAAAATGGAGCGCTTGCGGAATAAGGCAATCGCAGTATCGCGATCGGTAATCCAAAGGCAGAACGCTTTCAAAACAAGTTCGTCACGTGAGACAGGTTCGCCGGCAGGGAGCTGCATCCATTCTTGAAGCTTTTGCTCACCAAGCGGTGTGATCGCATAAATCTTTTTGTCAGGCTTATCGGTTTGTTGTACCCATTCCGCAGTTAATAACTGTTGTTCTTCCATACGAGATAATAATGGGTAAATTTGACTATGCTTCGCTTGCCAGAATGGTTGAATTCTGAGCATAAGGTCATAACCAGAAGAGCGATGACGAGCAAGCAGGGCAAGTAAACCATAAGATAATGTATTCATAAGGCAATCTCTCCTATCTTCGAGCAGCAAATCGGCCGATTTAAGATAAAGTGTACACTACAACTGTATGCTTTCGCAACAAACCATAACGCAAAAACAACAAAACCATACAGTAACGAGCTACATTTAGACAAACAATCTTCATAAATAGACACAATCATCATGTCTATCCCGACTGTACACATTAATAAAAATAGCAACAAAATAAAGAAAGTTCCGCAATATAATAAGTCAAACGAGCATTTGCCAGCAGTTAAGGGATCGGCCAATCCGCTGTCTGGTGTGGTGGAACGCTATGCTTGTTGTACTGATATACAAAATTTAGCAAAAACACTGTCGTTAAAAGTAAAGAATACGTAAAGACAGTATGTATGCTTAGGTACATATACGTATGAATTGTAAAAAGGATTCAAAAAACTTATTATTTTTAGATATTTTTTATGTATGTTTTGATAATGGTCGGAAGGCCTACTTTAAAATGATAGATTTGCTTGAATGCGAAAGCAATTCTGTATGGATGATTTTGGGATAAGAATAAAAAAATGGAGTCTGAAGACAATACGTAAGCAAAATAAAAAGGACACAAACCAAAGTTCGTGTCCTGGCGGCATGTAAACCGGATATCGCGATTCGCGTTGCCGGTTGCTCCGCTAAATGGAAGTTTGTTGTTCGTAACCGTTAACGAGCAATTCCAATTGACCTGTCGAGGGATCAATGATCATGCCGTGCACGGGTACATGGGGGGGAAGTAATGGGTGGTTCTTAATGATATCCACGCTTTTCATTACCCCGTTCTTTTCATTACCAAACCCTTGCAACCAACTTTTCAAATCTATTCCAGAATGCTCTAAAGTTGTAAGAACTTCTGGAGAAATACCGCGCTCTTTGATTTCATTAATCATGTGATCTGCATTCAGTGCAGCCATACCGCAGCCGTAGTGACCGCAAACGATAACTTCCTCAGCTTGCAGTTCATACAGAGCGACAAGTACGCTACGCATAACACTACCATAAGGGTGAGAAATAACTGCGCCTGCATTTTTAATGATTTTGGCATCACCATTGCGCAGGTTCATTGCACGCGGAAGCAATTCGGTCAAACGTGTATCCATACACGTTACGACGACTAGCTTTTTATTAGGCAATCCGCTAGAAAGGTATGATTCATAAGCTTTAGTAGAGACGAATTGTTCGTTGTGCTCAAGAATGGAATGAATAGAATCCACAGTATCTCCTCCTGATGGATGCCAGTGGGCATCATGAATTTAAATTGATTTTAGTGAATAATTATTCACGTTGATCGCAATCAGCACAAGGCTGAAAGTTGTAAATTTCATTTTTTAAAATAAACTAATTTTTCGCAAATTGCAAACCAAATGCTGGAATTAGGTATGTCGAAGATGTGATATCAACTGTATTTCAAGGCATAATAGCGATGCAGCAATCGGTTGTAATCTGCTGAGCGCTCGATATCATTGGATGTAACATTGATTATAAAGCTTGAAAAACGTATCATCAAGCAGTAAGATACTTTCCCTTGTTCACGTTAATCTTGTCTGTTATCGCTTCAAGAATGTCTAAGTATATGCTGTAATAATGTACATTCTGCATAGCAGCAGAAGTGTGAATATGACGAGATTGTATTTTAAAATTATACCAGAGCCGAAGGAGATCATATGATGGATCAAAACGTACAGCAAGTCGTGAATTCATTCCAGCAGCTCGTACATAAGATTACGAGTTATTACGAAGCGCTTGGTCTGCTTGGCTGGGATCTGCGCACAGGTGCACCACGTAAAGGAGCCGAGCTTCGTGCCGAAACGATCGGTATTCTTGCGACGGAAGCATTCAAGCTATCTATTTCTGACGAGATGGGTGAATATGTAGAGTTTTTGTCCCGTCCTGAAGTTTCCGCCGAGCTGACTGATATTCAGCAGCGTTCGGTCAAAGAATGTAAAGCAGAGTACGAGCGCAGTCTTAAAATCCCACCAGAACGTTTTCAAAAGTATTCCAGTCTGGCTACACATGCACAGACGGTATGGGAAGAAGCTAAGCATAATAATGATTTTGTAGGCTTTGAGCCACTTCTGAGCGAGATTGTTGATATGAAGCGCGAATTCATTGACTATTGGGGCGTGAAGGACACTCGTTATGACACGCTTCTAGATATGTATGAGCCGGATATGACCGTAACCAAGCTGGATGCAGTATTTGACCGACTCAAAGCTCGCCTTGTTCCACTGCTGCAAAAAATTCAGCAGTCTGGCTATACACCAGAGCATGAATTCCTTAAGCAGAACTATGATCTGAAGAAGCAAGAAGAGATTGGACATTTTCTGCTAAAAGAAATGGGTTATGACTTTGAAGCTGGACGTCTCGATGAGAGTGAACATCCATTTGCGACAGGTCTGAATCCAGGTGACGTGCGGATTACGACACATTATTATCCAAATGATCTGCTGAGTGCGATTTTTAGTTCTCTTCATGAGGGTGGACACGCACTGTATGAGCAAAATATTTCTACTGATCTGGTCGGAACAGGTTTAGCGACAGGCACATCTATGGGCATCCATGAATCCCAGTCTCGTTTCTGGGAAAATGTAGTTGGTCGCAGCCGTGTATTCTGGGATCAATACTATGATCGTTTGCAGCAGTTGTTCCCAGAGCAGCTGAGCACTGTAACCAAGGAGCAATTCTATGAGGCAGCCAATCGCGTTGAAAATTCACTGATTCGGATTGAAGCGGATGAGTTAACGTACAATCTGCATATTATTATCCGTTATGAGATCGAGAAGATGCTGTTCAATGAGAATCTGGCAGTTGCCGATCTGCCAAAAGTATGGAATGCCAAGTATAAAGAGTATCTCAGCATTGAGCCACCAACAGATGCAGAAGGCGTATTGCAGGATGTTCATTGGTCTGGCGGAGACTTTGGTTATTTTGCTTCGTATTCGCTGGGTAATATGTATGCGGCGCAAATGACGCATACGATGCGCAAGGAGCTGCCACAATTTGAACAGTGGATCGCAGCGGGCAATCTGCTACCGATCAAAGAATGGCTGACCGATAAAATCTATCGTTTTGGTAAGAGTAAAAAGCCATCCGAGCTGATTATGGATATTACGGGTGAAGAGCTGAACCCGGATTATCTGGCAGACTATCTGGAAGAGAAGTATGCGGATATCTATAAGCTGTAATAAATCCTGAATTAGACGAAGCTAGTTGGATAGAAAGTCGCCTCAAAAGTAGCTTCATATAGCAACGTGTGATGATCTAGCTAAAGTAGCAAATCTAATATGAACATATGAAAAGCCCGTATGGACTGCGATTATAGCACAGCAGTCTACACGGGCTTTTTGAGATATGTTAGAGTACTTTGCATGATGATCTGTACACTATAATCAATCTGTATACAGACAAGTTCTATCATTATATACGTATAGGTGTATTCATTTATAAATTAAAATTCTCTTTCCCGCTCAAATATTTCATATAAACCTTCCCTATTGAGCTTGGGTTCAGCCGTTGCATGGAGAGCAAGCTGTTGCTCTAGCTCGGTCAGTAATTGGCTCAGCGCCGCGTGAATCTCTTCGCGTTCAATCGTGTCGATAAAGGCTGATCTGGCGTCCATTTGATTAAATGTCGTGGTGTACGTTTCAACCATCGTGATGAGATGTTCTGCTAAGCGATTCTGAGATTGTGAATTACGGCTCCATTCGCGAATATCTTTCAAGTATCGTTTGTAAAGGCTGGTTGCTTTTTTGGCATCAGCGGGTGGAATTGAATCTCGCCCATCCCAATCTCGGAATGGATTAGTTAGATTTTCTGCTAACCATTCTGGTTTACGTGGCTTCGTAATATCCAGATCATGAGCATAGGCTGCCCATTTTTTGTAGCGTACTTTGATAGCTTTGGCAGCATCTGCAGGTAAGCTATTCAGCCAGAGTGAACGTAACTTAGGCAATTGCTCAGGATCAGGAAAGTCCTCACCGCTGAATCCAAACAAATCAAAGGTGGTGAAAAATTGTAGTTTCTGTAGATACTGAATGGACTTCAGGTTAGATACTGTACCCGGCTTTCCCCACAATCTTAATTCTTGTAGCTCAGGGTATGCCATAATGACAGGCTGTAGATCGAGCTCTTGAATATGATGGATTTGTAAACCTTGTAGCTGGGAGATACCCGTTAGTTCTGGAACACGAGCATTCAGACTTAATGTGAGGCCACGTCCTTGCTGCTCAGCCTCCATATGAAGCGGTGCATGATTCTCATCCGCAAGACTGACAAATTCGATATCTTTGTTCAGCTTAAGTGTGGTCAGATTTGGCGTATGTAATATGAGTTTGGTCAGATGAGTTCCACTTAGATCAAGCATAGGCACGTCGAGTTGTTCAATATGAAGCTCTCTCAGAAATGGATTTTGTTCCATAAACGGAATGATATCTTGGATGAAGTGACTCATTTCAAGATGAATTAGACAGTGAAGCTGAGCGAGTGCAGCGATATCTGCTGCGGATGCAGGCTTGAAATTGCGTAGTGTTGATGTATTCTTTTTGACTACAGTATGACCTATTTGAATATCAGCTGTATCATGCTGTGCTTGCTTGAATTGTTGTCTACGTGTCAGATCAATCTGATTCCACTTGCGTTGCTGATACAGGCTATTACCAATATCCCAGTTCTGATCATAGCTTCGGCATGGTTCAGTAACGAGTGGAGGGATGTTAGCAATCCATTTATAATTCGCTGGAACATCGGCTTCGACAAAACGATGATCAAGCGCATCATTCCAAAAATAGAAATTACGCAACAGCGGCTTCAGACCGGCAAGTTCACTTTCGCTTAGTGGCTGATCGCCGGACCAATCCAACTCTACAATGGAGGCGAGTGTTTGTGACTTTTTATCATCGGTTTCTTTGAGCCCGGTTACCTGGCAGGCTGCATACTGCTGTAATGGCTCTACATAGGTACAATAAATATCTCCTATTGTTGGAATCATATTGTGCTCCTCTCGGGAAAATGAATAGGGAATCCATATATCCAAGCTGGTAACGAAATGCTCTATCAAGCGCTACATTTCATCATACTACTCCATTATAAAATACAAACGACAACTATAGAAATGATATCAATAGAAACAATACAAATGGAAGCAGCACAGATCTATAAATAGGCTGAGAGATTCTGACAATAATTCCTATCGCATTGACTATCGTTACGAAGGTAGTTATATATTGGAACATTAGCAAAACATATAAACATTGTTACATAGCAAGACCTCCGGGCTAGAAAGGTTTGTCTGGAGAACAAAGATAATCTAAATTTTATCTTCTATATAATATGATAATTGGAAGTGAATACGGCTAATATCGGCAAGTACGATAGTAGATATAGATTAGAATACTGAAGTAAATGTACATCATTCGAGGTCGCCGAAGGATTGTTTTTGCGCTTATTTTCACATTGTCGAAATTATAAAAATACAGTAGGATAAAATAATATGATGTTTCCAGCGTTTGGCATTATAAACGCGAGGTGAAATAAAAAAGGATTTTTGCACAGCAAAATATCGCACTGCTTCAGCGTTTGGCATTATAAACGCGAGATGAAATGAAAAAGGATTGTTGCGCAGCAAAATATCGCACTCCTGAGCTATAAAATAAACAATAGGCAAGACGACAGGTAAGGAGAGAATAACAAATGGGTTTTCGCGTGATCAAGACCGCTATTGCTGCCTTACTGGCTGTAGTTGTAGCTAGTACACTGGGGGTTCCAAGCGCAATGTCGGCGGCACTGCTCGCTATTCTGGGAGTGGATGTGACACGCAAGCGTAGCTTGATGACGATCTCGGCGCGTTTTTTTGCGTCATTGATCGGGATGGTATGTGCGTTTGCGTTATTTTCGTTATTTGGATTTGAACACTGGGTATTTGCGCTCTACATTCTGGTCGCTTTTCCGATCATTACACGTGCAGGCTTCAGTGGGGGGATTGTAACGAGTTCGGTTGTCGTTGTACACATTTACAACGGAGGTTCACTCACGATGCATGCGATGCTAGTGGAGGTTGCGCTACTGCTTATTGGTCTGGGTGCAGCCGCTGTCGTGAATCTGGCGTATATGCCAAATCCGCATGCGAAGCTACATGCGATCAGACTAGAGATTAATCATTTGCTATCGAAAATGTTTGCACAGATTGCGCGTACGTTAGAAGATCCGAGCTATGTGTGGGATGGTAAAGAAGTGATTGAAGCGGGGAAGAAGGTGGAGCAGGGATTGGTTGCTGCGAAGCGTGAGCTGGAGAATCAGTTTCTTCACCCTGATGAGTCATGGATTGTATACTTCTATATGCGCAAGCAGCATTTGGACTCGATTCAAAATATGATGCAGCTCGTCTCACAGCTATATCGTAAAATGCCACAGGCAGCTCTCGTAGGCAGGATTTTTGAACAGCTTGCCGAAGATGTAAAGACACCGCATTACACAGGGAAGACAGAAGCGCTACTTGTGAGCTTTCAAGAGGAGTTTCGCAAAATGGACTTGCCGCAAACACGCGAGGAATTTGAGGTTCACTCGGCGATTTTACAATTATGTCGCGAGCTAGAACAGTATTTAAAAATTTCAAAGCGAGATAAAGCAAGAAATCCCTTGCTAAGTCAGGATAATAAGGTAAAATAAGGATAAGCCTATAGGCACTAGCTATCACCGTTATAACAAACGGTGATAGCTTTTTTGTTAAAATCTTTTGACCAAATTGGAAAAAAGATAAATTTTATTGACCTGTGGAAGATTATGAATATAAAATGATAACAATCTTATGAACTAAGTTTACATGGCGTTAAAGTTTGAGATGAGGGGGCAACCAGAATTTTGAACACAGAACCGGTATTAGAAATCAAGGGTCTGACGGTGTCTTTTCGGATCAGGGATGAATACTATCCCGCTGTTGACCAGCTTGATTTAACGATCAACAAAAATGAAGTTTTGGCTATCGTGGGGGAATCTGGCTGCGGTAAAAGTGCTCTGGCACTTTCTCTTACACGGCTACATGATAGTAAAAACACACGCATTGATGGAGAGCTGCTCTTCAAGGGACAGGATCTGAATCGACTGTCTCCCGGACAAATGAACAAAATTCGGGGCTCTGAGATCGGCATGATCTTTCAGGACCCACTCACTGCGCTTAATCCGCTGATGACGATCGGCAAACAGATTGAAGAGAATCTGGATTATCATACATCGTTATCGAAAAAGGAAAAAACCAAGCTTATTTACGAATTACTCGAACATGTTAACATTGTTAACCCAGCTCGTGTGTACGAGCAATATCCGCATGAGTTATCCGGTGGTATGCGGCAACGCGTAATGATCGCGATTGCAATCGCCTGCCGTCCATCGCTTATTATTGCGGATGAGCCAACCACGGCGCTTGACGTAACGATCCAATCGCAAATCCTCGACTTGCTCAAGGAGCTTCAATCTGAAACGGAAGCAGGTATCGTGCTTATCACGCATGACCTTGGCGTTGTGGCCGAAATGGCAGATCGTGTCGTCGTGATGTATGCAGGCGAAGTTGTTGAAATCGCCAGTGTACATGAACTTTTCAACAATCCGCTCCATCCGTATACCCGCTCATTACTTGCTTCGATGCCGGCAGCGAATGCCGAGCAGGATCAGCTTCATGTGATTCAGGGACGTGTCCCTTCCTTGCAAAACATTCCGCGTGGCTCATGTCGTTTCTCTGAGCGTATTCCGTGGATACCGCAAACGGCTCATGCCGAGCAACCTACGTTAAATGAGGTTGGTTCGGATCACTGGGTTCGCTGCACTTGTTATCAGCATTTTCATTTTGAAGATGAAGGAAAGGAGCAAGTACTGGATGGCATTGCTGGAGCTAAATAACCTCAAAGTGCATTACCCGATTCGTGGCGGCTTTTTCCAGCGTGTAATAGATCACGTAAAAGCAGTAGACGGACTCTCCATTCGTATTGAACCAGGGAAGACCTATGGTCTGGTTGGGGAATCTGGCTGCGGTAAAACGACCACAGGCCGTGCGATTATCGGTTTGAATAAGATTACGGACGGAAAAGTAACATTTGAAGGTCAGGATCTGACTCGAATGGCGCACAAAAATCAACATCCACTGCGTCGTGACATTCAGATGATTTTCCAGGACCCGTACTCCTCCCTTAATTCTAGAAAACGTGTTATTGATATTGTAGCTGAACCCCTGCGTAACTTTGAAAAGCTTACTCCGGACGAAGAGCGTCGCCGCATTCAAAACCTGCTGGAGCGTGTAGGTTTGAACCCGGAAGCTGCCTTCAAATATCCGCATGAATTTTCCGGCGGTCAGCGTCAACGGATCGGTATTGCGCGTGCGCTTACCCTTAATCCGAAGCTAATTATTGCCGATGAGCCCGTATCCGCACTGGATGTATCGGTACAAGCACAAGTACTTAACTTTATGAAAGAAATTCAAAAGGAATTCAATCTTACTTATCTGTTCATCAGTCATGATCTGGGTATCGTTCGTCACATGTGTGATGAGATTGGAATCATGTATCGTGGAAGACTGGTAGAGCAAGGCAACACCGAAGATATTTATGAGAATCCTCAGCATGTGTATACTCGTCGACTCATTTCGGCTATTCCGAATATTGATCCAGGTCAGCGCCAGGAAAGTGCGCGGCTGCGTCGAGAAATTATGTCTTCTTATCAGGATGACTTGAAACAACTACTTGACGCAGAGGGGAAACCGCTTGCACTTCGAAGCATTAGCTCGTCACATCAGGTAGCACTACCGTAACGTAAGGGGGAACTAATAATGTGGAAATTTACGCTTCGCCGTATTCTGATCATGATTCCCCAGTTGTTCGTGCTCAGTGTACTTGTATTTTTTGTGGCGAAAGCCATGCCGGGTGATGCGTTGACCGGTTTGATTCAGAACAATCCGAATTTGAGTCCACAGGTCATCGCTGAACAGCGTGAGCGCCTGGGCTTGAATGATCCAGTTATGGTGCAGTACGCACGCTGGGTTGGCAATTTATTTCATGGGGATCTAGGTATCTCGTATGTGCATAAGGTAGACGTGACGTATTTGATCGGAAGCCGCCTTGCTAATACATTTTATCTGGGTGTTGCTATTCTGATTTTGACGTATGTGATTTCGATTCCGCTCGGTATTCTTAGTGGACGTTATCAAAATAGTTTGCTAGATAAAACGATAACCGGTTATACGTACTTAAGCTTTGCCACACCGTTATTTATATTTGCGCTCGTCGTCGTGTTCGTCTTCGGATTTCAGCTCGGCTGGTTCCCAACGAGCGGTAGTGTAGATGCAGGGGTACAGCCTGGCACATGGGATTATTTTATGAATCGGCTTCATCACTTGTTATTACCTGCTTTTGCTGGGGCGTTTGTGAGTACAACAGCAACGATTCAGTATTTGCGTAATGAAGTCATTGATACCAGATTAAAGGATTTCGTTAAGACAGCACGTTCCAAAGGTGTGCCGGAATCGAAAGTTTATTCTCGTCACATCCTGCGTAACTCATTGCTGCCAATCGCTGCTTTTCTCGGTTATGACCTGACAGCGGTACTTGCAGGAAACCTGTTTATCGAATCCATCTTTGGTTATCCAGGACTGGGCCAATTGTTCTTACAATCCATTACACAGCGTGACTTCTCTGTTGTTACAGCACTCGTTATGATCTCTGGTCTGCTTGCTCTTATCGGAACCTTGCTGTCGGACATCATTTTGAGCTGGGTCGATCCGCGTATTCGGATTAGCTAACACGCGAAGATTGCCGTATCCGGGGTATTGAATCCCGATATCTGAACAAGAACGGAGGAAGAGACTGAGTATGGGAATGCGTGCAGAAACATTTGCTCCTGCCGAAACGATTCAAAAGTCACCATCCAGTTGGTCGATTCTGGGCAGGGAATTAATTAAAGATAAACTGGCTATGGCCTCTCTTGTATTTTTGGCTCTCTTTTTAATTGCGATTTATGGTTCTACTTTTTTCATAGATCAGGCAGCGGTCACCAAGGTAGACTTGATGTCGATCAAGGCAGCACCAAGTGCTGACCACTGGCTCGGTACGGATCTTGCTGGTCGTGATATTTTCGGTCAGGTGGTCTTGGGTGCGCGTAACTCGTTTACGATTGGTTTTATGATTACCGTGCTTGCTGCTGTGATCGGTTTGTCGATTGGTTTGATCGCCGGATTCTTCGGTGGTGTGATCGACAATGTGATCATGCGTTTTATTGATTTTATCCTCGTTCTTCCATTTCTGATGCTTGTTATCGTCTTTGTTACAGTTGTACCAAAGTATGATATCTGGTCATTTATATGGATTATGACTGCCTTCCTATGGGTCGGCAAAGCAAGGCTGATTCGTGCGAAGGTACTGGCGGAGAGGGAACTGGACTATGTGCAGGCTTCTAAAACGCTAGGCACACCAAACTGGAAAATTATTGCGTTTGGTATTTTGCCTAACCTGAGCTCCATCGTTATCGTTAACATGACGCTGAATCTGGCTGGTAATATCGGTATTGAGACAGGCTTGTCCTATCTTGGTTTCGGTCTCCCAGACGGTACACCAAGTTTGGGTACGATCGTAAGTAATGCGACAGACCCGAACATTTTACAGAATTACTGGTGGATGTGGTTACCAGCATCGCTGCTGATTTTGGTTCTTATTCTGGCAATTAACTTTATCGGTCAAGCCTTGAAACGTGCGACAGATGCCAGACAGCGGTTGGGATAATAAATGCGAGGCATGTTTATCAAAAGAGGAGGAAGATTAATGATGGGAAGTAAAAAGAGAAGTCTTAAAACGTTATCCATTCTAATGATCGCGCTTGTATTGGTGCTATCTGCGTGCAGCAAAGGTACACCTGCAGCCGATACATCAACAACACCGCAAACGAACGAGGCAACAAAAGACACAGGTAAGTTCCCAAAAGCAGCAACCAACTCAAACCCGGCTATTCAGGGTGGTACGATGACGTATGGTCTGGTATCGGATACACCGTTTGAAGGTATTCTGAACCCTATATTCTATAGTGGTAACCCGGATGCTGACGTTATGCAATTCTTCTATCCATCCCTTTTCAATACAGATGCAAGCTTTAATATTAAAGATGGCGGTGGCGCTTCACTGAGTTTCTCAGAGGATAACAAAACTGCAACGGTTAAAATTGATGACAAGCTGAACTGGTCGGATGGTAATCCGGTTACAGCAGAGGATTATGCATTTGCATTTGAAGTCATCGGTAGCCCTGACTATGATGGTGTACGTTATGATTCCACATTTACTAATATCGTAGGTATGGAAGACTATCACGCCAAAAAAGCACAAAACATTTCTGGTATCAAAGTGGTAAATGATAAAGAGCTACAAATCTCGTTCATTAACCCAGATCCAAGTATCAAAGCTGGTCTGTGGTCTTACCCGCTGGAGAAAAAAGTATTCGGCGATATTCCAGTAGCCAAAATGTCTGCTTCCGATCCTGTTCGTAAAAACCCAATTGGTTATGGACCATTCAAAATTAAGTCCATGGTTACAGGTGAATCCGTTCAGTTTGAAGCAAACAAAGACTACTTCCACGGCGCACCGAAGCTGGATGGTATTAACCTGAAAGTCGTTAATCCAAACGTAATCGTTGAATCTCTTCGCTCAGGCGATGTAGACATGGCGAGCTTCCCAACAAGCGCTTATGATGAGAAAACACTGCCTACCAATATTGAAATGCTCGGCGTACAAGATCTGGCTTATTCCTACCTCGGCTTCAAGCTCGGTAAATGGGATAAAGCTAAAGGCGAAAACGTAATGAATCCAGATGCGAAAATGGCGAACAAATCGCTGCGTCAAGCAATGGGTTATGCGATGAACAATGCACAGGTGGGTGAGCAGCTCTATCACGGTTTGCGCACAGCAGCATCCTCACTGATCATTCCTGCATTCGCTGATTACTACGATCCAAGCATCAAAGGCTACACATATGATCCAGAAAAAGCAAAACAATTGCTTGACCAAGCCGGTTATGTTGATAAAGATGGCGACGGCTTCCGCGAAGATCCAAAAGGCAATAAGCTCGTAATCAACTTCTCTTCTATGAGTGGCGATAGCGTTGCTGAACCACTGGCACAATTCTATATCCAAAACTGGAAAGATGTTGGTCTGAATGTACAATTGCTGGATGGTCGTCTGCAAGAGTTCAACTCCTTCTACGATCGTATTGAAAAAGACGATCCAGATGTGGATATCTATGCAGCAGCATGGGGAACAGGTACAGACGTGAACCCTGCAGGTCTGTATGGACGTACAGCACAGTTTGACTATTCTCGTTATGTAAGCGAAGAGAACGACAAGCTGCTCAAAGAAGGCGTGTCGGAGAAAGCATTTGATAATGCTTACCGTAAAGATGTATACAAACAATGGCAAGAGCTGATGATTACTGATGCACCAGTTATTCCAACTCTGTATCGCTATGGCTTGACTGCAATCAACAAACGTATCAAAAACTATGATATCTCCTATGGCGCTGGCTACGGCGGCGACATCCTGTCCGGTATCGAGCTGACTGCAGACAAACCAGTTACACAATAATTGAATAGTTGAATGAATACATCCTTTGCTTTGTATGAGGCGAGGAGATCATGGGACCGGGAAGCTGTTGCTTCCCGGTTTTGTTTTTGTTCTGATCAATCAACATATAAAGCGGCTAACTAGGAGAGTGTCTCCAATAAACAGAAGCAGATGTTGAAGCTGGTACAAGCGTAGAACTTTTCAGGTTCTTTCGTTATAATAGAAAGACGAACACGCATTTGCATATGACCAGCCATTGGGTTGGTAGAACGATCATCTTATTTTCACAAAGAGTACGATCCCAACATATTCAAATGTTGCGGCAAAGACATAAGAATCGCACAAGGTGAAGGGAAGCATCATTCATACTTGTGTAGGAATACAAGGTTTGTCTGGAGGGGCATAATGAGTCAATATACACCGATGATGCAGCAGTATCTTGATATAAAAGAGCAGGCACAGGACGCGTTCCTGTTTTTCCGCTTGGGGGATTTTTACGAATTATTTTTTGATGATGCTATTCTTGCTGCAAAAGAACTTGAAATCACACTGACAGGTAAAAATGGCGGGTTGCCCGAGCGTATTCCGATGTGCGGCGTACCTTATCATTCAGCGGAAGGTTATATTCATCGCTTGATTGAAAAAGGCTATAAAGTAGCCATCTGTGAGCAAGTAGAAGATCCATCCGTCGCCAAAGGACTCGTCAGACGCGAAATCATTCGTGTCGTAACGCCAGGCACGATGATGGAAAGCAAAGCATTAAGCGATAAAGCAAACAATTATATGATCTGCGTGACTGAGCTGGATGGCAAAATGGCGCTGGCAGCTTGTGATCTGTCTACAGGAGAGCTACATGTCACATCTTCGCCGACATCGCAGGAATGGCTACGAGATGAACTTGGGCTGTATGAGCCATCCGAAATCATCGGACAGGTAAGCCTTGTGGATGATGCGTATCGTCAGGCAGCTCAGTTTGGACGCAAAATCTTATACACGCCGTGGGAGAAGCAGCGTGCAGAGTTAGCGCGTCAGCAGTTTGGTGAAGCGGCATGGGCACGCCTGGATGAAGAGCGTCAAGCCTGTGTAGCGCTATTGATTGCGTACTTGAGTGAAACGCAGAAGCGTTCACTCGGACAGCTCACCCATATCAACGCCTATGAACCGGAAAATTATATGATTTTAGATCCATTTACCCGGCGCAATCTGGAGCTTGTAGAGACAGTCAGAGAACGTTCTCGTAAAGGTACATTGTTGTGGTTGCTTGATCGTACGGAGACGCCGATGGGTGGACGTATGCTGCGCCGCTGGATTGATAAGCCGCTGTTATCGAAGCGTCTTGTAGAGGAACGTCTGGAGGCGGTAGAGAAGCTGCATCAAGGCTTGATTTTACGCGAAGATTTGAAAGGACAGCTCAAGGGCATTTACGATCTGGAGCGTCTTGTTGGACGTATGGCGTTCGGCACCGCGAATGGACGCGATATGCTAGCCTTACGCGATTCGTTGCTCCGTATTCCGGATCTTCGGCAAATGTGCGCGGATTCGCCGTCATCAACACTTCAACAGATGGCAGCTCATTTGGATGAGTGCTCCGATCTGGCAGAGGCGATTGAAGGTGCTATTGTAGATGATCCGCCGATTTCGGTACGTGATGGTGGACTTATTCGCAAAGGATATCACGAACATCTGGATGAGCTACGCGAAGCGAGTGTGAACGGTAAACGCTGGATTGCTGAGCTTGAAGCCGCTGAGCGCGAGGCAACAGGTATTCGGTCACTCAAAATCGGTTACAACAAAGTATTTGGCTATTATATTGAAGTGACTCGTTCCAACCTGGCTCAATTGCCGGAAGGACGTTATGAGCGCAAGCAGACGCTGGCTAATGCCGAGCGCTATGTTACACCTGAGCTGAAGGAAAAAGAGGCATTAATCCTGGAAGCGCAGGAAAAAATGGTCGATATCGAATACGATCTGTTCGCAGAGCTGCGTAATCGTATGTCAGCAGAGGTTTCGCGTCTAAAGCAGCTAGCTGAGAAAGTTGCAGAGATTGACGTGTATCAATCTTTTGCCACCGTGAGTGCCGAGCGTGGGTTTGTAAAACCGAAGCTGACCGATCAATATGATCTGCGCATTCAAGATGGTCGCCACCCTGTAGTGGAAGCTGTGATGAACAATACGAATTTCATTTCAAATAGTACAGACATTTCAGAGTCAGGAGCTAACATCTTACTCATTACCGGGCCTAATATGGCAGGGAAAAGTACGTATATGCGTCAAGTGGCGTTATTATCTATCATGGCGCAGATCGGATGCTTTGTACCGGCGGGTGAAGCGGAGATCCCAATGGTAGATCGCATTTTTACACGCATTGGTGCAGCCGATGATCTGATTGGTGGACAGAGTACATTTATGGTTGAAATGGCAGACATTCAAGTGATGACTGAGCGCGCGACTCACCGCAGTCTGATTATTATTGATGAGCTTGGCCGGGGTACGTCAACCAGTGAAGGCATGGCGATTGCGCAGGCGGTTATCGAGTATGTTCATCATGAGATTGGCTGTAAGGCGCTCGTATCCACGCATTTTCACGAGCTGGCACATTTGGAAGAGACGCTAGAACACTTAAGTAACTTCTCGATGGCTGTACGCGAGAGCGGAGATAAGGTACACTTTTTGCGCAAACTCGTTCCAGGCGCAGCGAGCAGTAGCTATGGTATTTATTGTGCTCAGCTTGCAGGACTGCCAGGGAGTATCATTAGCCGTGCGAATGTGCTGTTAGAGCGAATGGAGCATGCGGCAACCACAACCGTTGTAGCCGAAAGCGATGAGGAGTTCTTGGCAAATAGATACACGGCTGAGCGTGCTACAAGTGTACGTGAGCATGTTCATCTTTATGAGCAAACGGCAACTTCTGGCAGAGAGCAGGTAGCTGTATTAGATACGCCAGAGTCACAACAAGATCAAGAAAATAGCCATGCTACTATAGATGCTGTGCAGCAAGCTTCTATTGTTGTAGACGAGGATGATGTTCTAGATATGAAGCATCCGGTAGCATCCAAGCAGGAGCAAGAGATCGTACAGTTGTCTATTTTCGGAGACGAAGATGTGAAGCCGGCTCGTGCAAAGGAAGATCCGGTAGCTAAGCAGATTGTAAGTCAGATTCAAAGTGCGGATCTTATGAATATGACCCCACTGCAAGCGATGCAGTTATTAAATGAATTGAAAATGAAAACGATGCGGGTCTGAATCGTTTAGAGTAGAAAATCATTGCAACCTATTTTCTACTATAGATAGGTAAGAAATACGTAAGCAATGTACATGAAATTATGCAGGTTCTGCATGGCAGAAGAAAGGAGGAGCATTATGGCAAAGATTCGTGTACTGGATGAGCATATTGCCAATCAGATTGCCGCAGGAGAAGTGGTAGAACGTCCGGCATCGGTAGTGAAAGAACTGGTCGAAAATGCGATTGATGCTCAGGCGACGCGGATTGATGTGTATATCGGCGAAGGTGGACTCGAATCTATTCGAGTACAGGATAATGGACTCGGTATTGCCGCTGAAGACTGTGAGACCGCTTTTTACCGTCACGCAACAAGCAAGCTTGCTGATGACCGCGATCTGTACCAGATTACAAGTCTTGGATTTCGTGGTGAGGCATTACCTAGTATTGCAGCGGTGTCCAAGGTCGAGTTGTTGACGAGCGCTACCGATGATGGCGCGGGTCGTAGACTTGTAATTGAAGGTGGTACGCTGAAAAGTAATGAAGATGATGCAGCTCCGCGTGGGACGGACTTTCGTGTGAATGCTCTCTTTTACAACACACCTGCACGCTTAAAATATATGAAAACCGTTCAGACGGAGTTAGGTCATATCTCTGATATGATGTACCGTATATCGCTTGCTCATCCTGAGATTGCCTTCACTTTGCGTCATAACAATAATCTACTGCTACAAACGCCAGGAAGCGGCGACATGCTGCAGGTTATCGCTGCTGTCTATGGTACATCTGCAGCCAAGATGGTATTACCGATTGAGAGTGACAGTCTTGATTATCGTATTGATGGCTTTATCGGACGTCCTGAGATTGCGAGAGCCAATCGCAATGCGATGTCAGTTATCGTAAATGGTCGTTATGTGAAGAACTATGCGGTCAATCAAGCGATTTTGCGTGCATATCATACGTTACTACCGATTAACCGTTATCCACTAACTGTATTACGATTAGAAATGCACCCGTCGCTGGTTGATGTGAACGTGCATCCAGCGAAAATGGAAGTGCGGTTTAGCAAGGAACCAGAGCTGATGCAGTTTGTCGAGGAAGCAGTACGTCAAGCATTACGCAGAGAGATTCTTATTCCTCATGTGACCAAGCAGACGGTGAAGCGTGGCGGGAGTGAGTCTATCATTCAGGAGCAGTTTAACTTTACACGTCCGCAGATACCAGCAGATGAGTATGCAGGTAATGATCTATTCTCACCGACTGGTCAACATTCAGCGTCTCAACCTTCTAACGGAGCGAATGTAATGGCTGGAAATATCCCTGTGGATATTGGGGAACTAGACGCGCCATATATACCTCCACCGACGGATGAGGATATATCGCCTGAGCATATGGGGCAGTTGGGATCAAATGGGAACGAAGGTCAAGTTTCGCCTCAGAAAAATGCTTCGTCAACCGATTTGAATGAAAGCCCAAATCAAGCTGATACTAATCAAAGCGTTGCAGCTGGAACACATGGATCGGCGAACATAAAGCAACCATCACAGCCACAGGTAGAGTCTTCGCAATCTATGGACGCTAACAGTCAGGTGCCTGTTGATAAACGGAATGCTGCGCAACAGCAGCACTCTATTTCGACAGGACAGCAAACCCCTGTAGTGATACCAAGAGAGTCTACTGTTCAGTCGCAACAGGATTCTCCCGCAGCATTGTCTGGTATTCGTGAACGCGGAGCCAGTTATGGTCGTTCTGATCAACGCGCTTCTAGTTCGACTTCACGCCAGCCACAACGAGGAGCAGTGTCCACAGGACGTCCAATTCCGGCGGAAATGCTATATGGAACGGTGGATAAGCCGGAAGTACCGGAATTTCCAGAGCTGAATCTGATTGGCCAGCATCACGGCACGTATTTGATCGCACAAAATGACGAAGGCTTGTTTTTGATTGATCAGCATGCTGCCCATGAGCGAGTGAATTATGAATTTTACTATGAAAAGTTTGGTCAGCCGGAGGAAGCTTCTCAGGAACTGCTATTGCCGATCACGCTGGAATTTACACGAGCGGAGGCAGACAAGCTCAAAGATCGGCTACATTGGTTTGAACGGGTAGGAGTGTATCTGGAACATTTCGGCGGACAGACGTTCCGGGTGTGCGCGTACCCATATTGGTTTCCAAAGGGTGAAGAGCAACGTGTGATTGAGGAAATGGCAGAATGGGTGCTCAGCGAGCGTAAGATTGATCTGTCTAAGCTGCGTGAACAAGCGTCCACACTCTGCTCCTGCAAGGCGTCGATCAAGGCGAATCAGCGTCTGACGGAAGCGGAAGCGAATATGCTGCTCCAGCGATTAGCTGCATGCAGACAGCCGTATACTTGTCCACATGGACGCCCTATCGTGGTATCCTTCTCCAGCTATGATCTGGAAAAGTTGTTTAAACGGGTGATGTGATAGAATGCAGTCTGTGAGTCTTTTATCTAGACAGAATAGCTGCAAACTGCGTCATGCCCTGTACGAGGAATGGAGAATGAATCTATGTTGATAACGACGAGCGAAGAGCCTTCAGCAGCCTTGCTAGCGCGTGCGAAGCGGCTGGCAGATGAATTCGCTGTGCAATACGTCCCGCGTAAGGGAAGATCGGTCACACGTCTTGCTGCCGAGTACGGCAATGTAGACGTGATGATATTAGTAGAAAAAGAAGTGCGACTGGTACAGTCGGGTGAAAAAGCGATGTTTTTCCATCCTAGCATGGCGTTTGTTCGTGCAAAACGTTTGCTTAAAGATGAAGAAGATTTGATGATTAATGCGTCTAGATTAGAGCCTGGTGATGTGGTAATCGACTGTACAGCAGGTCTTGGCGCAGATTCACTTGTATTTGCGCTCGCGACTGGACCTACGGGTTCCGTCACATCGCTAGAGAGCTCATTGCCACTTGCCATGCTGTTGACCGAAGGTTTGCGTAGCCACAAGACAGGGCTGGCACCCTTCGATGAGGCAATGCAGCGAATTAGGGTCGTTCATGGGGATCATCTTGCCTATTTGAGTCAATTGCCTGATAAAAGTGTAGATATTGTATACTTTGATCCGATGTTTCGCGAAGCTCTGCATGAATCGGCAGCGATCGCGCCGCTACGTGGTTTTGCTAATGGGAATGCGCTGGATAGTGAAGCGATCAATCATGCGCTCCGAGTGGCACGCAAATCGGTTGTACTCAAAGAAAAATGGGATAGTCCCGAATATGAGCGACTCGGATTCGAACGAATTCGACGCAAAAAGTCAAAAGTAGAATATGGAGTGATTTACCCATGAATACCAAGTTTGGGCCAACGGGTCACACGACAGACAAGCCCAAGCTGCTTGTATTGATCGGACCGACTGCTGTCGGTAAAACCGCAATAAGTATCGAAATTGCCAAGCGTTTTGGCGCTGAAATTATCTCTGGTGATTCTATGCAGGTGTACCGTGGTATGGATATCGGTACAGCCAAAATCAAGCCGGACGAAATGCAGGGCATTCCCCACCACTTGATCGACATTCATACTCCGAGTGAACCTTTCTCAGTAGCTGAATTTCAGCAGCGTTGCCGGGAGCTGATCCCGGATATTAGCAGTCGAGGCAAGCTGCCCTTTATCGTAGGTGGCACCGGACTGTACGTAGAGTCGGTCAGCTATGAATTCCAATTTAGCGAGAGCGGAGCAGATGAGGAGTTTCGTCGTGAGCAGACGGAGTATGCCGAGCAGCATGGAGCACAGGCGCTTCATGATCGGCTCGCTACGGTTGACCCGGAAACGGCAGCCAGACTTCATGCTAATGATCAAAGGCGGATCATTCGTGCGCTGGAGGTGCATCATCTGACCGGAGTGAAGCTATCTGACCAGCTTGCCGGACAGACTCGTACATCGCCGTATGAATTATGTATCGTCGGTTTGACAATGGATAGGGAAATGCTATATAAACGTATTGAAGCACGGATTGATCTGATGCTGGAAGAAGGCTTGCTGGATGAGGTTCAGCGTCTGCTAAATCAGGGATACACCCCTGGAATGGTCGCCATGCAGGGACTAGGCTATAAAGAGATTGCTGCCTATCTGACTGGCGGCACAAGCCTTAAGGAAGCGGTAGTTTTGCTCAAGCGCGATACGCGGCGCTTTGCGAAACGTCAGTTGTCCTGGTTCCGCCATATGCAAGATATTCAATGGGTGGATGTGACTGATGTGGAAAATAAAGAACATCACATTGATAAAGTATATGACATTGTAGCAGGAACTTTATACCGGGACAGGGAATATACTTCAACAACTCCAGTGTGAGTGTTCTCCTCACACGGTGTGAAATGAAAAAAGGATTTTTGCAAAGCATAAAATCCATACTGCTCCAGTGTGAGTGATCTCCTCACACGGTGTAAAATGAAAAAAGGATTTTTGCAAAGCATAAAATCCACACTGTTCTAAATCACATCCAGCACCAACAGGTATCGCATTCTTTATCCAATTGAGCATTGATCTAATGCTGAATTAATAATCACATGGGGGTACGGTCAATGAACAAGTCTATTAACATTCAGGATACTTTTTTAAATCAATTGCGCAAGGAAAATATTCCAGTGACAGTATACCTCGTAAATGGATTCCAGATTCGTGGCACCAT
>JAAIGF010147850.1_pt1 | contig 24799 bp, 24 predicted proteins | sample 6487441 | NCBI WGS metagenome assembly JAAIGF01 (sample SAMN13974129, study PRJNA590717) | phyllosphere metagenome | biome: pepper field; feature: multiple bacterial spot infested pepper fields; material: pepper leaves; isolation source: leaves from pepper fields | host: Capsicum annuum ... | reverse complement strand
AATACGGCCATTTTCTCGCGCGGCGGCGGCTCCAACGGTATCGGCTTTGCCATTCCCGCCAATCTGGTGAAAGTGTTCCTTGCCGCTGCCGAAAAGGGCGACAAGAGCTTCCAGCGTCCCTATGTCGGCGCGACGTTCGACCCGGTTACGTCGGAAGTGGCGGAAGCCCTGGGCCTCAAGCGCGCTCGCGGCGCGCTCGTCGTCAGCGTGGTGAAGGGTGGACCTGCGGAAAAGGCGGGCATCGAGCCGGGGCAGGTTATCACTGCCGTCAACGGCATAGAGGTGGAGCACCCGGATGCGCTGGGCTACCGCCTGACCACGGCGGGTATCGGCAAGTCTGCCAAGATCACGCTTATCGAAAAGGGTACGGAAAAGACCGTCACCATCTCGCTCGATACCGCACCGGAAACGGCACCGCGTGACGAGCGTTTGCTGGAAGGCCGCAACCCGTTTGCCGGTGCAACGGTTGCCAATCTTTCGCCAAAGCTTGCGGATGAGTTGCGCATGTCCACCGCAACGACCGGCGTTGTGATCGTCGATGTCAAGCGCGGTTCGCCTGCGTCTCGCGTCGGCTTCCAGCCGAAGGATATCATCGTTTCGCTGAACGGTGCCGACATTACCACCAGCGCCCAGATGGAGGATGCACTGCATGACGATCCGGGCTTCTGGCGTCTGGAAATCGTCCGCGACGGTCAGCGCATCCGGCAATTCCTGCGATGAGCGGAGACCTCTTTGCACCGCAGATACCAGCAGAGGTCGCCAACCGGCGGCCTTTGGCCGACCGGCTGCGACCAACCACGCTTGCGCAGGTTACCGGCCAATCGCATCTGACGGGTGAAGAGGGCGTTCTGCGCCGCATGATCGAAAGCGGATCACTCGGCTCGATGATTTTTTGGGGGCCTCCGGGCACGGGAAAGACGACGGTTGCCCGCCTGCTTTCCGGCGAGGCGGGGCTGGCTTTCGAGCAGATATCGGCGATTTTTTCCGGTGTCGCCGATCTCAAGAAGGTGTTCGAAGCGGCGCGCACGCGGCGCATGAACGGGCGGCAGACGCTGCTTTTCGTGGACGAGATTCATCGCTTCAACCGCGCCCAGCAGGATAGTTTCCTGCCTGTCATGGAAGACGGCACGATTATTCTGGTTGGCGCAACCACTGAAAATCCTTCCTTCGAACTCAACGCCGCTCTTTTGTCTCGCGCCCGCGTGCTGACCTTCAAGTCGCATGACGAGGAGAGCCTTTCGGAACTTCTGAAGCGCGCGGAGGAGACGGAGGGAAAGCCGCTGCCGCTCGATGAAGGTGCGCGGCTTTCCATGCTGCGAATGGCGGATGGCGATGGGCGTGCGGTTCTGACGCTGGCCGAAGAGGTGTGGCGCGCGGCGCGCGAGGGCGAAGTGTTCGATACCGAAGGCCTGACACGCATCGTCCAGCGCCGTGCACCGGTTTATGACAAGAGCCAGGACGGGCATTACAATCTGATCTCCGCGCTGCATAAGTCCGTTCGTGGCTCGGACCCGGATGCGGCGCTGTATTATCTGGCACGCATGCTGGATGCGGGTGAGGACCCGCTCTATCTCGGGCGTCGGCTGGTGCGCATGGCGGTGGAGGATATCGGCCTTGCCGATCCGCAGGCGCTTGTCATCTGTCATGCGGCCAAGGATGCCTATGATTATCTCGGTTCGCCGGAAGGAGAACTGGCGCTGGCGCAGGCCTGCGTTTATCTCGCCACCGCACCGAAATCCAATGCCGTTTATACGGCTTACAAAAGCGCGATGCGGGCGGCCAAGGAAAACGGCTCGCTGCTGCCACCGAAGCATATTCTCAACGCACCGACCAAGCTGATGAAGGGCGAGGGATATGGCGATGGCTATCGCTATGACCATGACGAGCCCGATGCCTTTTCAGGGCAGGATTACTTTCCCGAGAAAATGGGTCGCACGACCTTTTACGATCCACCGGATCGCGGTTTCGAGCGGGATATTCGCAAGCGGCTGGACTGGTGGGCAAAGCTGAGGCGTGAGCGAAGCAGCCGCTAGGGCGAGTTTTCAGGATGCCTTGCGCAGCGTGCCAGGTGCCGTATGCGCAGGCAGCATCTTGACCGAAGATTCCGCCAGGCCATTATGCCCTTCCTCATCCACGATGAGATGCCAGAGGCCTGATTCCGGGATCGGAATGCGGATCGGTGACTTTTTAGCGATGCCGCCGTGATACTTGAAATCCAGCATTTCGGTGAAGCGCTGAAAGTTGCCGGCATTCATAAGCCGCACATTATTGACCGCGCTCAGCGTGACTTCGATGATCGTTCCGGCGCGCAATTCCTTCAGATCATAGTGGGTGTAGCGGAAATTGGGCCTGCTCATCATTCGTCTCGTCGTTTTTGGTTCTGGCCCATTATGATACGCCCCGGCAATTAACGCTTTGTTGCATATGAGACGAGGGAGGATGGCCAAGCCGCCTAATTAACTATAGGTTGTATTCGGTAGTAAAATCAGGGCATTAAACTTTAGTCTAAGCCCGAATTTCCTGGCTGATTTATCTATCGTCAATACTTCAGGAATATTTATGGTTGTGTTTAACAACAATAGAAGTGGTCACCATATGAAACATCTCACGATTTCCAAGCGTCTCTACACGCTTGTTGTGTTGTTTCTTGCGATATTGGCGGCCGCTCTTACATCCAGTCTGTTTGGCAGTTACCGGGGGATGGAGCGGGAACGTAAAGCAGGACTAGAGGCGATGACCAATACGGCTGTCGCTATTCTGGACCAGTATTATCGCATGGAGCAGAGCGGCGCTCTGACGCGGGAGGCGGCGCAGCAGCAGGCCAAGGCCTCGCTTGCGGCAATGCGTTATGACAAGGGCAGCGGTTATTTCTGGATCAACGATATGGTCCCGAAAATGGTCATGCACCCAATCAAGCCGGAACTGAACGGCACGGACCTTACCAACAACAAAGACCCGAATGGCAAGCAGCTTTTCGTAGAGTTCGTCAACACCGTCAAGGCTGGCGGCAAGGGCTTCGTGGATTACTATTGGCCGAAGCCCGGCGCGCCGGATCCGGTCGAGAAGTTTTCTTTCGTGGAAGGTTTTGCGCCCTGGGGCTGGATCGTCGGCACCGGTGTTTATGTGGATGACCTGAAGGCCGCCTTCTGGAAGGAGGCCATGATTTATGCCGGTCTTTGTCTGGCTTGCGCAGTCGTCGTTCTGGGTGCCGCTGCCGCCGTGGTTGGAAGCGTTACGCGGCCAATCGGTCGCCTGAAGAACAGCATGATCAGCATTGCAGAAGGTGATGCGAATGTAGACGTACCCTTTGCCGACCGTCGCAATGAAATAGGTGCTATGGCGAAGACGCTGCTCGTGCTTCGCGATTCCGTCAATGAGCGCAGCCAGTTGCAGCGGCGTGAAGCCGAACAGCAGCGTGCATTCGAGGATACACGTCGCGAGGGCGAGGAGGCGCTGCGTTCCGCATCTGACCGGCAGGCGCATGCCATGGGAGAGCTTGGCCGGGCGCTTGAAAAGCTGGCCGATGGCGACCTGACGGTGCAGATCGGTCAGATCGGCTCGGAATATGAAAAGCTGCGCACGGACTTCAACAGTGCGATCAGCGCTCTTCACGATGTCATCGAAGGCATTGCCCGCACCAGCCATGTGGTGAACGACAGCGCGTCGGACATCAGCGAGGCAACCGGCAACCTGTCTCGCCGCACCGAACAGCAGGCAGCAGCTTTGGAAGAAACCGCTGCCGCGCTGGATGAAATCACCGCAACCGTTCGCACCGCTTCCGAGCGCGCAAACGAGGCGCGGCAAATGGTGACGGAGACGAAGGATAGCGCCGGACGTTCCGGCGATATCGTTCGCAACGCGGTTGAGGCTATGAGCCGCATCGAGGAATCCTCGCAGAAGATCGGCCAGATCATCGGCGTGATCGACGAGATCGCGTTCCAGACCAATCTCCTTGCGCTCAATGCCGGTGTCGAAGCAGCGCGGGCAGGGGAGGCCGGTCGCGGTTTCGCCGTCGTTGCGCAGGAGGTGCGCGAACTCGCACAGCGTTCCGCCAATGCTGCAAAAGAGATCAAGGCGCTGATCAACAGCTCTGCGGAGCAGGTCAATGGCGGCGTTTCACTCGTTCGTTCTACGGGTGATGCGCTGGAAGAGATCGTCTCGCTGGTCAATCGTGTCGATGGCCACGTCAACACGATTGCAACGACCGCGCGGGAGCAGGCGACGGGCTTGCAGGAGATCAATACCTCCGTCAACCACATGGACCAGATGACGCAGCAGAATGCGGCGATGGTGGAAGAGACCACGGCTGCAAGCCAGACACTGGCGGAAGAAAGCCGCCAGTTGCGTGCGCTGCTGTCACGCTTCCAGCTTGGCCACGCTGCGGGTGCGCAAGGCTTTTCGCGCGCGGCCTGATCAGCCTTAGCCCGAGAGCAATCACGGACGCTGTTTTGCAGCGTCCGTTTTTTGCGTCCAAATTTCATCCTCTGGCTTTAATTTTGCCCCATTCTCACTCGCAATAGTTACGTGTTTCCGTTCGGCACGATTTTTGTAATGAGGAGATTTGGAATGTCTGGTAGTCCGCTATCTGAGCTATCCACCCCCAAAGCAATGGCGAATAGCGATGATTTCAAGCTGTTTCCCTTGAAAAGCGGACCGCGCTTTGGCGATGCCAGCCTGTCACGCGGCGCAAGCGGCGTGGTCTTCACTGGCTATACCAAAGACGCCGCCATCGATAACGACGCCTTTTCCTGCTGCGGCAATTACACGCTGCGCAATTCCGTTCATGCCGCAATTGCTGCGACGACGCCGGATGGGTGCACCATCTTTGCGCTGAAAAGCGTGATCGACCAGCGTCCTTGCCTTGCGGTCGGTGGTTTCGACAAGAGCGGCAAGCCGGTCGAACTGACCAAGAGCCAGTTCGAAAAGCTCACACTGCCACTATCCAACCCCAGCAACGTTTCTCCCATTCTGGGCAGCGAACCGGCACTGGGCGTACAATTGCGCAATGCCAACTCCACCTACGGCTTCAAATACAATGCGCAGAGCGATCTCTACATCTTCAATTATACCAACAGCATCGCTGGAGATTACGGCGCCAACGGGAAGCCGCGTTACGAGAGATCGAGCGGTCTGGCGCTGGAGCATAATGGGCATGAGCTTTCCAAGGTAAGCGCCAATACGAGCTGGCGCCGCGATAATTCGGCGTTCAAGGGTTCGGTGTTTCAGGATTTGAATGCGCGTGGCTTCGAATTATCGGGCAGCCGCAACGACTGGAGCGGCACTATCGCAAAGACTTACATGGAAGGTGCCAGAACCGACAAATACGAACTTGGCTATGGGGCAACGTCGATCTCTAGAGAATCCACGACCGGAGGGCGGATCACCGAAGGCGTGCAGCACAAGTTCGAAGGCGTGGTTCTGAAAGTGACCCGCACGCGCGACCGCGTGACGGGGAACGAATATATGCTGACCTTTACATTCGAGCTGCCGTAAACTTTTTGCACGCAGCCGCATCGGTGCGATTAAGGAGCCAGACAATTCCGCATTGTCTGGCTTTCCTCATTTATAAGCTCTGGCCGATGATATTCCATGCGGTGGTGACAAGGGTTCGTTTACCAAATTTCTTTAAGATTTACCTCAATTGCCGCACGTCGCGGCCGCTGAAGGTACGGGTTCTGGTATGGCGTATGTCTCCCTTCCGCGTCGTCTGGCGACGTTGCTGGCAATTTCTACTGTGATCGTGTCGTGCTCGGCGGAAGGGCTTGTCCCTCCCGCCGAGGTCGATGGAACGGCGCGGGTTGCGTCCATCCGGTCCACCAGCCAGCAGAACTATAACGCGCCGCCTGCGGCGGTCAGCCAGAGCGCGCAGTTCAACGATTATTCCCCGCTTTCCCAGCCCATGCCGGATGCGCCATCGCGTGATCCGCTATTGAACGCACCCGGCCAGCAACATTCCACGCTGGATGGGCAGCGAAGCCGTCTTTCCGGCGCGCAGCAAATGCCCTCCGATATGGCCGAAGGGCAGGGCGGCGTGAATATGGATGAGGGGCTCGGCGTTTCTCAAGGGCGCAGCCTTGCGGAAGAGCAGGATATGGAAATTTCCTCTCCTCCCGGCCATGTTTCCTACGGTACGCCAGCGTCGAACGGTTCGGTGATGGCGCCTGCGGCGCAGCCGCCGCGTAGGGAGATGGGGCAATCCCGTCTCATTCCTCCGCCCGGTGCCGGGCAGCAGCGGCGGGGCCAGCCGGTGGAAGAAGTGGCAATGTTGATGCCGCAGAACCCCATGCAGGAAAACCGCATGTCCCGCCCGCCGGGCATGATGCCGCAATCCGAAATCGCCTGCCGCTCGGAACTGCGCCGCCTCGGCGTTTCCTTCCGCGATGTGGCGCGCATCGCCGACGGCCCGACCTGCGGTATCGATTATCCCATCGAGCTCAGCGGATTGGACAGCGGCGTCGCAATCCGCCCTGCCGTCAAGCTGAACTGCCAGGTAACGCTTGCTTTCGCGAAATGGGTGAAGTTCGAACTCGTCCCTTCCTCACGCTTCAGGTACCTCTCCGGCGTTGGCCGTATCACGCCAATGGGCGGCTATTCCTGCCGCAAGATGAATTCCAGATCGAGCAACCCGTGGTCCGAACATGCGCGCGGCAACGCCATCGATATCGGCACGATCACGCTGAAGAACGGCAAGGAAATCGACGTTCGCAAGAAGAGCTTCTTCGCTTTCCGCGAAAAAGGTCTGCTGAAAGCCGTGCGGTCCGATAGCTGCAAATATTTCTCGACCGTCCTTGGCCCCGGCAGCGATCCCAACCACTGGAACCACTTCCACTTCGATCTGCGCACCCGCAAATCCGGGTACCGCCACTGCGATTGAAGATGCTCCAAAAAAGAACCGGCCTGAAGGCCGGTGAAAAACAAAGGGCAGAGAACGCGGGGAAGCCTCTGCCCGAATGAAATTTCTTTGAGTGTGACTGCCGTATGACTTCAAATGTCCGTCGGTGCTGAAAACCGAACAAGCCGTACTTTGATCTGCAACTCGTTGGCTTGATGGTGCACGTTTTACGCTCACAGCATCACATCTTCATGACAGTTGCAGATATGCGCGATCTTGGTTCGTCAAGCTGGCGGATCAATGCATTCCTGAAAGCGGACGCAACTGGAACGGGCCTTGGGCGTTCTCATGATCGTTGCCGAAAAGCCTTTCTTTCACAGCGCGGTAGCGGATCGTTCACTCAGACGGAACGCAGTATTCGCCCTGCGAGGGTGGCTTTTCGAAAGGCTAAAACGTATATCGCTTTCCCAAAGGATCGTGTTGAAAGATCAGTCATGAATTCCCCAGCAAAACCGATTGTTTCCATTCGCAATCTGACGAAATCCTATGCCAATGGCTTTCAGGCTCTGAAAGGTATCACGCTCGATATTCAGGAGGGTGAGATACTCGCTCTTCTCGGGCCGAACGGTGCCGGTAAGACCACTCTCATCTCCATCATCTGCGGTCTTGTGAACCCGGGCGATGGTGTCGTTCTGGTTGGCGGCAGCGATGTCGTGAAAGACTTTCGCAAGACTCGCGCCCTGATCGGCCTCGTGCCGCAGGAATTGACGACAGACCAGTTCGAGACGGTGTGGAATACCGTGTCCTTCTCCCGTGGTCTGCATGGCTACAAGAAGAACCCGGAACTCATCGAGCGCGTTCTGAAATCGCTTTCGCTGTGGAACAAGAAGGACAACATGCTGCGCGAGCTTTCCGGCGGCATGAAGCGGCGCGTGTTGATCGCCAAGGCGCTGGCGCATGAGCCGAAGGTGCTGTTTCTCGATGAGCCGACCGCCGGTGTCGATGTCGCGCTTCGCCGCGATATGTGGAAGGTGGTGGAGGAGTTGCGCGCAACCGGCGTCACCATCATCCTCACCACGCACTATATCGAAGAGGCCGAAGAGATTGCCGACCGTGTCGGCGTCATCAATGGCGGCGAGCTTCTGCTGGTGGAGGAAAAGACGGCGCTGATGCGCAAGCTCGGTCGCAAGCAGCTTTCGCTGGAACTGACCGCGCCCGTCAGCACACTTCCGGAAAGCCTGGCGCCCTTCAACCTGCAACTTTCCGATGATGGTGCGCAGGTGACTTATGAATATGACGGCAATGGCGAGCAGAGCCGCATTGCGGATCTGCTCTCGGCGCTTTCCGCAGCCGGGATTCATTTCAAGGATATTTCGACGCGCCAGAGTTCGCTCGAGGATATTTTCGTGGCACTGGTGGGAGGACAAAAATGAACTTCGAAGCGGTCAAGTCCATCTACCTGTTCGAAATGGCCCGCACGCGCCGCACGCTTTTGCAAAGCGTGATTTCGCCGGTCATCTCCACATCGCTTTATTTCATCGTCTTCGGCACGGCCATTGGCTCCCGGATACAAGAAGTGGAAGGCGTTTCCTATGGCGCCTTCATAACGCCCGGCCTGATCATGCTGACCTTGCTGACGCAGTGCATCGGCAACGGTTCCTTTGGTATCTACTTCCCGAAGTTCACTGGCACCGTTTATGAAATTCTGTCGGCGCCGGTGGCGATGACGGAAATTCTGGCGGGATATGTGGGGGCTGCAGCGACGAAGGGGTTGATGATCGGGACGATCATCCTGATCACCGCATCCTTCTTCGTCGATATCTCGATTGCGCATCCCTTCATGATGATCCTGTTCTTCGTGCTGACGGCGGTCAGCTTCAGCCTCTTCGGCTTCATCATCGGCATATGGGCAACGAATTTCGAGCAGTTGAACCTCATTCCGATGCTGGTCGTTCCGCCTTTGACGTTCCTTGGCGGAAGCTTCTACTCGATCAACATGCTGCCGCCGTTCTGGCAAACCGTCAGCCACTTCAATCCGGTTCTGTATCTCATCAGCGGTTTCCGCTGGAGTTTTTATGAGATTGCGGATGTGAATCCGTTGATCAGTCTCGTGATGATCACGGTGTTTCTGGCGACATGTCTGGCTGTCGTAGGCTGGATGTTCAAGACCGGCTACAAGCTGAGAAACTGAAGGCTCACGCCACCGGAAGCAGAAATGAAACTGGCAGCCCGCGGGCTGCCAGTTTTGTTTTTGGGACTGGGATGAATCAGGCGGCGTTATCGAAGGTTCCGTGGCCACCACCATGGTTGCCATTGCCACCTTCATGATTGCCGTTACCGCCTTCATGGTTGCCATTGCCGCCATCGTGGTTTCCACCACCATATCCACCGGCATGGTCGTTACCGCCACCCTGGTTGCCGCCACCGCCATGGTCGCCGCCGCCATGATTACCGCCGCTGCCGTGATCGCCACCACCGCCTTGGTTACCACCACCGCCATAGCCGCCACCGCCGCCGTGGTCACCGCCACCGCCATGGTTGCCGCCGCCGCCGTGATCTCCGCCACCGCCATGGTTACCGCCACCGCCGTGGTTTCCGCCACCGCCATGGTTACCGCCACCGCCGTGATGTCCGCCACCGCCATGGTCGCCGCCGCCACCGTGATGACCTCCGCCGCCGTGGTGACCGCCACCTCCATGATGTCCGCCGCCGCCGTGGTGTCCACCGCCGCCATGGTCGCCGCCGCCGGGATTACCGCCGCCACCAGGGTTGGTGCCACCACCGGGATTGGTTCCGCCGCCCGGATTGTTGCTGACCGGTCCATTGTTTCTATCATTATCGCCTTGATCGTCGCTCACCGTCGGAATTGAGGCGGTGGGACGGCAGACCAACGTATACTCCAGAGTACCTGGTCTCATCCGCTCGCAGCGCTCGGGACGCATCTGCGCGGATGCCAGTGTCGTGGTGGAGAGCAAGATTGCAATACACGAACACACAGTTGTTATCTTACTGCTCATCGGTTTCCTCCCTTATTGGCAGTTAAACACCGCATCGGAGAGGCTAACTTAATGAATAGTTATCCACAATATCGTGATATACTGTGATTATTTCGGATTAGTGCATTGACAATACTTAGTTGGGATTATGGATTAATCCGATTCGCTACGAGGGATTAATCCTTCAATAGAATTATTTTCTATTTTTCTCCTTGAATATTGGATTGTGGTGTTCGCTTCGCTCTGCGCAACATGTTTATTGCGTGTCTGCATTTTCCCAAAATGAAACACATCCCGACGGGGTAGTTTAATTTTTTTTTGATATTTAGGGCTAATCATGCAATTAGGTGAGCCCCGGGCGCGGTTTTAGGTGCGTTTAGTCCGAGTACGACGTTCAGTCGGTCACCTGTGGATGCCTGTGTGAATGATGAAGTGGGCAGGGTGAACCAGCCGGAGACAACAGGTCTTGCGGCTCCTTGAAGGAACTGACGTATTCATGAAGATATCATTTTTGGCATGCGCGCTTTTGGGCGCGGCGTCTTTTGGCGCAACGGTTTCGGCTGCGCCTTTGCATGCCACGCGCGCCATTACGGCGCCTGAAGGTTTCGCATCTGCCTGTCAGCGTTACGCATGGCTGTGCACGGCATCCGGCGGCAAGATGGCCGATACAGACGCGCTCGCCGTGATCGACAAGGTGAACAAGAAGGTCAACGCAGCCATCAAGCCCGTCGAAGACCGGATCGTTTATGGCCGTGCCAATTACTGGGCGCTACCGAAGGACGGTCGTGGCGATTGCGAGGATTATGCGATTGCGAAGACGCGGGCGCTGCTGGATGCCGGTTTCCCCGGCAATCGCATGTCGATCTCCGTGGTTCTGGATCGTGCAGGCAACAACCACGCGGTTCTACTGGTCCGCATAGCGGACGGCGACTATGTGCTGGACAATCTGACCAACTCCATCAAGTCATGGGAAAAGACGGGCTACACTTTCCTCGCCCGCCAGCGCTATGACAACAAGTCTGCCTGGGAAGTGGTACTGGCCGGGCCTCGCGCCAAGCAATTCAACGAAATCTGATCGGTCGCCTCTTATCGATCGCGAAGCTTAAGCTCATCCGTTTGCATTTGCAGCGAACCGAGCGTGGACAGGAAGGTCATGCCGAGAAGGCTCTGATCGAGCTGGCCCTCCTGCGCCACCAGAGCGGAAACATTGCGCCGCACGATGGGACCGATGGCGATTTCCGATAGGCGCGTGGGCGCGGCGGATGTTCGCCCATTGGCGGTCATCACCGAAACTGTATAGCTCAAATTTTCAGGATTGATGCCCACGGCCTGCGCATCCGCATGGGAAAGGACGACGGAGCTCGCGCCCGTATCCACCAGCATATGCACCTGCGCGCCGTTGATCAGCGCATTGGTTTCGAAATGGCCGCTCATGGATTTGTTGAGAATGACTTCCTGAGCGCCATCCTGCGTGGTGACGACGACTGCGCGTCCCGGCATCAGCCCGGCCAGCAGGCGGTCTCCGAAGCGTTGCAGATCATATCGGTAAAGATAAACCGAGACGAGGCCGAGGATGATGACGAGCCAGATGGCGAGTTGCCGAAGCACCGTCGACATGCTGCCGCGACTACCCGCCAGAATGCCGGCCGACAGGAGTGCCGCAATCGGCATCAGGTAAAGCGCGTTGGCAAACTGATCATTATTGATCCCGAAGGTCTGGCCGCTGTCATTATTGATGATGAGGAATACGAGGCCGACGCCCAGGATCAGCAAAACGAAGGTCAGCCTGTTCATGCGTTCGCAATCTCCGATTTTGATGCCTGCGCCGTTGCTCCCGCGCTTTCACGCCCCTGCAATTCATCCATGATCCGCCGCCGTTCACCCGCGGTGAAGCCGCTCCAGCCGATGATTTCATCGATGGTACGATAGCAGCCGATGCAAAGCCCTTCCGGGTTGAGCGAGCAGACGTTGATACAGGGTGTTTCCATCGGTTTTATATCTGCATTTCAGGCGACAAGAGCAAGTGCCGCGAGCATCACGATCTCTGTGATCTGCTGGGTTGCGCCGATAGTGTCGCCGGTATGGCCTTGTATCTTGCGCTCGCATTTCCGGTTGAAGAGATATGTGGCGGCGAATGCTGCACCTGCGGCAAGCACAAGCAGAGAGGGCCAATAGAAGGGCAGGGCAATAAGGATTGCGATACCGCCCCCATAACACAGCGCGCCGTTGCGCTCATATGTTCCGGGTTGGCCGATGGAGGCCGCGACACCGCCTTCTCTTGCTGCGGGAAGTGCCGACCAGTGCCACACCATCAATCCGCGGCTGATGCAGCCTGCGCCCAAGAGCGATGCTGCGACGCCGAGCGGCGGCAGCGCATGGATAAGGGCAGCAATGGCCGCTGCGCGGATGAGGAAGGAGAGGATGAGCGCGATGACGCCGTAGCTGCCGATGCGGCTATCCTTCATGATCTCCAGTGCTCTTTCTCTGGTCGCCCCTCCGCCGAAGCCATCGGCGGTATCGGCAAGGCCATCCTCATGCAGAGCGCCGGTAATAGCGGTGGCAAGGGCAAGTATAATGGCGGCAGAAAGAAGCGCATCGGCGTGGAAATGGGTGAGGATTGCGGCAAGGAAGGCGGGGGCGAGCGCGATGATGAGACCGGCCAAAGGAAAAACGCGCGCAGTTTTGACCATGTCGCCGTGCTGGTTTTCGAAGAAGATATCGTGCACGGGAATGCGGCTGAGGAAGCTTAGCGCCCGCATGACTTTCGTCACGAAACCATCCGGCTGCATCCTCTGTCCTTCTCGTTTATCGGCATCAATTCAGGGGCTTTGCAGCAGCAAAACATCAGCACAGCCGCAGGCGCATTGCTTTAAAGGTTGTCGCTTTGCGCAACGCCCATTATGAGAAGCGCAACAAAGACCGATTTGCCGGAAAACACAAGCGTCCGGCAGGATGAGAAAGATCGATATCATGAGCATGAGCGGTTTGCCCTTTGACGATTTTCGCACGCTGTTGCGCGACCTGCCGGGACCGGACACGCACGCGCTTGTCGCGGCCAAGGAGCGCAATGCGCAGCTGACGAAGCCTGCCGGTTCGCTGGGTCGTCTGGAAGAAATCGCCATGTGGCTGGCCGCATGGTCCGGTCGCGCGCCTGCGGTCAACCGCCCGCTGGTGGCCATTTTTGCCGGAAACCATGGCGTTACCCGCAATGGCGTTACGCCATATCCGTCGTCCGTAACCCAGCAGATGGTGGAAAACTTCGCTGCCGGTGGTGCTGCCATCAACCAGATTTGCGTGACGCATGATCTGGGCCTCAAGATTTTCGATCTGGCGCTGGATTACCCGACAGGCGATATCACCTGCGAAGATGCGCTTTCCGAACGCGATTGCGCAGCCACCATGGCCTTCGGCATGGAAGCGATTGCGGGCGGCACGGACCTTCTATGCGTCGGCGAGATGGGCATCGGCAACACCACGGTTGCTGCCGCCATCAATCTGGCGCTTTACGGCGGTTCGGCGGAAGACTGGACTGGCCCCGGCACGGGCTCGGAAGGCGAAGTGATGGCACGCAAGATTGCTGCCGTGAAAGCCGCGGTCGAATTCCACAAGGATCATCTTTCCGATCCCCTCGAAATCATGCGCCGCCTTGGCGGTCGCGAGATCGCGGCGATGGCCGGTGCTATTCTTGCCGCGCGCGTGGAGAAAATTCCGGTTCTGATCGACGGTTATGTGGCAACCGCTGCCGCCGCACTTCTGAAAGCTGCCAATCCTGCGGCTCTCGATCACTGCCTGATCGGCCATGTTTCCGGTGAACCGGGGCATCTGGCTGCGGTGGAAAAGCTGGGCAAGACGCCGCTTCTGGCGCTTGGCATGCGGCTGGGCGAGGGTACCGGTGCCGCACTTGCGGCTGGCATCGTCAAGGCTGCTGCCGCCTGCCACTCCGGCATGGCCACGTTCGAGCAGGCGGGCGTCACGACCCGCACCGATCACTGAGGGAACCATGGACAACCTTCAGAACACGCCATCGCCTGAGCCGGTCTTTCGCAAGGAAACCGGCTTGCGGCATCTTTTTGCCGCTGCCCGCTATTCCTTCCAGGGATTGCTGCGGCTGTGGAAGGAAGCAGCCTTTCGGCATGAGGTTCTGGCCTATGGCGCGGGCATGGCTTTGCTGGGTGTCACGGGTGCGCCGCTGGCGCACTATCTGATCTTCACGCTGCTGATGCTGCTTCTGTTTTCCATCGAAGCGCTGAACACGGCCATCGAAGAAATCGTCGACCGCGTATCGCCGGAGTTTTCCAGTGCGGCGCGCAACGCAAAGGATCTCGGTTCTTTTGCGGTTTTCTGTCTGCTTCTGGCAAATGGCGGATTCGTTCTCTATTCGCTGGTCTCCACGCTGTTTTTTGCAGCGCCCGCTATCTAAGCAATCAAGCGAAAGAGCGCTTACGCGGCTGCACCAGCTGAACGTCTTCCACGGCGGGAATGCTTTGCAGGATGCGCTTTGCGGGCAGGATGGCGATGACTTCCGTGCCTTCGCGCAGTTTTGATTTTAGCACGAACTGGCCGTCATGCTTGGCAAGAATTGCCTGCACGATTGGAAGGCCAAGGCCCGTGCCCTGTTCCGCGCTCTTGATGGCAATGGAGCCTTGACCGAAGGCGGACAGCACAATCGGGATTTCCTCTTCCGGAATGCCTGGGCCGTTATCCTTGATCGACACATATTGGCCGCCGCGTGCGGTCCAGCCAGCCTTCACCGAAATCTCGCCGCCCTGCGGGGTGAATTTCACGGCATTGGACAGCAGGTTCAGAATGACCTGACGCAAGGCTTTCTCATCCGCCCAGACCTGCGGCAGGCTGTTTTCGAACTGCTGCGAAATACGGATGTTCTTGCCGCGTGCGCGCAGCTGGATCATGCCGATGCAATCCTCGGCGATTTCGAGCAGCGAGACCGACTCTTCCTGCAATTCATAGCGACCAGCTTCGATGCGGGAGAGATCGAGGATTTCGTTGATCAGATCGAGCAGATGCTGGCCGGAGCGATGAATATCGCCGGAATACTCTTTATATAATGGGTTGTTCAGCGGCCCCAGAACTTCCGATGCCATGACCTCGGAGAAACCGAGAATGGCGTTGAGCGGCGTGCGAAGCTCATGCGACATGGAGGCCAGAAAGCGGGACTTGGCGAGGTTTGCTTCCTCGGCGCGCCGCCTTGCCTCGTCCGACATGGACTTTGCCACTTCCAGCTCGGCGATCAGGTCGTCCTTTTCGGACTGGTAGGAAAGGAGCTTGATGCTGGAGTTGTGTAGCCGCTTGGTGACATGGTGACAGAACATCATGGCCATGGAGAACATCAGCGCAAGGCCGATATCCATGGGGCTGTGCGAAAGGGCTGCGGTCACGCTGAGCGCGACCAGCACCGGCAGAAACGTCATCAGCGTCGCACGACGCAGCATGAAGTTCGACATGGCGGTTATCGAAAGGGCGATCAGCAGCGTCGCGCCCTTGTAGAACATCAGAAGCGAGGGATCGCCCGTCGGCATTCGCTGCACGGCGAAGATGGACCAGACGAGACCGACGATGATCTGCACGGCCAGAAAGGTATTGTGCCAGCGCGGGGCGCTGGCGGCGCTCATTTCTTGGCGATTTGCCTTGCGGGCGAAGAAAATGGCGAGCGCATGGGCGCTGAGAGCAAGGAACGTCCAGCCGATGATTTGCACATCGCGGCTGATATAGATGCCGATGCCGGTGGCGAGAATGATGAAGAGCGGCATGATGGTTGCGCCCTGCAACGTCTCTGCGACGTGCATCTGCAGCATGTCCCGCTCGAATGCCGTCGTGCCGACCGGACCGTATTGCAGCCGCTCGCGCGTCGACTTCACGGTATCGAACACGGCTTTGTTGCGCCGCGTGCGAGACCGGTCGACGATATTCTTGTCGGCAATGATACTGGCGCTCTTACTCATTTACACAACGAAACCAATACGGAACGCTTGCAGACTACAGCCAAAATCTTAAGAAGATGCTGCCGCGAAAGGATTTGTTTGCCATTTCTGAAAAGGGTTTGTTGTCATATGAGACCGAAGTCGGGCAGAAAATTTCGCTATGTGAAGGATGGTTTCATCCTTCTGCTGCTGATGTTTCTGGGCACGCTGATTACCGCCAAGCTGGATGGGCTGAACGAGGAGACGTTCAGCGGCACCTTCAGGGCCGTCGATGGCGATACGCTGGCGAGCGACCGCATGCGTTATCGCTTGCTTGGCATCGATGCGCCGGAGCTTCGCCAGACATGCGGCGGCAGTGAAGGCGAATGGGCCTGCGGGCAGGCGGCGCGCGCTTTTCTGAGCGATACGCTGAAGCGCGGCACGGTTAAGTGTGTGTCCAACAAGAAGGACAAATATGCCCGTTATCTTTCCCGCTGCACCGTGGATGGTGAGGATGTGGCCGGGCTCGTCGTTGCGGCAGGGCTGGCGGTCACGACGGAGTATTTTCTCTATGCCGAAGAACTGGACCGTGCGCGGGAGCAGAAGATAGGCTTGTGGAGCGGTGCTTTCGCGCAGCCGCGCGATTGGCGCCGGGAACATAAGGCAGCCGAAATGGACGTGCCGCTGGCTGGTCTATTGACCGTTATCCGTCATATCCTTGGGTGGTGACATTATATTGCAGGGACATGTGAAGACAGACGAAGCCGAGATTGAGGATCTGCGCCGCAGCATTGCGCTCTGTCGCATCTGTCGCGATGCGCCGCTGAAAGGGGAGGCGAATCGTCTGCCGCATGAGCCGAGGCCGGTTGCCGTCATCTCCGAGAAGGCCAGGATTTTGATCGCCGGACAAGCACCGGGGCTGCGGGTGCATGAAAGCGGACTGCCGTTCAATGACGCTTCAGGAGACAGGCTGCGGGCGTGGCTGAATGTGGATCGAGAGACCTTCTACGACCCGGATCGCTTTGCCATCGTGCCCATGGGGTTCTGCTTTCCGGGCTATGATGAACGCGGCAGCGATCTTCCGCCGCGCCGGGAATGCGCGCCGCAGTGGCGAGACCGGGTGATGATGGCCATGCCGCAGATCGAGCTTGTACTTGCCATCGGGCAATATGCTCAAAGCTGGCATCTGGGTGCCCGCCGCAGGAAAACCATGACGGAGACGGTACAGAACTGGCGCAGTTATCTTTACGCCAATGCTGATCGTCCCGTGCTGCCACTGCCGCACCCAAGCTGGAGAAACACCGCATGGCTGAAGAAAAACCCCTGGTTTGAGGGGGAATTATTGCCGCTTCTGCGTCAGAATGTGGAAATGCTGGCGAAATGAAACAAATTTCTTTTTTTCTGAATTATTTCGTGTAAAGAGAGGAAAATAATTCCGGAGGAGAGAAGATTGGACCGTCTCGACCGTAAAATCCTGCGCATTCTGCAAGAAGATTCCACCTTGGCTGTTGCCGACCTTGCAAAGAAGGTCGGGCTTTCTACGACGCCCTGCTGGCGCCGTATCCAGAAGATGGAAGAAGACGGCGTCATCCGCCGCCGCGTCGCCATTCTGGACGCGACCAAGGTCAACACCAAAGTCACGGTCTTCGTCTCCATCCGCACGGCCTCCCACTCCATCGAGTGGCTGAAGCGCTTCTCCGAAGTCGTTTCGGAATTCCCGGAAGTGGTTGAATTCTACCGCATGAGCGGCGACGTCGATTACCTGCTGCGCGTCGTCGTGCCGGATATCGCCGCCTATGACGCTTTCTACAAGCGCATGATCGCCAAGATCGAAATCCGCGACGTATCGTCTGCCTTCGCCATGGAGCAGATCAAATACACGACCGAGCTTCCGCTCGATTACATGATTTTGGATAATCCGAAGTCTGGGGAAGAGTGAGCCAAAGAGCGCGAAACGACGGCGCAACCGCTTACCACCGTCATCCCGCACTTGATGCGGGATCCAGCCAGGCCAAGTCGTTGGTCTGAGAAGAGTTTGTTCGCCGCGCAGACGCGCGTCGGCTGGACCCCGCATCAAGTGCGGGGTGACGGGAGTGGGAAGCTTCTCGCGCCAAACCTACCGAAGGTGGCGCGAGCCCGAGCATGATGGAGTGGGTTAATCAGCCCTTGAACTTCGCAATCACCAAATGCCCCGGCGTCGGTTCGCCATCCTGCATACGGACGTTGATGTCCGATACCTCGATCACCTCGAAGCCTGTTGCCGTCAGGCGTTCGCGCACATAGCTTTCCGCATGCGCAAAGCGCTGGTGCTTGCCGACGATGTAGGGGCGACCGGCCAGCGCATCTTCGGCCAAAGTCTCCGACGAGAAGATGAAGAGCCCGCCCTCGACCATGTTTTCGGCAGCGCCGAAGAACAGCGGCTCGAGAGCGCCGAGATAGGGCAGCACGTCGGTTGCGGTGATGAGGTCGAAAGGCTCGTCGTCATTGTCTTCGAGAAAGTCTTCGACTTCGGCAACGTAGAGCGTCTCGTACATATCCTTCTCATGGGCGATTTCGACCATGTTTTCGGAAATGTCGATGCCGGTGATGTCTTCGACCATATCACGCAGGGCTTCGCCGGTAAGGCCGGTGCCGCAGCCGAGATCGAGCATGCGCTTGAACGGACCGAGTTCCAGAGCCTGCAAACGCTGGCGCACCATCATCGGAACGGCATAGCCAAGCTGCTCGACAAGGATATCCTCGAAGGCTTCGGCGTGCTGGTCGAACAGGGTTTCCACATAGGCATCCGGTGCCTTGGGCGGTGTTTCGCCGCGACCCATGGAGGCGATGCGCACTGCCGCGCCGCCGTGATCTTCGGGATCGATGGCGAGAACCTCTTCGTAAGCCTTCACCGCAGCGTCGATATCGCCCGCCTTTTCCAGCGCAAGCGCGCGGTTATAGGCTTCGGCAAGAGCCTCTTCATCGATCTTGTTTTTCTGGTTCATTGCTTAGGATCCGCAGCTTGGCTTCATTTGAAGCCTGATTAAGCCGCAACGCCTGTCGGTGCAATGCTCAGTGAAGAATAAACTCACCCTTCAGGGATCGCCATTCCTGCGCCGAGATCAGCTTGCGGTGGATATAACGGACCGAATGCAGCGGGCCATCCAGCGTCTCTTCCCAGAATTTCAGGAAGCTGCGCATTTCGGGAAAGTCCGGCGCAAGATCGTAGTTCTGCCAGACATAGGTCTGGAGAACGACTGGATGATCCGGCATGTGGTAGAGGATTTCGGCTGTGGTCATGCCATAGCCCTTCAGCATCATTTCCATGTCCTTGTTCATGGCGGCTGCTCCCGTTCTTGTTGGTCGCCGATACCGCTTGGGTATCAGTGACAATGGGAGCATGACATGGTTAAGCGAACCTTGCCAAGATGGGTCTTTGTCACAAAATATTTATATTTCTCAATATGTTAGCATCCGCTCAGGCTGAGTGCTGCCAGCGAATGCCTATCGCTTCAGGTGCCGTGTCAGGCGTGCTTCCAGCGCTGCCCAGACGTGGCGCAGGATTTCCACGATGGAGAGATAGAAGATTGCCGCCCAGAGATAGGCCTGGAAATCGAAGGTGCGGGAATAGGCGTAGCGGGTCTGGCCCATCAGGTCGAAGACGGTGACGATGGACACGACCGCAGACCCCTTGATCATCAGGATGATTTCATTGCCATAGGGACGCAACGCCACGATAAGCGCCTGCGGCAGAATGATCTTCCAGAAAGTAACGGGCTTCGAAAGGCCGAGGGAGGCAGCACCTTCATGCTGGCCTTTCGGTACGCTCTGGATAGCGCCGCGCAGAATTTCGGCCTGATAGGCAGCGGTGTTGAGTGTCAGCGATAGAAGGCCGCAATACCAGGCCTCACGGAAGAACCACCAGAGGCCAACAGCTTCCAGCTGCGGGCGGAAACCGCCGAGGCCATAATAGATGAGGAACAGCTGCGCCAGAAGCGGCGTGCTGCGGAAGAGATAAACGTAACCGTATGACAGAGCGCCGATGACCCTGTTGGTGGACATACGCCCGAAGGCGATTGGCAGCGAGAGAACCGCGCCGAAAATGATGGCGAGACCGACAAGGGTTACTGTTGTCACAAGGCCGTCAATGTAGCGCCAGCCATAGCGCTCGATCTTGTCGGGATCCCAATCCAGCACAAGCGAGAGGACGAGACCGACTGCGAGAAGGAGCCAAAGGGCAACGACGCAGTAACCGACGATCCGCGCGGCGGAAACCGGCTTCGGCGGCGGTGGCGGAGCAGGGCGGGCTTGGATAAGCTGATCGATATGGCTCATCTCTGCGCCTCCGAGCGCTTGGCCCAGCGGTCGATATACCCGATGCCGACTGAAGAGATCAGTGCAAGGATGAGATAAAGCAGACAGGCGATACCATAAAACAGGAAGGCATCCTTGGTCACGCGGGCCGCAATGCCGGTCTGGCGCACGATGTCTGCAAGGCCGATAACCGAGACATAGGACGTGTCCTTCAGGAGAATGATCCACAAATTGGTCATGCCGGGCAGGGCGATGCGCACGAGCTGCGGTATGATAATGAGAACCATGGTGCGGCTGCGGGAAAGACCGAGCGCATCACCGGCCTCATATTGTCCTTTGGGGATGGCGCGGAATGCGGAAAGCAGTACTTCCGAAGCATAGGACGAAAAGACCACCGAAAGCGCAATCATGCCAGCGACGAAGGCGTTGATCTCGATTGGCCCGCTGAACCCGAGATAGCCGCCAACGGTCTGAAGCAGTATCTGCAAGCCGTAATAGACGATGAACAGCGTCAGCAGTTCCGGCAGGCCGCGAAAGATGGTGGTGTAGATACCGGCGGCGAGCCGCAGCGATTTTTCTTCAGACTGGGCAGCAAGTGCGATCAGGAAACCGATGATCAGCCCGACCGGCAAAGTGGCGAGCGCCACGGAAACCGTCACCTTCACGCCGAATGCAATCTCGTCTCCCCAGCCATCGCCGCAGGTCAGCAGGGTTCCATTGCCGAAGAGTGAGAAGATGCCGACCGGTCCGCAAAAGGGATCGAACACATTCGTAATATAGGCCCAGAACGAGCCTATGGCGGAAAACACTCCGCTCATGCCAATTTTCCCCTGCGGTCTTTGCCGCGCCTTGCGTCTGGTTTTATTATCGTGTTCTCAAACAAAAATGGCGGAAGGGCAACCCTCCCGCCATCATATTTAACAGGGAAAAGCCTTATTTGCCGTAAGCGTCGAAGTCAAAGTACTTGTCGTTGATCTTCTTGTACTCGCCATTGGCGCGGATTGCCGCGATGGCAGCCGTGAACTTCTCGGCAAGCGGATCGCCCTTGCGAACGGCAATACCTGCGCCCTGACCGTTGATCTGTTCATCAACCGGCAGCGCAGCCAGGATCTTGCAGCAGGCGCCGGCATCCGACTTTACCCACTGCGTCAGCACGACGATATCGTCGATGACGCCATCGATACGACCGTTGGAAATGTCGAGCTTGTACTCGTCAGCCGTCGGGTAGAGCTTCAGCTCGGAACCGGCGAGATGCTTTTCGGCGTAGTTGGCGTGGGTGGTGGAGCCCTGCGCGCCGATGGTCTTGCCCTTCAGTTCTTCCACCGACTTGATCGGAGAATCCTTCGGCACGGCAATTGCTGGCGGCGTGTTGTAATATTTCTTGGAGAAGTCGACCTTCTCGAGACGCTCAGGCGTGATCGACATGGACGCGATGATCGCGTCGAACTTCTTTGCCTGAAGGGCAGGGATCATGCCGTCCCAGTCATTGGTGACGAAGGTGCATTCTGCCTTCATTTCGGTGCAGAGAGCCTTGGCGATATCCACGTCGAAGCCGGTCAGTGTTCCGTCGGCTTCCAGAACGTTGAAGGGCGGGTAGGCGCCTTCGGTACCGATGACGATCTTGTCGGCCGCCATGGTGGCGCCGGCAAAAAGCGACATGGCAGCAAGGGACGCAGCTGCAAGCAGACGGGTGGGATTAAGCATTTCGATCCTCTCTTTTGGCGAGTCGACCGCACGGTTTGTTTATCTTTTCCGCGCGGGGAATGTTTCGCGGAGCTCTTTTCAGCCAGTGGCCTGGAGCTGCGCTTGGCGGATAGTCTTACCGTTGCCTAAAAAATGCAACCTGAATGTTTTGCACAGCGATGAGGCACCGTAATTCCTCCACGAAAATGCCTCTTTCCGTTCATTCCCGGTACAGATCGGCGTGTTCATGATTGGAACAAGACTGTGATCTCTGCGTTGTTCAGCGCCGATATGTGCAGAATGAGCCCGAATGCCGCGGGTCCAATGGATTTATAATGGACGGCAGATGAGGAAGCGCCATGCTGAATAAAAACAAACTGCTGACGGGGGTGGTCTTTCCGCTCATGTCGATTGCCATTGCGGTGGAGCCGGTTCTCGTAGCTACCGTAGCCCATGCAGCCCCATCTCAGACGATACAGCAGCCTGCCCAATTGGCGAATGGTGCCATTATTCTGGCACAGGCCGAAGCGCCCAACCCGGAAGAAGAACTGCGCAAGCGCCGCCAGCAGGCAGAGGAAGGCAAGCCGAAGGCTGAGCCTGAGCAGCAGCAGCGTCAGGAAGAGGCCCCACGTCCTCGCCGCGAACAGCAGCAGGCAGAGCCGCAGCAGCGCGAGCAGGCTCCGCAGCGTGAGCCAGAGCAGCCGCGCCCTCGTCGCGAGGCGGCACCGGAGGCCCAGCCGCAACAGCAGCAGGAACGTCCGCGTCGTGAAGCCGCGCCTGAACCCAAGGCAGAACCTCAGCAGGAGCGCCCGCGCCGCGAAGCCGCACCTGAGGCCGCGCCGCAGGCACAGCCTGAACAGCAGCAACAGCAGGAGCGTCCCCGTCGTCCGCAGCGCGAGCAGCAGCAGCAGCCGGATGCCGAAGGCCAGCAGCGCCCGGAACGTCCGCGCCGCGATGCACAGCCGGATGCAGCCCCAACCGAAGGTCAGCCACAGCAGCAGCAGGAGCGTCCGCGCCGCCAGCAGCCAGCCGCCGAAGGCACCGAACAGCAGCAGCGTCAGGGTGAAACACCGCGCCGCACGCAGGAAAACCAGCCCGCCGCCAATGAAGCGCAGCCGGAAAAGCCCGCCGCTCCCGAAAAGCCCGCAACGCCTGCAAAGCGCCCGGCAGCACCGGAGCCGGAAGCTGGTAAGGCACCCGTTCCCGTAGAGCCGCCAACACCCGGCAAAGCTCCGGCACCAGCCGAGCAGCCTAATCCGGCTCCCGGCCAGCAGCCTTCCGAACAGCCACGTCCGCCACGCGGCCAGAATGGCGAGCCTGCACCGGCACCGGTTCCGGGCGCACCGCCTGCACCGGCTGATGGCGCAACCACGGGTCAGGCACCCGCTGGCGAACCCGTACCGGCACAGGTAGCCGCACCGCAGACCGAAGCAAAGCCGATGACGAAGGAGCAGTTGGACAAGGCCCGCGCCATTGCGCAGGATCCGTCCAAGTCTGCCGATACGGTCGTTCTGCCTGTGGATAAGGGCGCTGCCGTTCTGGATAGCGATAAGGAAGCCTATCGCAGCGGCAACGAGCAGCTTCGCGAGCAGCGTCGCCGTGAACGCGAGCAGGTTCAGGACTTCAAGGTTCCGACCTCGGATGCGGAAGCACAGGCTGCGGCCCGTCGTGACGGTGGCAACACTACGATCAACATCCAGAACATCACCAATGTTCAGGGTGAACGCATCGACCGCCGTCCAGACTTCGACCGTCCCGATGGCGTGCGTGAATGGCGTCCCCGTGACATGCCGCGTGACCGCGACATGGGCGACCGCGTGTTCCTGCAGTTCGGCGACCGCGTCGTAGTTCGCGGTAATGATGACGACCGCTTCATCACCGATGGTGCGAAGCCTTACTACGAGCGTCTGCCCGATGACCGCTATCGCGAAACCATCGAGCGCCCGGACCGCACACAGATCGTCACCATCCGCAACCGTTATGGCGACGTGATCCAGCGTTCGCGTATCGATGCGCGTGGCCGTGAATATGTTCTGTTCTACGCGCCGGAACTGGTCGATCAGCCAGATCGTGAATATGTCTATCGCGATCCGGGCCTCGATCTGCCGCCACTGCGTCTGCGCATCCCGGTCAACGAGTACATCATCGACACCTCTTCGGACGAGGATCGCGATTACTATCGCTTCCTCGAACAGCCGCCAGTCGAACCCGTCCAGCGCGTCTATACGCTCGATGAAGTTCGCTACTCTGCCCGCGTTCGCGACATGGTGCGTCGTATCGATCTCGATACGATTACCTTCGCAACCGGCAGCGCGGAGGTTCCAATGAGCCAGGCAGCCTCGCTACGCAAGGTCGCAGACGCAATGAACAAGGTGCTGAAGAACAACCCGGCCGAAACCTTCCTCATCGAAGGCCATACGGATGCCGTCGGTTCCGATGAAAGCAACCTCGTTCTCTCCGACCAGCGTGCCGCTTCCGTTGCCAACGTGCTGACCGATGTCTACGGCATCCCGCCGGAAAACCTCACGACGCAGGGCTATGGCGAACGCTACCTGAAGGTCCAGACGCTCGGCCCGAACCAGGAAAACCGCCGCGTCACCATCCGCCGCATCACACCGCTGGTGCGCCCGGTTGCGCAGAATTAAGGCTTGATCCTTTCGTTGAAGAGGCCCGGAAGCATATGCTTCCGGGCCTTTTTGTTTAGATAAACTGGATGTTTTATCTAAGTCCGCGCGATACCTTCGGGTAGGCCAATCGCTGCGGTAAACACCGAATTTAACTGCCCATATGCGAAATATAGCCATTTCCTCGGTGTTCGGCTTTCGCTATGGTTGCACGGAGACCGGAAGTAACGAACCGGTCTTGGGGCCTTAGAAATCCCCTCTACGAACGGCCAGTGTCGGCCGTTAATGACACCCCTCAGCCATAGGTTTGTGGCTGAGGCGGTCCATTGTGACTATATAGCTCCTCTGCCTTTTCTATGGCTGGGGAGACCTTGACGCATGTCCAAGGCGCAAGCCTAAAGGTCAGGGTGGTCGTTTCGTAGCGGCTTTCTAACTCCCCGGCCACCAGAGGTT
>JAAIGF010171659.1_pt1 | contig 24807 bp, 21 predicted proteins | sample 6487441 | NCBI WGS metagenome assembly JAAIGF01 (sample SAMN13974129, study PRJNA590717) | phyllosphere metagenome | biome: pepper field; feature: multiple bacterial spot infested pepper fields; material: pepper leaves; isolation source: leaves from pepper fields | host: Capsicum annuum ... | reverse complement strand
TTACTGCAGTGCCCAGGTGGCGGAATTGGTAGACGCGCTGGTTTCAGGTATCAGTGATCGCAAGATCGTGGAAGTTCGAGTCTTCTCCTGGGCACCAAATTCAAAAAAACCGAGCCAATGGCTCGGTTTTTTATTGCCTGCAGAAAAGTGACCGACCGGGCCTGGCGCGCGCCAGGCCCTGTGCGTCCAGCCTCACACCTTGAACTGTCCCAGGCTGCCCTTGAGCTGAGCCGCCAGGCCATCGAGCACCCGGCCGCTATTGGCCGTGGCCGCCACGGCCTCGGCTGCGCGCTGAGCTTCGGCATGGATCACCTCGACCCGCCCACGCACCGCATCGGCGCCCTCGGCCTGATGTGCTGCCGCCTGCGTCGCCGCATTGATCGCGCCGTGCACGTCCTCCACGGAACGCTGCACCGCCTGCTGGATTCGCGCACTCTCGCGCAGCGCCGCCAATCCTTGATCAGCTTGCTGACCCGCCTGGCCGATCGCCCCGACCGCTTCGCGAGCGCCCTGCTGCAGCGCGACGATATGCGACTGGATATCACCTGTGGACTGCTGAGTCTTGCTGGCCAGGGCACGCACCTCGTCTGCGACCACGGCGAAACCACGGCCACTCTCCCCCGCCCGCGCCGCCTCGATGGCCGCATTGAGGGCCAGCAGGTTGGTCTGCTCGGCGATGGAGCGAATCACCGTGAGCACCACCTCGATCTGCTCGCTCTGCGTGGCCAGCCGCTCGATGACCGCAGCCCCCGCATCGACCCGCTGCACCAGCTCTTCGATGGAGCTGCCAACCCGATCGGCGATGGCGGTATTTTCCTGGGTCGACTGGCGAATGGCTTCGACCCGCTGCAGGGCCTCCTGCATGGCCCGGCTCTCGGCCTGCGCCTCGTCGGCCATCGCCGCCAGCGCCTGCAGGCTGGCCGCCACTTCGTCGCGCTGGCGCTCGGCAGCCGATTGCGCGGCGGCACTACGGCTGCTCAGGGCAGTGATTTCCTGCCCGGTGCGCACCGCCACCTCGCCGGCTTCACGAACGATGGGCTGCAGCTTGGCGACGAAACGGTTGACCGCCGAGGCCATTTCGCCCACTTCGTCACGGCTGTCGATTTCGATCCGCCGGGTCAGGTCACCCTCGCCGGCAGCCAGATCGTCGAGCGCCGCGATCAGGGTACGCAGGCGCACCACCACGCGGCGGCCCAGCACGACCGCCAGCGCCAGCAGCACCCCGAAGCCGACCACCGCCAGGCCCAGCCCGATGCGCCAGCGCAGGTTCGCGGCGGCGGCGTCGACCGCCACACCGGTATTGGTCGCCATGCCCTGGGCAGCCTGCTGTGCCGAGGCCAGCCGCGCCGACAGCGCCTTGGCGCTGTCCGTGGAGGCACCGGCCAGGCTCTCGGCCACCAACTGCCCACCATTGGCGAGCAAGGCCTCGAAACGCTTGTCGACGGCCGCCAGCTCGGCATCGATGGCGGCAGTGGAAACCCCCATCAGCACCTTGCCTATCTCCACTTCGTTGGGGCTGATGCTGGCCTCGACGAAATACACGCTCGGGTCGCTTTTTGCGGCATTGATGACCTTGTCCAGCGCACGCTCGCCCTCCCCCTTGTCGAGCATGCTCTTGATCTGCTCGTTCTGGCGATTCAGGTAGCGGGTCAGATGGTTACCCTCGGCATCGTTATAGATCACGAACAGCACGTTGGGGTTACGCTGGGCGCGACGGGCGAACTCCGACAGCGCCGGAATATCGGAATCCCACATGGCCCGCGGCGCCACGGCAGCAAGCAACTGCGCCAGATCATTGGCGGAATCGCGCAGGCTGCGCTCGAGGCTGGCGCGAATCTGCACGCGCTCCTCGCCGAGGCGGCTCGACAATCCGGCCGACAGACTCTCGCGGGTGCGCACCGAAAGCCCACCAAGGCTTGCCGAAACTTCCTTGTTGGCCTGCTCCAGCTCGCTCGCCAGGCGCTGGGAGTCACTGCCCAGCTGGCGTTCCAGATCGGTCACCAGACCGTCCACGGTACTGCGAGTCAGGGCCAGCACCAGCAGCACCTGAACCAACAGTGCCACGCCCAGGGCAATGAACACGGGCAATAGCAGGCGACTACGCAACAGCGACAACACAGCGATCACGGGCAAATCCTCCGACCGCCAGAGGAGCGGCAACTTCAGGGGTAGGATCAAGACTAAGCAAGGCGCGTGCCGAATAGCGGCACATCGCCAGATTGCGCCGCGCCTTGCCGCGCGTCAAACGAAAAACGGGCCGCCCAAGGGCGACCCGTTTTTCGTTTACCGACCTACGGCCCTGAACGGGCCTTCACCAATCAGGCGAACGGATGACGCAGCACGATGGTCTCGTTGCGGTCCGGGCCGGTGGAAATGATGTCGATCGGCGCACCGACCAGCTCTTCCACGCGCTTGATGTAGGCGCGGGCGTTGGCTGGCAGTTCGTCCAGGGTCTTGGCACCCAGGGTCGACTCGCTCCAGCCCGGCATTTCTTCGTACACCGGCTCCAGGCCGATGTAGCTGTCGGCATCGGTCGGTGCATCGATAACGGCGCCGTTCTCGTTCTTGTAGCCCACGCAGATGCGAATGGTCTCCAGGCCGTCGAGTACGTCCAGCTTGGTCAGGCACAGGCCCGAGATGCTGTTGACGTCGATGGCGCGACGCAGGATCACCGCATCGAACCAGCCGCAACGGCGAGCACGCCCGGTGGTGGCACCGAACTCGTGACCGCGCTTGGCCAGGAAGGCGCCAATGTCATCGAACAGCTCGGTGGGGAACGGGCCAGAACCGACGCGGGTGGTGTACGCCTTGGTGATACCGAGGATGTAATCCAGGTACATCGGGCCGACACCGGAACCAGTGGCGATACCACCGGCGGTGGTGTTGGAGCTGGTGACGTACGGGTAGGTGCCATGGTCGATGTCCAGCAGCGAGCCCTGGGCGCCTTCGAACATGATGTCCTTGCCGGCACGCCGCAGGTTGTGCAGCTCGGCGGTGACGTCGAGCATCATCGGTTTGAGCAGCTCGGCGTATTCCATGCACTGATCCAGGGTTTCCTGGAAGTCGATGGCCGGCTCCTTGTAGTAATTCACCAGCTGGAAGTTGTGGTAGTCCAGCAGCTCGCCGAGCTTGGCGGCGAAACGCTCGCGGTGGAACAGGTCACCGATGCGCAGGCCACGACGCGCGACCTTGTCTTCGTAGGCCGGGCCGATGCCGCGCCCGGTGGTGCCGATCTTCAGCTCGCCACGGGCCTTCTCACGCGCCTGGTCCAACGCCACGTGGTAGGACAGGATCAGCGGGCAGGACGGGCTGATGCGCAGGCGCTCGCGCACCGGCACGCCTTTTTCTTCCAGCTTGTTGATCTCGCGCAGCAGGGCGTCGGGTGCGACCACCACACCATTGCCGATCAGGCACTGTACGCCTTCGCGCAGCACGCCCGACGGAATCAGGTGCAAGACGGTCTTTTCGCCATCGATCACCAGGGTGTGACCAGCATTGTGGCCGCCCTGGTAACGTACAACGGCGGCGGCATGTTCGGTCAGCAGATCAACGATCTTGCCCTTGCCCTCATCACCCCACTGGGTGCCCAGGACGACGACGTTCTTACCCATGATACTTGTCCTCTTCGCGCAAGCTTGAGCCGGTCACGGCCGGCGAAAGTAAATCAGAATAGACGACCACGCAGGCCGCTCAGCCCAGTGCCAGCACCTGCCAGCGACCGTCATGCAATACCAGTTGGCGATCACAGCCGACATCGGCAGCCGCGGCCAATTGCTGGCCAGGCAACGCCTGCACCACACGTTCACCCTCAGCGCGCAAACGGCGAACCGCCTGCCACAGGTAAACGTCGTGGCTGTCCGGTGCCCAGATACCGGCAGGCTCTTCGCCAAGCGGCATATGCCCGAGCGTCACCAGGGTTTTCAGATCGGTGGAGAAGCCGGTAGCGGGGCGAGCACGGCCGAAGTCGGCGCCGATGTCGTCATAGCGGCCGCCCTGGGCAATCGCCTGACCGACAGCCGGCACGAACGCCGCGAACACCACACCGGTGTGGTAGTGGTAACCGCGCAGCTCGCCGAGATCGAAATACAGCGGCAGCTCTGGATAACGCAGCTCCAGCGCATCGGCGATGGCCACCAGATCATCCAGGGCGGCATGCACGTCATCCGGCGCCTCGACCAGACAGGCCTGGGCCAGATCCAGCACGTCACGGCTGCCACACAGCTCGCCCAGAGCGCGCAGCATGCGCCGCAGCGGGTCGGGCAGCGCCTCGGTGAGCGCATCGATCTCGTCCATGGCCTTGCGCTGCAGGGCATCGAACAGCTGCTGCTCGGCTTCACCCGATAGCTCCGCCGCACGCACCAGGCCGCGGTAGATGCCGACGTGGCCCAGATCCATGTGCACGTCCGGCACCTCGGCCAGTTCCAGGGTGTCGACCAGCAGGCTGATCACCTCGACATCACTGGCCGGGCTGGCATCGCCATACAATTCGGCGCCCAGTTGAATCGGGCTGCGCGAGGTGGTCAGCGCCCGTGGCTGCGCATGCAGCACGCTGCCGGCGTAGCACAGGCGGCTTGGCCCTTCACGCCGCAGAGTATGGGCATCGATGCGCGCCACTTGCGGGGTGATGTCGGCGCGAAAGCCCATCTGCCGGCCGGACAATGGATCGGTCACCTTGAAGGTGCGCAGATCCAGATCCTGGCCAGCACCGGTGAGCAGCGACTCCAGGTACTCAATATGGGGTGTAACCACGAATTCATAACCCCAGCGCTGGAACAGATCCAGCACCTGACGGCGCGCGATTTCGATGCGCGCCGCTTCCGGGGGCAATACTTCTTCGATCCCATCTGGCAGCAGCCAGCGGTCTACGGTCGCCATTTCGCCATTTCCCTCTTGATTCGGGCGGCACAAGCCTTGAGTGAAGCGGATGGAAAGCCGAATCCGGCAACAGGCCGGTCGACTTCAGGAACGGGCATCGAGGCGATCAGTGAATTGATTGCACGAAGCCCCCACGCCAGGGGCGCGGAAAGGGACAAGGTCAACAGCCTTGAAAGACAGAACGTAACGCTCAGTTCGTGCCGCATGATTCCCACAGGCGTAAAAAAGCCGGGATTTTCCCGGCTGCCGCATCATACCACGCGAAAAGCCCGAAGCCACAAGCTTCAAGCGACAGGCGAGCACTTGGCCCGGCCTGGCGCTTGCAGCGTGTGACTTACAGCCCTATCAGGGCTTGGACTTTTCCAGGTAACGGAAGAAGTCACTGCTCGGATCCAGCACCAGCACGTCACGCTTGTCGGAGAAGCTCTCGCGGTAGGCATTCAGGCTGCGATAGAAGGAGTAGAACTCCTGATCCTGACCATAAGCCTTGGAGTAGATCGCAGCAGCCTGGGCATCACCCTCACCACGCAACTCCTCGGCCTGACGGTAGGCTTCGGCGAGCAGCACACGCCGCTGACGATCGGCGTCGGCACGAATGCCCTCAGCCAGCTCCTTACCCTTGGCGCGGTGCTCGCGGGCCTCACGCTCACGCTCCGAACTCATACGGTCGAAAACGCTGCGGTTGACTTCCTTGGGCAGGTCGATGGCCTTGACGCGAACGTCGACCACCTCGATACCCAGCTCACGCTGCGCCGCTCGATTGAGCGAAGCCGTCACGTCAGCCATCAGCGCATCACGCTCGCCGGACACCGACTCGTGCAGCGTACGCTTACCGAACTGATCACGCAGCGACGCTTCGAGACGACGCGACAAACGCTCGTCGGCGATCTGCTTCATGCCCGATGTTGCGGTGTAGTAACGCTCGGCGTCCAGCACGCGCCACTTGGCATAGGCATCGACCATCAGCGCTTTCTTCTCGAGGGTCAGGAAGCGCGCGTTGACGGTATCCAGGGTCAGCAGGCGGGCATCGAACTTGCGCACCTGGTTGACGTAAGGAATCTTCATGTGCAGACCCGGCTGCACGTCGGCCTCCACGATGCGCCCGAACTGCAGCAATACCGCCCGCTCGGTCTGCGCCACGATGTAGAAGCTGCTCCAGGCCACCAGAGCCAGCACCACACCCGCGATCAGGGTCACCAGTGATTTATTGCTCATCAACGGCTCTCCCTTGTACGCACGTCTGACTGCCCGACGTTGTTACCAACGCGTGCGCCGAGATCGGCTGCGCCTGCGCCAGCAGCGCTGGACGACGCGTTACTGCTGCCACCACGGCTGTCGATCATCTTGTCCAGCGGCAGGTAAAGCAGGTTGTTCTGCCCCTTGTCGCCGGTTACCAGCACCTTGCTGGTGTTGCTCATCATCTGCTGCATGGTGTCCAGATACAGACGCTCACGGGTGACTTCCGGTGCCTTGCGGTACTCGGCCACCAGCGCGGTGAAACGATCGGCCTCACCCTGGGCGCGGGAGATCACTTCGTCGCGGTAACCGCTGGCATCCTCGATCAGACGCTGGGCCTGACCACGGGCTTCCGGCACCACGCCATTGGCGTAGGTTTCCGCCTGGTTCTTCTCACGCTGCTCGTCTTCACGGGCACGAATCACGTCATCGAAGGCTTCCTGCACTTCACGCGGCGCCGCGGCGCTCTGCAGGTTCACCTGAGTCACGGTGATACCGGTGCGATAGGTGTCGAGGAAACGCTGCAGCCGCTCGCGTACATCGCCAGCCATCTGCTCACGCCCTTCGGTCAGTACCTGGTCCATCTCGGTGGAACCCACCACGTGGCGCACGGCGCTGTCGGTCGCGTGCTGCAGGCTGGTTTCGGGCATGTCGACGTTGAGCACGAAATCCTGCAGGTTGCTGATCTTGTACTGAACGGTCAGCGGCACTTCGATGATGTTCTCGTCTTCGGTCAACATCTGCCCCTGCTTGCTGTAAGCACGCTCGCGGGTGACGTTTTCCTGAAACTTGCGATCGATCGGCGGGAAGTAGATGTTCAGGCCCGGGCCGACAGTCTCGTGGTATTTGCCGAAACGCAGCACGACGGCCTGCTCCTGCTCATCGACCACATAGATGGCGTTGTACAGCCAAAAAGCGCCGACGACGGCCAGCGCAACGAACAGCAGGCCGAAACCGCCACCCTTGCCTCTGGAACCATTGTTGTCACTGCCGCGTTTGTTGCCGCCACCGAACACTCCATTGAGTTTGTCCTGTAGCTTGCGGAAGGCTTCGTCAAGATCCGGTGGTCCCTTGCGGTCGCCGCCGCCACCGCCGCCGTTACCACGACGGCCGCCGCCACCCCAGGGATCCTGATTGTTCGAGTTGCCACCCGGCTCATTCCAAGCCATAGCGCTCTCCATACTGATAAAGCAAAGACGCGCCAACGGCGCGCCCACCAATGCTACAGAATGCCTGCTTCGAGCGGCAAAATCACCGCTGTGGGCTTTATTGCAAAGTGTGTTGTTCGATGAACTCGAGTGGCTGCAGACCTTCGCGGCTGACCAAACGATTGAGCTCGACCCGTGGAATGCGCACCTGCAACAGGCTGCTGCCATCCTCGGCATAGGACTCCTGCAGCACCGCGCCTTGTTCAAAGAATTGCGCCCGCAAGCGCGCCAGGCGTTGCGGCAGCTGCAGGGTGGCAATGAACAGGTCATCACCGAGCAGCTCGGCCACCGCCTGCTTGAGCAGGGGCAGGCCGCGGCCATCACGCGCCGACAACCATACCCGCTCGGGGCGCCCGTCGGCATTGCGCTGGATCTGCGGCTCCACGCCTTCGAGCAGGTCGAGCTTGTTGTACACCTCGAGCACCGGCAGGTCCTGGGCGCCGATCTCGCCAAGCACCGCCAGCACCTGCTCGATCTGCGCGTCGCGCTCCGGCTCGTGGGAGTCGATCACATGCAGCAGCAGGTCGGAGTTGCTCGACTCTTCGAGCGTCGCGCGAAACGCCTCGACCAGCTTGTGCGGCAGGTGACGGATGAAGCCCACGGTGTCGGCCAGTACCACCGGCCCCAGATCATCGAGTTGCAGACGGCGCAGGGTCGGATCGAGGGTGGCGAACAGCTGATCGGCCGCATACACGTCGGACTCGGTCAGGGCGTTGAACAGCGTGGATTTGCCGGCGTTGGTATAGCCGACCAGCGACACCGAAGGAATATCCGCACGCTTGCGGCCACGGCGAGCCTGCTCGCGCTGGCTGCGCACCTTTTCGAGCTTCTGCTTGATCTGGCGAATGCGCACACGCAACAGGCGACGGTCGGTTTCCAGCTGGGTTTCACCCGGGCCGCGCAAACCGATACCACCTTTCTGCCGCTCGAGGTGAGTCCAGCCACGGACCAGGCGCGTGCTCATGTGATCGAGCTGAGCCAGCTCGACCTGCAGCTTGCCTTCGTGGGTACGTGCGCGCTGGGCGAAAATATCGAGGATCAGCCCGGTACGATCCAGCACACGGCACTCGAACATGCGTTCGAGGTTACGTTCCTGGCTGGGCGTGAGGACATGATTGAAGATGACCAGGTCGGCCTCATGGGCCTTTACCTGGTCACGCAGCTCTTCCACCTTGCCGCTGCCGATAAGGAATTTAGCCGTGGGCCGACTGTTGGGCACACTGAAAAACGCCACGGTATCGGCACCGGCGGAGAGAGCCAGCTCTTGAAACTCCTGGGGATCCTCGCTCGCCTCGGTGTTCTGACTATCCAGATGAACCAGGATGGCCCGTTCACCCCCTTCATGGCGCTCGAAGAACAATGCGACCCCCTGGGTTAGGCGTTGCCAGGCTCGGATTCAGCCTGATCGGTCTCGGATGCAGTTGGCAGGCGAACCGGACGGCTCGGTACCACAGTGGAGATCGCGTGCTTGTAGACCATCTGGCTGACCGTGTTCTTCAGCAGGATGACGAACTGGTCGAAGGACTCGATCTGACCCTGCAGCTTGATGCCGTTGACCAGGTAGATGGAAACCGGGACGCGCTCCTTCCGCAGGGTGTTCAGGTAAGGGTCTTGTAGCGAATGCCCTTTTGACATGTGCCGCACTCCTAAATAAATCGATAATTGAATAGTTTTTGAACGGTTTGCTTAGCCTGTGAACGGCTTTGGCTCGCCTTCCCCCAAGGATAGACGGCCCGCGGCAAGGTCTCAGCTCAATATGGAGACCGTCGCCAGGTATTTCAAGGCACGTGGCAGATTGTCGCAATCAAGACTGTCCAGCCACTGCACATTTTGCCAACTGCGTAACCAGGTGAACTGCCGCTTGGCCAACTGGCGGGTGGCGATGATGCCGCGCTCGCGCATCTGCGCCGCGCTGAGCCGCCCTTCCAGATGATCCCATACCTGCCGGTAGCCTACCGCCCTGATGGAGGGCATCTCGCCGTGCAGGTCACCTCGCCGATGCAGGCGTTCGACCTCGGCGACGAAGCCCTGTTCCAGCATCAGATCAAATCGTTGTGCGATTCGTTCGTGGAGAATCTGCCGCTGCGCAGGTGCTATCGCCAACTGCGCGACAGTATAAGGCAAGCTGCCGTCCTGCGAGGCGGCTTCGCTCTGTTGCATGCGCAGTTGCGTCATGGTCGTACCGCTGACCCGGTAGACCTCCAACGCCCGGACCAGACGCTGCGGGTCATTCGGGTGAATGCGCGCCGCGGACTGCGGATCCACCAGCTGCAGCTCGGCATGCAGGGCCGCCAATCCCTCACGCTCGGCACGCGTTTCCAGCTCGGCGCGCACCTCGGCATCGGCGCCCGGCATATCGGCCAGGCCCTCGAGCAGCGCCTTGTAATACAGCATGGTGCCGCCGACCAGCAGGGGAATGCGCCCCCGCGCGGTGATGTCGGCCATCGCTGCCAGGGCATCACGCCGGAAATCTGCTGCCGAATAGGCCTCGGCAGGGTCACGAATATCCACCAGGTGGTGAGGAAAGGCGTCGAGAGTGGCCCGATCCGGCTTGGCCGTCCCGATATCCATGCCGCGATAGACCAGCGCCGAGTCCACGCTGATCAGCTCGCAGGGCAGCACGCGCGCCAGGGCCAGGGCCAGGTCGGTCTTGCCGGAGGCGGTCGGGCCCATCAGAAAGATGGCGGGAGGAAGCGAAGACATCGGCTCGACTCGAATGAACGGCGGCCCATTTTCAGGGCATGAGCCGCCTGCCGCAAGGGCGGCACCGGATTAGCAGGCCATTGAAAAGCGTAGGCGAGGCAGGCAAGACAAGGCAAAAACGGCCTAAAAAGCACAGTTTACGTGTTGTAAATGAGCATTTTTAGGCCGGTTTTAACGCAGTATTGCCAACGCAGGTAGTTTTTCAGCGGTCGGTTACTGGCCGCGCAGGAACAACTTGTCCAATTGATCCAGGCTCATCTGCGTCCAGGTCGGTCGGCCGTGGTTGCACTGGCCACTGCGCTCGGTCTGCTCCATGTCACGCAACAGGGCGTTCATTTCCGGCAGGGTCAGGCGGCGATTGGCACGTACCGCACCATGGCAAGCCATGGTGCCCAGCAGCTCGTTGAGGTGCGCCTGAATGCGGTCGCTGGTGCCATATTCGAGCAGGTCGGCCAGCACGTCACTGACCAGCCGCGTGGCCTCGGCCTGCTTGAGCAATGCCGGAATCTGCCGGATGGCCAGGGTTTCCGGGCCCAGGCGCTGCAGCTCGAAGCCCAGCTTCTGGAACCACTGGCCGTGCTCCTCGGCGCAATCCGCCTCGCGCTGGCTCACCGCAATGGACTCGGGCACCAGCAGCGGCTGACCACGCAACCCTTCGCTGGCCATCGCCACCTTGAGTCGTTCGTACATGATGCGCTCGTGGGCGGCGTGCATGTCGACGACCACCAGGCCATGGGCGCTTTCCGCCAGAATGTAGATGCCCTTGAGCTGAGCAATGGCGTAACCCAAAGGCGGGATATCGCCCTGCTGCTCCGGCAACGTGACGGGAGCCGCGCCGCTAGGCAGCGGCGCGAAGAACTCGCGGTAAACACCCTGGGCCTCTGCCGCGGGAAGCGACGATTCGCTGCGCTGCCCCTGGTAACCAGCCCCCGGTGACCGCCAGAGCGACTCCACGGGGCGCTCGAGCACGCTGGCGGACAGGCCCATTTCGCCTTGTGGGCCGAACTCGCCCGCCGCCTGGCCGGTTGGCCGCAATACGCTTTCCACGACAGCCGGGGTGGCCATCTGACTTTCCGGGCGCACCTCACCGAGCGCGCGGTGCAGGGTGCCATACAGGAAGTCGTGGACCATGCGCCCTTCGCGGAAGCGCACTTCGTGCTTGGTGGGGTGCACGTTGACGTCGACGGCAGTCGGGTCGATTTCCAGAAACAACACGAAGGTTGGATGGCGACCGTTGAACAGCACGTCGCGATACGCCTGGCGCACCGCGTGGGCAACCAGCTTGTCGCGCACCATGCGGCCATTGACGTAGAAATACTGCAGATCCGCCTGGCTACGCGAGAAGGTCGGCAAGCCCACCCAGCCCCACAAGTGCAGGCCGTTGCGCTCGATATCGATAGGCAGCGCCTGCTCGAGAAAGCCGGCACTGCACACGGAGGCGACACGCCGGGCACGACTGGCGTCGTCATTGGCTTCATGCAGCGACAACACGCTCTTGCCGTTATGACGCAGATGAAACGCCACGTCGAAACGGGCCAACGCCAGGCGCTTGATGACTTCCTGCAGGTGATCGAACTCGGTCTTCTCGGCCTTGAGGAACTTGCGCCGCGCCGGGGTATTGAAAAACAGGTCGCGTACTTCCACCGAGGTGCCGACCGGATGGGCGGCCGGCTGCACGCGCGGCTGCATGTCGCGGCCTTCGGTTTCCACCTGCCAGGCCTGATCGGCATCGGCGGTGCGCGAGGTCAGCGTCAGCCGCGCGACCGAGCTGATCGAGGCCAGGGCCTCACCGCGAAAGCCCATGCTCAGGACCTGCTCGAGGTCTTCGAGCTCGCGGATCTTGCTGGTGGCATGGCGCGCCAGGGCCAGCGGCAGATCATCGGCCGCGATGCCACGGCCGTCGTCGCGCACGCGCAACAGCTTCACGCCGCCCTGCTCGACATCCACCTCGATGCGCCTGGCACCGGAGTCGAGGCTGTTCTCCAGCAACTCCTTGGCCACCGAGGCCGGGCGTTCGACCACTTCACCGGCGGCGATCTGGTTCGCCAGCCGCGGACTGAGCAGCTGGATGCGCATCGCTTCACTCATGGCTGGGCAGCCAGCGAGGTCGCCGGAATGTGCAGCGTCTGGCCGACCTTGATCACATCGGACTTCAGCGAGTTGGCGGTACGCAGGTTGGCCAGGCTGACCTGATAACGCTGGGCGATCAGCGCCAGGCTCTCGCCGGAGGCGACCACATGTTCACGGGGCCCCTGGGCGATCTTGCCGTTGTCGCGCAGCCAGGCGATATAAGTGCCGGGCGGCGGGTTCTGCTCGAAGAACTGCTTCACGCCGGTAACGATGGAGCGCGACAGGCTCTGCTGGTGAGCGGCCGAATGCAGTTTGCGCGCCTCGCTGGGGTTGGAGATGAAGCCGGTTTCCACCAGGATCGACGGAATATCCGGCGACTTCAGCACCATGAAGCCGGCCTGCTCGACGCGGCGCTTGTGCAGCGGCGTGACCTGGCCCATCTGCCCAAGCACCTTCTGGCCGACGTTGAGGCTGGAGGACAGCGACGCGGTCATCGACAGGTCGAGCAGCACGCCGGCGAGCATACGGTCCTTGTCTTCGAGGCTGACGTTACCGGCACCACCGATCAGGTCGGACTGGTTCTCGGCATCGGCCAGCCAGCGTGCGGTTTCCGAGGTGGCGCCGCGGTCGGACAAGGCGTAAACCGAAGCGCCGAAGGCGGCCGCACGGGGCGCGGCGTCAGCGTGAATGGACACGAACAGGTCGGCGCCTTTCTTGCGAGCGATCTCGGTACGCTTGCGCAGCGGGATGAAATAGTCGCCGGTACGCACCAGCTCACCGCGGAAACCTTTCTGGGCGTTGATCTGGCGCTGCAATTCCTTGGCGATGGACAGGGTCACGTTTTTCTCGAGCTGCCCCTTGGTCGGGCCGAGGGCACCCGGATCTTCACCGCCGTGACCCGCATCGATGGCGACCACGATATCGCGCTTGCCGCCGGGAACCGGGGCCAATTTGGGCGGTGCCTGAGTCGGTGTGACGGGAACGGGTGGCGCGCTGGCGGTGGTGGTGGACGGCAGGCTCGGCGCGGCATCCGACGCCTGATCGAACAGGTCGACCACCAGGCGGTTGCCATACTGCTGATTGGGCGCCAGGGTAAAGCTCTTGGGCGTGACCTGGGCCGACAGATCGATCACCACGCGCAAGTCTTCCGGGGTACGCTGCGCCGAACGCACAGCCGTGATCGGCGTGTTGCTCAGCGCCAGCTTGTCCAGCGGCGTGACCAGCTTGGCGCCACTGATATCGATGACGATCCGATCAGGCGCCGTCAGGGTGAACACACTGTGCTGCACCGGCCCGGACAGGTCGAAAACCAGACGTGTGTTGTCCGGCGCGCGCCACAGGCGAACGCTGCGCACATCCGACGCGGCCCATACGTCGGCAGCCATGGCCGCCAACATCAGCCCGACCGCGATCATTCGCGCGCCTATGCGCATACCCGCCCCCACTCTATTGTTCATGCTCCGGCTGCCAAAACGGCACGCCAGCGTTCACCCTTCGCGCTATGACTGCGAAGCAGCAGCGACCGGCCACCCGCTCGCGGGCTAATGGTAATGTCCAGGTCGGCCTTTGGCAAAACGCCGGCGCCGCGCTGCGGCCACTCGATCAGACAGAGGGCATCACCTTCGAAGTAATCGCGAATGCCGAGGAACTCCAGCTCCTCCGGATCGACCAGGCGATAGAGGTCGAAATGGAAGGCGCGAACCTCACCAATCTCATAGGGCTCGACCAGGGTGAACGTGGGGCTTTTCACCGCACCGCGGTGCCCGAGGCCTTGCAGCATGCCGCGTGACAGCGTGGTCTTGCCGGCGCCCAGATCGCCTTCCAGGTAAATCACGCCGCGCCCTCCGGTGGCCGCAGCAATGCGCGCGCCGAGCGCCAGCATGGCGTCTTCATCGGCGGCGAACAGTTCTAATTCCGACAAGCGGCTCGCTCCTGTAACAAATGGCGGATAGCGTCGCACAGATCGCTGGCCGCCAGACCATTTCCTTTATGTGCCAGCGTTTCCCCCGCGCCGGCGTGTACCCACACCCCCAGGCATGCCGCCTGCCACGAACTGCAGCCCTGGGCGATCAGGGCGCCGATCAAGCCGGCCAGCACATCGCCCAGGCCGGCGCCGGCCATCACCGGGTCACCGCGATCACAGACCAGCAGGCGCCCGCCAGGGTCAGCAACCAGGGTGCCGGCCCCTTTGAGTACGCAGACCACCTCATAGCGCTGGGCCAGCGCCCTGGCCGCGGCCGCTCGATCCGCCTGCAGCGCCGCTGTCGAGATGCCCAGCAAGCGTGCCGCTTCGCCGGGATGCGGGGTGATGACGCAGCCGGGGGCGATATGCACCACACCCGCGGCCAGCAGATTGAGCGCGTCGGCATCCCATACCTGGGCACCGCCAGCGGCCGCCGCTGCCGACAGCAGGCTGCGGCCCCAGGCGCCCTGGCCCAGCCCCGGGCCGACGACCCATACCGAGACCTTTTCAGCCAGAACGTGCAGTTGATTGGCCGAGGCAGTCGCCAGGCTCATCACCTCGGGCAGCCGGGTCTGCGCAGCAGCGACATGCTCGGCACGGGTGGCCAGCGACACCATGCCGGCGCCAGTGCGTAGCGCGCTCTGCGCCGAGAGCAACGCCGCACCACCGGTCCCCTGATCGCCGCCGACCACCAGCAGATGGCCAAGCTGCCCCTTGTGGGTGGTCGGCTGGCGGGCTGGCACCAGCGGCAGGAGATCACCCGCCAGGCGCCATGCAGTGGGTTGCTGATTCGCGACGATCTCCGGGTCGGCCTGCAATGAATCGAACACCAGGCGGCCGACATGATCGAGCGCCGCGCCGAGGTACAGGCCGAGTTTCAAACCGATCAGGGTCACGGTGAGCTGTACTTTTACCGCAGCGCCCAGCACCTGTCCCGTATCCGCGCAAATACCCGAGGGAATATCCACCGCCAACACCGGGCAGCCACTGCGATTGATCCATTCGATGGCCGCCGCACAGGGCTCGCGCACCTCGCCACTGAGGCCGGTACCGAGTAACGCGTCGACCAGCACCCCGCGAGCTTCGCAGCCAGCTCCCCAGGCAAGCACCTCGACACCCGCTGCCCTGGCCTCGTCGTAAGCCAGGGCGGCATCACCCTGCAACCGTCGCGGCTCGCTGACGGCCAGCACCTGCACTTGCCAGCCGGCACGCTGTGCCAGTGCCGCGATCAGGTAACCGTCGCCAGCATTGTTGCCGTGGCCAGCCAGTACGGTGACCGCACCGGCGGCCGGCCATTCGCGGCGCAGCGCCCGCCAGATGGCATGGGCGGCACGGTGCATCAGCTCGAAACCCGACGTACCGGCAGCAATCAACGCAGCATCCAGCGCCCGCACCTGGTCGGCGTGATAGAGTGCGAGAGGGAGATCGTCTGATGAATGCCGCATGCCTGAGCTCCGATGTCTGGCAGAATTATACGCCGCCTACTGCAGATTCCCGCCCAGCATGACCGACGCCACCCTCGACCTCGCCAGCCTCGCTCAGTCCATCAAGGACTGGGGCCGTGAACTGGGCTTCCAACAGGTGGGCATCAGCGGCCTGGAGCTGGGTGAGCACGAGGCCCACCTGAAGCGCTGGCTGGATGCCGGCTACCAGGGCGAGATGGACTATATGGCCGCGCATGGCCGCAAACGTTCACATCCCGATGAGCTGGTGCCCGGCACCCTGCGCGTGGTTTCGCTGCGCATGGACTACCTGCCCGGAGACACGCAGATGGCCCGGCGCCTGCAGGAACCGGAAAAAGCCTATGTGTCGCGCTACGCCCTGGGCCGTGATTACCACAAGCTGATCCGCAAACGCCTGCAACAGCTGGCCGAGCGCATTCAGCAGGCCATCGGGCCATTCGGCTACCGCGCCTTCGTCGACAGCGCACCTGTGCTGGAAAAGGCCATCGCCGAGCAGGCCGGCCTCGGCTGGATCGGCAAGAACACCCTGGTGCTCAACCGCAAAGCCGGCAGCTACTTCTTTCTCGGCGAGCTGTTCGTCGACATCCCGCTACCGACGGACGCGCCCCACGGCAGCGAGCATTGCGGGCGTTGCAGCGCGTGCCTGGACATCTGTCCGACCGCCGCCTTCGTCGGCCCCTATGTACTGGATGCGCGGCGCTGCATCTCCTACCTGACCATCGAGCTCAAGGGCCCGATCCCCGAGGAGCTGCGCGCGCCCATCGGCAACCGGGTGTTCGGCTGCGACGACTGCCAGATGGTCTGCCCCTGGAATCGCTTCGCCAAGGCCACCGAGCAGGGCGACTTCCAGCCGCGCCACAGCCTGGACAATGCCGAGCTGGCCGAGCTGTTTCGCTGGAGCGAGGAGGAGTTTCTCAGCCGCACCGAAGGCTCACCACTGCGCCGCGCCGGTTACGAGCGCTGGCTGCGCAACCTGGCTGTCGGCCTGGGCAACGCACCGTCGAGCATTCCGGTGCTGGAGGCACTGCAGGCCCGCCGCGAGCATCCGTCCGAGCTGGTGCGCGAGCATGTGCAATGGGCGCTGGCGCAACATGCCCAGCGCCAGGCTGATTTGACTCCGTAGCCTGGGTCGAGCGCAGCGATACCCAGGAATCTCCCGGGGTTACGCCTACGGCTAACCCGGGCTATGGGATTGCAGCCTTCACACCTTGAGCAGGTGTTGGCGGTAGTACTTGAGCTCGGCGATCGACTCGCGGATATCGTCCAGTGCCTGGTGCGTACCGGTTTTCACGAAGCCTTCCTTGATCCCCGGCGCCCAGCGCTCGGCAAGAATCTTCAGGGTCGAGACGTCCAGGTAGCGGTAATGGAAGTAGGCTTCCAGCGCCGGCATGTACTTGTAGAGGAAGCGGCGATCCTGGCCGATGCTGTTGCCGCAGATCGGCGACTTGCCCTTCGGCACCCACTTTTCCAGAAAGGCGATGGTCTGCGCCTCGGCCTCGGCCTGGCTGATCTGGCTGTCGCGTACGCGCTGGGTCAGGCCGCTATCGCCGTGGGTGCGGGTATTCCACTCATCCATCGCCGCCAGGCGCTCGTCGCTCTGATGCACGGCGATCACCGGGCCTTCGGCCAGCACGTTGAGCTCGGTATCGGTGACGATGGTCGCCATCTCGATGATGACGTCCGTTTCCGGATCGAGGCCGGTCATTTCCAGGTCGATCCAGATCAGATTCTGTGGGTTCTGCATGCTGCGCTCCTCCAATAGGACTGACATTCTAGCCAATCTCCCAGAGCAGCAGGCGCGAATCGCGCCAGTCTTTCAGTTCCACGACGCGCTGCGCCGCTACACCGGGGATCTCGAAGGTATTGCTGATCAACCAGGCGTTTTTCGGCAGCTCTGCGCGAGCTTTATCCCACAGCGCGGGCATCGGCGCAGGCGATAAAAAGCAGTAGGCGACGTCGACGGTACTCAGGTCAGTGCGCCACAGGTTCTGATAGCGAACCCGGCAATTGCGCTGAGCGATGCAGCGCAGCCAAGCGATGGCAAAGGACAGCGGCGCCGTTTCCACGCCCACGAATTGCGCCTGTGGAAAACGCCGCGCCAGCCACAACAAGGTGCCTGCCGGGCCGCAACCGAGATCGACAAAGCTGAAGCGCTCACCACGCCCCTCGAGCAGGCGCGCCAGCGCGTTACGGCTGCCCGAGCCGGTCAGATAGAGCGGCACGCGTTCGCCGAAGCTGTTCCAGTTGAGCAACAGCAACAGCAAAAACCCGAGCAGGAACAACCAGGAGGGCAAGGCCGCCCCACTGGCCAGCAGCAGCCCCGGCACGAACAGCAGGTTCAGCCACCACCACCAGCGCGACAGGCCCAGCCAGCGCGCCAGGCAAGCGCAGAGCAAACCATGCACGAGCCCGGCAGCCAGCGGGCTGGGCCGCCAGGCCGACAGATGGGCCGCCGCCACGATCGCCAACCCCATGCCAAGCGTCACCACGAGCTGGATCAGCAAGGCCAATAAGGCGGGATAGCGTTGCCCAAGGCGGTGCAACGCGCGATAAGAAGCAGCCATGCCGACAGGGCTCGCTGGAAGACGGTTGGCCAGTCTAGCATCCGCAAATTGCCGCTTCTTCAGGCGTGCTAGAATCGCGGCCATTTCAAGCGCAGCACAACTCGGAAGCCCCATGGCCAAACGCCAACTCAACCGCCGGCAAAACTGGCGCATCGAAAAGATCCAGGGCGAGCGCGCCGCACGCGCCGCCAAGCGCGAATCCCGCGTGGTGGAAACCCTGGAGGGTGGCGACCTGGGCCCGGAGCAGACCGGCCTGGTGATCGCCCACTTCGGCGTGCAGGTGGAAGTCGAAGCCACCGATGGCGAGCTCAGCGGCCAGATATTCCGCTGCCACCTGCGCGCCAACCTGCCGACGCTGGTCACCGGCGACCGCGTGGTGTGGCGTCCGGGTAACCAGGGCATTGGCGTGATCGTCGCCCAGCTGCCCCGCGACACCGAGCTGTGCCGCCCGGATACCCGCGGCCAGCTCAAGCCGGTGGCGGCCAACGTCGATTTGATCGTCATCGTGTTCGCGCCATTGCCCGAGCCCCATGCCAACCTGATCGACCGCTACCTGGTTGCCGCCGAGCATGCCGGCATTCGCCCGCTGTTGCTGCTCAACAAGGCCGACCTGATCGACGCGCAGAACGAAACCGCGCTGAACGCCCTGCTCGGCGTGTATCGCCAGCTGGGCTATCCGCTGCTGGAAGTCTCGGCGCTGGAAGGGGATGGCATGGAGCTGCTCAAGAAGCAGCTCGACGGCAATATCAGCGTGTTCGTCGGTCAATCGGGGGTGGGCAAGTCGTCGCTGGTCAACAGCCTGCTGCCGGGCGTCGATACCCGCGTCGGTGCATTGTCGGAGCTGACCGGCAAAGGCACGCACACCACCACCACGGCGCGGCTGTTTCACTTCCCCGGTGGCGGTCAACTGATCGACTCACCGGGCATCCGTGAATTCGGCCTGGTGCACGTCAGCCGTGACGATGTAGAGGCGGGCTTTATCGAGTTCGCCGATCTGCTCGGCCATTGCCGCTTTCGTGACTGCAAGCACGACCGCGAGCCTGGTTGCGCATTGCTGAAGGCGCTTGAAGAGGGGCGCATTCAACCGCAGCGGATGAACAGCTACCGGCACATTCTGGCCAGCCTGCCAGAACCCGAGTACTGATCCCGCCCGCACGCCTTGGCACGGGGGCCGTTCACTCCCTCGGCTGATCCACCTTCAGCGTGCCGTCCTCGAAGATGTTCAGCTTCTCGCGCACCTGGTCGCTGGATAGCGGCTCGGCTGCCGGGGCAGCACCAGTGCCGCCGGCAGGCGCGTCTGGGGCCGGGTCGGGCGCCAGCCCACTGCCGCCCTGCTCGTCTTCGATGTTGCGCTGCGCCTTCTTGTTCAGCACTACGATATCGATACGTCGGTTGACCGGGTTGAACGGATCATCGCGATCGAACAATGCCGATGACGCATAGCCGACCACCCTCGCCACTTGCGCATCGTCGTAGCCCGCCGCAATCAGCACGCGTCGCGCCGCGTTGGCACGATTGGCCGACAGCTCCCAGTTACCAAAGCCGCCCGCCCCGGCAAATGGTTTGGCATCAGTGTGGCCGCTGATACTGATCTTGTTGGGCACTGCCTTGATGGTGTCGGTCAGGGCGAACAGGATGTCCTCGAAATACGGCTGCAACTGTGCGCTGCCGAGGGCGAACATCGGCCGGTTCTCGGCATCGACGATCTGGATGCGCAGGCCGTCCTGGGTGATCTCGAACAGAATCTGATCCTTGAAGCGCTGCAGCTGGGGGTCCAGCTCGACCTTGGTCTGCAACTCCTGCAACAGCAACTCCAGGCGCTCGCGCTCGACCTCCTCGGCCTTGGCTTCGGCCTGCTCGGCATCCAGCTCGGCAGGGTCCTTGGGATCGGTATCCGCCTGGTCGCCCGGCGACTCCTGGGGCTGCTCGTTGAGGGTGCGATCCGGCGATGGCGTCGGCGAGCCGCCCAGGTCGATCACGTAGGGGCTGGCGCTCTCGGAAAAGCCGATGGGATCCTTGAAGTAGCCGGAGATCAGTTTCTTCTGCTCGGGGGTGGCCGAGGACATCAGCCACATCACCATGAAGAAGGCCATCATCGCCGTGGCGAAGTCGGCGAAGGCGATCTTCCAGGCACCACCGTGGTGGCCACCGGCAACCTTCTTGACCCGCTTGACGATAATCGGCTGGTTGTTTTCCATGGTGCTTAGCTTCCGCGCATGGCCTGTTCAAGCTCGCTGAAGCTTGGACGATGCGCCGGATAAAGGGTCTTGCGCGCGAACTCCACGGCCAGCGTCGGCGGCATGCCGGACGCGGAAGCGACCAGGCCGGCCTTGATGGCCTCGTAGACGTTCAGCTCTTCCTTGGCATCGTGCTCGAGCGATGCAGACAGCGGACCGAAGAAGCCGTAGGAAGCGAGAATGCCGAGGAAGGTACCGACCAGAGCGGTACCGACCTTTTCACCGATTTCTGCGTTATCCGCTTCGGCGAGGATCGACATGGTGATCACGATCCCCAGTACCGCGGCGACGATACCCATCGCCGGCATGCCGTCGGCGATCTTCGCCACCGCGTGGGCGGGGTGATCCAGTTCCTCCTTGAGGCCGACCAGTTCCATGTCGAACAGGCCTTCGAGCTCGTGGGGCGCCATGTTGCCCGAGGACATGATGCGCAGGTAATCGCAGATGAACGCGACCATCCGCTCGTCACCCAGCACCGCCGGGTACTTGCTGAAGATCGGGCTGGCTGCCGGGTCTTCCAGGTCGGCTTCGATGGCCATCATGCCCTCGCGGCGCGCCTTGTTGAGAATCTCGTAGAGCAGGCGCAGCACTTCCAGGTAGTAATCATGGGTGAAGCGCGACTTGAACATCTTCAGGGACTTCTTGAAGACGGTCATGAACATGCTGCCCGGGTTGGCCTGCAGGAAGGCGCCCAGCGCCGCCCCGCCGATGATCAGCACTTCGAACGGGTGCACCAGTGCCATCAGGTGACCACCCGAAGCGACGAAGCCGCCGAAGACGCAAGCGAATACAACGATGATGCCGATGATTTTGGCCATAGAAAGAAACTTGAGCAGGTGAAAAGAAAGGGCGACCGCGCGAATCCCCTTCTACTTATCGGAAGAGATACGCCAGACTATAGTCAGTTAAGTCTAAAAAAAGCCATTTTGGCACACCCCCATGGTCGCAAGCACGCCGTTACCGCGCACTCTCGATGCCTGGCTCAAGCAGTTGGACGGCCAGGTATTGCCCATTGCGGCCCATCACCATCAGCAGGTGCGCCGCGCGCTGGGCGACAGCCGCCGCTCGCTGCGCGAAATTGCCGACCTGATGCAGGACAGCCCGGCGCTGGTGCTCAGCGTGCTACGCGAGGCCAACAGCAAGGGCAGCACCCTGGGCGAAGCGGCGGAAAGCCTGGAAACGGCACTGACCCGGCTGGGCCTCAAGCGCGCCGAAGAACTGCTGGCTCGCTTGCCTGCCCGCCCCCTCACGGACATTCCCTTGCCGCTTCGGCAGATCCAGCTGATCAGCCAGCATGCCGCCCACCAGGCCAATGGCCTGTTCGCCGCGCGCCTGGCGCGCCTGTGGCAGGAAATCCATTGGGGCAGCCTGCTGTTTCTGTCGCCCGTCTGGGTCCTGCTGGCCGCTCATCCCCATCTGTTCGAAGCCTGGGAACAGCGTGTACTGATAAACGGCGAGCCGCCGGTCAAGGTCGAGCGCGACATGCTCGGTGTTTCCCTGTTCGAGCTGTGCCTGGCGCTGGCCGAACGCTGGCGCCTGCCGGCGTGGATCCTTCAGGGTTATCGCCTGCTCATCGATGACCGCCGGCTGCTGGGCAAGGCCCTGCACCTGGCGCGCCGTCATGACGAGCCATTGCGCCAGCAGCAGGAACTGGACGCCGACCCGGCCCTGCAGCGCTGGCTCACCCAGCCGGCCAACAGCATCCTGCTGGCCAACGTGATCGCCGTATCGGCCCACAACGCCTGGAGCGGCATCCACACCAAGCGCTGGCACGGGCTCAACAGCCTGTACCTGCAGCTGCCGATCGCCGAACTGCAGCAGCAGATCCACCAGAACGCGGCGCACAGCGCACGGCAACTGGATACCGCCGGCCTCTGGCACCCTGCCGAAGCCCTGCTGTGGCCATGGAACGCCCGTCACTTTCAAGCGCCGAAACCGATCGCGGCGCCGCCGGTCAGCGACTGGCGACAGCTGTGCACCCAGTTGCTCGCCCAGCCCTCGGCATTCAGCAATGTGCAGCAGCTCACCACCTGCGCCCGCCAGGCCGTGCAGGCCGTCGGTTTGTCACGGGTAGTGTTGCTGCTCGCCGATCGCAGCCACAGCCGCCTGCAGGTGCAACAACACGCTGGCGTTACGGCCAGCGCCAGCGGCCTGATCCTCGACCCGAAGCAAAGTCAGGTGCTGCGCCGCCTGCTGGAAAAGCCGGCGCAATTGCGCCTTACTCCCGCCAACGTCGCACAGTTCTCCGCCCTGCTGCCCGGCGAGCTGAAAGCCCTGTTGCCCAGCGAACATCTGCTGATTCGTTCGCTGGCCAGCAACGAGCGGGTGGTGATGCTGCTGTTTGCCGATCAGAGTGGCCAGCCGATCAGTGACACCCTCGTGCAGGCCTTCACCAAGACCACGCAATGCATCGAGCGCGCGCTGGACACCTTCAGCAAACGTCAGCGTTGAGCGGCGCCGCTTTCGAGCATTCTTTCTGCGCTACAATCGCCCTTTTAATTCCGCCAACGAGGCCTGTATGACAGCCTTCGACGAATTGCCGCTGGTCATCGAGCCGGCGGACCTCGCCGCACGACTGCAAGCGCCCGATCTGATCCTGGTCGATCTGAGCAACCACCAGCGTTATCTGGACGGCCACATTCCCGGCGCCCGCTTCGTCGACGGCAAACGCACGCAGTCAGGCAAACCGCCGGCCCCCGGCCTGCTGCCCGACCAGGCACAACTCGAGGGGCTGTTCAGCGAGCTGGGCCACCATCCACAAGCGACCTACGTGGTCTACGACGACGAGGGCGGTGGCTGGGCTGGCCGGTTCATCTGGCTGCTGGACGTGATCGGCCACTCGCGTTACCACTTTCTCAATGGCGGCCTGACAGCCTGGGAAGCCGAAAACCGTCCGCTGAGCCAGGACACCCCGGCGCCACAGCACACGGCGGTCTCGCTGTCGCTCAGCGACGAGCCGACGGCCACCGCCAGCTACCTGCAATCGCGCCTGGGCGCGGCGGACCTGGCCATCTGGGATGCACGCTCGGCCGAGGAGTACCGCGGCGAAAAGGTGCAGGCCGCACGGGGTGGGCACATCCCCGGCGCGATCAACTTCGAGTGGACCGCGGGCATGGACCCCGCCCGTGGCCTGCGCATTCGTCAGGATATCGCCGCATTGCTCGAGCAGCGCGGGCTGAGCGCCGACAAGGAAATCATCACCCATTGCCAGAGCCATCGCCGCTCCGGCTTCACCTACCTGGTCGCCAAGGCCCTGGGCTACCCGCGGGTCAAGGCCTACGCCGGCTCCTGGGGCGAGTGGGGCAACCTGACCGACACACCTGTCGAACGTTGAGCTCGACCTGACTGTCCATTCTCATATGCCCGGCAGGCACGGCCGGGCAGCCAAGGAATAATGATGAAAGAACGCCTGTTTATCCTCAGCCAGCACCTGACCCCGCACCACCTGCTGTCGCGCCTGATCGGCTGCGCCGCGGAGTGCCGCGCTGCCTGGTTCAAGAATCGCCTGATCGGCTGGTTCGCCAAGCAGTATCAGGTCGACATGAGCGAGGCACAGGTCGAAGACCTCACCGCCTACGAGCATTTCAACGCCTTCTTCACCCGCGCCCTCAAGGAAGGCGCCCGGCCGCTGGACAACCAGCCCGGCGCCGTTCTGTGCCCCGCCGATGGTGCGATCAGCCAGTTGGGCCGCATCGAACATGGTCGGGTATTCCAGGCCAAGGGCCACAGCTACAGCGTGACCGAACTGCTGGGCGGTGACAGCGCGCGTGCCGCGCCCTTCATGGGCGGTGACTTCGCCACCGTGTACCTGTCGCCCAAGGATTATCACCGTGTGCATATGCCGCTGGCCGGCACGCTGCGGGAGATGATCTACGTGCCGGGCCAGCTGTTCTCGGTGAACCAGACCACCGCGGAAAACGTGCCCGAGCTGTTCGCCCGCAACGAACGCGTGGTGTGCCTGTTCGATACCGAGCGCGGGCCGATGGCGGTGGTACTGGTTGGCGCGATGATCGTCGCCTCCATCGAAACCGTGTGGGCAGGCCTGATCACCCCGCCCAAGCGCGAGTTGAAAACCGTGCGCTACGACGAAGCTGCGCGGGCGCCGATCAGCCTGGCAAAAGGCGCCGAGCTGGGCCGCTTCAAACTGGGTTCCACAGCTATCGTGCTGTTCGGCCCCGAGCAGGTGAAATGGGCCGAAGAACTGGGTGCCAATAGCCCGGTGCGTATGGGCCAACTGCTTGGCCAATGAACGGATCAACCATCCCGCAGCCCCGGCCCATGGCGCGGCAAAGGCTGCGATGATGGCCGGATGCTGCTAGAGTCGCTGCACCCTGACCAACGAGTCGCTCGAATGCTGGCGCTGGAGTAACGAAGCTAGATGGATAAACAGAGCCCCCACCTTTTGCTCCGCGTCCCGACGCCGACCAAGCAGGGCCTGACTTTCTGCGACGCCACGCCACGCGACCTGAAACGCTGGATCGCCGGCCT